>Ga0099791_10000495_pt1 | contig 14638 bp, 12 predicted proteins | sample Rivendell_Oct201_7_FD_77318 | JGI IMG/M metagenome (GOLD analysis project Ga0099791, IMG submission 77318) | Vadose zone soil and rhizosphere microbial communities from the Eel River Critical Zone Observatory, Northern California to study diel... | ecosystem: Environmental > Terrestrial > Soil... | reverse complement strand
GTCAACAACCAAGAGAAGCGCGTTAAACATTCACTCCATGAACTCCATCGAGCTCTCTCAACAACGTCCCGACGTGCTCGTGATCGGTGCCGGCAACGCGGCGCTCTGTGCGGCGATCTCGGCGCACGAGAATGGCGCGCGCGTGCTGATGCTGGAGGCGGCGCCGTTCGAGGAGCGTGGCGGCAACTCGCACTTCACCGGCGGCGCCTTCCGGTTCGCGTTTTCTGGCGTCGATGATCTCATCGCCGTGCTGCCGTCGCTGGCGCAGGAGAACCTCGATGACGTGGACTTCGGCGCCTATACGCAGGAGGATTTCTTCGACGACCTGTTCGCGCTGACGCAAGATCGCAGCGATCCCGAGCTCGCCGAAATCCTGGTGCGCAGCAGCCTCGACACCGCGAAGTGGGTGGTGCGGCAGGGCGTGAAGCTGCAGCCGGGCCTGGGGCGGCAGGCCTATCAGGTCGACGGCAAATTCAAGTTCTGGGGCGGCCTCGCGCTGCACATCTGGGGCGGCGGGCCGGAGTTGCTCAAAGCGCTCTACGCAAACGTCGAGCGGCGCGGCATCCCGATCATGTACGAGACCCCGGCAACAGGTCTTATCCGGGAGGATGGACGGCTGCGCGGCGTGATGGCGGAGTACCGCGGCGCGCCGCGGGCGATCCGGGCCGGAGCCGTGGTGCTTGCGTGCGGGGGCTTCGAATCGAACCCGGAAATGCGGGCGCGATACCTAGGCGCCGGTTGGGAGCTCGCCAAGGTGCGCGGCACGCGCTTCAACATGGGCGCGGGTCTCACCATGGCAATGGGCATCGGGGCGCGGCCCTACGGTCACTGGTCGGGTTGCCATTCCGTGGCGTGGGACATCAACGCGCCGCCATATGGGGATCTCACCGTCGGCGACCAGTTCCAGAAACACAATTATCCGTTTGGCATCGTGGTCAACGCCAAGGGTGAACGCTACGTCGATGAAGGCGCCAATTTCCACAGCCACACCTACGCCAAATACGGCGGCGAGATCGTCAAACTGCCGGGCATGTTCGCCTGGCAGGTGTTCGACGCCAAGGTCAACCACCTGCTGCGCAGCGAGTACCGCATCCGCCGGGTCGCCAAGGCGGAGGCAGGCACGCTGGAGGAACTGGCCGGCAAGCTCGACGGCGTCGATGCGGCGGGCTTCTTGCGCACCGTGCGGGATTTCAACGCCGCCTGCCGCGTCGATGTGCCGTTCAATCCCAATATCCTCGACGGCCGACGGACGCGAGGTCTCGCCGTCGACAAGACTAACTGGGCAAACCCGCTCGATACTCCGCCGTTTCACGCCTATCACGTCACCAGCGGCGTCACCTTCACGTTCGGGGGCTTGAAGATTTCAAAGCGGAGCGAGGTCGAGGACCTCTACGGCCGCATCATCCCGGGCCTTTACGCGGCAGGCGAAATGGTGGGCGGACTGTTCTTCCACAATTATGCCAGCGGCACCGGCCTGATGTCGGGGGCGACCTTCGGCCGGCTGGCGGGACGAAGCGCGGCAGAGTTTGCCCGCCAGTCGGGTTGATGCTCTACTTCCGCGGCTCCAGAATCTGATCGAGCCGCGCCGGAACGCTGGCGTCCCGCTCCAAATGCGGATAGCGCAGCCCGTCGTGGTAATCGATACGCACGGTGGTGTAGCGGTCACCGTTCTTGACCAAGAGTTCGATCGCCGCATGACTGGTCTTGGCGGCTTTAACAATGTCCCTCAGGCGATCGCTGTCATAGGCCACGCCGTCCACCGCGATGATCTGCGTTCCGACAGTCAGGCCGGCAGCGTAGGCGGGACCGCCCCATTGCACATCCGTCAGCTTGTTTTCCCTGCCGACAACGAAGCCCAGCGAGAAAGTGAGATCGGTGAGTTTGCGGCGGGCCTCTCTCTTTTTGACATAGTCTGACGGCGTGTCGGAATAGACCAACCGGTAGCCGCCGCGCTCAATACCGTCGAGGGGCGCCTCGCTGTCGTGGCTTTCAAGACGCGTGCGCAAAAAATTTGCCCAATCATATGGCTGCAGGGCATTCAGCGTCCTGACCACGTCGTCGAAGGTGTAGGGTTCCGACGACACCCACCTGCCATTATCGACGCCGAAAAATGCCGACGCAAAGTCATCCAGCGACTTTTGCCCGCCGGAGCGTTCTCGGATCAAAGTGTCGGCGTCGAGCCAAACCAACTGGCCTTCCGAGTAATAGTCTTCGCTGCGCTGCCAGCTCCGCCAGGGAATCGGGCGCCGGCCGGCAGTAATTGGATCGTTGGTCGTGTCCGCAAGCGACTTCCATTCGCGGCCGGCGCGGTGAGCGTAAACCGCGGCGACGTCGGCAAGGGCATCCAAGGCCTGCTCCTTGCTCCAAAGCCCCGCCCGCGCCGTCAGCACCTGCCCCCAATATTGGGTTTGACCTTCATAGACCCACAGCAGGCTGTCGCGCATGGGCACGTTGTAGCTTGCCGTCCACAGATCCGCGGGGCGCCGGAACTTGCCGTTCCAGGAATGAGCATATTCGTGTGGTAAGAGAGTGCGGATATCCGTGTTCTTGTCCCACTCCGTAAAATACGTCGGCGGAGTCACGTTCTCACTGGAGCGGTGATGTTCCAGTCCGATCCCGCCCATGCGATCGGTAAGGGCGAGCAAGAAGTCGTAGCGGTCATAGTGGTGAGAATTGAAAAGCCTGTAGGCCTGAGTCACCAGCGCGCGATGGGCGTCGAGCTGGTCGGGCTTTGCCTCCAACAGGTCGGGGCGATCGGCGAAAACATTCAACCGCACCGACGCAGATGCATCCAGCTCCACCCGCTTGACATGCCGACCAGCGAACGCAGGCGAGTCCACGAGGGTCTCGAAGGAAACAGGCCTGAACGTCGTGGAGGAACCGCTCGCAGAGGCAGCCTCGAGGGCCGTCGCGAACTGCCAACCGTCCGGAAGCATCAAGCTTGGTTCGAAGGTGATCTGCCGCACGAAATGGCCCGCCGGATAGAGGACGACGCTGCTCCACTGCAGATTGAGCATCTCCGGCGTCGTGACAATGCGGCCCTCGTTGCCATCACCTGCCGAGAGGAACTGAAATTCCACATCAAGACTGGTGGCGCCGGCGGGCACGTTAATGTGAAACGCGTAGACGTCGACTGCATCGCGCACCCACTCCACCCGCCGGCCGTTGGCCTGAATCACCAAGCCAGCGAGCGCGTCGATCCTGCCGGTGGGAGAATGAGTCCCTGGGTGCCATTTGGGATAGAGCAGCGTCAGCGAACCGGCTTGCACCGGGATCGTTTCCTTGACGCGGAAGATGTGGCGGGTCACGTCGGTGGCATCGACCGCAAGACGGATCGTACCGGGGAACGGTACATCTTTTGGCGCCGCGATCTCGGGCGGCAGAGGCAGCGGCGTTTGCGCCGACGCAACGCCGGCCGCGATGAGCACTCCGGCAACAAAGACCAAAGGTATCGATTTGCGACCGCTCATTTGGCTCCTCACGCCACAAGAAGTTGTGTTGGCCGATCATGCGCTACGCGGCAGGCGCTTTCAACGACAAAACGCCTCCGTTGCGGGCTGGCGGATTTACAATGCGTTCTCATGTCATCGAATCATCGCTCTATCGTCATGCCCACCTATCGCGTCACGGGCGCGCACCGCCGCGAGTGCCAGGTCGGCGCAAAATGACGCTGCGCCATATCGGGTTCGTCGCTTGATATCGGCGCAAGCAAATCGTTAAATGAATTTAGTCGATGTGGGGAGCGCAACGAACATGTGGATCTACATCATTTCTTGTCTCGCCGCCGCCGCCATTGCGATCGGCGCTGCCGTGTCGTTGGAAAAATTCCGGGAACCCGCAGCGGTCGCCTTCACGACCTCCGGCGTGCGCATCTGAGCGCGGCTCAATGGCAGGGTGGGCAAAGTCGCTGCCGAGGAAAGCGTAGCCCGGATTGAGCCACCGGGTCCGGCCTTCGGCGCCCGATGATAAACTCAGCGAAATACGGGGTCGCACTATCAATTGGCACCGCCGCCCCCGGGATTCGCTGGCGCTCAACCCGGGCTACTACAGAAGGGCCGGGACGGCCGCTACTCCGCAGGGGCCACGCTGCCTTGCGGCGCTTCGGCCTGCGCTTTGACGCTCTCCTTCTCAAACCAAACACTGTGGTGTTGCTTGGCCCAGTTGATGTCGACCGTGCCGTTCCACATCGCTTCAAAGGCGCCTTCCATTCCGATTGTGCCGATATAGACGTGAGCCAGCATGGCGGCGACGAACAGCATCGCGACGGCGCCGTGAATCATTTGGGCCAGTTGCATGCCGGCGATGTCGGTCAGGTAGAACGGGAACATCAAGAGATAGCCGGTGGCCGCGACGGCGGCGCCGCCGATGACGACGATCCAATAGATCATCTTCTGCCCCGCGTTAAAACGCTGTGCTGGCGGATGCTTGGCCGCGAACAGCCCGCCGCCCTGTTTCAGCCATTCGACATCGAGCCGGGTCGGAATGTTCCAGGCGACCCACATCAGGAGGATCGCGACGACGCCAAGCGTGAACGGAAAGCTCAGATAGTCGTGCGCGTACTTGGCCCACTGCGACCACGTCGCGAACGTCTCCTCGGCGACCAGCGGCATGAGGAGGTCCTTGCCGAACGTGATGTTGAGGCCGGAAAGCGCGAGAACCACGAAGCAGGTTGCCGTCATCCAATGCACGAGGCGTTCGAACATGTTGAAACGAACGATGGTGCGCCATGACCGTCCGGATTCGAGCCTTACCATTCCGCGGAACAGATAAAACAGCACCAGCAACCCGAGCATGCCGAAGATCGCGATCGCGCCGAGCCAATGCAGCGTGATCTCATGGAACTGCCGCCACGCGCGTCCGGCCGGCTGCTCGATGTTATATGACTTGACGTCCGGAATGCTGCCACGCCCGCTGATGATCCGCATCTCGCGCAGCAGCTCTTGTTCCTTGACGGAGCTTGCGGTGGGGTTGATTGCAGTGTCGGCGCCGCGCTGCTGCGCGCTGGCCGGTGGCGCAAGTGCGAGCCACGCCAGGAGGAAGCCGAAGAGCAGTCCGAAACGCAGGAGGGCGGAAGCGCCGGCCGCAAAGCGAATGCGCCAAAGAAATTTTGTCATGTTCGTTCGATCCTGCCTACGACTCGATCGTCTCGCGGTAGGCCGTCATCCAGCCCCAGGCGCCCGACCCGTAGCCGCGCGTGGCGACGCGCTCCTTGTAGATGTCGGCCACCTCGTCGCCGTCGCCGGCAAGCAGTGACTTGGTCGAGCACATCTCGGCGCACAGCGGCAGTTTTCCCTCCGCGAGACGATTGGCCCCATATTTTTCGTACTCTTCCTTCGAGCCATCGAGCTCCGGACCGCCGGCGCATTAGGTGCATTTGTCCATCTTGCCGCGGGAACCGAAATTGCTGACCTGCGGATATTGCGGCGCGCCGAACGGGCAGGCGTAGAAGCAATAGCCGCAGCCGATGCACAGGTCCTTGGAGTGCAGCACGACGCCATCATCCGTGGTGTAGATGGCTTTGGTCGGACACACGGCCTGGCAGGGGGCGTCGGTGCAATGCATGCACGCCATCGACACCGATCGCTCGCCCGGCTTGCCGTCATTGATGGTCACGACGCGGCGGCGGTTGATGCCCCACGGCACCTCGTTCTCGTTCTTGCACGCGGTGACGCAGGCGTTGCACTCGATACAGCGGTCGGCGTCGCAGAGAAATTTCATTCGAGCCATGATCCCCTCCTCAACCTGCCCTGATCTGGCAGAGCGTCGCCTTGGGTTCCTGCATGCCGGTCACCGGATCGAAACCGTAGGTCGTGATTGTGTTCACGCTTTCCCCGATGACGATGGGGTCGCAGCCGGGCGGATACTTCGCGCGCTGATCGACGTTCTGGAAGCGGCCGGCGAAATGGAACGGCATCCAGGCGACTCCCCTGCCGACCCGCTCGGTGACGAGCGCCTTCACGCGCGTCACCTTTCCGCTTGCCATCTCGGGCCCCCACACCAGGGCCCAGCCGCCGTCCTTGATGCCGCGCTCGGCGGCATCGGCGGGGTTGATTTCGACGAACATGTCCTGCTGCAGCTCAGCGAGCCACTTGTTGGACCGCGTCTCCTCGCCGCCGCCCTCGAACTCGACGAGGCGGCCCGAACTCAGGATGATCGGGAATTGCTTGGCGATGCCCTTGTCGACGACGGTTTTCTGCACCGTGAAACCGATGTTTGGGACGCGGAACTGCCGTGCATCGGGCAGCGTCGGGTATTTGGCGACCAGGTCCGGGCGCGGCGTATAGATCGGCTCCCGATGCACCGGAATCGGATCCGGCAAGGTCCAGGCATTGGCACGCGCCTTGCCGTTGCCGAACGGGATGCAGCCATGCTCCAGCGCCACGCGCTGAATGCCGCCGGACAAATCGATTGCCCATGATACTGCGTCCGGCGCAGCACCGCCGATCCGTTCGATCACGGTCTTTTCGGCGTCCGTCAGATCCTTGTCCCAGCCGAGCTTCTTGAGCACCCCGTAGGTGAATTCCGGATAGCCATCCCGGATGTCCGAGCCGAGCGAGTACGACCCCTCGGCCAGCAGATTGACCTTGACGGTGCCGCCGCCGGGCCGCGGCTCGTCCCGTTCGACCCCGAAGCGCGCCCGGAAGGTGCCGCCGCCGTCTTTGACATGCAGATTGGTGTTGTAGAGGGTGTGGGTGCCGGGATGGCGGAACGCCGGCGTGCCCCAGCACGGCCACGGCAGGCCATAGTAGTCGCCCTTGGCGGGGCCGTCCTTGGCCCGCAAGGTGACAAGATCGAAATCCTTCTGATTGGCCATGTGGAGCTTCAAGCGCTCCGGCGATTGCCCGCAGTAGCCGGTCGACCAGCCGCCGCGATTGATCTCGCGCAGGATGTCCTCGGACGAAGGCTGCGTGCCTTCGACCTTGATGTTCTTGAACATGCGGTCGGCAAAGCCGAGCTTGCGCGCCAAGAGATACATCGCCTCGTAATCGTCCTTGGACTCAAAGATCGGCTTGACGATCTGTTCGCCCCACTGGAGCGAGCGGTTGGAGGCGGTGCGCGAGCCCGAGGTTTCGAACTGCGTGCAGATCGGCAGCAGGTAGGTGTCGTTCTTGCGCTCGCTGAGCACCGCCCAGGTGGTCGGATGCGGATCGCCGACGACAAGCAAATCGAGCGCCTCGATGCCTCGCACGGCCTCCGGCATGCGTGTCACCGTATTGCCGCCGTGACCGAACACCACCATGGCCTTCAGGGCGTCCTTCTGGGACACTTGCTCCTTCGGCAGCAATGTGGCGTCGAACCAGCGGGTCGACGGAATGCCCGGCGCTTCCATCAGCTTGACAGGTCTGCCGTCGGCGGCAGTCTGCACATCGAAACGCGACGCCATCCAGTCATAATCGACCTCCCAGACGCGGCACCAGTGCTTCCAGGCGCCCTCGGCGAGGCCGTAATAGAGCGGCAGCGTCGTGATATCGAGGCCGAGGTCGGTCGCGCCCTGCACATTGCAATGGCCGCGGAAAATATTGGCGCCGTTGCCGAACCCGCCGACATTGCCGGTCGCGAGCAGCAGAATGCAGCTCGCCCGCACATTGGCCGTACCAACGGAAAACTGCGTTTGACCCATCGCCCAGATCAGGGTCGCGGGCTTTTCCTTGGCGATCATCTCGGCGACGCGGCGAAGCTGCCCCTCCGGGACGCCGGTGACGTTCTCCACCTCCTGGGGATTCCACTTCTCGACTTCCTTGCGCACGTCATCCATGCCGTAGACGCGCTGCGCAATGAACGCCTTGTCCTCCCAGCCATTCCGGAAAATATGCCAGAGCATTCCGTAGATGGTCGGAATGTGAGTGCCGCCGCGGACCCGGACATACTCGGTCGCGTGCGCAGCAGTGCGGGTCAGACGCGGGTCGATAACGACGAAATTGGCGCGGTTGAGCTCCTTGCCGGCCAACAAATGCTGCAGCGACACCGGATGGGCTTCCGCCGGATTGCCGCCCATGATGACAATCGTCTTGGAATTACGGATGTCGTTGTAGCTGTTGGTCATGGCGCCGTAGCCCCAGGTATTGGCCACGCCCGCGACCGTCGTCGAATGGCAGATGCGCGCCTGGTGGTCGACGTTGTTGGTGCCCCAGAACGCCGCGAATTTGCGGAACAGGTATGCGCCTTCGTTCGAGAATTTGGCGGAGCCCAGCCAATAGACGGAGTCAGGCCCGGACTTCTCGCGGATTTCGGTGAGCTTGTCGCCGATCTCGTCGATGGCCTTTTCCCAGGTTATTCTTGTCCACTGACCATTGACGAGCTTCATCGGATATTTCAGACGCCGGTCGCCGTGCACGAGTTCGCGCACTGCCGCGCCCTTGGCGCAATGGGAGCCGCGATTGATCGGGCTGTCCCAGCTCGGCTCCTGGCCGATCCACACCCCGTTTGCGACCTCTGCCGTGACGGTGCAGCCGACCGAGCAGTGCGTGCAAATATTCTTGCGGATCGCCACTGCAGCGCCGGCGGGTGGCGGCGGCCCCGCCGTGGCCTTGCGCACCGCGCCGAGCGGCAGCGCGCCGAGCGTCGCCAGGCTGCCGGCCGCGAGACCGGAGCGGCGCAGGAAACTGCGGCGATCAAGGCTTCCGCCCCCTTGCCCCTGCAGCGCCGCGGCGAGCCTGCCGCGCTGCGACTGACGTTGCGTGCGCTTGATCAGCACGGGTGCCTCCCATCAGTAACGGTTGACCCGGTAGAAGGTTTTTACATGTTCGGTCGCACGATAACGCGACTTGCGCTTCTCGCGGCTCGTCTCGGTGTCGGCAACGGCTTCACCGGAAAGCGCCCCGACGCCTGCCGCCGCAACCGTGGCGCCGGCGCCGAGGGTACGAAGAAACTCTCGACGGCCGAGCTTTGCCTTCGGCACGATCATCTGATCTGTCTTCATCGCCGCTATCCCTTCTGCAATGCGCTGTCTGCGTCCGTCGCCAGCGCGAAGGCTGCAGTGTCGATTTCAATCAATGTTCTGCCGAGGATTCCGACCGTGCGGTAGAAGTCGGCAGCCTCGGCGCGCTCCAGGTCGGCGAAAAATCGCCCGATCCAGGGCGCCAGGTGCTGCTCGAAAACTTCGCGGTCGGCCCCCGCCGCTGCCGGCAGCGCACCGTTCGCAAGCCCTGCCATGACTTCGCATAGGATCGCCGCGTGATCTTCCGGCTCGGCCTGTCCCCCGGCCCGTTCGATACCGAGCCGGGCTAAATGCGCCCGCAAGCGCGCCAGCGGTCGTTCGTGCAGAAACCCTGAAAGATAATAAGATCCGTAGGGTAGAAGCTCCCCTCGCCCAAGTCCGATGAACAGGTCGAAATATTCGCGCTCGACCTGCTCGGCGTTGGTTTGACGGGCAGCCTGCGCCAGCGCCGCATGGACGACGCCAAGCGGACTTGAGTCGCCGGATAAACCGGCCAAGCGCTCGAGCAGCGATCGATCAGGTGGGCGTGCGAGCAGCGCCGACAGCAGCGCGTATTCCCGCCCACGTGCTGCATCGATGTCGTCGACATCAGCCGCCGACGCCGTCAGCGACGCAGCCCTCCGGCTGCGCGCCAGCGCACCAACGACCTCAGCGTCCCCTAGCGCCTCGCCAAGGCTTCCATCCACCATGGGGTTCTTCTTTAGGTTTTCTTCACGCCCTCATTGATTAAATTTTGTTTACTCTGCTCCCGGTTTGCATAGGTGGTCAATAGCCGCAGCTCCAGCCCAGCTACTTTGGTAGGGCCCCCCCATGCTGGCGTCTGACAAGGACATCCCTGTTCTCGGGCTTTGTCGTTGTATATTGCACCGCAACGCGCTCCCGCTCACGATCAGTCAATGCATCGGCAGGCGCAGGCTTGCCAATCTCATTTACCGGCCGATCCCTGTCTGTTGCGTGATCAGGCATTTCGGCAGCGGCGCTGCGAGCTGTGCCGATATCGGTTTTCTCCGTAGCCTCTTCGGCATGCGGGATCGCTGATGCGGGATCGAGGGGAGTGCAAGGTCGTGGTTCGGTGCGATTGGGCTCCAGGATATGGGCCGCCATTTTCGCCACGTCGTCGGTCATCTCCAGCGGACCGAACCCGGCCATCGAATCGGCCGCATTGAAATCCCAGTCGTAGTCGGCGAGTCCCACGAAATTTCTGATCGCGGGGTCGCAAGCGAAGGCGCGGCGAAGTGCGGCGCGGGTCAGTTCAGAGGGCACCCCTGCGCCAAGAAAACCGCGGATGTCGGTCTCTGCCGTGATCGATTGGATGGGTGGCAGGCTCGCCGGATCGAATGGGAGACCTGCTCGGGACGGCGCCGGGCGATGCGCGGCGTCGCCGGACGTATGATCGTCTTCGGCAGGGGCATTCACCGTTGGCGCCGGGCGATCTGCTCCCTCCGTTTCCCGCAGCACCTCGCGCTTGCGACGCGACCAGCGCGACAGAAAGTTCTCAGGATCGCTCATCGACCCTTGCCCCTCTCGGTTGGTCGGCGGTGTGCCAAACTTTCCGGATCGGCGCGATCGCGCTTGCGCTTGAAGAACGGCTGCTCGACATGGTGTTCGACCACGAACGCTTCGACCATATTGCGCACCGCCGTCGGCATCGGCACTGCTCCGACGAGATCGTCGCCCGCCTGCGTGAACGACTCGCCCTCGGCCGGATCGGCCGTGACTGCCACCACGCGCAAGGGCGGCTCGCCCCCGGTCGTCCGTAGCGCCACCCACAGCGACGGCGCGCCGGACGCAAGATTATCGAGGTATTGGCCAGTCTCGGTCCGATGCAGCACGAGATCGACCGCACCAACGTAAAACGTAGCGGCCTCGCCGTCGAGGGCAAGCACGGTCCATGGTTGCGCCTCCGGTTGCCCCGGCAAGACGGCGACCGGTCGCCAGTTATAGTCGGTCCAAGGGCTCGCAGCCTGGCGTCGCTCAAGCACCACGCCGACGGACATGCGAGACAATGCGGGCGCAGCGTTCAGGCTTGTCTCCCGGTCCAAGAATTCAGCCCCCATCCGGGCGTTTCAACTCCCGGGCATCCCGCTCAGCGGAATCGAGCCAGGATGGCGCCGCGAGCGCGCCCGCCAAGGAACGCTGTTCGACCTTGCCCGTGTCGGCGTACCGTATCAACAGATTTCCCTCATGGTCGATGTCGCGGCGAATGGCGTTCGGACGATCCGCCGGCCCGACCTCTCTAAGCTCCGCCCCTGCGGGCGCGAGACGCGAGAGATAATTCCTCGCCACCTCGCCAAATCCCTTCTCCTGACCGGTGTCGAAGGCGGCCATGAGATGGCGCGCGAAATGCGCCGCCAGCACCCCGCCGTCAAGAGTGTTGCTCTCTTCATCGTCGAGCACCGCTGCAAGAGGCTGCAGGGAAGGCTCGTCCTCGCCCGTTGTCACGAGGCGGATCATGACGCCGAACACAAGCCAGGCGGGCGGTTCGTCCTCGAGGGCTTGTGGCGGCCAGGCGAGACGCGCCCCGCCGACAAGCCCGCCATCGACGCGCACGGCATCGGGCCAACCAAAGCTGATCGTCTTCTTGGGCGGTACGATTGCGGCTAGTGCGTCACCGAGCGCGGACATTCCAGCGTACAGGGCGCGCCGCGCGGTCCGCAGCGGTTCGTCGGGCTCCAGCACCACGGCAAACTCCGCAAAGGCGAAGCGCCCGACATGAACCAGCGTCCCGGCGCCCTCTTGCGCCGCAATGGCGACCGCGTGAGCGAAGGCATCGCCGACCTCACGTAGCGTCACCGCCCGGAATGGCGGCGGCAGATCGAGCCTTGGCGAAATTGGCGCGCCGCGGCGGATTTTGGACTCTGTCGGCATGCTAACCTGATATATCAGATTTGCGGCCGCATCCCCGCCCCGGAGGACAAGGTGACGACAAAATTCGACGCTTCGGTATCCCGCACGTTATTCCACACGGCCTTGCTCGGTCTCGGCGCCGCGCTTGGCGGCACGGCCCTTGGTCTGTCCGGCGCCATGGCAGCCGAGGTCACGTTCGAGCGGCTCGCCAATCCGGAGCCAGGCAATTGGCTGATGAACCATCACGATTATGGCTCGCACCGCTTCTCGCCGCTCGATGCCATCAACAAGACCAACGTGAAGAACCTCAAGCTCGCCTTTGCGGTGCCTCTCGGCGGGTCGAGCGGCAACGAATATAACGAGGCGACGCCCGTGGTCGAGGATGGCTTCCTCTACATCACCGATGTGTGGAGCGTCGTCTACAAGATCGACGTGCGCTCCGGCACGGCCGGCCGCGTCGTCTGGAAGATGGACCCCGGCACCCAGAAGCCCGACCGCAACCGCGGCGTCGCGCTGTGGGGCAACTATGTCATCTCGGTCACCGGCCTCGACGGCCGGGTCATCGCCACCGACAAGGAGACCGGCAAGGTCGTGTGGGACAAGAACTTGCTCGACCAGCCCGATCTCGAGATCACGGCGGCGCCCCTCGCGCTGAAAGACGCCATCATCGTCGGCGCCTCGGGCGGCGATAATGGCGTGCGCGACTGGATCGCCTCGCTCGATCCCAAGACCGGCGACACGCAATGGAAGACCTTCGTGATCCCGGCCCCTGGCGAGCCTGGCTCGGAGACCTGGAAGGATAAGAACAACGCCTGGAAGACCGGCGGCGGCGCCATGTACGTCACCGGCTCCTATGATCCGGCCACCAACCTCACCTATTGGGGAACCGGCAATCCGGTGCCGCGCTACGATTCAGGCTCGCGGCCCGGCGACAATCTCTACACGGATTCCACAGTGGCGTTTGGCGTCAAGGACGGCAAGATCCAGTGGCACTTCCAGCATACCGCCAACGACATCCACGACTACGACACCTCCGGTTCGCAGATCATCATCGACGGCAAGGTCAATGGCGATGATCGCAAGCTCGTGGTGCACGCCGACCGCAACGGCTTCAACTACACCTTCGACCGGCTCAACGGCGAGTTCCTCAAGGCGGTGCAATATGCCCAGAAGGTGAACTGGACCAAGGGCCTCGACCCCAAGACCGGCAAGCCGCTCGACTACGACCCCGGCAAGGACGTGCAGACCTATAACCACGATTGGAAATCCGTCACCGACACCATCAGGAACTCGTGTCCGGACGTCCACGGCGGCACCAACTTCTGGCCGCCGTCCTACTCCGACAAGACCAGGCTTCTCTATATCGGGGCGAGCGAAGGCTGCGCCGACATCACGCCCGACCCCACCGCCCGCGTACGCGGCCGCTTCGGCGGCGGTGGGTACGCCAACCCGGAACGCATCGTCGGCAGCCTGACGGTCGTCGATCCGCTCACTGCGCAAGTGAAGTTGCGCAAGGATTTGCCTTATCCGGACCTGTCCGGAGTGCTGACCACCGCAGGCGGTATCGTCGTCACCGCGATGCTCGACGGGACGATCCTGGCCTACGACGATCAGACGCTCGACAAGCTGTGGGAGGTCAATGTCGGCACCGGCTTCGTGGCGCCGCCGATGACCTATGCGGTAAACGGCAAGCAGTACATCGCCATCGCCTCCGGCATTGGCCCGGTCGGCAAGGCAAAGATCGCACGCTCGCCGGAGCTCAAATCCCAGGGCAACGCGACCATGTTGTTCGTGTTCGGGCTGTGACTCCTCGTGGCCCGGATGGAGAGACCGCACGCTTCTTTGCGTGCGGTCGTGTAATCCGGGGGCGGCGTTGCAACCGGCGAGGGCGGCCCCGCATGACGCGCCGCAAGGGCGGCGCTCCATGCGGGCTACGGGTCAACGCAAAACCAAAATAGCAGGGAGAATCGTCATGAGGAGCTTTGAAGAGAGGACGCGCGCCTTCCGACCATTGCGGCTCATCGCATTGGTAATTCCACTATGCGTGCTTCTGGGCACCGCCACGAGCCGTGCTCAGGACGCCGGCCAGCTCGACGATTGGAAGGTCGACCCGATGCGGGGGCCGGTCGATCTCGGCCTCACCGATCCGGCGCTGGTGGGCGCCATCGATGTTCATATGCACGTCGATCCGGATGCCCCCGGGGCCGGCGGGGTGATCCGGGCGCTCGATATCTTCGACGCCGTCGTCCTCGCGAAAGCCCGCGGCATGCGCGGCTTCGTATTCAAGACCCACCAGGACGCCGGATCGGCGGGCGCCGCCTACCTGGCGCGCAAGCATGCGCCGGGCCTCGAGGTATTCGGCCGCATGGCGTCGAACTATTCCACCGGCGGCATCAACGTCGCGGCGCTTGAGCACTACACCCAGATCAAGGGCGGCTGGGGCCGCATCTTTGAGATGCCGACCCGCGATTCGATCACGGCGACTACGCGCCCGGGGAGCATGGACGCGGCGAACCTGGAGCGCACCCGCCCCTGGATGCTGATGATGCCGGAAGGCACCCCGCCCTACATCCCGGTGTCGAAGAACGGCGACCTGTTACCCGAGGTGAAGCACCTCATCAGCGTGCTCGCCAAGATCAGGACCGTGGACAGCAACGGCCGCATGGTGCTCGCCACCGGCCATGCCACGCCCGAGGAGCATCTGCTGCTCGCGCGCGAGGGACGCCGGCAGGGCCTCAACGTCCTGCTGACCCATCCGGGAGATATTCCGCAGTTGCCGGAAGCCGCGAAGCTCGGCGCCTTCATCGAGGTCACGGCCTCCAACATCTACAAGAACGAAGCCGGACGGACGGC
>Ga0099791_10000492_pt1 | contig 14673 bp, 13 predicted proteins | sample Rivendell_Oct201_7_FD_77318 | JGI IMG/M metagenome (GOLD analysis project Ga0099791, IMG submission 77318) | Vadose zone soil and rhizosphere microbial communities from the Eel River Critical Zone Observatory, Northern California to study diel... | ecosystem: Environmental > Terrestrial > Soil... | reverse complement strand
GAAACCAAGCACCGGATGGAGATGCCCGGGCGTCACCATCAGGCCGACCAGCGCGGTGAACACCACAAGCGACATAACCCGCGGCTTCATCAACGCAATGTAGTCGCCAACCGATGCTTCACTGATGGCAAAGCCCGCGGCGCGGGGATTCTGATCAACGGCAGAGATGTCTGTCATGCGCTATCTGTACGGACCTTCGTAACGCAACGTACTTCCTGTTTTCCTTCTTCCACATGCGCCGCCGGTGCCGACCGTGCGGCTCGGGCCCCCTCCCTACCTCGCTTGCGGCGCAGGGCAGGGAGGCGGCCCGACGGGCTTTCTCACTTGACAAGCGGCAGTGTGTCGAACTGGTGGAACGGCGGCGGCGACGGCAGGGTCCATTCGAGGGTGGTCGCGCCCGGTCCCCACGGATTGTTGGCCGCCCTCTCTTTGCGGATGAAGGCGCGCACCATTCCGTAGAAGAAGATCAGCACGCCGATGCCGGAGATATACGATCCAAACGAGGACACCAGGTTCCAGCCGTGGTAGGCATCGGGATAGTCGACGTAGCGGCGCGGCATACCGGCAAGGCCGAGGAAGTGCTGCGGGAAGAACACCAGGTTCACGCCCACGAACGTGACCCAGAAGTGCAGCCTTCCGATCGAATCTTCGTACATGTAGCCGGTGATCTTCGGGAACCAGTAGTACCAGCCCGCGAAGATGGTGAAGACGGCGCCGAGCGACAGCACGTAGTGGAAATGCGCCACCACGTAATAGGTGTCCTGCAGCAGCCGGTCGACCGCGGCGTTCGCCAGCACGACGCCGGTCACGCCGCCGATGGTGAACAGAAAGATGAACCCGATCGCCCATAGCATGGGCGTCTTGAACTCGATCGAACCGCCCCACATGGTGGCGATCCAGGAGAATATCTTCACGCCGGTCGGCACTGCGATCACCATGGTGGCGGCTATGAAATAGGCCTGCGCTCCAGCCGACATTCCGACCGTGTACATGTGATGCGCCCACACCACGAAACCGATCACGCCGATCGCCACCATGGCATAGGCCATGCCGAGATAGCCGAACACCGGCTTCTTGCTGAAGGTGGCGACGATCTGGCTGATCATGCCGAAGCCCGGCAGAATCAGGATGTAGACCTCCGGGTGACCGAAGAACCAGAACAGGTGCTGGAACAGCACCGGATCGCCGCCGTAGTTAGGATCAAAGAACGCGGTGCCGAAATTGCGATCGGTCAGCAGCATGGTGATGGCGCCGGCCAGCACCGGCATGGCGAGCAGCAACAGGAACACCGTTACCAGGATCGACCACACGAACAGCGGCATCTTGTGCAGCGTCATGCCCGGCGCCCGCATGTTGAAGATCGTGGTGATGAAGTTGATGGCGCCGAGGATCGAGGAAGCGCCCGCAAGGTGCAATGACAGAATGGCGAAATCGACCGCCGGCCCCGGATGACCCGTGATGGATGACAACGGCGCATAGATTGTCCATCCGGCGCCGACTCCGTTCGAACCGGATGCGCCTTCGACAAACGTCGAGGTGATCAACAGCGCGAACGAGGCCGGCAGCAACCAAAACGAAATGTTGTTCATGCGCGGGAACGCCATGTCGGGCGCCCCGATCATCAGCGGCACGATCCAGTTGCCGAATCCGCCGATCATCGCCGGCATCACCATGAAAAAGATCATGATCAGGCCGTGCGACGTGACGAACACGTTGAAGGTCTGGGTATTGTGGAAAATCTGCAGGCCGGGGTCCTGCAACTCCATCCGCATGATGATCGACATCGCACCGCCGATCACGCCGGCCATGATGGCGAACACCAGGTACATCGTGCCGATGTCCTTGTGATTGGTCGAATAGACGAAGCGCCGCCAACCATTCGGATGGCCATGGTCGTCGTGGTGAGTTCCGTGCGCAGTCGCGTGGGTATCCATCTTTAGTCGTCCTTGAGTCCCGTTCTCGCCAAGCCGTGGCGGCCTCGCCTACTGGGCCGAAAGATTCGCCGTTGCAATGTTGGCCGGAGGGCCGTTGCTGGCGAACTTCTTCTTTGCCTCTTCCACCCAGGCGGCGAATTCCGCTTCGCTGACCACCCGGACCGCAATCGGCATGAACGCATGGTCCTTGCCGCATAATTCCGAACACTGGCCGTAATACCAGCCTTCCCTGGTCGCCTTGAACCAGGTTTCATTCAGACGTCCCGGAATGGCGTCGATCTTGATGCCGAATGACGGCACCGTAAAGGCGTGGATCACGTCAAACCCGGTCACCTGCATCCGCACCACCTTGTTGACCGGGACCACCATCTCGTTGTCGACCGATAGCAGCCGCGGCTGGCCCGGCTTGAGATCCTTCTCTGGCAGCATCAAAGAATCGAACTCGAAATCACCATTGTCCGGGTAGTCATACTTCCAGTTCCAGGTGACCCCGGTGGCCTTGATGGTGAGATCGGCGGGAGGAGTGTTGAGCTGGTAGAACAGGTCGCGGAATGACGGCAGCGCGATCAGGACGAGGATGATGACCGGAATGACGGTCCACAACACCTCCACCACGGTGTTGTGCGTGGTGCGCGAGGGCGTCGGGTGGACTTTGGCGTTGAACCTCACCATCACGATCACGAGCAACCCCAGGACGAACAGCGTGATGACGGTGATAAACCACAGCACGTAGGTGTGGAGGTCGATGACCTTGTCCATCACGGGACTGGCCGATTCCTGAAGGCCGATCTGCCAGGGCGTCGGCTGCCCCAAACCGGCCAACGCAGCGCCCTCGGGCAGCAATAGAGCCGCGGCCAGGGCCGCAATCGCTGTTATTCGGAAAAAGACCGGCATCGTCGTCTCAACTCCTTGGATGGCGACCGCGTGCGGCCAGCCGGCACCGCGAACTCCGCATGAAGGTGCGAGTTTGCTTTTGGCTGCGTCGGGGGACGCAGCAGGCGAACTCCCGCGCAGACATTGTCGCAGCTGGAAACGCCCAAGACCCCATCAACCACAATTCCACCGCACTCGCAACGTGCAACCACAATTCCACCGCACTCGGAATGTGCAACCACATTTTCCCGCGCAATGTGGCTGATGGGACGATCCTGTGATCGTTTACGGCGGTCCTGCGTGCTTGACAAGGCGAATCGCCGGGCTAGGCAAAGCGGGTAAGACTGCCGCGCCGCGATTCGAACCATTCGGCAGGTCGCGCGAGATCGGAGAATAGCACCATGATGGTTGCGCACCAAACCGCTGTTCTTTCGCACGATTCGAACCCAACCGGGCGGCGGAAAGATTCCGCATGGGACGCCGGGTATGTGGCGGCGTTTGTTGCCATGTGTGTTCGCCGTTGTCGTGTTGTCGGGTGCGCATGCCTTGCGGCTCTCGGCATGGCGGCGTCGCCGTCGCAGGCTATCGCACAGGGAGCGGTAAAATCCGTGCACGGCGACTGGCAGATCCGCTGCGAAACGCCGCCGGGCGCTCAAGGCGAGCAATGCGCCCTGTTCCAAAGCGTCGTCGCCGAGGACCGCGCCAACGTCGGCATCACGGTGCTGGTTCTCAAGACCGCGGACCAGAAATCGCGCCTGATGCGGGTTCAGGCGCCACTGGGCGTACTGCTGCCGGCGGGGCTCGGATTGAAGATCGACAACGCGGATGTGGGCAGGGCGGGCTTTGTGCGCTGTCTGCCGCGCGGCTGCTACGCCGAGGTCGTGATGGACGACACCCTTGTCGGCAAGCTGCGCACCGGGCAGACCGCGACGTTCTTCATCTTTCAGACCCCGGAGGAAGGCATCGGCTTCCCGCTGGGCCTGAAGGGGTTCGGCGACGGCTACGACAAGCTGCCGTAAGGCGCTTCGCCCTGATATTTTGTTCCTGATGCTGTCGCGTCCTGTCGTCGGGATAAAACCCGTCCATGTCCCGACAGATGGCTTAGAAAAAGTAGCGCATGAATGATCGTGTCGCACCCGGTGGCGTCACGTCACGAAAGCCAGCGCTGCGGAACGTCGACGGCGAGCCCATGTACGTGTACAACCGCGGACCCGGAATCACCGGATAGCCCTCGACGATTTTGGCGCCCTCAGAATGTGCATAGGCGACAGCCGCCTTCAGCAAGGCAAGCGTTAGTCCGCGCCGCCGGAAGCGACGATCGACAAAAAAGCAAACCACCGCCCAGACCGGCTGATCGTCAATTCGTGCGAGTGCGCCATAGCGTTCCAGCCCGTGATAACTCTCTCTCGGCGCGACCGAACACCAGCCAACCGGCTCCCCGTCCAGATAAGCAAGAACGCCGGTTGGCTCGCCACCGAGCACCGAGCTTTCGAGAGCAGCTACACGGCTCGCCTTCGTCGACCGGCCGAAGTCGGTGCTGCGCATGCGCCATCGCATGCAGGAGCAATATCGAAATTTTCCGTGCTGTTCGGAAAAGCGTGCCAAGTCCGAAAGCCGCTCGCAGGTGACGGGGAGGAGGCTTAGTGATGTCATTGTGGTGCCCCAAATGAAGAGGGGTCACAGGGTACGCGAAGGCGGCAGCAACCGCATCGCGTCCGAGACCCATTGTCTGCGCCACCAAGCCCGATAAGATTGCCGTCACGGGCCTCGCTACAACAGACAATTGTGGTTCCCGCTTTAGGAGGGACCGATGAACCAAGGCGAAGATGCATCGCATTGGCGCAAGGGGTCGGAAGCTCACGTCCTCGCCGCAATCGTCGTTTTTGCGGCCGTCACATTGGTGAACGCCCCGATCGGTGCCGAGAGTTATCCCGAGCGGCCGATCCGGCTCATCGTACCGTCTGCCCCAGGCGGCGCGACCGATATTCCGGCGCGGCTGCTGTCGCAAATCCTCCCTAAGCTCGGCCAGCCCGTCGTGGTCGAGAACCGGCCCGGTGCCGGCGGCGCGATCGGGGCGCGCTTCGTCGCCACGTCGGCACCCGACGGCTATACGCTCCTGATCGCTAATACCAGCGTACTGGCGGTGATACCCGCGGTGTCGGCGAGCGCCGGCTACGACCCCGACCGGCAGTTTTCGGCCATCGCCAAATTCTCCGAGAGCTATCAAATCCTGGTGGTGCATCCGTCGGTGGCGGCGAAAACCGTCGGCGAGTTGATCGCTTACGCCAAGGTCAACCCCGGCAGGCTCAACTACGCCCAGACCGGCGCCGGCGGCCTACCCCACCTCACCGGCGAACTGTTCAAGTCCGCAGCCGGCGTCGACATCGTCGGCGTGCCCTACAAAGGCGGCGGCGATTCCGTCACCGGCGTGCTCGGCGGCCAGGTCGATATGACGTTCGAGAGCATCACGGTGCTCTTACCGCTGATCCGGGAGGGACGCCTGCGGGCGCTCGCGGTCACCAGCCGCAACCGCACGCCGCTTGCCGACGACCTGCCAACCATGATCGAGGCCGGCGTTGCGGGCTACGAGGTCACCACCTTCAACGGCATCGTGGCCCCGGCCGGCACCCCGGCGCCGATCATCGGGGTCCTCAATGCGATCATCAACGAGGGCCTGCGCACGCGCGAGATGCAGGCGAGCATCCGCAATCTCGGCGCCGTCTCGGACCCGGTTTCGCCGGCACAGTTCGGCGCTTTTATTGCCGCGGAGCGACGCAAATGGTCGATGGTCGCCAAGGAAGCGAACGTGCATGTTGATTGATTGAGACCGAGGCCAGCAAGTATCAGGAATCAGGGATCAGGAATCGGGGATCAGGTGCCTGATTCCTGATACCTGATTACTGATGCCTGATATGGAGACGACATGATGGCGAAGATCGTATTTGCGGCGGGGACCTCGCACACGCCGATGCTGCTTGCGGCGGACGAGACCCTGCCGCGCTTTGCCGAAACCGACCAGAAAATCAAGCACCGCGACAAGGAGGGCCGGCCCGTCACCTATGGAGACCTCTTGGAAAAGGCCGATCCCAAGCTCGCCCATCTGGTGGCGCCGGAAAATCTCGTCGCGCGCCAGAACGTCGCGCGCAGGGCGGCGCGGCGTCTGCGCGACGCGGTCAGCGCGGCGGCCCTCGACGCCCTCATCGTGTTCGGCGACGATCAGAACGAAAGCTATCTGGAGGACTGCCGGCCCACTTTCGCGATCTACTGCGGCGACACCATCCGCAACGGCAACGCCCAGCACAGCACCTACTCCAGCCTGCCCGACTGGTACATTCGCAACCGCGCCGCTTTCTTCGAGCCCGTAGCGCCGCGCGACTATCCGGTCGATGCAGCGCTCGCCCTGCATCTGATCGAAACCCTGTCGGAGGCCGAGTTCGATCTCGCGAGCTCGAAATCTTTGCGCGCCGGCGAGGGCGAAGGCCACGCCATGGCCTACGTGCATCGCCACGTGATGGACGCCGGGGCGCCGATCCCGATCGTGCCGGTGTTCCTCAACACTTATTTTCCGCCCAACCAGCCGCGCCCGCGCCGCTGCTACAAGCTCGGCCAGGCGGTGCGCCGGGCGATCGAAGCGTATCCCGGCGATGTACGGGTGGGCGTGCTGGCCTCGGGGGGCTTGAGCCACTTCCTGGTGGATGAGGAATTCGACCGCGCCATCCTCAAGGCGCTCGCCGACAAGGACCGCGCCTTCCTGCAGACTTTGCCCCGAAGCAAGCTCCAGGCAGGAAGCTCGGAAATCCTCAACTGGATCGCGGTCGCAGGCGCCGCCGAGGGCATCGACCTCGACTGGTTCGAATACGTCCCGGGCTACCGCACCCCGGCCGGCACCGGAACCGGGATGAGCTTCGCGACGTGGGGGTAAACTTACTCCCTGCGTATGGGCAGCAAGTCAGCAGCCGCGACTTGATTCCGGTTCCTACGTATTATACGTAGAAAAGCGGGCTTAACCCGGAGGCGCCAGTGACGCGAACAACGGCAATGGAATTTCAGCGCAAGTTCGGGGAGTTTCAGCATAAAGCTCAGCGCGAGCCCGTAGAAATTACGCGGCACGGGCGGCGCGACCTAGTGCTAATGTCGGCCGAACATTACGACTGGCTGACGGCGGCGGCGCGGCGAACCTATCGAACGGAAGATGCTGCATCGGTCGTGATTGAGGCAGTGAGGCGCGCCGAGATGGATCCGGAAATAGCTCATCTCGACGAATTGATGAAGTGAACCGGGAGGCGTGGCACTCCCCGAGCCGAAGCCCGGCCATTCGACTTGCTGAAATACGGAAAGCAAATACATGGGTGTGATGGCAAAGATCCTGAGGGAGGCGATGGAGGAGATGTCCAACCTCCCGGAGGCCGATCAGGAGAAGATCGGCCGAGAACTGCTATCCCATTTGGAAAAGCTGCGGCGACTTCGCGTTGAAATCGACAAGGGCATCCAATCCCTTGATGCGGGACGCGGCAAGGCATTGGATATCGAAGGTTTTCTTCGCGACGTCGCGCGACATGGCGGGGTCTAAACGTCCGGTTATTTGGTCTCCGGAAGCCCTCGCCGATCTCGATGCAATTTGGAACTATTACGTACGAGTTGCGGGCCGCAACACCGCCGACAAGATAGGCCGGGAGATCGGCAAGGCGGTCAGCTTCCTTGAAGACTATCCGTTTGGAGGACGATCGCGTGACGAAGTGCGGCCGGGTCTCCGGTCAGTGGCGGCCAGTCCACATGTCTTATTCTATCGCGTGGTAGACGGCGCGGCCGAGATTGTTCGAGTGCTTGATGGTCGTCAGGACATTGAGGCGATACTGACGAAGGATTGAAGCCGAAATACGGGCCAGTGCGGAACTTGGCGTTGCGCAACAACCTGTTCGGTGCGGCGGTGAGCAGCGCGCGGGCGAGCAAGGTGCCCCGCGATAGCGCCAACGGCTCGTTTTCGACGCCTTGCCTTGAACCTAAGTGCTGGGCCATGCGACCATTAATCATTAGCGAATGCGGGGGTAGCGGATGCACCGATTCGCGTCGGTCTTTGTGGTCTTGCTCGCGGTTGCGGCCGGTTCGGCCGCGGCACGCGCCGAAAAGCGCGTTGCGCTCGTCATTGGCAATGCCTCCTACCAACATACCGCCAGTCTTCCTAATCCCGTCAATGACGCCGACGACATAGCCGTCGCTTTGAAAAAAGTCGGTTTCGAGGTCATCGCCGTAAAAAACGTCGACAAGCGCTCTCTGGAAAAGGCGATGGCGGACTTTGGTCGGCAGGCTCAGCAAGCCGATGCGGCGCTTGTTTATTACGCTGGTCACGGCATTCAGTTTCAAGGCCTCAATTATCTGATGCCCGTCGATGCCCGGCTGGAAGATGAGTACAGCATCAACTACGAATTGACGCGCATTGACGACGTCCTGTTCGCGCTGTCGAAAGCGCGCGGGGTAAAAATTCTGATCTTGGACGCATGCCGCAACAATCCGCTTGCGGAGCGCCTCAGTTCGCGCGGCGTGAAGCGCGATTTTGTCCAAACACGGGGTCTTGCGAGAATTGAAGCGGCACGAGGCACGCTCGTAGCCTTCGCCACGCAGTCCGATCAGATCGCGGCTGACGGCGCCGGCCGCAACAGCCCGTTCACCGGCGCTCTCCTCAAAGAGATCGAAGAACCGGGCATTGAAATTGCCACGCTGTTCCGCCGCGTTGCCATCGATGTCAACCAGGCGACCGGCGGTCGCCAGTTGCCTGAATTGTCCATTTCGATGTCCGGCGAATTTTATCTCAATACCCGCGACACCGACATCCAGGCGTGGGCAAAGCTGCGAGGCTCAAGCGACCGGCGGCAATTGAGCGACTTCATGGCGCAATATCCGAATAGCCCGCTGACGAGCGACGTGCAGGAACGGCTTGCGGCGCTCGTCAGCACCGAAAAGCTGCGCCTCGAAGAAGCCGCGCGTGTGCAGGCGGAGCGCGAGAAGGCCGAGCGGGAGCGGATGATGATGGAACGGGCGCAACGCGAACGACTTGAAGCGCTCGATCGGGCTGAAAAGGATCGCGTTGAGGGGGCTGGCGCCAACCTGCCTGCTACGCATTTGACGTCGCTGCCGCCGACGGCGCCTGTGCAGTCTCCCTCACGGCAGCCTGACGTGCTTTCTGCCGGCCCGTTGGTTCAACTCATCAAAAAGGAGCTCAAGCGCCTTGGATGCTATGCGGGCCGGATCGACGATGACTGGGCCAGCAGCGAAACCAGGTCGTCGGTAACGAGATTTGTGAAATACGCGCACCTGTCTGCGGAACCGCAAAATCCGGACACCGATTTCCTTAATTTCGTTCGCAGCAGGCCAAGCCGCGTCTGCCCGTTGGAGTGCGGAACGCAGAAGATCGAGCGGAATGGGCAATGCGTCGCGCGAGATAAGGAACCCGCCCAATCGTCACCCCGCCGAACCGAGGCGAAGGAGCTTGCAGTGCCGGTTAGTCCGTCTGCCGCTGTTGCGCGAGCCGACCGGGCCTGGGCGGCTGGAGCGTATCAGCGCTGCATGGGAGCCACGACGGGGTGCTACGAGCGGACGATCCAAATGCACCGCACGCCGGAATGGGCTAGAACCTGGTGCAGTCGCCAGCCGACCTGCTGACGTTCTCGGGGCAGCAAATATTCCTAGCTCCCTGCCTCACGAATGAATTCCCTGCGCCGTCAAAAATCTTTCCCTGCGCTCGCCGCGCAGGGAATTTGGAGGAGCCGCACTGGATTCACTGAATAAATTGACGCCGGCATCCGCCAAGCAGGGGCAAAATGGCGAAAATTCGCTGTCGAATTCCCTGCTGCAGGGAATTCGACGCCGTCGAGCCGTCCGCGTGGACGGCTGACTATACACCACGCCAGACCAGCGCCCGCGCTGACGCGCAGCGACTTCGGACCCGGGAAATCCAGAATATTGCACCGCCGATGCTACTGCGCAGCGATCTGCACCTCCGGCGCCGCCGCGCGCACATCGGCGTCGACATGGCCCTCGAACTGCACGAAATTGTCCTGGAACATGGCGACGAGCTTGCGCGCGGTGTCGTCGAACTCTGCCTTGTTCTGCCAAGTCTTGTGCGGATAGAGCAGGTGCGGCTCGACGCCCGCGAGTTGGGTCGGCACTGAGAAGCCGAAATACGGGTCGGTGCGGAACTTGGCGTTGCGCAGCGATCCGTTCAGGGCGGCGGTGAGCAGCGTGCGTGTCACCTTGATCGGCATGCGTCGTCCGACGCCGTATCTGCCGGCGGTCCAGCCGGTGTTGACGAGCCAGCAGTCGACCCCATGGGCGCCGATCAGCTCGCGCAGCAGATTTCCGTAGACGGACGGATGGCGCGGCAGGAACGGCGCACCGAAGCAAGTGGAAAACTCCGGCTGGACTCCGACCAGCCCCTTCTCGGTGCCGGCGACCTTGGCCGTATAGCCGGACAAGAAGTGATACATCGTCTGGGCGGGGGTGAGCTTCGCAATCGGCGGCATGACGCCATAGGCGTCCGCGGTGAGCAGCACGATGTTCTTCGGCATGCCGGCGCGGCCGGTGTGCGAGGCATTCGGGATGTAGTCGAGCGGATAAGCGGACCGGGTGTTCTCGGTCTTGCGGTCATCATCGAAGTCGCAGAGGCGGGTCTCGGGATCGAAGATGACATTCTCCAGAATGCTGCCGAAGCGCAAGGTCGCAGCGTGGATTTCGGGCTCGGCTTCTCTGGAGAGCCGGATGCACTTGGCATAACAGCCCCCCTCGAAGTTAAACACCCCTTGCGGCCCCCAGCCGTGCTCGTCATCGCCGATCAGGGTCCGGTTCGCATCGGCTGACAGGGTGGTCTTGCCGGTGCCCGACAGGCCGAAGAACAGCGCGACGTCGCCGTCCTCGCCCACATTCGCCGAACAATGCATCGGCATCACGCTCTCGGCCGGCAGATAGTAGTTGAGCGTTGTGAAGACCGATTTCTTCATTTCGCCGGCGTAATAAGTGCCGCCGATCAAGATCATGCGCTTGGCGAAGTCGATGGCGACGACGGTTTCGCTACGCACGCCATGGCGTTTGGGATCGGCCTTGAAGGACGGCAGACACAGGATCGTGAAATCCGGCACGTAATTCGGGATCTCGGAACGATCGGGCCGGATCAGCAACGTGCGGATGAATAGCGAATGCCACGCAAGCTCGGTGAACACGCGGGCCTTGATGCGGTATTTCGAATCGGCGCCGCCATAGAGGTCCTGAGCGTAAAGTTGCTTGCCCTTCGCGTGCTCAAGAAAATCCTTGTGCAACAGTTCGAACTGGGCCGGGGTGAGCTTGCCGTTCTTTTCCCACCAGATGGTCTTCTCGGTGTGCCCGTCGCAGACAATGAACTTGTCCTTGGGGCTGCGACCGGTGTGGATGCCGGTTTCGGCGCACAGGGCGCCGCCCTGGACCAAATGTGCTTCGTGGTTGGCAAGCGCATGTTCGTAAAGGGGAGCCTCGGTCAAGTTCCAATGGACCGCAGCAAGGTCTGAAAATCCAAATTGGTCGGCGCCACAGGCGCTGTTCCGTAAACCTGTTTCTTTCACGGCAGCCCTCCGCGTAAAGTCTTCCGTCGTTCGTTTCACCGCCACTACCGCGCAAGCCCCACCCGGCAGTGGTTCGGCAGATTGAATTGTACACCCCGATTTCGGAGTGGCGCACCTATACCGGCCCTTGATATTCCTGCCAAGATCAATCGCCTCGGAGGACTTATGATCGAAGCGCAGGTCCGAAAATCCGGCTGCCGGTCAAATTGTCGGGCACTGACTACGGGCTTGAGCGTGCGCACCGGGAACGCCCGTGACGGCCGGAAGCGTATGAGGCATTTGGACGCAGCAGCGGAATTACGCAGGATTGCGCCTTTTCGGTGACGCCGCTCATGCCCCCGAAGTGCACGCCGCATGAAACCGGCGCGAACTATTGAGTTGAATCGTCATTGCGCCCGCGCTCGGGCTCCCCATTCAGCCAATGTCTTGCGCAAGGCGAGGCCGGTGGTCAGGCGCTCCGTGAACGGCATTCGCACAATGCGGTCACCGAGGGCGAGATCAAGCCCGTCGGGGTCAATGCCTGTGACTTCCCATGCGCCGTCCGCTTCACCAAGCAGCTTCGTCGCGTATAACCGCACCGCATCAGGATGATCGGCATTCATGTGCTCGACGGCGCTGTCCTCGATCTCGACGATTTCAGTGGCGTCTTCCAGATTGGTGATGACGTCGGCGGCCTTGAGGTCGGCTGCGCGGGCGAACCCGCCGTTGAGATGCGCCGACACGACTTGCAGTCGCCAGAACGTGAAGTCGCCAAAGTCGGCATAGAGCCCGGATTTCGGATGGCGGGAGAGAAAGCGCCGCCGTACCCGCGCCGCGTCCGGCGCGTCCCGGGAGATGTTGGCGAAAGTCCCGAGGACGGTGAACCGCGGATGGGCGAGAGGATCGCCTTTTCCGGCGGAAGCCAGCAATACGGAAGCACGAGGATCAACCTCGATATTGGCCGTGTGGGTGGACAGTCGCGATACCAGGATCAGGGGTGAGCCGTCGGCATCGGTCGCCACATTGACGAGGGAGGCAAACGGGTGACCGGTGTTGCGGTCGAGCGTGGCAAGAGCGCCGGCGCGGGTGCCCCGCAATAGCTGCTTTGCGATGGCTATAGGGTTAAAATCCTCAGGCGGGCGGGCAGTTTCGGGCAGACGATTGGGCATAATTCCGGGCAAAGTCGCCATCTTTTCTGCTTCCGTCATGGCTTACCGGCCTCCCAAAATCGTCCGACACTTCAACCCTGTGGTTTATCGCCACATTTTCGCCCCCCTAAGCGGCTTGGTAACGTGAAACCTTGCTTGGGACTCATCAATTCATGCTAGAAAGGTTCCCATGGCAACTATCGCCCTTGTAGACGATGACCGCAATATCCTGACCTCCGTCTCGATCGCGTTGGAGGCCGAGGGATACCGTATCATGACCTATACGGATGGCGCGTCCGCGCTTGAAGGCTTCAAGTCAAGCCCGCCGGATCTCGCCATATTGGATATCAAGATGCCGCGCATGGACGGCATGGAGACGCTGCGTCGTCTGCGGCAGAAATCCGATATGCCGGTGATTTTCCTCACGTCCAAGGACGAGGAAATCGACGAATTGTTCGGCCTCAAGATGGGGGCGGACGACTTCATCCGAAAACCGTTCTCGCAGCGGCTCCTGGTCGAACGGGTCAAGGCGGTGTTGCGCCGTTCCGGCGGCAAGGATGGAACGGTGCCGAAGGAGACCGACGCCGCCAAGGTGCTGGAGCGCGGCCAGCTCCGCATGGATCCGGAACGCCACACCTGCACCTGGAAGAATGAGCCGGTCACGTTAACCGTAACGGAGTTCCTGATCCTGCAGGCGCTGGCCACCCGGCCCGGTGTGGTAAAGAGTCGTAACGCCTTGATGGATGCCGCTTACGACGACCAAGTTTACGTCGATGACCGCACGATCGATAGCCATATCAAGCGGCTGCGGAAAAAGTTCAAGCAGGCTGAAGACTCTTTCGATATGATCGAAACGCTCTATGGGGTGGGCTACCGGTTCAAGGAGTAGCTGCTTTTCAAATCCTCCGCACGATCGCCCGTCATCAGCCGGTGGGCGCCCGGGCATGCGGTTGCGACCGAGTGCCGCCTGAGACTGGGTGGAGCTTATGAGAAGCCCGTGCTTGATAAGACCGTAAACGTCGACGACACACATGCCGGATCGGCCGATCCGGCCGTAATGTATTCGCAGCGGCGCCGCGGGTTCGCTGCGGCAGGGCTGCGGCGTCTTCGTCGCATCGGTATTGCTTTCGCGCGTTCCCCCATCCGAATCGCCGATTTTTTTGCGCGCTCCTGGCGGGTGCTGCGGACTGAGGGCCTCCTTGGCGCGCTGCGTCACACCTGGCAGTTCTTCATCAGTCAGATTTTTGCGAGTCTCACGCGGCGCATCGTTTTTCTTAACATTGCCGGGCTGCTCGCTTTCATGCTCGGCATCCTGTATCTCACCCAATTCCGGGCCGGCTTGATCGATGCGCACGTGCAAAGGCTGCTCTCCCAGGGCGAAACCATAGCCATTGCGATTGCGAGCCAGGGCACGGAGGCCGACCCGATCAACATCGACCCCGAGCGACTTTTGGAATTGCAGGCGGGCGAAACCTACAGTCCCTCCGATAACACGCTTTTCGGCTTCGAGTTTCCCGTGAGCCCGGAGCGGGTGGCGCCGTTGCTGCGGCGCCTGATCACGCCGACCAATACCCGCGCGCGAATCTATGACCGCGACGGTACGTTGATCATCGACAGCCGCAACCTCTATGGCCGCGGCGACGTGTTGCGTTTTGACTTGCCGCCGCCAACTGCCGAACGGCCTGGAATCGTCGAGCGCACATTTATCACAATCCGCAAATGGCTCAGTCGCGGAGACCTGCCGCCTTATCGCGAGATCGGTCCCGAGAATGGCAGGAGCTATCCGGAAGTCGTCCAGGCATTGGACGGCGAGAAAGAGAGCGTGGTTCGCATCAACGACCGCGGCGAGGTGATTGTCCTCGTCGCAGTCCCGATTCAGCGCCTGCGCACAGTCCGCGGGGCGTTGCTGCTGTCCACCCAGGGCGGTGATCTCGATCAAATCGTCGAGGCGCAGCGGCTTGCCATTCTCAAGGTGTTCCTGGTTGCGGCAGCGATCATGTCGGTGCTCTCGATGCTGCTCGCCGGCACCATCGCGGGTCCGGTGCGACGGCTTGCAGACAGCGCCGAGCGGGTGCGCCGCCGCGTGAGAGGCCGTGTGGAAATTCCCGACTTCACCCAGAGGCGGGACGAAATCGGGGATTTGTCGGGCAATCT
>Ga0099791_10000491_pt1 | contig 14677 bp, 13 predicted proteins | sample Rivendell_Oct201_7_FD_77318 | JGI IMG/M metagenome (GOLD analysis project Ga0099791, IMG submission 77318) | Vadose zone soil and rhizosphere microbial communities from the Eel River Critical Zone Observatory, Northern California to study diel... | ecosystem: Environmental > Terrestrial > Soil... | reverse complement strand
GCCGTCTTCCTGGATGAACTTGATCTTGCGGCCCAGCACGCCGCCCTGGGCATTGATTTGCTCGATGGCGAGCTTCTCGGCCTCGACCGATCCGGTTTCCGAGATCGCCATGGTGCCGGTGACCGAATGCAGAATGCCCACCGTGACCTCGCTGTCGGTGACGGCGAGCCCCGTGGTGCTGACCTTCGCGGTCGGAAACTGTTGCGCCAAGGCCTGTTGAACAAAGCCCTGGGGCGGCAGCAGTGAGGCTGCCGACAGTGCGGCCGTGCCAAGCAGCAGCTTGCGGCGGAACGGGGATTCCAGATCCCCGGTGTGATGCTCGAAAGACATTTGGCGCCTCGATAAAGCTTCGTTGATCTTTTTAAGGAGGCGAGCGGTTCGCGCTCCATGGCTGAATAAGACGCGATCATGGTGCAATGCAGCATACGTCAATTGACGTATATCCCTACGCAATTCGCCCCATCAAGATGGCCGCAACCCGAAAGGAATCGGCGGCGGCGTGGCTCGTCTCAACGCGGGTGTTGGCATTTGTCTGAATCTTTAGGCATTTTGCCTATTTTGCAGCGTGCTTTGCCGTGACTTTCGGCACCCGCCCGGCTTTTGTTCGCATTAAATTCCGCGCGGGATCAAGAGGCCCACGGCTATGACCGGCCCTGAAAGGCCACCATTGCAATGCAGCATCACATGATGGCCACGGTCACCCGGAGACCGCAGCGTCGGCCCGAAATGCCCCCTCCCTACCCTCCCCCGCAAGCGGGGGAGGGTAGGGAGGGGGCCGAGGAAACTGCCCAAGCGAGCGAAGCGACAGGAGCGGTGGCATGACTGCTCACCAGCGAATCGTTCGCGTGCGCAGGAACTACAACAAGTGGGTCGCCAACCAGACCCTGGAAGACTATGCGCTGCGCTTCACTGCGAAGAGCGCCCGCAAATGGTCGAGCCTGCGCGTCGCCAACACCGCCATCGGGGCGATTTCGTTTCTGGCGCTCGAAGCGATCGGCGGCGCCATCACGGTGAACTACGGGGTCGCCAATGCGGCAAGTGCGATCCTGGTGGTCGGAGGGCTCATCTTCCTGACCGGGCTGCCGATCGCCTATTACGCGGCGACCTATGGGGTCGACATCGATCTTCTCACCCGCGGCGCTGGTTTCGGCTATATCGGATCCACGGTCACGTCGTTGATATATGCCTCATTCACGTTCTTGTTCTTCGCCATCGAAGCCGCGATCATGTCGCTCGCGCTGGAGCTATGGGTCGGCCTGCCGCTGTTCGCCGGCTACGTGGTCAGCTCGGTGGTGGTGATTCCGCTGGTCACCCACGGCATCACTTTCATCAGCCGGCTGCAACTGTGGACCCAGCCGATCTGGATCATCCTTCACGTCCTGCCGTTCGCCGCCATTGCGATCTTTGATGCCGGCTCGTTTACGGGCTGGGCCCATTACGGCGGGCGGGCCGGCGAGGACGGGCTTGCGCCGGACCTCGTGCTGTTCGGCGCCGCCTCGACGGTGGTGTTCTCTCTGATCGCGCAGATCGGCGAGCAGGTCGACTTCCTGCGCTTCCTGCCTGCGCGCCCCCACCGTTCCCTCCCAGGGACCGAAGGATGGCGGCGATCAATAGCCTGGTGGACCGCCTATCTGGCCGCCGGCCCCGGCTGGATCATTCCCGGGCTGCTGAAGCTTCTGGCCGGTTCCTTCCTCACTTATCTCGCAGTCCGCCATCTGGTGCCGGTCGACAAGGCGGTCGAGCCGACCCAGATGTATCTCGTTGCGTTCGGGAACGTATTCTCGTCGCCCCAGGTCGCGCTTGCCTTCACCTGTACGTTCGTCATCATTTCGCAGGTCAAGATCAACGTCACCAACGCCTATGCGGGCTCGATCGCGTGGTCGAATTTTTTTTCGCGGCTCACCCACAGCCATCCCGGGCGCGTGGTGTGGCTCGTCTTCAATGTCGCGATCGCGCTGCTGCTGATGGAGCTTGGCGTCTTCAAGGCGCTGGAGCACATCCTTGGCCTCTACTCGCTTGTGGCGGTCGCCTGGGTCGGTGCGCTGGTGGCGGACCTCGTCGTCAACAAGCCGCTGGGGCTAAGCCCGCCATTCATCGAGTTCAAGCGCGCGCATCTTTATGATGTCAATCCGGTCGGGGTCGGCGCGATGATTCTCGCCACGATCACGGGCGCGGTCGCGTATGCGGGCGTCTTCGGCACCGTCATGCAGGCGTTGGCGAGCTTCGTCGCGCTGGGCGTCGCCTTCGTGACCGCGCCCGCGATCGCGGCAGCAACGCGCGGCAAGTTCTATCTCGCCCGCACGCCGCGCAAATTGCTGGACGGGCAGAGCATGGTGCACTGCTGCATCTGCGAGCACCCCTTCGAAGCCGAGGATATGGCGCAGTGCCCGGCTTATTCGGGGCCGATCTGCTCGCTGTGCTGCTCGCTCGAAACCAGATGCCGCGACGCTTGCAAACCCGACGCGCGAATCTCCCGGCAGGTCGGCGCCTTCGTCGACCGCACGCTGCCGGCGTGGGCGGTCAAATTGCTCAATAACGAGATCAGTCAATATGTCGGGGTGCTGTCGCTATTTGCGGTCATCATCGGATCGGTGCTCACCTTCGTGTACTTCCAGGTTTCGTTCGAACAGGATCTGCAGAGGCAGATCCTGCGTTCGACCTTGTGGACGGTGTTCTTCATCCTCGGTATCATTGCCGGCATCGCGGCGTGGCTGTTCGTACTGGTGCACGAGAGCCGCCGCGTCGCCGAGGAGGAGTCCCGCCGCCAGACCGAACTCCTGATGCAGGAGATCGAGGCCCACAAGCGCACCGACGTCAAGCTGCAACAGGCCAAGGAAAAAGCCGAGGCTGCGAGCAAGGCCAAGAGCCGCTATGTGGTGGGGCTGAGCCACGAGCTGCGCACGCCCCTCAACGCGGTCGCCGGCTATGCCCAGATTCTCGAACGCGACCCTGAGATTCCGGCGCGCCGCCTCGATGCCATCAGGGTCGTGCGCCGCAATGCCGAATACCTGTCGGGCCTCATCGACGGGCTCCTCGACATCTCCAAGATCGAAGCCGGCCGCTTCCATCTCAATCGCAACGAGGTGCGGCTGCGCGAGTTCCTGGAGCAGCTCGTCGACATGTTCCGCCTGCAGGCCGGCGCCAAAGGCATCGAATTCAAGTTCAGCGCATCCGACAAGCTGCCGCCGTCCGTCTATACCGACGAGAACCGGCTGCGTCAGATTCTCATCAATCTGTTGTCCAACGCCATCAAATTCACCGATGCCGGGCACGTCACCATGCGGGTCGACTACCGCAATCAGGTCGCTCGCTTCGAAGTCGAAGATACCGGCATCGGCATCCATCCGGACGACATCGATCGCATCTTCCAGCCGTTCGAGCGCGCCCAGCACGGGCCGGTCAACGCAAGGACCGGGACCGGATTGGGGCTCACCATCACCAAGATGCTGGCAGAGACCATGGGCGGCGAAATCGCGGTGAAGAGCGAGATCGGCCGGGGCAGCCGCTTCCAGGTCAAGTTGATGCTTGCCGAGGTCGCGCGGCCGCGCAACGCGCCGCCGCTCGAGCATCGCGTGCGCGGCTACAACGGCCCACGCCAGACGATCCTGGTGGTCGATGACGACCGGGTCCACCGCGACCTGGTGCGCGAACTCCTCGAGCCGCTCGGCTTCAATGTGATGGCGGCAGCGGGCGGCGCGGCCTGTCTTGCGGTCGTCGCCGAGCGCCCGCCGAACCTGATCCTGCTCGATATCTCGATGCCTGACATGGACGGCTGGGCCGTCGCGCGGGCGCTGCGGCAGATGCCGCTTGAACGGCCCGCCATCATCATGCTGTCAGCGATCGCGATGGAGGAGGAGCGCGCGGCCGAGTCCGACCGCTTCTTCGACGATTACATGATCAAGCCGATCGATCTGCGGCAGATGCTCGAGAAGTTTCATACCCTGCTCGACATCGAATGGACCGCGTGCGATGAAATCGCGAAAGTGCCGTCTGCACCGGCGCCCCCCGCACCCGTCAAGAGCCTTGCCAAGAGCCTTGCGCCGGACGCTGTCGACGCGCTGATCCGGCTCGGCCAAATCGGCCACTTCCGCGGCATCAGCGCCGCGCTCGACGAGATCGAGGCCGCCTCCCCGGAATGCGCCGCCCCGGTGGCGGAACTGCGTGCGATCGCCAATTCGTTCAATCTGACCCGGTTTCTGACGGTCCTCGACGCGCAACGGAGGACTTGATGCGCCCCAGGGAGGCCGGAGATATCGTGCTCGTGGTCGACGATTCGCCCGACACCCTGCGCATGCTCACCGATGCGCTGGAGGAGGCCGGGATGACGGTGCTGGTCGCGCTTGAGGGGGCGCAGGCGCTCGCGATCGTCGGCAAGATCACCCCGGACGTCATCCTGATGGATGCGGTCATGCCGAGCATCGACGGCTTCGAGATCACCCGCCGCCTCAAGCGCAACAAGACGCTCGTCCACGTGCCGGTCATCTTCATGACCGGGCTCACCGAAACGCAGGACATCGTCAAAGGATTGGAGGCCGGCGGCGTCGACTATGTGACGAAGCCGATCGTTCCGGATGAATTGCTGGCGCGCATCCGCGTCCATCTTGCCAATGCGCGCTTGGCCCACTCGGCGCGCGCAGCGCTCGACGCCTCGGGACGTTATTTGCTGGCGACCGACACGTCGGGGGGCGTGCTGTGGTGCACGCCGCAGACCGCCAAGCTGCTCAGCCTCGCGTTTGGGAACTTCCACGGCGAGGGATATCTGCTCCCTGCCAACGTGCAGGAATGGTTGCACAAGCGGGCGCGCCAGGACGTTAAATCCGCAGCCGATTCGATTGCTCTTGAGGCAAGCTCACCCAAGCTCCAGCTCTCCTATGTGGGCCAGGTCACGGCCGAGGAAATCCTGCTGCGGCTGGTCGAAGGCGAATTTGAAAACGACAACCTCGTGCTCAAGCGCAAGCTTCCGCTCACCCAGCGCGAGTCGGAGGTGCTGATGTGGATCGCGCGCGGCAAGTCCAATCGCGACATTGCGGAAATCCTCGATCTCAGTCCGCGCACCGTGAATAAGCACCTGGAGCAGATTTACACCAAGCTCGGCGTCGAAAATCGCGCCTCGGCAGCGGCCCTTGCCGTGCGTACGCTCGGACTGCGGTGAGTTCTTGTTTGATCAATTCACTCTATCTTGATATTCGCGTCGCGGATCACCTTCCCCCACTTGGCGATCTCTTTCCTGATCTGCGCTGCAAATTCCTCGGGCGTATTGGTGACCGGATCGAGGCCGAGCACCGCGAAGCGTTCCTTGATGTCCGGCAGCGCGACGATCGTCTTGATCTCGCGGTAGAGGAAATCGACGATGGGGCGCGGCGTGCCGGCCGGCACCAGCACGGCTTGCAGGGTGTCCGCCTCCTGGTCCGCAAGACCGGCCTCGGCGAGCGTCGGCACAGCGGGCAGCGCCGCGACGCGCTTGTCGGCCGACACCGCCAGCGGGCGGATCTTGCCGTCCTGGATCAGCGGGATCGCAGGCGGCAGCGAGGTGAACGCCATCGGGGTATGGCCGCCGGCGAGCGATTGGATCGCCGGGCCGGCGCCGCTGAACGGCACGTGCACGACGTCGAGCTTCATGCTCAGGCGGAACAGCTCACCGGACAGATGCGGCGTCGTGCCGGTGCCGGCGGAAGCGTAGCTCACCTTGCCGGGATTGGCCCTGATGTAGTCGATGAGCTCGCCGACCGTCGTTGCCGGCACCGACGGATGCACGAGCAGGATGTTGGGGGCATCGCCGGCGACGGTGACAGGGATGAAGTCCTTGTAGGGATCATAGGGAATTTTCGGATAGAGGCTCGGGTTGACCACATAGCTCGACGACACGAACAGGATCGTGTAGCCGTCCGGCGCCGCGCGCGCAGCCTGCCCCATGCCGGTATTGCCGCCCGCGCCGGTAACGTTCTCGATGTAGAACTGCCGGCCCAACCGCTCCGACAGCTTGGTGGCGATGAGGCGGGCGACCACGTCGGTCGGCCCCGCCGGCGCGAACGGCACGATGATTTTGACGGGCTTGTCGGGATAGTTGCCGGGCGGGGTCTGGGCTGGGGAGGCGGTTACGCCGGCCAGAACCGCCACTGCCGCGAGAATTGCCCTGATCAGCATCACCTGTCTCCATTCTCCTCATAATCGAGGATCGGTTCGCCATATCAACCCATCCTACGCGCTACTCGATCCTGATGTGCGCCGCACGCACGACCTTGTCCCATTTGGCGATCTCGCTCTTGATGCGGACGCCGAATTCGGCCGGCGTGGTGACGGCCGGCTCGAAGCCGAGGGCGGTCAGGCGCTCCCTCACGTCGGGTAGCGACAGCGCCGCCACGGTGTCGCGATTGATCCGCGCGATGATGTCGCCGGCTGTCCCGGCCGGCGCCAATAGACCGTTGATGGTTTCGGCCTCCTGGTCGGGCACGCCGGCCTCCGCCATGGTCGGCACGTCGGGCAGCGCCGCGGAGCGCTTCGCGGCCGTCACGGCGAGCCCGCGCAGGTTGCCCTCCTTGATGTTGGCGATGGCCGGAGGCAATGCCGTGAAGGCAATGGGCGTATGGCCCGCAAGCGTTGAAGTTACCGCCAGCGACGCGCCGTTGAACGGCACCGTCACGAGGTCGAGCCCGTATTGGAGCTTGAGCAATTCGCCCGACAGATGCGGTGTCGATCCGGTCGATGGCTGCGCGTAGCTGTACTTGCCCGGACTGCTCTTGATGAGGTCGATCAGCGCCGTGACGCTGTGCGCCGGCACCGACGGATGGACGAACAGGATATTCGGCGATGCTGCCGCAAGCGTCACCGGTGCGAAGTCCTTGATGGGATCGTACGGCACCTTGGCATAGAGGCTCGGATTCACCATGAAGCCGGTGCTCATCATGTAGAGCGTGTAGCCGTCGGGCGCCGCCCGCGCCGCGGTCGCCGTCCCGGTGTTGCCGCCGGCGCCCGGGAGATTTTCTACGTAGACCTGCTGGCGCCAGCGCTCCGACAGCTTCTGCGCAACAAGGCGCGAGATGACGTCGGGCGGTCCCCCCGCCGCGAACGGCACAATGATGCGCACCGGGCGGTTGGGGTAGCTTGCGTCCTCGGCGTGGACCGCTGTCGCAGCCGCGAGCACGGCGGCAAAGGCAAGACCGCGAACGATCCCATGCATCGCATCCTCCCTGGTTCTTGAATGACAGGTTAGTGTTTGTTGCGAGCTGTGTCACGCGCGACGCCGGCCGATGCCGCCTCGTTCGTCGCATGCAGTCGCAGCGGGGCTGACGCACCATCGTTGACACGCTATAGGGAGATGCGGTCCGCCATCGCGGCCTGTTCTTATCCCTCCCGTCATCTTCCAAAAAAGAGACCGCCCATGCCGTCACGCAAATTCACGCGCCAGGACCTTCGCGAGGCCGCCGAGAAGTACAAGAACTGGGGCAAATGGGGGCCGGATGACGAGATCGGCACGCTCAACTATACGCGGCCGGAGGATATCATCGCGGCGGCGCAATTGGTGCGCAAGGGCAAGGTGATCTCGCTCGCGCTCAACTTCGACCAGTTCGGCCCGCAAGGCGGCAAGACCAAGTACCCGCCGATGGGCCGCATCAATCCGCTGCACCTGATGCTGCGCACCGGCACCGACGCCTATTCGGGCGTGCTGGATAAGCGCGGCATCCGCGCCTCCGACGACGTGGTGGTGATGCCGCTGCAATCCGGCACCCAATGGGACGGCCTCGGCCACATCTTCTACGAAAACCACATGTGGAACGGCTATGACTGCCGCGAGGTGTCAAGCGCCGGCGCGGCGAAGTGCGGCATCGAGAAAACCAAGAACCGCATGGTCGGCCGCGGCGTGTTCCTCGACGTGCCCCTCGCGCTCGGCAGGGAGGAGCTTGAGGACGGCTATGCGATCACGTCGGCGGACCTGGAAAAGACCGCCGCCGCGGAGGGCGTCAACATCAAACGCGGCGACTTCGTGATCGTGCGTACCGGCCAGATGGAGCGCTGCCAGCGCCTCGGAAGCTGGGACGGCTATCCGGGCGGCGATGCGCCGGGCTTTTCGTTCGAGACGCTGGAATGGATCCACAGGAGCGAGATCGCCGCGATCGCGAGCGACACCTGGGGCTGCGAAGTGCGTCCCAACGAATCGGAGGAAGGCATCAACCAGCCCTGGCACTGGATCACGATCCCGATCATGGGCATCACCATGGGGGAAATCTTCCATGTCGCCGAACTCGCCGCCGACTGCCGCGCCGACAAAGTCTATGAGTTCATGTTCGTCGCGCCCGCGATACCGATCACCGGCGCGGTGGGCTCGCCGGTCAATCCGCTGGCGATCAAGTAGGGTGTCACCGAGGGACCAGCGGCGTGCCGCGATAGAGGTCGGCGACCGCGCAGCGCAGCCCGAACTCCGGCATATCGATGGGGTCTTCGGGACGCTTGAGGACAACCGGCTCCCACTTGCGGCTCTTGGAGTAAATTTCCACCATGAATTCCCGCGGATCAATCACAACCGCATAGAGATTGTCGGGCGCCTCGCGGTAGCGGCGCAGTTTGAGGTCGATCTCCACGCGCGTGTTCGACGGCGACAGCACCTCCGCCGCCAACTGAAAGCATTCGGAATAATAGTCAAAGCCAGCCACACCAGGCACGACCGCCACATCCGGCTCCGGTTGGAAATTCCGCACCCCGGGGTTCCGCACGCCGACATTAAAATAGGCATACAAATCGAGGCGCTGCGCCGCGAAGGCGGTGTTGAGGAGATTGCAGAGATTGGACGCAATCCGTTGATGCGCGTAGCTCGCCGGCGCCATCATCACCGCCACCCCGTCGATGAGATCCCAATGTTCTCCCTTTGGCCGCGTTTCCATGAAGGCCATGAATTCGTCGACGTCCATGTTGCCGGATAGCGGCTGCGCTGGTGTATTCACGTTCATGCTGCACAACTCCTTTCCGGGACTGAATCTAACATCGCAACCCTCAATATGCGATAGGAGATAGCTCGCTCTTGCCCACGCCCACTGCCCACACTGTCGCAGCGCCCGGATTTCAACCACGGAACTTTCAATGAACCTTGCCATCAGCCCTCTCATCGCCATGGGCGTCCTCGCCTCGACCGCCATGACGGACGCGGCCTTCGTGTTCTTCACGGCGGCAGTGACAGCGCGCCGCCGCATCGCCGCGGCGAACTGGAGCGCCTTCTGGTATCTCTTGTCGGCATTCGCTGTGATCAGCTACACCGAGAACCCCGTCTACGTGGCCTTCGCGGCGGCGGGCTCGTGGCTCGGCGCCTTCATTTCCATGACCTGGCTGCACCGCGACCGCGAACTGGTGACGCCGCGCCACGACCCGCCTTGACGCTCCCGGCAACTCCACAAGGACCAATCATGCTCGGACACAACGCTAAGAAAATGCTCGGCGCCGAGTGTATGGCGGACATGCTCAAGGGCTACGGCGTTACCCACGTGTTCCACGTACCGGCGGTGCTGCGCAGGAGCTTCGTCGAGATGGAGCGCCGCACCGACATCAAGCGGCTGCACGTGCACGGCGAGAAATCCGCCGCCTACATGGCGGACGGCTATGCGCGCGCCTCTGGCAAGCCCGGCGTCTGCATGGCGCAGGTGATCGGCGCGCTCAACCTCGCGGCCGGGCTGCGGGACGCCTGGCTCGCCCATTCGCCGGTGATCGCTATGACCGGCGGCCGCGAGCCGCGCACAAAGTTTCGCAAGGTCTACCAGGAGGTCGACGACATGCCGTCGTTCGAGCCGGTGACCAAGTTCAACGCCACGGTGGACGACGTGGCGCGCTTTCCCGATATGGTGCGCCAAGCCTTTCGGGTTGCGGTGTCGGGCACGCCCGGCCCGGTGCATCTGCAATTCCGAGGTAACGAGGGCCAGGTCGACGCCGAAGAGGCCGAGATGGAGCCCTTGTGCGAGCCGCAATTCTCCCGCGTGCCGCCGTTCCGTCCCGAGCCCGACGAGGCAAGCGTCATGACGGCGCTCAACGTTCTCCAGGCCGCCGAGCGCCCCGTAATCGTGGCGGGCGGCGGCGTGCGCGCTTCGGGCGCGCAGGGCGACGTCGTGGCGCTCGCTGAGGCGCTGCAGATCCCGGTCGCGACCTCGCTCAATGGCAAAGATACGATCCCGGCCACACATCCGCTGTCGGTCGGCGTCGTCGGCTCCTATTCGCGTGAAAGCGCGAACCGCGTCGTCAACCGCGCCGATCTCGTCTGCTTCATCGGCAGCGAAGCGGGCGGCATGACCACCCATTTCTGGGCGGTGCCGCCGATCGGCACTCCGGCCATCCAGATCGACATCAATCCGGAGGCGCTGGGGCGTAATTATCCATTGCTTGCTGCCGTCAACGGGGACGCGAAGGTGACGCTCGGGCGCATGCTGGCGGCGGCCGATCGCGGCAGCGCCAGCATGCGCAAGGTTTGGATCGAAGAGACGCGGAAAATCTGCGCAGAGTGGCGGGACAAGTACCAGTCCCTGCTTGCCTCGGACACGGTGCCGATCCGCCCCGAGCGGCTGTGCGCGGAGTTGACCCGGCATGTGCCCGACGATGCCATCGTAGTGGTCGACACCGGCCATGCCGGCATGTGGATGGGCGGCATGTATGATCTCACGAGCCCGCGCCAGAGCTATATGCGCAGCGCCGGCCATCTCGGCTGGGCGTTTCCGGCCGGGCTCGGCGCCAAATGCGCGTGCCCGGAGCGGCCGGTGGTGACGTTCACGGGCGACGCCGGCTTCTGGTATCACATCGGCGAAGTCGAGACCGCAGTGCGCTGGCGGATCAACGCCGTCACCGTCGTCAACAACAACGGCAGCGGCAACCAGTCGAAGCGCGGCTTCGACCGCGTCTATGGCGGCACCCAGACCGAAGGCGGACGCACCCTGTGGACCTTCAACAAGATGAGCTTCGCCCGCCTCGCCGAGGACATAGGCGCGCTCGGCATCCGCGTCGAGAACGCCGCCGCGTTCCCGGCAGCGCTCGCCCAGGCGCTCGCGGCCGACCGGCCGGCCGTCATCGACGTGGTGACGGACATCGACGCGCTGGCGCCGCTGGCGGTGAGTTGACGCTGGGACCGCGGGCGTCCCGCCCGCCCTTTATTTCTCTACTCTGAGGAGCGGATCTCTAAGGGGCGGGCGGGACGCCCGCGGTCCCAGTCACCCGCAGCACCGTCGGCCAATCCACCTCGTCCTCCTCCAGCAGCCATTCCTCCTTGAGGGCTGCGGCGTACCACTCCTGCCAGGCGGGCAGGGCCATCACGGCGTGCATGTAGGCCGCGGACGCCGGCCCGACCTCGACCCCGTAGGTGTGGAAGCGCGACACCACAGGCGCGTACATGGCGTCGGCGGCGCCGAAGCCTCCGAACAGGAACGGCCCGCCGTTGCCGAAGCGGGCGCGGCAGTCCGACCACATGGCGTCGATGCGAACCACATTCGCGGCGGTCTCGGCGCTGAGCTCAAGCTTCTTCACCGGACGCCACATGTTCATCGGACACTGGCGGCGCAACGGCACGAAGCCCGCATGCATCTCGCTCGCGATCGTGCGGGCGTGGGCGCGGGCTGCCGCATCGCGCGGCCACAGGCCGGCATCCGGAAATTTCTCTGCGACATATTCCAGGATGGCGAGTGATTCCCATACCGTCACATCGCCGTCCTGAAGGATCGGAACCTTGCCGGCAGGCGAGAGCGCCAGGAATTTCTCCCGGCTGCCCGGGTAATAGATCGGGATCACGGTTTCGGCGAATGGGATGCCGGTAACCTTGAGGGCAATCCACGGGCGGAATGACCACGAGGAATAGTTCTTGTTGCCGAGGGTGAGGTGAAGAGCCATGACGATCACTTCTTCGCGGCGTCCCGCATCTCGATTGGCCCGCCCGCATCGCGCCAGGCGCCGAAGCCGCCGCCGATGTGGGCGACCGGCTTCAACCCCATGCGCTGGGCGGTCTGCGCCGCAAGCGCCGAACGCGCGCCGCCGGCGCAGAAGAATACGAATTTCCGGTCCGCCGCGAACACCGGCTTGTGATACTTGCTGGCCGGGTCGAGCCAGAATTCCAGCATGCCGCGCGGACAATGGAACGCCCCCGGAACGCGCCCCTCGCGGTCGAGCTCGCGGATGTCGCGCAAGTCGACCAACGTCACGTCGCCCGAGCCGTGAAGCCTGATCGCATCTGCAACTGGCAGCGTCTCGATTTCACGCTCGGCCGCCGCCACCATGTCGGCCACATGCAGGGTGATGTCTTGCGCCATCAGGGCTCTCTATCGCGCCGCAATGTGGCAGAGCCGCGGCGGCGGTCAAGCCCGCAGGCCGGCCGGTCGGATCGCGCAAGGTTGCAGGCCTTCTCCGATGGATGGCAACATGTCGTTTCAGGGAGCCGCGCCCCATGACCTTCCTTCCCGCCCTCGATCTCGCCGCCCTTGCCTACTTCGTGGTCGCCTGGATCGGCTATGCGATCGCGGTCGAGTGGCGCCAGGAGCGCCATGGCAGCCTCAACGCCCGCATCCACACCTATCGCGAGGTGTGGATGCGGCGGACGCTGTCCCGCGAGGCGCGCATGGTCGATATGCAGATCATGGCTTCGCTGCAGAACGGCACCGCATTCTTCGCCTCGACGAGCTTGCTGGCGGTCGGGGGCGCGCTGACACTCATGCGGTCGACCGGCGACGTGATTAGTGTGGTGGAGGCGTTGCCGCTCGGCATCGTAACGACGCCAACCCAATGGGCGGCGAAAACCATCGGCCTGGTCGTGATCTTCATCTACGCCTTCTTCAAGTTTGCCTGGGCCTATCGGCTGTTCAATTACGTGGCGATCATGCTGGGTGCGATGCCGTTCGCTGGCGACAGGCATACCGCCGAGGCCGAATGCCACGTCCTGCGCACCACCAGGCTGTTCCAATCGGCGGGGCAGAATTTCAACCGCGGCCAGCGCGCCTTCTTCTTCGCGCTCGGTTATCTCGGCTGGTTCGCAGGCCCGTGGGAGCTGTTCGCCTCGACGACCGCGGTCGTCATCGTGATGTGGCGGCGGCAGTTCGCCTCGACGGCGCAGCGCGCCCTCATGATCGAGCTGCCGGCTAAAATGACGGACAAAGCTACGGCGCCGGAAAAAGCTCCGAACTGCGTCCCGTGAGCCAGTATGCCAGCAGTCCGATCCATTCGTGGGCGGCTATATCGGTGCGGCGCAGCCCGGTCGCCATGGAGTCGAACGGAATCCACAGATCGGCCGGCCCGGTGGTGCGGTAGTCGACCGGATAGGCCTCGACGGCGAACCCGGCTCTGCGGAATGCGCCGATCGACCGCGGCATATGATACGCGGACGTGACGAGCAGCCACCGTTCGCCAAGTTTCGGCATCGCCAGCCGGCGGGAGAATGCGGCGTTCTCGGCGGTCGTGCGCGACTGGTCCTCGAGAATAAGCCGTCTTGCCGGCACGCCGAAAGTCTCGAACAACGCGGCGGCAATCTGCGCCTCGCTGCGGCCCGGCGGCGCCAGACTTGCGTTACCGCCGCTGTAGAGGATTCTGGCCGACTGATATTTACGGGCGAGTTGCGCGATCACGGTGATCCGCTCCGCCGCCTCGTTGAGCGCGGAGGCGGGGCGCACGGGGGCAATTGCCGGCTCGACCGCGCCGCCCAGCACCACGATGCCGTCAGGCGCGCCGCCTGAAGCATCCCATGGCGGAAACCGTTCTTCGAGCGGCGCGATCAGCATCTTGCCGAGCGGCAACAGCCCGAAGGCGAGAAACAGAATTATCGACGCCGAAACCAGCCTGCGCCCCGTGCACACGAACCTCGTGCGCATCAAGGCGAGCCCAATGAGCCCGGCTGCCAAGATGTCATTGGACGGCACCGCGAAGAAGCCGAGAAGCTTGGAGGTCACAAAGAACATCGAGGATGCGCTACTCCCGCCGCTTGCGCCACTCCGCATAACGTGCCTTGGATTCGTCATTCGGCGGATAGAGCCCGGGCAGCTTGACGCCCTTCTCGACTTCGGTGAACACCCAGCTCTCGTACAGTTCGTGCTCGGCGCCCTCGTGGGCGACGAAATCGATGAGGTCCTTGGGGATCACCACGGCGCCGTCGTCGTCGGCGACGATGATGTCGTCGGGGAAGATGGCGACGCCGCCGCAGCCGATCGGCTCGTTCCAGCCTACAAACGTAAGGCCGTTGACTGACGCCGGCGCCGCGACGCCGGCGCACCATACCGGCAGGCCGCTCGCGAGCACGCCGGTCTTGTCGCGCATTGCGCCGTCGGTGACGAGCGCCGTCACGCCGCGCCTGTGCATGCGGGCGCACAAGATGTCGCCGAAGATGCCGGCAGTCTCGACCCCCATGGCGTCCGCAACCGCGATCACGCCCTCCGGCATCGCTTCGATGGCGGCGCGGGTCGAGATCGGCTTGCCCCAGCTCTCAGGCGTCGCCAGATCCTCCCGCGCCGGGACGAAGCGCAGGGTGAACGCCGGGCCGATCAGACGCGGCCCGCCCGGCACCAGCGGCCTCGGCCCATGCATCCAGCACCGCCTGATGCCCTTCTTGAGCAATATGGTGGTGATGGTAGCAGTGGTGACCTTGCGCAGGACGTCGAATGTGGCGGCGCTCATCAAAAACCTCGCTGGGCGTATCAGTAATCAGGTATCAGGTATCAGGTATCAGGTATCAGGTATCAGG
>Ga0099791_10000488_pt1 | contig 14725 bp, 18 predicted proteins | sample Rivendell_Oct201_7_FD_77318 | JGI IMG/M metagenome (GOLD analysis project Ga0099791, IMG submission 77318) | Vadose zone soil and rhizosphere microbial communities from the Eel River Critical Zone Observatory, Northern California to study diel... | ecosystem: Environmental > Terrestrial > Soil... | reverse complement strand
GTCTGTGACGCCTGCGGCGGCGGGGCAGGGGTCAGCGGTATCGGCGCTGGTGGTGACGCCTGCGTCAGTGACGCCTGCGGAGGTGGCGCAGGGGTCGGCGGTTTCGGCGTGGGCGGTGGTGACGCCTGCGGCGATGATACCTGCGGCGGAGGCTGCGAAGCCGCCGAAGCTGAAACCACCGTGATCTTCGGCGACGTGGCAAGGCGCACTGCGAAGCCAGCGTCGGCATACAAGCGGAACTCGTACACGCCGGGCGCTTTAGGCATCGCGAACTTCAGCGTGGCACGCTCCTTGAGCGTCTGTGGAGCGCGCTTGCGGCCATTGAGATACCGCCAGTCGACAAAGGCCTCGGCCCCAGCATTTCCACGGTACAGCCCAACCCAGTCGCGGAGATTCCCAGAGCGGTCCGCGACCGTGACCTTCACCGTTGCGCCCGGGGCCACTGTCGTTTGGTACACCGCGATTCGCGACAACGGCCGCCGAAGCGCTGATCGTGCCGATGCCGGGGACGAACCGTCGGCCGTGGACGATGCTTTGAAGACGCTGAGCGTGGCGGTCGCATTGTCGCTCCGCTTCACTGCTTGGACGAAAGGTTCGGTGAGGCGATTGTCTGAGGCGTTCGACCCGAACGTCGGCACCATGTCAGCCGCGAGGATTCCAAGTCCGACGACCCCTGCAACGATGGAGCGCATCATAGTGGTCCCCCCCCCGGCTTACCAAGTGACCCGCGTTACGTCGGCTGGTGGCGCCAGTGTTGGCGAGCAATGCCTGGGCCATGCTCTTAAGGGCGCAACATCAAAGCCTTAGGGGATCAGAACCCGGGCGGTTGGATGCCACGGTGGCTATTCGGAGAAGTCAGCGTCAGGGCGTCAAGACTGGACGGACCATCGAGCACAGGAACGCGCCATAGCCGCTGGGACTAGGTGTCCCGATGGCCACCACCCCAAACCCCAGGCTGCTCACGATGGCCAGGGGCAAGGCGGCCGTCTGCGAGCGACTCCATAGCTCCGGCAAGGGACTCGGTGGTCTGGTCAGCGGTGATCACGGATCCATCAAGACGTCTCGGCGCTGGCGCGACTGGGTGATTCGGTTGGTTTGGTGAGCGGTGTTAGAGATCGCGGCGCCGTTCCGGCTCGAGATCGCCGACCACCAGGGCTTCGAGGCGACCCAGGAGCTGTGCCCAGTCGTGATGCTCGGTGACATAGGCCCGGCCGGCCGCGGCGTAGCGCGCGCTGAGCTGGGGATCCTCGAGAAGGCGCAGCACCGCGCTAGCGAAGCTCTCGCTGCCCCGGGCGACTAGCAGGTCGCGCGAGGGGACGGCGTCGATCCCACCGACGGCCTCCGGGCTGGCCACGACCGGAACTCCCATGGCCATCGCCTCCAACACCTTGTTCTGGAGACCACGCGCCATCCGCAGGGGTGCCACGGCGACTGCTGCTTGCTCGAAGTAGGGCCGGACATCTTCCACCCGGCCCGTCACCACCACCCGATCGCCGTCGCTCAAGCGGCGCACGGCCAGCGTAGGGTCCATCCCCACTATATAGAGTCGCACGTCCGGCCGTTGCCCGTGAATCCTCGGCAGGATATCAGCCACTAGGTGCTTGGCAGCGTCAACGTTGGCGCGGTACGCCATGTTGCCAGTGAGGATGAGACACGGCGGCTCAGCGTGTCGGGACGGGCCGCTCGATCGCGGTGAGAAATAGCCAAGGTCCACACCGTTGGGGATGACGACCATGGGCCGAGAGACTAGACGCGCCAGGATTCGTCGCTCCTGTTCGGAGATGACCGAGCCGACGTCGAAGCGGCTGCCAAGCCAGGCTTCGTAGCGGCGCACCTTGGTGCTCTCCAACCGAAACCCGAACGACAGGGGCCAAGGGGCTGTCCGCGCATAGGTCGACCACTTCTCCGAATCTGCATCCCCGAAGTCCATGACCTTGCGGCAGCCCTGGTGGTGAGCCACGTAAGGACCCATTGAGGATGAGTGCACGACGATGGCGTCGAATCGGTCACTGTGCAGGCGACCGCGGACCTCGCGGGCCAGCCAGCGGCTGTGGAAATAGGCGAACGTCGAAGGGTAGCGGGTGACGCCGTGGACGCCGAAACGGCTCCAGGCCGCCCAAGCGGGGATGAGCCCGACGAGAAGCTCGCGACAGTAGTTCCTAAGTTCTTGCCCTTCCAACCGCTCGGCCTGGTTTCGGGCCAGGGTGGCCACCGTCACGTCGTGGTTCCTGGAGAGATGGCGGATCATGTTGAACGGGCGGATCTTCCCGCCCCGCTTGGGCGGATACGGCAACCGATGGCAGAGGAAGAGAAGCTTCATAGCGTGACGTACGGCGACCCGATCGACGCGTAGACCAGGCGTGGCAGCCGGCATCGCGCCTCGGACGTCAGCAGGCTCCAACTGTCGAAGAGGAGGCCCGGAGGCCGCATACTCCTGGCCAGGGTGGCGATGTCGATCTCGAGATACGCGGGGTGGTTGTTCATAACAATCACAGCGTCGGCTCCCTAGAAGCCTTCGTCCAGGGAGCAGGCTCGGGCGCGAGCTTGGCGATCATACTCTCGGCAGTGACGAAGTCATGTCCCCACACGTCGATGCCTTCGGTCTGCAGCCGACGCATGAGGGGAATGGCAGCCGACCCTCGGACGTCCTCCGTCGCCGGTCGGCCCTTGAACGCAAACCCCGTGACCAGCACTTTGGTCCCGGGGAGCGGCCGGCCAAGCCGCCGGAGACCATCGAACAGCCGCGTCCTTCTCCAGGCAGGGGCCGCTAACGAATCCCGGTTGAGGGACGTTGGAACGGGGATAGTCCAGGTTCGCAGCCCGGATCAGCTCGGTGGCCGCTAGCCTGAGGCGCTCGGCCATGAGGGCGATCTCGTTGGCGAACGCAAAGGTGACGTCCCGGAAGGTGTTGTTGATGAGTTTGATCATCTCGGCCGCTTCGAGCGAGGACACGTGGACAATTGTCTTCGTGATGGTTCGAAATAGCGCGTCCGCCCGGGTGGCGCTGGCTGCATCGAGGCCGCCGATGATCTGCGGAAGACTGATCATCTCGGGAATGGCCTTGCCTTCGATGGTTCGCTCGGGACAGAAGGCGAGACCGAAGCGATCGACATGGCGCCGGATCTCGGGCAGGACAACCCGTCGGGTCGTGCGCACCGTGACCGTGCTCCTGAGAACAACGAGGGGGTCGGCCGGAAAGCCGGGGGCGATCTGTCCGATGGCCTCCTGGACGCGGTCCAGGGTGGGGCGGCCGGTCCCGGGGTCGAGTGGCGTGCCGACCGTGATGATGTAGACGTCGTGGGCAGCCGGAGGCTCGGTGGCGAGGGTCAGCCTGCGGTTCAAGTGACGGACAAGGAGCCCGTCCAGGCCCTCCTCCCGGAACTCGACCCGGCCGGTGAGCCGAAGCTGGTGGATGAAATCCTCGTTGGTGTCGTAGCCGGTCACGCGGAACCCGGCGTCGGCGAGGACAGCCGCGAGCGGCAAGCCGATGTGGCCCGTTCCAACGACACAGACTGACGGCATGCGGTCAGTTGGCATTAGATGTTCTCCCGCTTACGGAACCGGTCGGATCGAGGCACGATCGCTGGCTGGAAAGCGGCTGGCGATGGCGCCGGTTATCTCGTCGACAAGCAGCTCGATGACGTGCGTCCAATCCAGAGATCGAGCATAGTGAAGAATGGCCTCCCGGTCCCAGTCTCGCTCCAGCGCCTGACCGACGGCCTGACGGAGGCCAGGGTCGTCGCCGAGCGGTATCAGCAGCCCGTCGACGCCCGCTCGCACCACCTCGGGCACGCCACCGACGCCGGTGGCAACCACCGGAACGCCGCAGGCGAGCGACTCGAGCAGGACGTTCGGCCATCCCTCAGACTGCGTCAGGAGTACGAATAGATCGGCCGCACAGAACCAGGAGCGAAGGTCGCCATGGAGCTTGGGGCCCTCGAAGCGTACGTGGTCGGCGAGCCCCAGTCGCTGGACGAGGGCCCGCAGGTCCCTGGCGTACGACTCTCCCCGACGTCCGGCTCCGACCATGACGTACAGCAGATCGGGATACCGCTCGAGCAAGTGCGGCAGCGCCGCGATCATCTGGTGCTGCCCCTTGTGGGCATAGAGGGCGGCCACTGTGAGGACGATGCGTCGGTCGGCAGGGAGACGGCACTGCCGTCGGGCCACGGCCCGATCTAGCGGCGAGAACTTCTCCGTGTCGACACCGTTGCGGATCACCCGGATGCGATCTGCCGGCAGCCCGAGCCCGCCGGCGACCCGGCGGAGGTAGTCGCTCACCGCCGTGACGCGGTCGGCGCGGTGCAGCATCCACCGCAGTTGAGGCCGGTGCAGGCGATAGCGGCCGAGTCGGACCAGCATTCCCCGGAGGGTGACGACGACCGGACGGCGAAACACCTGGCCGAGCAGTACGGCCGCTACGGCGTCGGGGAACTCGAAGTGGGCGTCGATGAGGTCGAAGGGAAACGTTCGCCGGAGACGGCCGACGAAGGGCAGGAGCGCGAGCGCATACAGGGCGCCATCGAGGAACTTGCCGTAGCGCGGAATAGACGGGAAGCGTGGATGGTACACGGTCAGGTTGGCCTGGATCTCCACCGCGGGGATAGTGGCGCGCGGCCCACGAATCCAGCGGTTGAAGGGGAACCACGGTACCGGAGCGACCACCACCACCTCACACTGCCCGGCTAGGCGGGAGATCCGCTCACGGATGAAGATCCCGTAGGTGGGCTCGTTGGCATTGGGGAAGCATGAGCTGAGGACGAGCACGCGCATCAGCAAGCCGCCGCGTAGAGGGGTACGTAGCGGGCCACCATCTGGGTCACGTCGTCGATGCGCTCCTGGGCGTCGGCACGGCTGCCGTGCTTGGGCGAAGTGAGGACGACCGGACCCAGCCCCAGGCGCTTCTGATGCTGCACGATGCTCTGGCTCCGGTAGCTGTATCCACTACTGATGCGCAGGGAGTGGTCGAGAACGTGAAGCACCTTCATGACCGTGCCGCCCCGTCGACCGAAGACGTCGCCGGGGAGCTGGCCCTCGGTCCGCTCCCGGCCATGATTCGATCAAGGTATGTATCGGCCACGTGGGAGATCACGTGGCGGAACTTGCCGGAGGAGAGGCGGGGAATGACCTGCATCGTCTCGACTGCGATGGCGGCATGCGGGCCCAGAAGCAGCCGCGCCCGGTCGATGAGGAACTGGCGGTCGGACTCGGAGAAACCGGCGCTGGGAACGACGCTGATCACGACCCGGTCCACCGCCTCCTGCACGACCTGGAACTCATCGATGGTTGTCATGGTGCGAAGGGCGTGCACGATGGATTGCCCGTGGAGGATCCGTCCGGCCGGGGTGACGAGGAAGTCGCCGCTGCGGCCCTCGAGGCGCTTGAAGGACGGGAGCCCTCGCCCGCAGGGGCACGGCCGGGACCCGACCTCGCCGAGGTCGCCCGTCCGATATCGAATGATCGGCATGGCCGCCGAATAGAGATTGGTCGCCACGATCTCGCCGAGACCATCGGATCCCGCCCTGTCGATCTCGATGTGCATGCCCTCGGCCGGGATGTGCAAACTTCCCTTGGGACACTCGGTCGCCATGAGGCCGGCGTCGCGAGCCCCGTATTCCACGGCGACGGGTACGCCGAGGGCGTCCCGGATCGCTTGGCGCTGGAAATCGAAGAGCGTCTCGGCGGTGGTGAACACCGCTCGAAGGCTGGAGGGGGGAGTCCAGGCCACGCGCGCGGCATAGCGGGCGAACAAGTAGGCGGCGTGGGCATAGCAGTACAGCTTCTCCGGCCGGAACCGCGTGATGAAGCGGGCGTAGGCAGCCAGGCGCGAAGCGTCCATGTCGAACGCGGACAGGACGCGAGAGTTGAGGAGCCAATCCCGAAGGCTGCGCAGGCGGTCCTGCTTGGTGAGCTCGATCGGCGAGCCCCAGAGACAGACCTCACGAGCACCCGACTGAACGTCGAACCAGCGGTGGGCACGCAGCCGCACGGCCTCGGTGAATCCCATCTGGTCCATGTCGGTCAGGATGGTCACCGGGGCGCCGGTCGACCCGCCGGATGAGCACTTGCGCACCCCTCGCAACCGGCCACGCGCCCGCAGGTCGTCGAAGTTGGCCCGGATCGCTTGGCGAGTCAACGGGGGAATGCGAGCGAAGTCCGCGGGCGACTGGACGCGAGGCGGCGTCAGCTCGTGCTCGTCGAGGAGCCGTCGATAGTACGGCACGTGATCGTAGGCAAACTGCAGCGACTCCCGCAGTCGCGACCACTGTAGCTCGGCGAGTTGCTCAGGGGACAGCCACTGGGTCCGCTCCAACCGGGATAGCCAGGTGAACGTCGACTTGCCCTTCAGACGCTCATGCCAGGGAAGCAACAGGTGTCCGACTAGCCACGTATGCATCAGTCCGTCTCCCATCGAATGGCCAGCTGTCGCCCGGGCAACCTCACGCCGGGCGCGCCGAACGTTGGGGCAGGAAATCGATTGTGAGCAACCACCAGCCAGGGGCCTCCTGGAGATCCAGCACGACGTGAATGAGCCTCGTCACCTTCATGCGACAGGGAACAACTCGAGGAACCCGGGATCATTTTCGGCGGAGGCGCGAGTAAACGATGTGGACGAGGCGTCACTTCTTGCAGTACACCCCGAGCAGGCAAGTCTCTGGATACCTCAGCCCGATCGCCTGCAGGCAACGCCACACCACGAGCTCAAGCCAAAGACCGAGCCGAAATCGGCCGAACGTGCGGCAGTCGTCAAGGTAGGCGAAGTACACTTCTCCGAGTCCCTGCGACTCGAACAGGCGCCGAAGTCGCGTCCGGGTGTTCATGCGGAATGCAGTGGGGAACGTGTCCTTTCGCTGGGCGCCCCAGAGAAACCACTTGGCCGGGTGGTGCAGGGCAAACGGCACCACGCCGGTGATCAATGGCACCGGGGAAAACCGATTCACGGTATACACCACCGCTAGCCCTCCGGGCTTTAAGGCCCGCGCCACCGATGCGACCACGTCCTCGGGCTCAGTCACATGTTCGGCCACCATCCGCATCGTCACCAGATCGAAGCGCTGCTCGCCCTGGAACGCCTCCATCGTGTTAAGTACCCGTTCGTGCACGAATGGGTTCTCGTCCAGCGTTGGGTCGGGATCGACGCCAACGAGAACGGCAACTCGGTTGGCCAGCAGTCGCGCTAGGGGCGGGTTGCTGGGAAACAATGCGCGGCCGCATCCCACGTCGAGCCAGGTACATCCCGCCGAGACCAGGCGCAAGAGCAGGGCCTCATAGTGATCGTCGGGACTGAAGTATCTTAATCGCTTGCGCGTACGTGGCCCCCACCCATAGTTCTCGAGATCACCGTACTTGATGCGGAACAACCGCTCCAGATCAGCACGCGTGGTCGCAAAGCTATTGATCGGCCTCACCGCCCGGCCCTGTCCTTGATGGCCAGCACCATCGTGTAGGATGTGGCGACGTAAGCCAGCCAGCGTAAGGGCGGAAGGCGCCGAATTGCCCTGACGGCCAGCACGGCCAGACGCCCCTTTGTCCGAAGATCCATCACGTCGAATCGGTCCAGGGCCCGAGAGCCGAGTTGCCGCAACGTATTGCGGATAAGCGCGACGCCTTCGCCGATCGAGGACCCATAAGCACCGTTCGTTGCCTTCAGAAGTAGGCGTCGCTTATGGCTTGCGATCCAGCTTCAGTGACCAACCGGGATTGCTTCCCTCTCCGGAGTACGCGCCTCGCCAGCTCTCGTCTTGAGTACGGCCATTGAAATCGCGATTCCAGTCGCTGAACATGCTGAACCCGCGCGTATCGATAGCGGTGCCTTTCAGGGCTCCAGAGCGCGGATACAAGTCGAGCTTCTCCAGCGGCCCGCTCGGGTTGTTCAGGTAGTTGACAGCACTTGTATATGTGTCCGCGACGTTTTGCTGCTGGGTCTGTGCCTCAATTGGGGTCGCTGCGAATACAGCGTTGCCGATGACGATCTGCTGATGTGAGGTCGATCCTCCGGTCACACGTATGCCAACATTCTTGGCGACAATCGTGTTGTGAAACACGCGAACCATTCTCGGTGCGGCGTTGTGCGGCTGAATATTGATCGCCGCACCAGAGTCGTTGACCAGGAGATTGTGATGGAACGCGATGTTGCCTTCGCCCTGAAACAGCGCCTCAGCTGGATTCTGATAAAAGAAGTTGCCGTAGATCTCGTATACGTCGTCCCCGCCTACACCTGACAGCGGGAAGTGTCCGACCAGCAAGTTGGGCCGAGAGAACGAGCCGCTGGAGCTGTTCGCGGATTTGCTGAAGACGTTGTGACGAATGATCGTCGAGCTCTTGCTGGTAGGCATACCCGCGATCATCGGGCGCGGATTCTGGTGCTTGATCTGGATGTTGTACCCGATGGTGTCGCGTACCAGGTTGTGCTCGATTAGCCCGGCGACAAAGGGAGAGTTGCCGGTCGAGTGGCCGAGATACATGCCAGTACCCGCGGCAATGATTGTGTTGCTTCGGATAACCCAGTTCCAGCTCGTGCCACCGTTAGTCGAGATACCGACCGTCCCCTGATCGTCACCGACCCCGTGAATGAGCAGGTTCTCGAGCGTGATATGGTGCGCCGTCCCCTGCGCCTTCACCCCATCGCCACCCAGGTTACGACCGTCAATCTCGAGATTTCGGATGATCACGTAACTCGCATTAGCGATGCGCACCGTGTTGTACCCGGCACGACCTAACAGAACCGCTGGTGCGCCCGCACTCGGGCCGGTGATCGTTATCGGCGCTTGCGCCGTACCATTTAGCCCGAACACGGGGAATCCCGGCACGGCCGACGAGTTGTCATAAGAACCTGCCGCTAGGATCAGCGTATCGCCGGCCTTAAGGCCACTGAGCAACTGCAGATAGTTAGTGGGATCACCGTGATAGACGTTCCCTGATGAGCTCGGCGTAGCGACGCTGACGCCGGCCGACTTTGGCGACGCATTGCCGGCAGCGTCAGAGGCCGATATAGAGAACGCGTAGCTTGTGGCTAGAATCCAACCGATGGCGCTGTATGAGGTCAAGTAGTCATAGCCGTCGGTGGTGAATCCGCGTTACGTACCGGTTTGGCTCCGGAGCCAGCTGAGCTGTCGCAGGTTCCGCCTTGCAAGGGCCCCAATCGGAAGTGAGCGGAACACGTGCCTGGGCATCAAAGTTTCCGCTGGAGTATCTCGAGCATATCCGAGTAGGACAGCATCGCTTCGATCTCACTCACCTCGAGGGAGATCTGAAATTCTTGTTCGCCAACATGGGCGGTCTCCACGTCCCGGCCGATGACCCGGCAGCTCAGCAAGAAGGTTTCGATGTGCAGCTCGTCGCCGAGCGACCGTCACAGTACAGACGGCATCAGAGCTCGAGGTTGATGAACGCCCGTAGGCGGTTGGTCGGTGTGACGACTGGGCGTTTTTCGTGGTGGCGCACTCAGGGGACTGCCTCGGTCCGCACACCGAACGTCGGGGGCGTATCGTGCTCCAAACCGGCCCGGAAACTCCTGACCGCGAGCGCACGGAACGTTGGCGCGGCGAGCAATGCTTCGGCAACTCGGTCGGCCATCACCCGGCTGCCCGCGTCCGTGAAATGGACAGAATCGGTATAGTGGCGGGCGTCCGAAGGAATACGATGTTCGTCGTCGATCAGGAGCGCACCGGTGTCACGCGCAACCTCGCGGATTACCCGGTTGTACTCTTCAAAGCCGTTGAGTAACCCCTCGATGTTCATGTGCGGCATGTAGTAAAAGGATGTCACTGCGGCTTTCCGCTGTTCGTCGGGAGACTGGTTCCGCCGGAGCCGTGGCGAGAACGTGGCGACCGCGACGATCGGCGCCGCCGCTTGGCTGACCCTGACGAGCTCAGTGAGCCGCCTGCGGAACCCGCGCGACAACTCGTGCGGGTCGAAGGTCAGCTTGTCGGCGCCGATGTCGGCGCTCGCCTGTCGTTTCAGGATTGTCAGGTTCTTGACGATCAGAAACCAGAGGAAGGAGTGTTGAGAGAGCCAGGACCGTGACTCGTCTGGTCGCATGAACACGAGACCACGGCTCTTAGCCAGCTCGTAAGTGTCGAAAGAAAGATCGTTGGTCGCCTCGTAGATGACGATTACCTCGGGCTGCAAGGGCCGCACGCGGTGCTCGAGGTTCCTCAGGAGAGAGTCGAGTCCGTAGCCAGGCACGCCTGCGTTGACATAGTCCACGGGCGTGTCCCGGAAGGCGCCCTGCAGCCGCTGCCAGACGAGGTGTGGCCAAGTGGCCTCGTTGCTGCTCACCTCAGCGCAGTAGGTCGTCGAGCCGCCGAGGAATGCCAGGCGGATGGTCGAGGGCGGCTTCGGGACCGTCAATTCTGGACTGCGGAAGCCGAGGGAATTGATGCGGACGTGACCGCGAACCGTGTTGGGCGTGGGAATGCGCAGCCCCGTGGCGCCGTCGATGTGGAACGTCTCCTCGACCGACCAGAGATTCCCGTACCGCAACCAGTGACGTAGGCGGACGATTCCCTCGCCCAGGAACAGGAGGAACACACCAAAAAGCACCACGATGCAGACCATAAGCGCGGCTTTGTGAGACGCAGGCATGCGTAAGGTGGCTTCAGGCTTGCCGAGCCTCCACCCGACGGGACCTATGCGCACGATCGCCGCCAGAGGTACATCAGTCCGGCTCGAAGGCGCTCTTGTAGTCGCGACCCGCGCCCGGTCGTTGCTGCTCTTTGCTGAGAAGGCAGTTGCCGATGGCGAGAACCTCGATGCCCGTGCCCATGAAGCAGCGATAGGCGTCTTCCGGGGTGCAGACGATCGGTTCGCCCCGGACGTTGAAGCTCGTGTTGACGAGAACAGGACAGCCCGTTCGCTCGTTGAACCGGGTCAGAAGGCTGTGATAGCGCGGGTTGGTCTCACGATGCACCGTCTGGATGCGGGCCGAATAGTCCACGTGGGTGACGGCGGGGATGGTGGAGCGCGGCACGTTCAGCTTGTCGATCCCGAAGAGGGCCTGCTCCTCCGCCGTCATTCGGCGGCGATGCGGCTTCACCACGTCGGCCACGAGCAACATGTACGGGCTGTCGTCGTCGATCTCGAAGCACTTGGCCACGTGCTCGCGCAGCACGGAGGGGGCGAACGGCCGGAAGGATTCGCGGAACTTCACCTTCAGGTTCAGGACGGACTGCATCTGGGGCGAGCGGGGGTCACCGAGGATGGAGCGTGCTCCGAGCGCGCGCGGGCCGAACTCCATGCGGCCCTGGAACCAGCCGATCGCCTTGCCCTCGATGAGGGCTGTAACCACCCGATCCAGCATGGAGTCGTCATCGCAGACCTCGAAGCGTGCGCCCAGGGGCGTGAGACGCGCCTCGATCTCCGCCTGGGTGAAGGATGGCCCGAGGAAGGCTCCCCGCATGGCGTCCGCGCCGTCGGTCGACCGCCGAGGCTGACCCTTGTGCAGGTGGTAGGCGCAGAGCGCCGCACCGAGGGCGCCCCCGGCGTCACCAGCGGCGGGCTGCACCCACACCGCCTTGAAGTGCTTGTCGCGCAGCACCTTGCCGTTCGCCACGCAGTTGAGAGCCACGCCTCCCGCCAGGCAGAGGTTCTGGGCCCCTGTCTCGATGGCGATGGCTCGGGTGAGGCGGAGGACGGCCTCGTCGGTGACCGCCTGGATGGAGGCAGCGAGGTCCATTTCCCGCTGCGTGAGGCGGTCCTCCGGGCGGCGCGGCGGGCCCCCGAACAAGTCGTGGAACTTCTCGCTCGTCATGCGGAGGCCTGTGCAGTAGTCGAAGTACGAGAGATCCAGGCGGAACGACCCGTCGGCCTTCAGGTCGATGAGATGATCGAGAATCTCTTTTGCGTATCGCGGCTCGCCGTAGGGCGCGAGGCCCATGACTTTGTACTCACCGGAGTTCACCTTGAACCCGGTGTAGTAGGTGAAGGCCGAGTAGAGCAGCCCCAGCGAGTGGGGGAAGTGGATCTCCTTGATCATGTCGAGGTGATTGTCACGGCCGATGCCGACCGACGTCGTGGCCCACTCGCCGACACCGTCCATGGTCAGGACCGCCGCCTCTGTAAAGGGTGACGCGAAGAAGGCGCTGGCGGCGTGACTCTGGTGATGCTCGGCGAAGAGTAGTCGGTGCGTGGCGTCGAAGCCTGGACTGAACCGACGCAATTCGCGCTTCAAGAGCGACTTCTGGAACAGCTTCTCTCGAAGCCACAGCGGCATGGCCATGCGGAACGAGCGGAAGCCCCGTGGCGCCAAGGTCAGATAGGTTTCCAACAACCGTTCGAACTTGAGGAAAGGCTTGTCGTAGAAGACAACGAAATCGACATCGTCGAGACCGATCCCGCCCTGCTCGAGGCAGGCGGAGATCGCCGCCCGTGGGAAGCGGGCGTCGTGCTTCTTGCGCGTGAACCGCTCCTCTTGGGCGGCGGCGACGACGACGCCCTCCTCGAGGAGCGCGGCGGCGCTGTCGTGGTAGAAGGCGGAGATACCCAGGATACGCATAGCCCAGCCTAGAACAGGGTGTAGAGGAACGGCGCGATGGCGCTGCCTTGCGTCAGGACCATCAGCCCGCCGAAGACGGCCAACATGAAGAAGATGGGAAGCAGCCAGAACTTCTTCCTCGCCTGCATGTATGCCCAGAGCTCAATCGCGAATTCTTTCATGGCATCACCTCAAAACTGGTTGCGCATCGATTCGGGAGCAGGGCCGCCCAGTGGACGCTTGATCCAGTACGTTTCCAGGCCCGATTCGAATTGCCGGCGAAGGGGATCATGTCCGAGTCGCCGCATGAGCAGCCCGAACGGCGTGATCACCGCGAAGAACAACACGGCGAGCACGACGGGACTCATGAGCGTGTGCATGAGTCTGCCCAAGCGCTGCATCAGCCGATGCACGGGTCCCAAGAACATGGGGCTGACCAGCGCGGTGACCGCGAACGCGGCGGCCCCCACGAGCGCCCAGATTCGCGGACGGCCCCCCATCACGGCGGGCAGGCACCCGAGAAGTATCAAGAAGCCCGCCGCGACAAAACCGAACCGCCGATCGGAAGGCAGGGTGACCTCCCCGTGTCGAGCGAAATCTTCGTGGAACGTTTCAGATTTCATCTGGCCTCCTTACTCTTTGCGTCCGATGAGGGTGAAAAACCCGCCTTCGCGGCTTCCGGTGAAGATCATGCCGAGCTCGGCCTCCCAGCGTTCGACGGCGTTGCCGAGCATCTCCGGGACGAACAGTCGCTCCGCCTCCGAAAGGTTGCTGAAGGGCGGCCGTGTGCGGGGAATCGTCTTCACGAGCGACATTCCCGCTCCGCCGAGCCACCTGACGGCCTCACCAATGGTATGGCGGGATTCGTGCGGGTGTTTGTACTGGTCCATGAACCAGGCTCGCCGCTTCGCCCGGGTGGAGATCTCGCGGAGATTTGGATCGAGGAACTGCCATCGGTCACCGAACAGGCGGAAGATCAGCCGTCGTGTGTTGGTGATGAGGCGGCCATAGCGATGGTACAGGCCCACGAGGATATAGCCACCTGGCTTCACAAGTGACGCGATGCTTTGGAACCCGAGGGCGGGATCCGCCGTGTGGTGCAGCACGCCGTTGCATACGACGACGTCGAAGGTGCCGGGAGAGAACACAGGCCGGAAGAGGTTCATCTGGACGAATTGAACCGAACGAAGATCATTCTTGGCCCGGAAGGCCTGCCCCAATTTCAGCGAGTTGAGACAGATGTCTGTGCCGAACACGGTGCGACCCGCGATCGAGAGGAAGTTGCTGAGCTGCCCGGTGCCGCAGCCGCACTCCAGCACGCGGGCCCCAAGCGGAATCTGCTCGTCGAGCAACCGCGCGTACAGGCCACGGCGAGCCTTCTCGATCAGGCTCGTCACGCTGTCGAAGTCGTCATAGTTCGGGAACGGCGTCTCCTCATAGAAAGCTCTCACCGCGTCGGTGACATCCTTCTTCGATGCGTGCTGGTCGTTGGGCCAGAAGAGCAGCGGGATGCCGTCGCTGAGCTCGAACGCCTCGCCGCACGCGGAGCACGTGACGCCGTCAGTGCCGATGTCGATGGCGCCGGCGCATTTCGGGCAGCGGAAGAGCGCTCGATGTTCACGAAGGACGAGACCGGCCGCGCAAGTCATGGCCCGATCACAAGCGTGCGCGCACGCGAATGGGTATCAAAGCTTCTTCTCGAGCACTTCGACGAAGTCCGTGTACGACAGCATCGATTCGATCTCACTCACCTCGAAGGAGACCTGAAACTCCTGCTCGAAGGCCAAGCAAAGATTGATGTGCGTGAGCGAGTCCCACGAGTCGATCCTCTCCATCACGGTGGAGTCGTCGATAGAGTCCGCTGGCAGATCGAGGATGTCGGCCATCACCTGCTTGATCCGTACTTCCAACCCGTCCGCCAACACGCTGGGCGCGCTGCTTTTAGGCCGCTGTCTCGGTGATGATCTTGAACCAGCGCGGAACAGCAACCACTCCGCTGTCCAGGTCGAGGAGCCAGGTCGTCTCGCCCGATGCGGCCTCGCCGATCTGGCGGAACCGGTGGCGATCGTAGAGGCTGCGGGCGGGTTGGTTCTTCGCGGTTGGAACGACGCGACCCCTCAGGCAGCGGGCGCCTCGCTGCCTGGCTTGCTGGCAGAGGCACGCCAGCATGGCGGTCTCCACGTCCCGGCCGATGACCCGGCAACTCAGCAAGAAGGTATCAATGTGCAGCTCGCCGGCGACCATCCGCCC
>Ga0099791_10000487_pt1 | contig 14737 bp, 16 predicted proteins | sample Rivendell_Oct201_7_FD_77318 | JGI IMG/M metagenome (GOLD analysis project Ga0099791, IMG submission 77318) | Vadose zone soil and rhizosphere microbial communities from the Eel River Critical Zone Observatory, Northern California to study diel... | ecosystem: Environmental > Terrestrial > Soil... | reverse complement strand
CGCCTCGGGCCCCGGGCCTTCCTGCTGGTCCTGGACGCGCTCCATCAGCTTGCCGCCGGCGTGTGGGTGGGCGGGCTCCTTCATCTCATCGTCAGCGGGGCGTCACGCGGGGCCGGCGCGTCGTCAGCACTCCTCAAGGGATTCTCGACGATGGGGAGCGTCGCCGTCGCGATTCTGGTCCTCGCCGGCATCGGCCTCACGCTCGCCTACGTGGACAGCCCGCGCGCGCTCCTCGGCACCTCGTACGGCGTCATGGTGCTGGCGAAGGTCGCGGTTCTCGCCGGCCTGCTCGTCCTGGGCGCGGCGAACTTCCTGGCCGTCCGCCGGCTCACGAGCGGGTCGGACGGCCCCGGAGCCGGGCTGCGACGATTCGTCGAGGTCGAGCTGGGGCTCGGTCTGACGGTGCTGTTCGTCGCCGCCTCGCTGACGTCGCTGCCGCCCGCGCGAGACGTCGTGGCCGAGCGCGCGCCGCTCGATGAGGTGGCCCTGCGGTTCACGCCCCGGCTGCCGGCGCTGACATCGCCGCGGATCGCCGAGATGCCGGTCGACGATCGCAACGCGCCACGCACGGCCGCCGACCGCGCCTGGTCGGAGTTCAACCATCATGTCGCGGGTCTCTTCGTGCTCGCCATGGGCGTCCTCTCCGTCCTGAACGCCACCGGCCGCGCGCCCTGGGCGCGGCACTGGCCGCTCGCGTTCCTCGGCCTGGCCGGCTTTCTGATGATCCGCATCGATCCCGGCGCGTGGCCGCTCGGGCCGCTCGGATTCTGGGAGAGCTTGCAGTATCCCGAGGTGCTCCAGCACCGCCTGTTCGTCCTGCTCATCGTGGCGTTCGGCCTCTTTGAATGGTCGGTTCGAACGGGTCGGCTGCGCGCCCCGCAGGCCGCGCTCGTCTTTCCGCTCCTCTGTGCCGTCGGCGGCGGCCTCCTCCTCACGCACTCGCACGCCGGGCTGAATCTGAAAGAGGAATTTCTGATCGAGGTCACGCACGTTCCCCTCGGTATCCTGGCGATGGTCGCCGGCTGGGGGCGGTGGCTCGAGCTTCGGCTGCCGACCCAGGCGGGCCGGCTTCCAAGTCGTATCTGGCCGCTGGCGTTCACGCTCGTGGGGGTGGTCCTCGTGTTCTACCGGGAAAGCTGAGCTGGGCTACCTTCGCGTCGCGCTCCTCCTGCTCGGCGCGGCGCTGCTCGCCGTGCTCGTCGCTCAGAACGACCCGGCGACCATCGCCGGCTCGATCGCGGGCCTTTCGTGGCGACTGGCGATCGTTCTGTGCTTTCCGGTCTCGCTCGTCGCGGTGTTCGACACGCTCGGCTGGCGCTTCGCCTTCCTGCGCGAGGTCCGCTTCCGAGTCCTGTTCGCGGCGCGCCTGGCCGGCGAGGCCTTCAACCTGACGACGCCCGCCGCGCTCGGGGGCGAGGCGGTCAAGGCCTGGCTCCTGCGCGGGCACGTGCCGCTCGACGCGAGCCTGGCTTCCGTCATCGTCGCCAAGACGACGATCACGATCGCCCAGGGGATCTTCCTGCTGCTGGGCGTCGTGGTGGCATGGAGCACGATCCTCCAGGGGTCCCTCCTCTTCTACGGCATGCTCTGGCTCCTCGCGCTGGAGGCGATCGCGCTCTCCCTGTTCGTGCTCGTCCAGACCCGCGGCATGTTCGGGTGGGCAGGCCGGCTGCTCGATCGGCTGGGCGTCGGCGCCGTCCGGGGCCGGTCGACGCTCGGCCGGGTCGACGACGCACTCGGCCAGTTCTATCGGACGGCCCCAGGCCGGCTGGCGCTCTCGATCGCCTTCCACTTCGGCGCCTGGCTCCTCGGCTCGCTCGAGACCTGGCTCATCCTGAGATTTCTCGGTGTCGAGGTCTCGTTCGCCACCGCCACCGTGATCGAGGCGTTCGGCACCGCAATCAAGGTCGCGACCTTCTTGATCCCGGCGAGCCTTGGCGCGCTCGAGGGCGGCTTTCTCGCCACGTTCGTCGCCCTGGGGCTCTCGGCGCCCGCGGCCATCTCCTTCAGTCTGGTTCGACGGGTCCGCGAGGTCGTCTGGATCGCCATCGGCCTCGTCGTGTTCGCGTTGATGCGGCCCCGTGAGCCGATCGGGGGCCTCGGGGGGAGTGGCGTCGGGCCAGCCGGCGTCAGTTAAACGGGCCGGCCCGTGGCGTCCGTTGTTAGAATTAGCCCGCCCATGAGCGCCAGACGCTTTGCCGGCACCCTCATCGTTGTCCTGCTCTCGGCGACAAGCTGGGCCGGGACCAGACTGCCCACGGTGACTCACGACGGCCGACCGTACGTCGAGCTCCGCCGGGTGGCCGCTTCGCTCCAGACGAAGCTCGACGCGACGCCCGCGAGCACGCGCGCTCATCTGCGAACCCGCGACAAGACGGTCACGTTCACGCGGAACTGGTCCCAGGTGCTGGTCAACGGCAAGCCCGTGATGCTCGATGCGCCCGTCCGGGTGAAGCAGGGGGTGTGGCTCGTGCCCGAATCCTTCGTCGGCCGGGTCGTCCCCACGCTCATTGCCGGGGCGCCGGCGGACGCGGCCCCCGTGCGCACGGTCGCCGCGGCGGTCGAGGTCACCCTGGAGGACGTGCGGGTGCGCTCGTATCCCTCGTTCACCCGGATCGTCGTCGAGACGTCGGCGGCCGTTCCCCACCGCATCGAGTCGAGTGGACCCAGGGAAGCGCGCGTCCGGCTGCTCGGTCTCGGGAACGGTGCGCGGGTCGAGGGGATCCACGACGGGTTGATCGCGGAGGTGCGGCTGGAGCGCGCCGGGGCCGATGGGCTCCTGCGCGTCGTCTTCGAGGGGGCGGCCGGGACGATCCGGCCCACGACGCTGGCCGATCCGCCGCGGCTGGTGCTCGACGTCGCCCGGCCCGCCGAGCCCACGACCCGCGAGGGCCGGGAGCAGATCGGGCCGCTCAAGATGATCGTGCTCGACGCCGGGCACGGCGGCCACGACTCCGGCGCCACCGGCCCCACCGGGCTCATGGAAAAGGACCTCGTCCTCGACGTCACGCGCCGCGTGGCCAAGCTGGTCGAGGAGAAGCTCGGCCTGAAGGTGCGCCTGACGCGGGACGCCGACTACTTCGTGACCCTGCGCGACCGCACCAGCATCGCCAACCGGGAGCGCGCCGACCTGTTCGTGTCGATTCACGCCAACGCGCACCGCGAGACCGCCACGGACGGGGTCGAGACGTACTTTCTGTCGTCGGAAGCCACCGACGGTGCCGCGCGCCAGGTGGCGGCGCTCGAGAACGGCGTCGTCCAGCTCGAGCAGCAGCCGACCGGCCGCTCGGCCGGTCAGGTGGACATCGTGAAGGCGATTCTCTGGGACCTCGCCCAGTCGGAGTTTCAGACGGAGTCCTCGCGCCTCGCCGAGGTCGTCCACGACTCGATGACGCAGTCCCTGCGCATCTCCAACCGCGGCGTGAAGCAGGCGGGGTTCTACGTCCTCGGCGGCGCCGCGATGCCGGCGATCCTGCTCGAGATCGGCTTCGTCACCAACCCCAAGGAAGAGCGGCGTCTCAAGGAGACGAAGTACCGCGACGAGATCGCGCGCGCGATCTACGCGGGGCTCGTCGAGTACAAGCGGGCCTGGGACCAGCGGGCGCGCGCGGCGGCCGAGCCCTCGCCGGTGACGCGGGTCCGCTAGCGATGCCCCGGCCCGACGGACGCGCCCCCGACCAGCTCAGGCCCATCGTCGTCACGCGGGACTTCCTCCTGCACCCCGAGGGCTCGGTCCTCGTCGAGTTCGGCGCGACGAAGGTCATCTGCACCGCGTCGGTCGAGGAGAAGGTGCCGCCCTTCCTCAAGGGGAAGGGCCAAGGGTGGGTCACCGCCGAGTACGCGATGCTTCCCCGGTCGACGAACACCCGCACGCAGCGAGAGAACCGCGGGCCGAGCGGCCGGTCCCAGGAAATTCAGCGGCTCGTCGGCCGGGCGCTCCGAGCCGTCATCGATCGGGGCAAGCTCGGCGAGCGGACGGTGTGGGTGGACTGCGACGTGATCCAGGCCGACGGGGGCACGCGCACCGCCGCCATCACCGGCGGCTTCATCGCGGTTGCCGACGCCATCACCCGCATTCCCGGCCTCCAGGCTTCGGCCGCCATCCGGGACTGCGTCGCCGCCATCAGCGTCGGCGTCGTCCAGGGCCAGGCGCTGCTGGACTTGAACTACGTCGAGGACTCCACCGCCGAGGTCGATATGAACATCGTCATGACCGGCGCCGGCGAGTTCGTGGAAGTGCAGGGGACCGCCGAGCAAGTGCCGTTCAGCCGCGCCCGGCTGGACGCGCTCCTGGCCGTCGCGGAGACGGGCATTCGCCGCCTCGTCGGCCTCCAGCGGCGTGCCCTCGACGCGCGTGCCGAGCGCACCTTCAAGCTCTAGCCCGGTTCTCGTCCTCGCGACGCTCAATCCCCACAAAGGACGCGAGCTCCTGGCGCTGCTCGGCGCCGTGCCGTTTCAGATCAAGCTGCTCTCGGAGTTTCCCGGCGCCCGACTACCCGACGAGACCGGGCAGACCTACGCCGAGAACGCCCTCGTCAAGGCCCGCACGGCCTTCAGCCTGACGGACGCGCTGGCGCTCGGCGACGACTCCGGGCTCGAGGTGGACGCGCTCGGGGGCGCGCCGGGGCTCCACACGGCGCGGTTCGGCGGCCCGGGGCTCAGCGACCGGGAGCGCTGGGAGCTCTTGCTCGAGCGGCTTCGCGACGTGCCGCCGGCCCGGCGGACGGCGCGCTTCCGCTGCGTGATCGCGCTGGCGGGCCCGGCGCGCGGCGAGCAGATGGTCGAGGGCGTCGTGGAGGGCCTGATCGCCGAGGCGCCGCGCGGGAGCGGTGGCTTCGGCTACGACCCCGTATTTTTCTACCCGCCGCTCGGCCGCACCTTCGGCGAGATCTCCGACGAGGAGAAGCGTCGCGTGAGCCACCGCGGAAAAGCGCTGGACGCGGCCCGACGACTCCTCAGCGAGTGATATAGTCGGTCCGGACGACTCGACAGATCATGCTGACGGGGTGTGGCGCAGCCTGGTAGCGCACCTGCTTTGGGAGCAGGGGGCCGGAGGTTCAAATCCTCTCACCCCGACCATCTCTGAGAGGGAGGAACGCGTGAGAGCCGTCGTCATGCTCGTAGCCGCGCTGCTCGTTCTCACCAGCGCGGCGGCCTGGGCCTACACCTGCCCCGTCGTGATCAAGCAGGCCGAGGATCTCGTCAAGAAGGCCGAAGCGGGCAAGGTCACGCCCGAGACCCGGCAGCTGATCGACGAAGCCAAGAAGCTCCTTGGCGAGGCGCGGGCCCACCACGAGAACGCCAAGACCAAGCGTGACCACGGCGACGCGGTCCGCAAAGCCAGGACCGCCGTCGCGTTCGCCGAAGAGGCCATCATCCTCCAGAGCCCATAGCTCGCCCGGCGGTGCGACGTCGACGCCAGCGATTCGCCGGTAGCGCCGTCTTCATCACTGGTGCCTCCTCCGGCATCGGCGCCGCCCTCGCCCTCGAATTCGCCCGTGAAGGCGCCGACGTGGTGCTAGCGGCCCGCCGGCGGGACCGGCTGGAGTCGCTGGCGGCCGAGATCGAGGCCATGGGCTGCCGGGCGGTGGTGGCCCCGTGCGACGTCACCCGGGAAGGCGACCTCGAGCGGGCCGCCGCCGCCGGCCGGGCCGCCTTTGGCAAGCTCGACGTCGTCGTCGCCAACGCCGGGTTCGGGGTCACCGGGCTCCTCGAGCGCCTTTCTCTCGACGACTACCGCCGCCAGCTCGAGACGAATGTCTTCGGAGTCCTCCGCACGATCTACGCGACGCTCGAGGACCTCAAGAAGAGCCGCGGGCGGCTCGTGGTGATCGGGAGCGTCAGCGGCCACGTCGCCGTTGCCGGCTCCTCGGCCTACTCCATGAGCAAGTTCGCGGTGCGCGGCCTGGCCGCCTCGCTCGGGCACGAGCTGGCCGAGCACGGCGCCTCGGTGACCTTGATCAGCCCGGGCTTCGTCGAGTCGGAGATCCGTCAGGTCGATAACCGCGGCGTCCGGCGCGCCGAGAAGCCGGCGCCGCGGATTCCCGCCGTGCTGGTCATGGCGACGCCCACGGCCGCGCGAAAGATCGTGAGCGCGGTGGCGCGGCGGCGCCGAGAAGTGGTGATCACCGGCTTCGGGAAGGCCGCGGTGCTCCTCCAGCGGCACCTTCCGGGGCTGCTCGCGGAAATAATTCGACGTTTCGCTATTAAAGGACGAAGAGAACCGCGTTAAGATGGGCGAAGCGCCGAGGCGCCATGGAGGGAGGCGAATGCTCCACTTCACGATCGACGGGTTTCGGGGTTTCCGCTCTCGCTTCGACGACGCTCACCTGATCCAGGAGGTTCTCGAGGACGCGCCCGCGCAGCTCGGACTGCGGCGGGCCATGCCGGCCTTCGTGCTGCCCTACTACAACGGGGTCGTCCCGGAAGATTGCGGGATCAGCGCGTTCGTATTTCTGGCCGGCGGCCATTTCACGCTCCACACCTTCTCGTTCCGGGAGACGTACTTCGCCGATCTGGTGGCGCCCGACGACTTCGACCCCGCCCGGCTCCGCGGGCTGCTCGAGGCCGTGTTTCCGTGCGCGCTCACCAGCGTCAGGACCGTCGAGCGGCAGGATCTCAAGGACTCCGAGCCGGACGTCGACAACGACTTCGGCCCCCATCTCTTCCTGAACATCGATGCCTACCAGGGTCCGCAGAACCTGGACGCGCTCTTCAACCTCTTCGACCGGCTCCCGGCCGAGATCGGCATGACCCCGATCATGCGGCCCTACGTCATCCGCGACGAGGTCGGCGGCCAGCCGGTGCTCAGCGCCATGACGATGATCGCGGAGAGCCACGTGAGCCTGCACGTGTTCCCCCGCGAGGAGCGCGCCTACTTCGACATCTTCTCGTGCCGATTCTTCGACCGGTCGTTCGTCGTGCCCCGGCTGCGGGCCCAGTTCCCCGGCGGCAGCGTGCAGGAGGCGTTGATCGCCCGGGGCAGCCGCTACCGGTATCTCCGGACCGAGCGGGCCGACGAACACGCCAAGTCGCGCACCTGGCTACCCCAGCGATAGGAGCGACCATGACTCGTGACCTCCGTTTCGACGACCCGAGCCTCGTCCGCGAACCCATGACCGTCACCGAAGACGGCGGGCGGGGCAGCGTGCTCGCCCTGCTCGGGCGGATGGAGAAATCCGCCTTCCAGGGGCGCAAGCTCGCGGAGGCCTTCGCGGCCTGGAAGAGGATGATCGAGGGCGACAGCCTCATCTGCATGGGCTACGCGGCGTCGATGTCGAGCGCCGGCATGTGGCCGCTCGTCACGTGGCTCGTGGAGCGCGGCTACGTCGACGTGCTTGCGTCGACCTCGGCCAACATCACCGAGGACCTGCTGGACATGATGGACGGCACGCGGGTCTACCGCGTCGACCCCGAGCACGTGGACGACGTGGCGCTCGCCGAGAAGGGGTACTACCGGTTCTACGACCACATCGTCTCGTCCAAGAAGTACGACCAGATGGAGACGGTCGTCACCGGCCGGTTCTTCGACGAGCTGGCCGAGACCTGGCGCAAGCCCACCATTCCGACGGTGCGCCTGCTGTTCGAGCTCGGTCTCTGGCTCAACGCCAAGGGGTTCGAGAAGTCGATCCTGGCGACGACGGCGCGCAGCCAGGTGCCCGTGTTCTGCTGCGGGCTGCCCGACGGGCCGATCGGCGAAGGCTACAGTACCTCGCCCAAGGCCGAGCAGGCGCCGGTCGTCGACTTCTTCAAGGACTACCGGATCGCGACCGACATCATGGACAGCGCCATGTCGTCCAAGCGCGGGACGTCGGTCGTCTTCCTGGGCGGCGGCGTGCCCAAGGACTTCCTGCAGATCACGGCAACCAGCGTCCGGACCCGCCACGGCAACGTGGATCCCACGCCGCACAAGGCCTCGATACAGATCACGACCGACAACACCGTCTTCGGCGGGCTCGGCGGCGCCACGCTGGCGACTGAGTGCATCTCCTGGGGCAAGGAGGCGCACGGCAGCGACAACGTCATGTGCTTCGCCGACGTCACGATCGCGCTGCCCATCATCTGTCAGGGACTGGCCGAGTACTTCGGGCGCGGGCACCGGCGCGAGCGGCCCAAGCCGCTGAAGCTCGCCGAGGTCTTCTAGCCCCTCGTCATGCGCCGTCGCGCTCTGGTGCTCGTGCTGGCGATGCTGCTCGCCGGCACGAGCAGCCATGCGCAGAGTGACCGTCCGACGGCCGAGTCGTTCCGGATGGAATGGTCGCGACGCCCGGGCTGGATGCGCCCGGGAACCGACGGATACCTCTACAACGAGTCACGCTGGCGCGTGACCAACGTTCGAATCCGCGCACAGGTCGTCGACGGCTCGGGGCGCGTCGTCCGCGAGACGGTCGTCTCCGTATTCGGCAACGCGGTTCCCGGGACGCGGACGTTCTTCTCGCTGCCGCCGCTCGCGGAGGGGGAGAACTACCAGCTCGCGGTCGCGAGCTTCGACCTGATCGCTCGGGAGGGCCCCGCCAGACAGGAAAGCCCGTAAGGGGCGGTTCCCCTCACGGGCTTCCATCGTCGCTACCGACGTCGCTACTTGTTGTGGCCGTGGCCCTTGCCGTGGTCCTTGCCGTGGTCCGAGGCGCGCGCCTCCGTGGGCGGGGGCTGCGGTCCGCCGTCGCGATCGTGCCAGTTCCGCGTCTCCGCCCAGTGGTTACCCCACTCGTGGCCCCAGTGCGGGGGCGCTTGGCGCTGCCACTGCTTCCAGTGTCCCGGAGGCACGTGGTAGTAACGCACTGGCACCGTCAGGACGGGCCGCGGAACGAACTGCGGAGCGACGAAGACCCACGGGCCGTCGTGGCGCCGGCTCACATGCCAGCCCGAGGGGGTGAACACCCAATATTGCCCACCGTAGAAGAAAAAATTACCCGGCGCGTCCGGCGCGTAACGCACCGTCGGGACAGCCGGGACGACCACGAGGGGCGGCGGCGCCGGCAGGCTGAAGCCGATATCCACGTGAACCTGAGCGTTAGCCGGTCCCGCCAGGATCAGCCCCAGCAGGGCGATGACGGCGTAGTAGATGAGCATGTAGATCCTCCTCCGACGTTGTGGATATGTCCATTCACTCGAGGGTGCAAGAAGACTGCCGGTGCGCCGGTCTTGACAGCCGGTCGTCAGGGGGCTATGTCTTCGGCCGTGCAAGCCCCTACAGCGCCCTTTCACCCGAGCGAGGTCAGCCGATGAGCTACCGTATCATCTCCGCCGACTGCCACATCGATATGACCTGGATGCCCGGCGATCTCTGGGTCAAGAACGCCCCGGCGCGGATGCGGGATCAGGTTCCCCAGGTGCGCCAGACACCGGACGGCCCGCGCTGGTTTGCCGAGGAAAAGGAACTCGGGGTCTTCGGCGGGCTCGGGTTCGGCTTCGACAAGGTGCAGCGCAACTTCTCGAAGCACGTGGAGCGAATGTTCCAGGCCGGCTTCTACGAGGGGGGACCCCACCCGACCACGCCAGCCTTACGGCTCAAGGACCAGGAGATCGACGGCATCGACGCCGAGGTGATGTACGGCATCCTCGGGATCGGCCTGCGCATGCAGGACCGCGAGCTCATCCAGACGGTGTATGAGATCTACAACGACTGGGCGGCCGACTTCTGCAAGAGCAATCCCCAGCGCTTCGTCGGCCTCGCGTGCATTCCCAGCCACGATCCGGCCGCGGCGGCGGGCGAGCTGCGGCGCGCGGCGCGGCTCGGGCTCAAGGGGGCCGACTTCGCCGTGTCGACTGCCGCGTACCCCATCTGGCACGGCGCCTGGGATCCGCTCTGGGAGGCAGCCCAGGAGTGCCGCATGCCGATCTCCTTCCACACGACGGGCTATCCGGCGCGCGAGCCCTCCGACGAGGCGATGAAGAAGGAATACGATCTGAGGTATCGCGCCACCCGGACCACCATGTTCCAGATCGTCGCGGCCGAGTTTCTCGCGAGCATCGTCTTCTCGGGCGCCCTGGATCGCTTCCCGCAGTTCAAGTTCGTGCTCGGCGAGGCCGGCGTGACCTGGATTCCCTACATCCTCGATCGGATGGACGAGGAGTACGAGGACCGCTACTACCAGCTCAACCTGTCGATGAAGCCCAGCGAGCTGTGGCGGCGCCAGGGGTTCTCGACCTATCAGCACGAGCCCTCGGTGGCGGTGATGATTCCGCTGATCGGCGAGGACAACATCATGTGGGGGTCGGACTATCCGCACCCCGACGGCATCTGGCCCGACTCGCAGAAGTGGATCAGCCAGGACCTGGGATCGGTCAGCCCGGCCGTTCAGCGCAAGATTCTCTGCGAGAACGCCGGCAAGCTGTACGGGCTGCTGTAAGGCGCGGACGCGAAAGGAGACGATCATGGCCAGGATCAAGCACATTGCGATCCGGACACCGGACCCGGAGAAGACCGCGGCGTTCTACAAGGACGTGTTCGGCCTGAAGGAAGTCGGCCAGGCGCGAACGGGCTGCTACCTCTCCGACGGCTACATCAACCTGGCGATCCTCAAGTCCAAGGACGACGGAGACAGCGAGAGCCCTCGCGACGTGCCGGGGTACGGCGGCATCCATCACTTCGGCTTCATGGTGGACGACGTCGACGAGACCTGCCGGAAGCTCGACGAGTCAGGGGCCCAGGCCATGACGAGCCGCGCTGACGTGGGCCACGCTGGCGCCGCCGCCGCGCGCTCGTACTACGAGATCAAGTATCGCGGGCCGGACGGCCAGGAGATCGACGTCACCGAGACCGGCTGGATCAGCGGATAGCCGGGAGCGGCCGCACCGCGGTCACGGTCGTCGAAAGCGGACGATCGTGTAGCCGAGCGACGAGGCCTGACCGGGGCGCAGGCGTCGCTCCAGGCGTCGGCGGTCCCTCGAGAAGCCGTTGACAGCCCGGCGACGGTCGCCCGCGCGCCGTTCGAGGATCACCCTGACGCCGCGCACGCCGACGAGCCGGCTCTGGAGGTAGGCGAACAGGGCCTGGTCGCGCCGGCGAACGACGATCAGCAGGTCGGCGTCGGGGAAGGCGTGAGAAGGAAGAGTCGCCAGGAGCTGCGCGGTGTGCCGCGCGCAGTAGCCGTGCGTCTCGATCGGATCGTCGAAGGGCGCCTTCTCGCCCATGTCGCCGGACCTGCCCTCGACGCGGCACGACGCGCAGATGATTCTCATTCAGTCAGCGGGCCGCGCATCCCCACCCCGGCGATCGAAGACCCTCTATTATTCCGGAAATTTGATCGCGTCGCACCGCACTCTATCACCGCGAGGCCTCGGCGCGGTGACATTAACTTGGAGGCATGACTCGCCGGGCAGACGGCGGCGTCGACTACGCCGGCGCGGCGCCCTGCGTCGCGACGTAGAGGGCGTACAGGGACTGGCTCCCGCACATGAACAGGCGGTTGCGCTTGGGACCGCCGAAGCAGATGTTGGCGCAGACCTCGGGAAGCCGGATGCGGCCGATGAGCTTGCCCTCCGGCGTCCAGACGGTCACGCCGCTGTAGCCGAGCCCGCGCCCGCCGGGGTTGCCGTTGCTGGAGACCCACACGTTGCCCTCGACGTCGCAGCGCGCGCCGTCGGGGCCGCACTTGATGCCGTCGACCATGAAATCGCTGAACACTTTCTGGTTCGATAGCTTGTTGTCGGCGCCGACGTCGAACACGTGCATGTCGCGCTTGCCGCCTGCGTGCGCGTCGCCGGGGCCCCGGCCCGTGCTGATGACGTAGAGCTTCTTGTAGTCGGGCGAGAAGCAGAGCCCGTTCGGGTCGGGCAGCTGATCCTCGGTGATCACGAGGTCGAGCTTCCCGCTCGGGTCCCAGCGGTACACGCTCGTCGGCAGCTCGCGCTTCATGGCGGCGACCTCCGGCGGCTGGCCCAGGCGATGCTTGATCCGCCCCGCGCGGTTGGTCGGCCCGCCCGGCGCGTCGACCGTGCCCTCGTAGAGCTGTCCGCCGTACGGGGGATCGGTGAACCAGTAGCTCCCGTCGGGATGCGCCACCACGTCGTTGGGCGAGTTCAGCCGCTTGCCGTTGTACGACTCGGCGACGATCGTCACCGAGCCGTCGTGCTCGTAGCGCACGAGCCGTCGCGTGAGATGCTCGCAGGAGAGCTGGCGGCCCTGGAAGTCGAAGGTGTTGCCGTTGCTGTTGTTCGACGGGCTCCGGAACACCTTCACGCTGCCGTCGTCTTCCAGCCAGCGCAGCTGGCGGTTGTTGGGGATGTCGCTCCAGACCAGGTAGCGTCCCTGACCGCTCCAGGCCGGGCCCTCGGACCAGAGCGCGCCCGTCCACAGCCGCTTGATCGGCGTGTTGCCCTGGCGAAGGCCGTTGAAGATCGGGTCGATCGTGATGACGTCCGGATCGACGTACGTGACGGGCGGCGCCGACGGCCCCCACTCGCGGGGCGGCGTGGTGATCGTGCTCGACGGCTCGGCGGGCTTGCCGGGCGCCTGAGCCCTCACCACGGAGGGCACGAGCGCCGCCGCGCCGGCGCCGGCTCCCACTGCCCGCATGAATCGCCGCCGCGAGATCCCGCTGCCGATCTTGAGGCCGCCTGGTTCTGGTGCCATGAGTGCCCCTCCCGAGCGAAAGGTGAGACGACGGAGCCGCGCGCCCTAGTCGGTCGGCGGCGCCACCGTATCAGAGACGGTCCTCGCCCGGCAAGTCACCGCACGCTCGAGAAGAGATCCGACCAGGTCGCGACACGCCGGCCGTGCCACGTCGGTCCCTCCCGCACGAACTTCCACTCCGGATTCCGCGCGACGTCCCGGAGGCTGGCACAGACCTGGTGGAAGGTGGGCACGTCGGCGTCGGCGCACTCGAAGTAGGTGACGAAGTCGTACGCGCCCTCCGGCGCCGGCTCCGACGTGCTCTTGTAGGTGCGCCGCAGCAGGTACGGGATCCCGGCGGCCGACGCCAGCGCGTGGCCCTCGCTCTTCATCCGGCCCTCGTCGTCGTAGCGCGGCAGGAAGTACGTGTGGCGCTCCATCCAGTCCTTCGCCCACCACGCGGCGACCTTGTTCATCGGGACCAGGAACGCGTTCGGCATGACGCGGCCCGGCTGCTGCACGACCTGGTGGGCGTAGGCGAAGTTGTTCATGGCCGCGCCGGTGTACGTCCGCGGGCGAACGACGCCACCGATCACCCGGAGGCGGGCGAGGGCGCCGAGCAGGCGCGTGGCCTCGGCGCAGAAGTCGCTCACGGGCGCCGGGCGTCGCGCCGTGCCGGCGCAGAAACGCGATCGACTGAGACGGCGGGCCGGCGGCGGGCGCAAATTCGTTCTGGAGACCGAGCTTCTCGGCGAGCGCGGGAATGGCGGCGCCGGCCACCGCGCGGGCGTCGGCGCCGTCGGTAAGCCGCAGACAGACGTACGCGCCGTGGCGAAGAACTTCACCGGCCAGGACCGAGTTGTCGAGCATGACGCACCTCCTGGCCGCACGGTAGCCGCGCACGTGGCGGCGTGTCCAATGCAGAGAGCGGAGGATGGTCATCGGCTATGCTGATCGCCGTGGAGCTCGATCAGGTCGAAGCATTTGTGGCGATCGTCCGCGGCGGCGGCTTCACGCGGGCCGCGGCGCTCCTGCACCTGTCGCAGCCCGCGGTGAGCCGGCGTCTCGAGCTGCTCGAGCGTGAGCTGGGCGCCCCGCTGTTCGAGCGAACGCCGAAGGGCGTCCTGCTGACGGAGGCCGGCAAGACGTTCCTGCCGCACGCCGAAGGACTGCTGTCGAGCATGCGCGACGGCATCGACGCGGTCCGGGCGCTGCGGCAGCCGGACCGCGGAACCATCACGCTGGCGCTCGTCGGAACGCTGGCGAGCACGACGCTAACCGGCTGTCTGCAGCGCTTTCGCGACGCGCACCCGCGGGCGGAGCTGCGGATCCGCACCGCCCTCAGCCAGGAGATCAGCATGTTGGTCCGTCGCGGCGACGCGACGCTCGGCGTGCGGTACGGCGCGGATCCGCATCCCGAGATGCGCGCGCTCGCCATCTACGACGAGCCGATGATCGTGGTGTGCTCGCCCCGCCACCGGCTGGCCCGCCGCCGCCGGGTTGCGCCGGCGGCGCTCGCCGCCGAGGCGTGGGTCGCGTTTCCGCCGCGCGACGGCGCGTTCTACGACCCGTATCCGTGGTCGCTCCAGAATCGGCTCGCCGCGTGCGGGTTGAGCCCGGCCGAGATCATTCCGATCGACAGCCTCACCGCGCAGAAGCGGATGGTGGAGGCCGGCTTCGGGCTGGCGCTCGTGCCCGAGAGCAGCGTCGACGAGGAGCTTCGCGCGAGAACGCTGCGCGCGCTGCCGATCCCGGCCATGCGCGTGACCATCCCGGTCATGCTGATCCATCGCCGGCGCGCGTATCTCAGCGGGGCGGCGCGCGCGTTGATCGCCGAGCTCGCGGCGTGGCCGGCTCGGACGTCCTCGCGCGGGCGCCGCCGACATCGTGACGCCATCGTCCGGTAACCCCTTCTTAATGGGCCTCCGGCGCGCGCCTGTCAGCCCGATGGTGCGCGTGGGGAGCTTCGGCTAGACTCCCTCCATCTGCCCGCGGCCGACGTGTCCAGGAGGAGCCGATGGCAAGCCAAAGCGTGAAAGACCTCGAGAGCAACGTGAATGCGGCACACAGAAATCTGAGCGGCCAGCTGAAGCGCCGGACGGTGCTCGAGTATCTCGGGGGCCTGCCAGAGATGCAGCTGGCGCGCAAGGCGCGAATCCCGCTCTTCAAGCAGTTCATGGG
>Ga0099791_10000485_pt1 | contig 14749 bp, 14 predicted proteins | sample Rivendell_Oct201_7_FD_77318 | JGI IMG/M metagenome (GOLD analysis project Ga0099791, IMG submission 77318) | Vadose zone soil and rhizosphere microbial communities from the Eel River Critical Zone Observatory, Northern California to study diel... | ecosystem: Environmental > Terrestrial > Soil... | reverse complement strand
GATCTGCGATGCCTTGAGCCTCTCGCCTGAGAATTTGGTGATATCGGAGCGGCGCTATCCGCACCGCGTCGGCCAAACCTACGCCATCACCTACAATCCGGCGCACCGCTGGTATTGGTTCCCGCGGATGCGGCGAGACGAAGCGCTGGTCTTCAAGGTCTATGATTCACTGACCGACGGCCGCGCCCGATGGACCGCCCACACGGCTTTCCACGATCCGACCTCGCCCGCCGGTGCACGGCCGCGGGAGAGCATTGAGATCCGCACGCTGGCGTTTTTCTAAAGCCGGATTTCGACCACCCGTGCCAGTGTCATCGCCGGGCTTGTCCGGGCGACCTCTGAGTTTTCGCGTCGACGTAAGGATGATGTAGGGGCGACCTTGTGGTCGCCCTGCTCCGGCGGACGATGAGAACCCGAGAAGATCTCGGCGTGACGCGCTTTACCAATCCGGTCAGTGTCACACAGTGCGCAAACCGGGCGACCACAAGGGTCGCCCTACAGCGGGCGATGCTGGAGGATGCCGCTCGCTACTGCGGCTGGAACCAGCTCAGTGGTTCGCCGCAAGCGAGATCTCCTGGCGGCCGCCGTTGAGATCGCGGAGGCTGTTGATGAAATCTTCCGGATACATCCAGGTCGCGGTCGCCGGCGTCCGCAGCCCCATGTAACCGGCAATGTCTGCCAGGAATGCCGTGCAGTTGTAGACGCCAGCGAGCCACAACGGCGATGTATCCTGCTTGTGTTTGATATAGGCGAACACCCGCTTAGCGTCCGCTTCCTTTAAATAGACACGGTAATTGGCGGTCAAATACTGCTCGTCGAGATCGCCATAGCTCTTTCCGGTTTCCGCCGGGACCGGAAAGAGATGTCCCAATATATAGGGAACGGGGCTGTCGCTCGCGGGATGCAGGCCGGCAACTTCGATCAGACCGATTTTGCCGCGCTCGTTGAGACGTCCATACCAGAGAAATGCATGACCATAGCTTGCCGCCGTCCGCGACCGAAAGTCGACGAAATATCGACCCCCAAGCTTGGAAGTCGGGTGCGGTTGCGCGGCAGGTAATGAGTCCGTTGTCGAATCCACGAGCTTCGCCGCAACCGCAGCTGCCTCTTTGCGCTCATCCTGTGCCAGCGCCGTCCGCGCCGTCACAGCGATCAGCATCGCTGCCGCGCACAGGCCGACAACGGGGCTAAGTCGACGCTGCCTGCGCCGGCTTTTGCCGTGCCGGGCAAAGGCGTCGCTCACAGAATGCTTTTCACAGTGGTGCTTTTCACAGTGGTGCTTTTCACAGTGGTGCTTTTCACAGTGGTGCTTTTCACAGTGGTGCTTTTCACAGTGGTGCTTTTCACAATGTTTTGGGCATGCATCTTCTTGGGAGACAACTCTCACCTGAACCTCCCTCCCTCCATCAGGCAAAGGATAGCCGCAGGAAATCGCATGCGCCCGTGGTGGCAGCCACATGGCGCAACAATTCGACTTCACGCTTGCGCAAAACCGGAACGGACCAACGGTGTCGATCCGTTCGTTTGGCGAATCAACCCCGGGTGACGATCGGAGGGGGAGCAACGACGGGACCCTTGCCGATCGGACCCTTGCCGATCGGGCCTTTGCCGATCGGGCCTTTGCCGATCGGCGCCTTCCCGACCACCGGAGTCGGCGGCGGCGGCTGACGAACCGGGATATCTGCCGCGACAGCGGCGCCTGCGAACCCGGCGGTTGATACCATGACGATCACGAATCTCTTCATTAGCTTCCCCATTCCATTCCATCTCATTGCGTTCACTGCGCGAGCCCCCACTCCGCTGCCGCATCTATCCTGTTTTGGGTCGCGATACCAGTGCTCAAATGCAACATCGAAATATTTTTGCGGTGCAGTTTGCGAGCTATCGTCGCGAGCGGCCAAACTACGGAGTCAAACCTGCCTTGTCTACGAACTTCGGCAGATGTAAATCATTAAAAAGGCGTCGCTGTGGACTGCCATATTGTTATGTAACCGACATAGCCGACGCAAATAATCCATTCGACGTGAATGATTCGTTAGCTCAAAATCATGCACGGTAATAGTTGCGGGTCAGACGATGACGAATTTTCTGACGTATTGCGCTGCTGGCCTAATTTGATATACGCCCACGATGGGATTAGGAATGCGCGAGCCGAAATTCAGCTAATACTCTTAATCTTTGTTTCCGCCACTTAAATCACTAAGCCGTCGAGTCGACAATAACGGCGCGATTCCGGCTATTTGAGCCATTTTGCGAGAATCATGGCCGGCTTATCGCCCCGATAGTCACCCCTATTCCACCAATGCCCTACGGGCCGACGCTCGCTGAGCAGTCCTGAAGCGAACATCATGGCGCAGACAGCGATTCGCTATCGCCGGAACGCAGTCTGCGTGCCAGGCAAATTTTATCAGACGTCAATGGCCGTGACGGGCGGACGCCGGCGAACGCGGCAATACCTGGCGGCCGTCGCGTGCCCGTCTGCACGCCGGAAAACGGCAGCCCCCATCACGCGGCAGCGGCATGAGGGCCGCGGCCCCCGTCGCACCACCGGCGCGCCGATGGCCGCGTGTACGCCACGCGTGCATCACGTCGCGTAATGCACGCGGTTGCCAGAAGACATCGATGCTCGTGCACAGCGGCTTGGCTAAATTTAGCCACGTTTCACGTCCGCCGCCGGTCGCTCATTTGGAATCGCTCGGGAATTTAGCTGTTAATAAGTGCGTTCTCGCGCATTCGTGGAGGCGACGTGTGTGTCAACATAATGAGGCTTTCTAAAAATGGGGACTTTCATGGACCTCATGGGTCAAATATCGCATTGGATCATCGATAAGTCGCTCACCGCATTCATTGTCGTTCCTGCCCTTGGCTACGTCGGCTGGCTGCTTTGTCGATATATTGTTCAGCTGTCGCTGCACGCGTGGCTCTTTGTTCGTAGCCGTCGCCGGGCTCTTCAAGCCGTCGGGCGAGTGATCGACCACCAGGGCGAGCGCGAAGGCAAGGGCGTGTGGCTCACAACGCCCATAGACCGGCCGCGTGATTATTGGCGCGACGTGACGAACTCACGAACGCTCGCGATAGCAAATCTCAAAGGCGGCGTTGGCAAGACAACGCTCGCGGCCAATATCGGCGCGTATCTCGCCAAGGATTGGCAAAAACGGGTGCTGCTGATCGACCTCGATTTTCAAGGTTCGCTGTCGTCAATGGCGTTTCCCGGCAAGGATTGGCTGCCCGCCGGGCACCAAAGCTCGCTGGCGACGCGGCTCATCAGCGGCGATATCGCGCCAGCCGACGTGGCGCTTCTCGCTCAAAAGGTTGATCTCAACGCCAATGAAAATAGCCCGGGCCGATTGCAAGTCATCTCGGCGTACTATGATCTTGCGCAGGCGGACAATCGCATCATGATCGAATGGCTGCTTCAATGCATCGATTTCCGGCCGGCAGATCTGCGTCACGCCCTGATGGAATGTTTGACGGGCAACCTATTGCGGACGGCCGACGTGCGATATACGCTCGCGAAAATTCTTCATTCGGACATCGTGCAGAGAGCTTTCGATCTCATCATCATCGACTGTCCGCCCCGCCTGACGACTTCGGAAATCCAGGCATTTTGCGCGAGCTCTCATCTTCTCATTCCGACCATCTTCGATCGCACTTCCGCCGAAGCCGTGGTCACGTTGTACGACCAGATCGAAACATTAAAGCGCGCCGGGATTTGCCCGCACCTTAAATACATGGGAGTCGTCGGTACGATGTGGAAGCGTCACCGTGCTGCGCAAACCGAGGCGGTGACATTCGTCAAGGATGCTCTGGGAAACGGCCCCATACGTATATTGCCTGAAGAGACCTTTCTCCCCCACGCCGCTGCGCTGGTAAATGACGCCCCGGATGGGATCGCTCATATCGCGATGCCCAACAGCAGGGAATGCCAGCAGATACGTACGGCCATCGCGGAGCTTGCCGAGCATGTTGCCGGCCAGATGGGAATTCCGCACCATACCTATTTCCACGAAGCGGCTGAGTAACTCGGAGCGTTGCCATGAAGTGCCGGGATTTCGGCTGCGTTCTTAGAACATTCGCCGGCGTGCTCGATGTCGCCGGTGCGCCCGTGGCGCGGGATCAGATCGTCATGTTTGCGGCCGTCTTTGATGCGCATCCGACGTCGAGTGTCTCCGACCTCGTGAGGCGGCTCGCCGCATTGGGCGTGGCCGGATCCATGGGCAGCCCAAGTTTAGGTGACGTCGCTCGCCTGCTGTCGGCGCTGAAAGGCTTTCTTAACAAAACAGCCAAAACCACGGTCCTGACCGATGTCGACGCCATCGAGAAGCTCCTGCGTGATCGCGCTTCGATGGAGCTCGCAGCATTCGTGCGGATAACCACGCAGGCGGCCCCCCCTCATCGTCCCGCCACAGGGAGGGATGCTCCCGGACTGCGAGATGATCTCATCGTTCATTACCGGGACAAACTCGAAGCCGCTTTAGGCGACGAGGAGAAGTTTGCCGCCATCTACAATGACCTTCGCGCCAACACCGCGGTGGGAAAGCCCGAGATTATTGTCTTGGCCAATCAGATGACGGGAAGCGGCGCGCGCACGCAAGACGCGGCGTTAAAGAAGATTTGGAACAGACACCAGTCACTTATCGTGTTCAAAGCCAAATCGCGGGCAACCGGGGGGCGATCGGCGGCGTAGCTGTGGCGTCCAATTGACGCTGACCGAATGCGTTCTAGCGCGCCCATACGCGGCCTACCCGCGCCACAACGCATCCGCCACCATCCCGGCAAACAAGATCAGCCCCGCATCGCGGTCGGACTTGAACACCGCGAGGCACACGTCCGGGTCACGAATATCGAGCCGCACGATCTGCCAACCGAGATGCGCCGTGAAGGCCGCAAGGCCGAGCCAGAACAACGCTCCGGCGCCGGCGAGCGCACCCGCAAGGCCGATGAGGCCGGCTGCGAGGCCATAGAAGATCGCGAGCATCGGTTTGGTCCGATCGCCGAACAGGAGCGCGGTCGACTTGATGCCGATCAAGGCGTCGTCCTCGCGATCCTGGTGGGCATAGACGGTGTCGTAGCCGATCACCCAGGCGATCGAGCCCGCATAGAGCACGAGCGGGCGGACATCGAGGCTGCCGAAGGCCGCGGCCCAGCCCATCAGGGCGCCCCACGAGAACGCGAGGCCGAGCACGATCTGCGGCCAGTAGGTGATCCGCTTCATGAACGGATAGACCGCCACGATCGCCAGCGACACGATCCCGGTGGCGATCGCAAAGCCGTTGAATTGCACCAGCACGACGAGGCCGACCAGCGCCTGCGCGACCAGGAACGCGGCGGCCTGAGCGACGCTCACCTGGCCGGACGGGATCGGCCGCGAACGGGTGCGTTCAACGCTGCGGTCGAGATCGCGGTCGACGATGTCGTTCCAGGTGCAGCCGGCGCCGCGCATCGCGAAGGCGCCGACGAAGAACAGGATCAGGTGGGTGAGGCGCGGGCCGCGTTCGTGCGCCGCAATCGCCGCCAGGCCCGCCGACCACCAGCACGGAATGAGCAGGAGCCAGGAGCCGATCGGCCGGTCGAGCCGGGCGAGGCGCAAATAGGGCCGCCCCCACAGGGGCGCCCGCCGGTCGACCCAGTTGCCGGTCGAATCAGCGACGCGCCCGAGGGCGTCGCTCATCGCGAAAGCGCGCTGCCGGTCAACGTATCGAGGGTGCCGCTACCCGACTTGGTGGTTTCCGGCGTCGGCAGCCGCGAGGTGCCGAGCGCGTCGCTCAGGCTCGGCGGCGCGGCGGCCGGCGCCGGCCCCGCCGCGCAGATCTTTTCCTTGGTCTGCTCGGTGTTGCTGTGCACCTGCTTTAATTGCTGCGCCACCTCAGTCGGAATGCCGCAACTGGTAGTGTTGGCCTCGGTGTACTTGACCCATTTCAACTCGGCGGCGCTGTAGGCCGTGATGTGCTTGCACATCTCCTCGCGGCTGACTTTGCGCTGGCCCGCAGCCTTGGCGGCGAGGCCCCGCTTCTGCACGTCCTCCCGCAGCTTGGCGAATTCAGCCATGCATGGCGGCATCCCGCCTCCGCCGCCGAACGGCGAGGCCTGAGGTGGCACCCCCATCGGTGACATGGCAGGCGCGGGCATGGGCGAGGCAGACGGCGCCCGCTCCCCGGGCCATGGGGCCGCGGTACCTGCCCGCGGGGAATCGGACGGCCACGGCAGCGTCTGGGCGGCAGCCGGGCCTACCGGGAACATCATAACGGCAACAATGAGGAGACGGCGCTGACCAGTGCCCATGGCGTGGTTCTCCCAATCCTCAATCGGCACCGCGAGGGATGCGCTGATTCGTCATTGACTCGGTCACCAGTTGGAAATCAACCCCCAGATTTCGGCGACAAGGCGGCAGACGGTGCAGAATCAGCCAGGAATAAGACAACTTGCCCCGCGCCGGGTAGCCAAACCGCGATGTGGAGCCTTGGGCTGGGCAACCTGGGGCTGGGCACGAGCGGGCTGGGCACCAGCCTGGGGTTGCGTGCCGCTGCACAGACCTTTTCCTTGGCCTTCTCGGTACCGCTATGCGCCTGCTTCAATTGCTCCACGATCTGAACCGGGATGCTGCAGCCCCGAACGTTGGATTCGGCCCACTCGACCAATTTCAACGCAGCGACGCTGTACGTCGTGACGTATACGCATATCTCCTCGCCGCCGACTTTGCGTTGACCCGCAGCGTTAACGGCGAAACGCGCCTTTTCAACCTCCTGCCGCACCGTGAGGAATTCCGCCGCGCAGAATTGCGGCGAACGCTCCCACGCCAAGGCAGTTGCCCGGAGGGATTGCTCGGCCACGGCAGCGTCTGGGCGGCAGCTTGGCCTGCCGCAAGAATCACAACGGTCACGAGGAAGAGAAGACGGCGAGCCGTCACCATGACTTGGTTCTCTCCGATCCTCAATTGGCACGGAAAGGGTGCACAGGATTTCGGCAACAAGGCGGCAGACTGCGCGGAATCAGCAGGTAATTAAGACAACGTGCCCCGCGCCCGGGCGACCGAATGGCGGTATACCGCCCTTGTCCTCGCCTTCCCCCTACACTTCCCGGTAGCAGGGAAGGGTAAGGGGGGCCCACATGCGGATCTTTAAGGTTCATGGCCCGCTACGATTTTCACAGTCCCCGGCTGTTTGTTGCGGCGCCGCTTGGCGCAGGTCTCACGGTGACACTCGACGCCGCCCAAATCCACTATCTCGTCAGCGTGTTGCGCATGGCGCCCGGCGACTCGGTACTGGTGTTTAACGGCGCGGACGGCGAATGGAAGGCCAGTCTCGCCGGGGTGGCCAAGCGGAATACCGTCCTTCTGGTTGAGGCCAGGAGCCGACCGCAACCCAAGCCCGGCAACCTGCGTTACCTGTTTTCCCCCCTCAAGCGCGCCCGGCTCGACTACATGGTGCAGAAGGCGGTCGAAATGGGCGTTTCGCGGCTGCACCCCGTAGTCATGCGCCATACCCAGGCGGAGCGGATCAATCTCGACCGCATGCGCGCGAACGCCATCGAGGCGGCGGAGCAGTGCGGCATCCTCGCCATTCCGCAAATCGCAGCGCCGCTCGGTTTCGCCGCCGCGCTTGCTGCGCTCGATCCCTCGTGCCACCTGGTCTTCTGCGATGAGGATGCGCCGTGCGGCGATCCGGTCGCGGCGTTGCGAGCGGATTTGAGGGCGGATTCGGACCTCGCGCACGGCAACAGCGCGGAACTCGCAGTGCTGATCGGTCCGGAGGGTGGATTTGCCGAGGAGGAGCGCGCCACGCTCCTGCGCCGGCCGCGCACGTCGCGACTAGCGCTCGGTCCGCGCATCTTGCGCGCTGACACGGCCGCTGTGGCGGCGCTCGCCGTCGTGCAAACTGCGGCCGGCGACTGGCGGTGATCCCCTCCCCGGGACCGCGGGCGTCTCGCCCGCATTTTCTCGCTCATGCCGATAGGGCGGGCGAGACGCCCGCGGTCCCGGGGAGGGGAAGTTCTGTACAATCTCCTCTTGACCCGGAGGTTGTGGCGCGGCACCGTCATTGGCCTTAAGGGGACCGAGGAGACCACGATGGGCCGAAGCGTCCTTCAGATCATTCTGGCAATATCCGCCGCCGTCGCGATCGGCGCCTCAGTCACGTCTGCGGGCGCCGCAGGCTGGCTCGAAAAGAATTTCTGGTTGTCGGGTCCGAGATACGACGGCAATGTGCCGTTGTGCGACGAGTACGGACCGCTCAACAAGATCGTGGCGCGATTTGCCACCAAGGAACGCCGGTTCTGGAATTCGGCCCTTACAATCGTAGGGTTCGAAAAAATCCGCGAGGTTGCTTGGGAGCCCTGGTCCTCGGGCACGATTCCGCGACGCTTCTGCACCGCCTCGGTCCAGGTTTCCGACGGCAAGTGGCATCACATTAACTACTCCGTCATCGAGGACGGCGGCATGATCAGCGCCAGTTACGGCGTCGAGTGGTGCGTGGTCGGTCTCGACCGCGACTGGACCAATAATCCGAATTGCCGCGCGGCGCGGCCGTAACCCCCTTAGCCTCCCCGCAAGCGCAGGGCTATCGCATGTGGCACGGCGTCTCTTCTCCCTCTCCCCGCATGCCATCAGGGCGTTACGCCCGTCTTCGACGGGTTATGGAGAGGTAAAGGCCGTGCCAGACCGGGGAAACATGCTGCTCGCGTTCACGCGTCACCTCGCTGGTGCGGCGATCATCGGCGCTCTCCTTGCCGCCTCGAGCCCATCCGATGCCCAGGATCGCCGTCAAAGCGAGCCGGGGCAATTCGATTATTACGTGCTGGTGCTGTCGTGGTCGCCGTCGTTCTGCGCCGACAGCGCCGAACGCGATCCGTCCCGTGCCGCGCGCAACCCGCAATGCGGACCGCGGCCTTTCTCCTTCGTGGTGCATGGCCTGTGGCCGCAATACGAGCGGGGATTTCCGGAATACTGCCAGGTCCCCGCCCCGCGGCTCAACCGCAACATCGTGTCCGCAATGCTCGACCTGATGCCGGCGCCGGGGCTGATTTTTCACGAATGGGACCGTCACGGCGTTTGCTCGGGCCTGTCGGCGGGCGGGTATTTCGAAACCATTCGCAAGGCCAGGGCAGTGGTGAAAATTCCTCCCCAGTACCTCGACCTGTCGGCGGCTTTGACGGTCACGCCGGAGGAGGTCGAGGAGGCTTTCATCAAGGCCAATCCGGGGCTCAACCCCGAGGGCATTTCGATTTCCTGCGGCAGCCGGCGCCTCGGCGACGTCAAGATCTGCCTGACCCGCGACCTTCAATTCCGCGGCTGCGAAGAGATCGAGCGCCGCACCTGCCGGCGCGACAAGCTCATCATGCCGCCCGTGCGCGGCGGCTGATGGCGATACACGCCGGATCGCGGGCGGTCCCGCCCGCCGCTCGCTGCGTAGGATGAGGAGCGGGCGAGACGCCCGCTGTCCCAGCCAGCCACCGGCTCGACCATGAACTATCGCCACGCCTTTCATGCCGGCAACTTCGCCGATGTGTTCAAGCACATCATCATTGCCCGCATCCTCACGCACTTGCGGGAGAAAATCGCGCCGTTTCGGGTGATCGACACCCATGCGGGCGAAGGCCTCTATGATCTTGCCGGCGACGAGGCGAGCCGGACCGGCGAATGGCGCGACGGCATCGGCCGGCTCGCCGAGGCAAAGTTGCCGGCGGACGCCGCCGCACTCATGGCGCCCTACTTTTCGGCGCTGCATGCGTGCAACCGCGCCGACGAGCTGCGCTACTACCCGGGTTCTCCGGCGCTGGCGCGCCACCTCATGCGTCCGCAGGATCGCCTTGTCGCTTGCGAGCTTGAGCCGCACGCCGCGGCCGCACTGTCCCGACACCTGCGAGGAGCCACCACCGTCAAGGTGGTCCACATCGACGGCTGGATCGCGCTTAACGCCTACGTGCCGGTCAAGGAACGCCGCGGACTGGTGATCGTCGACCCGCCATTCGAACAACCGAACGATCTGATTCGCCTGGCCGACGAGGTCACGGCCGCACACCGCAAATGGCCGACCGGCATTTATCTGATGTGGTACCCGGTCAAGGGGCCAGACGGGCCCGATCGTTTCATCAAGAGGTTGCGGCGGGCGGGATTCGAAAAATGCCTTCGCACCGAATTTGCCGTGGCGTCGCCGGGGCCGGCCGGCGGATTGAGCGCATGCGGCGTCATCGTTGTGAATCCGCCGTGGCGGCTCGCCGCCGAGATCAGGACTCTTGCCCCGGCGCTGCTCAACGCGCTCGGGCGCGACAGCGGTCGCGGCTACGTGATCGAGGAGCTCGCCCCCTTAACCTCCCCGGCAAGCGGGGGAGGGTAGGGCAGCGAGCGCTTAATCCCCTTTCAGGCTGCGATACGTGTGTTAGGCTAATCGATGAGGGCCTGACATTCGCGTGCTCGTGGGGTGGCCTCGGTTTCCGGGACCAAAGAGTCACAGGGGTCAAAGGTGACGGCCTTGGGAACGGCGAATATCGACCCTGCCGCCGCGCCGTGGGGGTCGGCGGCGCGCAAGCACGGGACAGGAGTTTTCCCGATGGCAATGACCGGCACGGTCAAATTCTTCAATGGCGAACGCGGATACGGCTTCATAAAACCGGACGACGGCGGGCGCGACGTATTCGTGCATATCACGGCGGTGGAGCACGCCGGACTGAAGGCCCTCAGCGAAGGGCAGCGGATCACGTTTGATGTCGAGCCCGACAAGAAGGGCAAAGGGCCGAAAGCCGTCAATCTCGTGCTGTCGGGTTGATGCGGTTGTCGATCTGGTGGAATCGCGCGTAGGGTGGGCAAACCGAAGCGTGCCCACCGCCGCCGAGGCCGGTGGGCACGGCGCGCACCAAAGTCGGGCTTGCCCGACTTTGGCACATTCAAAGTTTATCGAAATCGGCAACAGCCGATTTCGATAAGCGCGCCTTTGCCCATCCTACGTCGACCGTTCGCGGTAGCGCGAGGCTTGAGCGCCAGCGCCGCTCAAAAGCGGTAGTTGATACCGCCCCGCACCACATTGGTGGTGAGGCTCACGTTATTGCTGCCCGGCAACAGAAAGCCGCAAGCCACGCTGCAGTCGGCCTTGCCGAGATCGACATAGAGGTACTCGGCTTTCACGGTCCACGGGCCGGAGAGGGCGAATTCGAGACCGCCGCCGACCGTCCAGCCAGCCTTCGTCTTGTCAATGCCGGCAAAGCCGGGCACGGTGGCCTTGATATCGCCGACCGCGAGACCGCCGGTCACGTAGGGCAGCCAGCGGTCCGCCGCGAAGCCGAAGCGGCCGCGGGCAGTCGACAAAAAATCATTTTTGGTCTTACAGCCCAGGTTGCAATCGGCCAGATTGGCGGTGCCGCGAAGGTCGGTCCAGTCGCCGTCGCCTTCGACGCCGTAGACGAACTGGCCGAATTGCCAGTTGTAGCCAAGCTGGCCGCCGACCATGCCGCCCTTGACATTGAAGCTTGCGGGGCCTGCCGGCAAGCCATCCCATTTTGAACGGCCGAAGCCGTAACCGCCGTTGATACCGATATAGGCGCCGGTCCAATTGTAGGAAGGCACAACGGCGGGGGCCCTGGTCGGAGGAGGGGGCGGCGGCCGACGCGCCAGGTCGGCCGCCGACGCGGTGCCGACCACACCCGCCAAAGCGAGCGCCACGGCCGATGAGAACAGGAATGCCTTCATGTTTGTCCCTCCGGTTCCACACGCGAGGAACAACGTATTCGATTGTGCGGCTATGTTTAGGCGAGCTTAGAGGAATCTTTGTGAACTTGTCGTAATGTCTAACAAATTCTTATCCTGATATGATCGACTTGCGGCCACAACAATGTCGCCTTGCGGCGTACGAGGAAGTCGTATGGTTACGTCGCGAATACTGGTTACGCGCAAAGTGTCAATGACTTATTCGATCAAAGCGTCGGCGGCCGGACCGAAATCTATTTCGAATGAAATCCGGCAAAACCGCGTCGCGAGGGCCACGCGTTGAGAACCCCGTTGGCCCCGAAGCCGAGCAGATTCGCCGTCGGCCAGGAGATCAAGGACCGTAGTCTGATGCGCCCCCGTGAACTCGTCGTTGCTTGGGTCGAGGCATTCAACCGTGGCGATCCAGCGGAGATGGCCACTTCCCCCACCCTACTACCTCCCCCGCTCGCGGGGGAGGTAGTAGGGTGGGGGAGCCGTCAATCATCAGGTCGTTCGGGAGCCGGTGGAGGGACGCGCGGCGATACGCGAAATGTTCGCCAAAGACTTTGCCGGCGCCAAGATGGTCTGCATCGCCGAGCATATTTTCGAGGATGGCCCGTGGGCAATTCTCGAGTGGAAAGATCCGCTCGGGCTGCGCGGATGCGGTTTCTTCCGCGTCGAGGACGACAAAATCGTGTTTCAGCGAGGCTATTGGGAACCGGCTCTCGTTCCTGAGAGCGCACGGCCTCCCGCTTGATGAAACGGCTTTAAAGCCCCAGACGCACGGCGAACCCGGGGTTGCCGATCCCGATCATCTGGGCGATTAGACGGATATGGCGTCCGCTCTCCCTGCTGCATCCCCGCCGGCCGCGCTCGTCACCGGCGGCGCCCGGCGTATCGGCCGCGCGATCGTGCTGGCGCTCGCCCGGGCCGGATATGCGGTTGCAATCCACGCCAACCGGTCGCTCAAGGCGGCGGCGGAGTTGCGCGACCATATCGCTCGCGATGGCGGGCGCGCCGGCGTCGTCGCGGCTGATCTCGGCGATCACGCTTGCGTGCTCGGCATCGTGCCTGCGGCCGTCGCGGCGGTCGGGCCTTTGACCCTCCTCGTCAACAACGCCTCCGAATTCCAACCTGATGAGATCGGGTCCCTTGATCGGGACCGGTTCGATCGCCATTTCGCGGTCAACTTGCGTGCGCCTTTGTTTCTGACGCAGGTTTTCGCCGCGCAGGCGCCTGCAGGCGGGTCGATCGTGAACATTCTCGATCAGCGCATATATCGGCCAACTCCACGATTTTTCTCCTATGGGCTGGCCAAGAGCGGGCTTTATGTAGCAACCACGACGCTCGCCCAGGCTTTGGCGCCGCATCTGCGCGTGAACGCAGTCGCACCAGGTCCGACCCTGCCGAACGCCTGGCAGGATGATGAAGCATTCGCCCGTCGCAGCGCCGCGATGCCGCTCGGACACGGCCCGACGCCTGAAGAGGTCGCCGACGCCGTGCTGTTTCTCGCCCGCGCGCATAACATCACCGGGGAGACCATCGCGGTGGACGGCGGCCAGCACATCGTCTGGCAGGGCGTTCCTGGCGCAAGCGACGAGGAATAGGGCCTTCGCGGCCGGGACATGCAGAAGAAAAATCTCGAACCCGAAATCGAACTGAAGGATGACGAGGAGGAGGCTCAGCTTCCTGACCTGCCGGATGACGGCGGGATTGGCCTTGATGTTCCGCCTGAGGCCGGCGTCGGGGCAGGGCGTAACGTCATCTCGGAGTTCGCCAAGCACGCCCCGCAAGGGCCCGGGGTCTACCGGATGATCGGCGCCGGCGGCGAAGTGCTCTATGTCGGCAAGGCCAAGAACATCCGCAAGCGCGTCCTGTCCTATGCCCGTCCAACCGGGGAGGTGACCCGCATTGCCCGCATGGTGGCGATCACGGCTTCGATCGAATTCGTCACCACCGCAACGGAAACGCAGGCGCTGCTGCTTGAAGCGAACTTGATCAAGCGCCTGCGGCCCCGCTTCAATGTGCTGCTGCGCGACGACAAATCGTTTCCGTATATACTGATTTCCAAGGACGACCGGCCGGCCCAGATCCTGAAGCATCGGGGCGCGCGCAACCGCGAGGGTGACTATTTCGGGCCGTTCGCGGCCGTCAACGCCGTCAACCGCACCATCACGGCGCTGGAGCGCGCCTTCCTGATCCGGTCCTGCTCGGACGCCGTGTTCGACAGTCGCACCCGGCCGTGCCTTCTCTACCAGATCAAGCGCTGCTCGGCGCCCTGCACGGGCGAGATATCGCGCGCGGCCTATGACGAGCTGGTGCGCGAGGCGAAGGAGTTCCTGTCGGGCAGGAGCCCCGCCGTGAGGGACGATCTCGCACGCGAAATGGACCAGGCGGCCGAGGCGCTCGATTTCGAACGCGCCGCCGTATTGCGCGATCGGCTGGCGGCGCTGGCGGCCGTGCAGGCGCACCAGGACATCAATCCACGCGATATCGAAGAGGCGGATGTTTTCGCGGTCTTCCAGGACGGCGGCTTTTTCTGCATCGAGGTCTTCTTCTTTCGCTCCTGCCAGAACTGGGGCAATCGCGCCTATTTTCCGCGGGCCGACCGGTCCCTCACGCCCGGCGAGGTATTGGGCGCATTTCTCGCGCAATTCTACGACGACAAGCCGTGTCCACGCCTCATCCTGTTGTCGGAGGAGATCGAGGACCGCGAATTGCTGGCGCAGGCGCTCACCATCAAGAGCGACCGCAAAGTGGAGCTCCTGGTGCCGCGCAGGGGCGGCAAGCGCGACGTCATCGAGCACGCGCTCGCCAACGCCCGCGAGGCGCTCGGCCGCAAGCTTGCCGAGGCGGCGTCCCAGCAACGGCTCCTTGCCGCGCTCGCCGGGACCTTCGGGCTGGCAGGGCCGCCGCGCCGCATCGAGGTCTACGACAACAGTCATATTCAAGGCACCAACGCGGTCGGCGCCATGATCGTCGCCGGACCTGAGGGCTTGCGTAAGAATCAGTACCGCAAGTTCAACATCAAATCCGCGGACATCACGCCTGGTGATGATTTCGGCATGATGCGCG
>Ga0099791_10000483_pt1 | contig 14771 bp, 12 predicted proteins | sample Rivendell_Oct201_7_FD_77318 | JGI IMG/M metagenome (GOLD analysis project Ga0099791, IMG submission 77318) | Vadose zone soil and rhizosphere microbial communities from the Eel River Critical Zone Observatory, Northern California to study diel... | ecosystem: Environmental > Terrestrial > Soil... | reverse complement strand
GGGACAACGTGGATATCCAGGTGGAGCTGATCACGCCGATCGCGATGGAGAAGGAGCTTCGGTTCGCGATTCGCGAGGGCGGCCGGACCGTTGGTGCCGGCGTCGTCACCGAAATCGTTCAATAGGGGCGGAGAGTCATGCGCGACGCGATCACGCTCGCTTGCAATGAATGCAAGGAGCGCAATTACACGAATACGAAGAACAAACGGCTGCACCCCGACCGCGTGGAGTGGAAGAAGTTCTGCCCCCGTTGCCGGAAGCACACGGTTCACAAGGAAACCCGGTAGTCCGGGGCCGAGACCTGGGTAGGCCAGTAGCTCAGCCTGGCTAGAGCACCGGTCTCCAAAACCGGGTGTCGGGGGTTCGAATCCCTCCTGGCCTGCCATCGTTTCAGGAGTCTGAAAGGGAACATTCCGTGCGTGCAGAGCTGACAACCGAACAGAAGGCGGCCGAGCGGCCGAGCATCACCCGAGCCATCGCGGACTACATCCGCGACGTCCGGGTCGAGATGAGCAAGGTCAGCTGGCCGTCGAGGCGCGAGCTTCGCGACTCCACGATGGTCGTGATCGTGATGGTCGTCATCGTGGCCGTCTTCATCGGCATCGTGGACCGCGCGCTCACGCTGGGCTTCGAAGGCCTGATCCGGATGCTGGGGTAGCCATGGAAGGAAGCGTGAAGGAAAAACAGTGGTACGTGATTCACACCTACTCGGGGCACGAGAACAAGGTGAAGACCAACCTCGAGCGGGCCATTCACTCGACGGGACTCGAGCCCTATTTCGGCCAAATCCTCGTTGCAACCGAGGAGTTCGCCGAGATGAAGGACGGCAAGCGCATCACCTCGAAGCGAAAGACCTTCCCGAGCTACGTGCTGGTCGAGATGGATCTGAACCAGGAGACCCGCCTGCTCGTGCAGAACGTGCCGGGGGTGACCCGGTTCGTCGGCTCGGGGCAGGACCCGATCCCGCTCCGCGAGATCGAGGTGAAGCGGGTGCTGGGGCAGCTCGAGTCGGGCGGCCGCGCGAAGGGAACCGCGGAGGTGCCGTTCAAGTCGGGCGAGCACGTGAAGGTCGTGGATGGGCCCTTCACCGACTTCACCGGGGTCGTCGACGAGGTGAACCCGGAGCGGCAAAAAGTAAAGGTGATGGTATCGATCTTCGGGCGCGCGACGCCCGTGGAGCTGGATTTTCTGCAAGTACAGCCGGTCTGACGGCCGGCAGCTGAAGCCGGCCTCACGAGGGCCGGCACGTCACCACGCGAACGTGGGAGCGGGAAGAATCCCGCGACAGGAAAGGACATCCAATGGCTAAAGGGAAACCCGTCCAGGCTCTGGTCAAGCTCCAGGTGCCCGCCGGAAACGCCACTCCCGCTCCGCCCATCGGCCCCGCCTTGGGGCAGCACGGCGTGAACATCATGGAGTTCTGCAAGGCGTTCAACGCGCGCACGCAGGGGCAGCCGGGCCTCATCATTCCCGTGGTGATCACGGTCTATGCGGACCGCTCGTTCACCTTCATCACCAAGACCCCTCCCGCCGCGGTGCTTCTGAAGCGCGCCGCCGGTATCGCGAAGGGGTCCGGCGAGCCCAACCGGAACAAAGTCGCCAAGGTCACGGCGGCCCAGGTCCGCGAGATCGCCGAGCTCAAGAAGCCCGATCTGAATGCCAATGACGTCGCCGCCGCCGTGAAGATGGTGGAAGGCACGGCGCGCAGCATGGGCATCGAGATCGCGGGCTAGGGGGCGCGATGAAAACGGGGAAGCGTTACCGGAATGCCGCGACGTCCGCCAAGGTCGAAGAGGGGAAGGTCCAGAACCTCCCCGACGCGATCGAGCGGCTGAAGTCGACGGCCACCGCCAAGTTCGACGAGACGATCGAGGTCGCGATGCGGCTCGGCGTCGATCCGCGCCACGCGGAGCAGCTGGTCCGCGGCTCCGTCGTCCTCCCGCACGGGACCGGCAAGAAGGTCCGCGTGCTGGTGCTCACGAAAGGGGACAAGGAGCGCGAGGCGCGCGAGGCCGGCGCCGATCACGTCGGCTCCGACGAGTGGATCAAGAAGCTGACCGAGGGCTGGCTGGACGTGGACAGCATCATTGCCACGCCCGACATGATGGGCGAGGTGGGGAAGCTGGGCCGCGTGCTGGGCCCGCGCGGGCTCATGCCCAATCCGCGCAGCGGAACGGTCACCTTCGATGTGGCGAAGGCGGTCCGCGACGTCAAGGGAGGGAAGATCGAGTACCGCGTCGACAAGGCGGGCAACCTGCACGCGCCGGTCGGCAAAGCCTCGTTCGGAAAAGAGCAGCTCCTCGCCAACGTGGAGACCTTCCTTCGCGAGGTGGTGCGCACGCGCCCGCCCGCGGCGAAGGGCCAGTACATCCGTAGCGTCACCTTGAGCTCCACCATGGGGCCCCCGGTGCGTCTCGATCCGGCGACGGTCCAGGCGGCCTTCAAGGCCTAGGCGTTCCCGAACCCGATTCACCTTACGGAGATCTCGCGTCCATGCCGACGTCGGAGAAGGAACAGAGAGTCAAGGAGCTGACCGAAGCCATCGGGCGGTCGAAGTCGATCGTGCTGACCAATTTCACGGGAATGAACGTGGAGATGGTCACGAAGATGCGCCGGCGCCTCCGCGACGCCCACGTGGAATACATCGTGGAGAAGAACACGCTCACGAAGCGCGCGCTCGCGGAGAGCGGCGTGAAGGAGCTCGACCCCTATCTCGAGGGCCCCACCGGCATCGCACTGGGGCAGGACGAGATCCAGGGCGCCAAGATTCTCGCCGAGTTCTCGAAGGAATTCGAAAAACCCGCCCTCAAGGCGGCGTATGTCGGCGGCCAGCTGTACAGCCCCGACGGCATCAAGATCCTGGCCCAACTGCCTCCGCGAGAGGTGCTGCTTGGCCAGTTCATCGGAGCGCTTCGCTCGCCTCTCCAGGGATTCGCCGGCGTGCTCTCGGGCTCGATCCGGCAGCTGGTGGGGACGATCGACGCGATCGCCAAGAAGAAACAGGGCTGAGGATCCGCGCCAACCGCTCGGAACCCCCCGCGAGTCCGGAGGAGGACCCAAACCGTGGAAGCAGCGACCAAGGAACAGCAGATCATCTCGACGTTGGAAGGCATGACGATGCTCGAAGTCTCGGCCCTCGTGAAGAAGATGGAAGAGCACTTCGGCGTGACGGCCGCGATGCCCATGATGGCCGCGATGCCGGGCGCCGGCGGGGGAGCCGCGGCGGTGGTCGAGGAGAAGACGGAATTCGACGTCGTCCTGATGGGCGCGGGAGACAAGAAGATCCAGGTCATCAAGGTGGTCCGCGAGGTCACGGGCTTGGGCCTCAAGGAAGCCAAGGATCTCGTGGACGGCGCTCCGAAGGCCGTGAAGGAGAAGGTCTCCAAGGAAGAGGCCTCATCGATCAAGCAGAAGCTGGAAGAGAACGGCGCGAGCGTCGAGATTCGATAGCTCCGATTCCGATACCGATAACCCCAGCCTGGAACGATGCCGCCACTCTGACGGAGCGCGGCGCGACCTACCGCCATGGGCATTATCGAAAGGGTGAACACTTGTGATTAAAGCGATTGGCCGCAAAGAGCGACGGAGCTTCAGCAAGATCGAGCGGGATTGGGATATCCAGATCCCGAACCTCCTCGACGTCCAGCTGGAGTCGTTTCGCAACTTCTTGCAGACCGACCTCGAGCCCCTGAAGCGGAAGAACGAAGGGCTCCAGGAGGTCTTCAACAGCGTCTTCCCGATCAGCGACGCGCGCGAGTATTTCTCGCTGGAGTTCGTGCGCTACGACCTCGGGGAGCCGAAATATTCCGTGGACGAGTGTCAGGAGCGGGATCTCACCTACTCCGTGCCGCTCAAGGCCACCCTGCGCCTGCGCGTCCGCGAGGACACGGAAGAGGGGCGCAAGGACAAGAGCATCATCGAGCAGGAAGTCTATCTCGGCGAGCTTCCGATCATCACCGACAAGGGCACCTTCATCATCAACGGCGCCGAGCGGGTGATCGTGAGCCAGCTCCACCGCTCGCCGGGCGTCTTCTTCGACGACCAGATCCATCCGAACGGAAAGAAGCTCTTCACGGCGCGGATCATTCCCTACCGCGGCTCGTGGGTCGAGTTCAGCCTCGACGTGAACGACATCATGTACGTGCACATCGACCGGAAGCGGAAATTACCCGTAACGGTGCTGCTCAAGGCGCTGGGCTACGTCACGGACCGCGAGATCCTCGAGCTCTTCTACGACACGGAAGAGGAGGAGATCGGCGGGGCCCGGAGCAAGCGCGAGCCGGACGCGGTCGGCAAGATCGCCGCGGAAGACGTGGTGGACGAGCGGACGGGCGAAGTGCTGCTCGAGGCGAACGAGGTCATCACGATGGAGCGGATCGAAGGCCTGAGGAAGGCCGGATTCGCCACCGTGAAGACGTTCGTCATCCCGCATCGCGACGAGGCGGACATCGTCCGGAACACGCTGAAGAAGGATTCCACCAAGACCGAGGACGAGGCGCTCACGCGCATCTACAACCTCCTCCGGCCCGGCGAGCCGCCCCGCGCGGACACGGCCCGGGACATCTTGAAGAAGCTGTTCTTCAATCCCAAGCGCTACGACCTGGCCAAGGTCGGACGCTACAAGCTGAATCGAAAGCTCCCGCACGAGATCCTTCTCGGCTCGAAGGACAAGCGGAAGAAGCTCACGCTTTCGGTCCCGGACGACGACCAGACGACGCTCTGTCCCGAGGACTTCATCGTCATCGTCGCGTACCTGACCCACCTGAGACTGGGTGCCGAGGTGCCGGGTCTCCCGATCACCACGGACGACATCGACCATCTCGGGAATCGCCGGGTGCGCGCGGTGGGCGAGCTTCTCTCGAACCAATTCAACGTCGGGCTGGCGCGCATGGCGCGGATCATCCGGGAGCGGATGACGCTCCAGGACGCCGAGCAGGTGACGCCGTACGACCTGATCAACGCGCGGACCATCTCCGCCGTGATCCAGAGCTTCTTCGGCTCGAGCCAGCTCTCGCAGTTCATGGACCAGACCAACCCACTTGCGGAGCTGACCCACAAGCGCCGTCTTTCCGCGCTCGGACCGGGCGGACTGACGCGGGATCGGGCGGGCTTCGAGGTGCGTGACGTGCATTACACGCACTACGGCCGGATGTGCCCGATCGAGACGCCGGAAGGCCCGAACATCGGACTCATCTCCTCGCTCGCGACCTATGCCCGCGTGAACGAGCTGGGCTTCCTCGAGACGCCCTACCGTCGCGTGACGAGCGGCCTCGTGGACAAGAAGCAGGTCCAGTTCCTCTCCGCCGACGTCGAGGACCGCTTCAAGATCGCGCAGGCGAACGCGGCGATGGACGCGAGCGGACATCTCACGGGCGAGCAGAACGTCCGGGAGAAGGGCGAGTTCCCGATGGTGGAGCCCAAGGACGTCGACTACATGGACATCTCTCCCATCCAGCTCGTGAGTCCCGCGGCGGCGCTGATTCCGTTCCTGGAGCACGACGACGCGAACCGCGCGCTGATGGGCTCGAACATGCAGCGGCAGGCCGTGCCGCTCCTCTTCACCGAGGCGCCGCTCGTCGGCACCGGTCTCGAGGGCAAGGTGGCGCAGGATTCCGGGGCGCTGATTCTGTCGAAGCAGGCGGGCGTCGTGGAGTCGGTCTCGGGCGATCAGATCTTCGTCCGCTACGACCAGCCCGAGGGCAAGGCCCGGACCGTCGACTACTCCGAGATGGCGGGCGTGGATTCCTACAAGCTGACCAAGTTCAAGCGCAGCAATCAGGACACGTGCATCAACCAGCGTCCGCTCGTCTCGGAGGGGGACCGCGTGAAGCGCGGGCAGCTCCTCGCGGACGGCGCCGCCACGCGAAACGGCGAGCTGGCGCTCGGCGCCAACGTGCTCGTCGCGTTCATGCCGTGGGGCGGATACAACTTCGAGGACGCCATCCTGGTCTCCGAGCGGCTCATCAAGGAGGACCGCTTCACCTCCATCCACATCGAGGAGTTCGAATTACAAGTAAGGGACACGAAGCGCGGGGCGGAAGAGATCACCCGCGAGATCCCGAACGTCAGCGAGGAAGCGGTCAAGAACCTGGACGAGGAAGGCATCATCCGCATCGGTGCCCGCGTGAAGGCGGGGGACATCCTGGTCGGGAAGGTCACGCCCACGGGTGAGACCGATCTCACGGCCGAGGAACGGCTCCTCCGCGCGATCTTCGGCGAGAAGGCCGGCGACGTGCGCGATGCTTCGCTCAAGGCGCCTCCGGGTATGGACGGCGTCGTCATCGACACCAAGGTATTCAGCCGGCGGGAGAAGGACGAGTCGACCAAGAAGCAGGAGAAGCGGAAGATCGACCGGCTTCGCCGCCAGGCCAAGAAGGAGAAGGATCGCATCCACGAGACGCGCGCCGGCGAGGTGGGCAAGGTCCTCCTGGGCGAGTACGTGAACCGCTGGGTGGAAGGGGACGAGGAGAAGCCGGTCGCGCGGGCCGGGAAGAAGATCGACGAGGAGTTCCTGGCCTCCGTCGACTTCGAGACGATCCCCTACAAGACGCAGGTCACGAAGAACGATCAGGCGAACGAGCGCTTCTGGGGACTCCTGGAAGGCGCCGCGCGCGCGCTCGATCGGGTGGAGAAGAACCTCGAGAAGGAGATCGAGAAGGTGACGCGCGGGGACGAGCTTCCCCCCGGCGTCGTCAAGCTCGTGAAGGTGTACGTCGCCAAGAAGCGCAAGCTCTCGGTCGGCGACAAGATGGCGGGACGGCACGGAAACAAGGGCGTGGTCGCGAAGATCATGCCCGAGGAAGACATGCCGTACCTGCCCGACGGAACGCCCGTGGACATGGTGCTGAACCCGCTCGGCGTGCCGTCGCGTATGAACATCGGCCAGGTGCTGGAGACGCACCTCGGCTGGGCGGCGCAGGAGCTCGGACTCACGGTGGCGACCCCGGTGTTCGCGGGCGCGACCGTGGACGAGATCAAGAGCTGCCTCAGGGATTCCAAGCTGCCCGAGGACGGAAAGAGCTTCCTCTACGACGGGCGGAACGGCGAGGCGTTCGATCAGCGCGTGACGGTGGGCTACATCTACATGATGAAGCTCTCCCACCTCGTGGACGACAAGATCCACGCGCGCTCCATCGGCCCGTACTCGCTGGTCACCCAGCAGCCGCTGGGCGGCAAGGCCCAGTTCGGCGGGCAGCGGTTCGGAGAAATGGAAGTATGGGCGCTCGAGGCGTACGGAGCGGCCTTTACCCTGCAAGAGCTGCTGACGGTCAAGTCGGACGACGTCGTGGGCCGGTCGCGCATCTACGAGGCGATCGTGAAGGGGGAGAATCCACCGGCCCCCAGCACGCCGGAGTCCTTCAACGTACTGGTCAAGGAACTTCAGAGTCTTTGCATGGACGTTCAGCTTCGGGACGAAGCGTAGCCGAGGAGGCACGGGACGATGCAGGAACTGTTCGGAATCAAGTCGCCTCTCGCAACGGAACGTCAGCGATTCAGTCTGGCTCGCGTCGACGACCGCGACAATTCGCGGCGTAAGCTCGCGTTCAATTCCATTCGGATCATGCTGGCCTCACCGGAGACGATCCGGGGTTGGTCCCACGGGGAAGTCACGAAGCCCGAGACGATCAACTACCGGTCCTTCAAGCCGGAGCGGGACGGGCTTTTCTGCGAAAAGATCTTCGGTCCGGTCAAGGACTGGGAGTGCAATTGCGGCAAGTACAAGCGCATCCGCTACCGCGGCGTCATCTGCGACCGCTGCGGCGTGGAGGTCACGCAGGCCAAGGTGCGCCGCGAGCGTCTGGGACACATCAACCTCGCGGTCCCGGTCTCGCACATCTGGTACTTCAAGGCGGTGCCCAGCCGCATCGGGCACCTGCTCGACATGTCGATCCGCGACCTGGAGCGGGTTCTCTACTACGAGAGCTACGTGGTCATCGATCCCCAGACGAGCGGCCTCAAGAAGAAGCAGCTCGTCTCCGAGGACGAGTACTACGAGCTGACGCAGGATGAGACGATCACGCTCAACGCGAAGATGGGCGCGGAGGCGATCCGCGATCTCCTGACCGAGATCGACCTGGACGAGCTTTCGGCCGAGCTTCGCGCCATCGCGAAGATCGAGAACTCCGTCCAGCGCAAGAAGGAGACGCTGAAGCGCCTCCGCATCGTGGAGGCTTTCAGACAGTCGGGCAACCGGCCGGAGTGGATGATCCTCTCCGTGATCCCGGTGCTGCCGCCTGATCTGCGACCCCTCGTGCCGCTCGAGGGCGGGCGGTTCGCGACCTCGGACCTGAACGATCTCTACCGGCGCGTCATCAACCGGAACAACCGTCTCAAGAAGCTCATCGACATCCGGGCGCCCGAAGTCATTCTCCGCAACGAGAAGCGGATGCTCCAGGAAGCCGTGGACGCGCTCTTCGACAACGGACGCCGCAGCCGCGCCGTTCGGGGTCAGGGCAACCGGCCCCTGAAGTCGCTCTCCGACATGCTCAAGGGGAAGCAGGGGCGCTTCCGTCAGAACCTCCTCGGCAAGCGCGTCGACTACTCCGGCCGCTCGGTCATCGTGGTCGGTCCGGAGCTGAAGCTCCACCAGTGCGGGCTGCCGAAGAACATGGCGCTGGAGCTCTTCAAGCCGTTCATCATCCGGAAGCTCGAGGACAAGGGCTTCGTGCAGACGGTGAAGAGCGCGAAGCGCCTCGTCGAGCGCGAGCGTCCCGAGGTGTGGGATATCCTCGGCGACATCATCAAGGGGCACCCGGTGCTCCTGAACCGCGCGCCGACGCTCCACCGGCTGGGCATCCAGGCGTTCGAGCCCGTGCTCGTGGAAGGAAAGGCGATCCGCATCCATCCGATGGTGTGCGGCGCCTTCAACGCGGACTTCGACGGCGATCAGATGGCGGTCCACGTGCCGCTTTCCTTCGAGGCGCAGATCGAGACGCGGCAGCTCATGCTCTCGACGAACAACATCCTGCTCCCCTCGAACGGCCGTCCGGTCGCGGCGCCCAGCCAGGACATCGTGCTCGGCTGTAACTACATGACCCGGAAGCGGCCTTTGCCGGCCGGGAAGAAGCCGAAGCACTACGCGGGCATGACCGAGGTGCGCGCCGCCTATGACCACAAGCAGGCGGGGCTGCACGATCCGATCGTGCTTCATCTGGACGGGCAGCGGATCGATACGTCGGTGGGCCGGGTCCTCTTCAACGAGATCCTGGTTCCGCTGGGAATCGGGTTCAAGAACACGGAGATGGACAAGAAGGCGCTCGAGGAGCTGGTCGGGGATTGCCACCGCAATCTGGGCAACAAGACGACCGCGCTCATTCTCGATTCGCTCAAGAACCTGGGCTTCACGTACGCCACGCAGGCCGGCATCACCGTGGGAATCGACGACATCCTGATCCCGGGCGCCAAGCCCGCGATCATCAAGCGCGCGCAGGACGCCGTGGCGCACATCAACCAGCAGTACCAGCAGAAGGTCATCACCGACGGCGAGCGCTACAACAAGGTGATCGACACCTGGACGCACGTCACGACCGAGGTGGAAGAGGCGACGTTCCAGGGGCTGGCCGCGGACCGCGACGGCTTCAACCCCATCTACATGATGGCGTACTCGGGTTCCCGAGGCACCAAGGAGCAGATCCGCCAGCTCGCGGGAATGCGCGGACTCATGGCCAAGCCGCAGAAGAAGATCACCGGAGGCCTCGGCGAGATCATCGAGACCCCCGTCATCCACAATTTCAAGGAAGGGCTCACGGTGCTCGAGTATTTCGTCTCGACGCACGGCGCGCGCAAGGGTCTCGCGGACACGGCGCTCAAGACGGCCGACGCGGGCTACCTGACGCGGCGTCTGGTGGACGTGGCGCAGGACGTCATTGTGAACATCGAGGACTGCGGCACGGTGAGCGGGCTCGAGGTCGCGGCGCTCAAGGAAGGCGAGGAAGTCATCGAGCCCCTGGGAGACCGGGTGCTGGGACGCGTCGCCACCGAGGACGTGATCGATCCGAACACCGGTGACGTGGTCGTCCGGTCGGGCGAGGAGATCAACGAGGAAGGCGCGGCGGCGATCGAGGAGAGCGGGCGGATCGAGAAGGTGGCGATCCGGTCGGTCTTGAAGTGCGAGGCGCCGCGCGGCATCTGCGGCAAGTGCTACGGACGGAATCTCGCGACGGGCCGCATGGTCGAGCTGGGAGAGGCCACGGGCGTCATCGCCGCGCAGTCGATCGGCGAGCCCGGAACGCAGCTCACGCTCCGGACCTTCCACATCGGCGGCGTTGCCGGCCGCATCGTGGAGCAGTCGCGGATCAAGTCGAAGATCACCGGCTCCGTCCGCTTCCGCGAGCTGGAAGTGGTGGAGCGCCAGAACGGATCGTTGGTCGTGGTCGGGCACAAGGGGCAGATCGAGGTGCTGGATCCGGAAGGCAAGGTTCGGCACCGCTACTCGCCTCCGTACGGCGCGACCGTGGACGTGAAGGACGGCGCTCCGGTCACCCTCGGGGACGATCTCTTCGAGTGGGATACCTACAACACGCCCATTCTCACGGAGAAGCCGGGAACGGTGCGTTTCGTGGACATCAAGGAAAAGGTTACCGTCCGCGACGAGGTCGACGAGAACACGGGGCTCCGCCTCATGGTCATCGTGGACGATCGCGAGAAGGTGCTGCAGCCGCACATCGACATCCTGAGCCAGGGCGGCCGCCGCGTCGCCAGCTACCCGCTTCCGACCGGCGCGCGGCTCCTCGTGCGTGACGGGCAGGAGGTCACGGCGGGCGAGCCTCTGGTCAAGATCCGCCGCGAGATCTCGAAGACCCGCGACATCACGGGCGGTCTGCCCCGCGTGAGCGAGCTCTTCGAGGCGCGCAAGCCGAAGGACGCCGCGACGGTCTCGGAGATCGACGGCCGCGTGGAGTTCCAGGGCGTGAGCCGAGGCATGAAGAAGCTGATGGTGGTCTCGGACGCGGGGGACAGCCGCGAGTACCTGATTCCCCAGGGCAAGCACATGCACGTGCAGGAGGGGGACTACGTGAAGGCGGGCGACCGGCTCACGGAGGGGCCCGTGAATCCGCACGACACCCTGAAGATCAAGGGAATCCAGGCGGTGCAGGAGTACCTGGTCAACGAGATCCAGGAGGTCTACCGGCTCCAGGGCGTACGCATCGATGACAAGCACATCGAGGTCATCGTCCGGCAGATGCTGCAAAAGGTACGCATCGAGGATCCGGGCGATACGAACTTCCTCGAGGGCGAGCAGGTGGACAAGGCCCAGCTTCGGATCGAGCAGCGCCGCGTGGAGGCGGAGGGCGGGCAGCCGGCGACCTATCAGCCGCTCCTGCTTGGAATTACGAAGGCATCGCTCTCCACGCAGAGCTTCATCTCCTCGGCATCGTTCCAGGAGACAACTCGCGTACTGACAGAGGCTTCGGTGCTTGGAATGACCGATCACCTGCGTGGCTTGAAGGAGAACGTCATCATCGGCCATCTGATCCCGGCCGGGACCGGCATGTCGCGCTACCGAGGCATTGAAGTCATTACAGAAGAGGAAGATGAGACCGAGCGGGTGGCCGGAGTCGAGGAAGAGATAAAAACAGCTTGACCCTGTTTCGAAGGCGCGGGTACACTGCTCGTTCTTTGCGCCCAAATCCCTTGATGTGAGGAAACTTAAGTGCCGACTCTGAATCAGCTCGTGCGGCTTGGCCGCAGGAGACAGCTCTCCAAGACCGCGTCGCCCGCCCTGAAGGGCGCTCCGCAGAAGCGCGGAGTGTGCACGCGCGTCTATACATCGACCCCCAAGAAGCCCAATTCGGCCCTCCGCAAGGTGGCCCGCGTGAGGCTCACGAACGGGATGGAAGTGACCTGCTACATCCCGGGCGAGGGGCACAACCTCCAGGAACACTCGATCGTGCTCATCCGGGGGGGCCGTGTGAAGGACCTGCCGGGCGTGCGGTACCACGTCGTCCGGGGGACGCTGGATGCCTCCGGCGTCGATGGCCGCTCGCAGAGCCGGTCCAAGTACGGCACCAAGCGGAAGAAGGGCGCCGCGTGAGACGCGCCAGCAAGATCCACAAGTTCGAGGTTCCGCCCGACGCGCGCTTCAACAACGTCCTGGTCACGCGCTTCATCAACGCGCTCATGATCCAGGGCAAGAAGAGCACGGCGGAGCGGATCTTCTACGGTGCGGTCGACATGATCGAGAAGAAGCTCGGCTCGGACGGCCTCACGGTGGTGAAGACCGCGCTCGCCAACGTGAAGCCGGTCCTGGAAGTGAAGTCCCGGCGCGTGGGCGGCGCGACGTATCAGGTCCCGGTGGAAGTGCGCCAGGACCGCCGCACGGCGCTGGCGCTTCGCTGGATCATCCAGTACGCGCGCGCCCGCCCCGACCACTCGATGATGGAGCGGATCGCGGCGGAGCTGATTGCGGCATCGAAGAACGAAGGCGGCGCGGTCAAGAAGCGCGAGGATACACACAAGATGGCGGAGGCCAACAAGGCGTTCGCTCACTATCGCTGGTAGAGCGCTGAAGGAAGGTTTGGGAGTGCCCAGGCTGTACGATCTTTCTCATATGCGAAACATCGGCATCATGGCCCACATCGATGCCGGTAAGACGACCCTTACCGAGCGGATCCTCTATTACACGGGGAAGGTCCACCGGGTGGGGGAGGTCCATGACGGCGCGGCCACCATGGACTGGATGGAGCAGGAGCGTGAGCGGGGAATCACCATCACGTCGGCCGCGACGACCTGTTTCTGGCACAACCATCAGATCAACATCATCGACACGCCGGGGCACGTCGACTTCACGGTCGAGGTGGAGCGTTCCCTTCGGGTGCTGGACGGCGCCATCGCCGTGTTCTGCGGCGTGGGCGGCGTGGAGCCCCAGTCGGAAACGGTCTGGCGGCAGGCGGACAAGTACGGCGTGCCGCGGATTGCGTTCGTGAACAAGCTGGACCGCGTCGGCGCGGACTTCAACTTCGTCGTGGGCATGATGAAGACCCGCCTGGGCGCGATCGCGGTGCCCCTCCAGATCCCGATCTACGTCGGGGACTGGTTCACCGGCATGATCGACCTCATCGACATGGTGGCGATCACGTACGAGTCGGACGAGCAGGGCGCCAGTTACGTCGAGGGTGAGATCCCGCGCGACCTCGAGAAGAAAGCGGCCGAGGCGCGGCATCACATGCTCGAGGCGATCGCGGAGTACGACGACGAGTTGCTGCACGCGTACCTCGACGGGAAGCCGACGACCACCGAGATGATCAAGCGCGCGATCCGCAAGGGGACCCTGGCGGGAAAAGTCGTCCCGGTCCTGGGCGGTACGGCGTTCAAGAACAAGGGCGTGCAGAAGCTTCTCGACGCGGTCCTGTCGTATCTGCCCGCGCCGATCGACGTGGCCGCGGTCAAGGGCGTGAACCCCAAGACCCTGGAGAGCGAGCAGCGCAGCCCTTCGGACAGCGAGCCGTTCGCGGCGCTGGCGTTCAAGATCATGACCGACCCGTACGTCGGCAAGCTGACGTTCTTTCGCGTGTACTCCGGGACGTTGAAGGCGGGGACCTACGTGTACAACTCGACCAAGGAGAAGGGGGAGCGTCTGGGACGGGTCGTCGAGATGCACGCGAACAAGCGCGAGGACCGCGAAGAGATCTACTGCGGCGAGATCGCGGCGGCGGTGGGGCTGAAGAACGTCCACACCGGCGACACGCTCTGCGACAAGGACCACCCGATCGTGCTCGAGGCGATGCACTTCCCCGAGCCGGTGATCCAGGTCGCGATCGAGCCGAAGACGAAGGCGGACGAGGAGAAGATGGCGACGGCGCTCGGCAAGCTGAGCGACGAGGACCCGACGTTCAAGGTCAAGACCGACGAGGACTCGGGCCAGACCCTGATCTCGGGCATGGGAGAGCTTCATCTGGAGATTCTCGTGGACCGGATGGTCCGCGAGTTCAGCGTCCAGGCGAACATCGGCAAGCCCCAGGTCGCCTACAAGGAAACGGTCACCCGGAAGGTCGAGCAGCGCACGCGCTTCATCCGCCAGACGGGAGGGCGCGGCCAGTTCGCGGACGTGTCCATCATGCTGATGCCGCTTCCTCCGGGGACCGGCTTTCAGTTCGAGAACGAGATCAAGGGGGGCGCGATTCCCCGGGAGTACATCCCCTCGGTGGAGAAGGGAATCATCGAGGCGATGGAGAACGGGATCATGGCCGGCTATCCGGTCGTGGACATCCGGGTGGAGCTGATCGACGGGCAGTTCCACGAAGTCGACTCTTCGGAAATGGCGTTCAAGATCTGCGGCTCGATGGCCTTCAAGGAGGCCGCGGCGAAAGCCGGCCCGAAGCTGCTCGAGCCGATCATGGACGTCGAGGTGGTGGTCCCCGAGGAATACATGGGGGACGTGATCGGCGACCTGAGCAGCCGGCGCGGACGGATCGGCGGCATGTTCCAGCGCTCCGACGCGCGCGTGGTCGCCGCCTCGGTGCCGCTCGGGGAGATGTTCGGATATTCCACGCGGCTTCGCTCCATCACCCAGGGACGGGCCGTGTATTCCATGCAGTTCACGCGATATGACGAGATGCCGCAGGCCATGGCGGAGCAGATCATCGCCAAGGTCAAGGGGAGCTAGACCGACCCGCTGACGGGCGACCGTCGCGGCCGGAGGAGAACAAATGGCGAAGCAGAAGTTTGAGCGGAACAAGCCTCACGTGAACGTGGGGACGATCGGGCACGTGGATCACGGGAAGACGACGTTGACGGCGGCGATCACGATGGTGTTGTCGCAGAAGAATCCG
>Ga0099791_10000482_pt1 | contig 14783 bp, 13 predicted proteins | sample Rivendell_Oct201_7_FD_77318 | JGI IMG/M metagenome (GOLD analysis project Ga0099791, IMG submission 77318) | Vadose zone soil and rhizosphere microbial communities from the Eel River Critical Zone Observatory, Northern California to study diel... | ecosystem: Environmental > Terrestrial > Soil... | reverse complement strand
CTTCTCGCGCACCTCGCGCACCGTGGTCTCGATCCGGACCAGGTCGCCATAGCGTACCGGAGACGCGAAGCGGGCGCCCGACTCCACGATGGGCACGCCCACGATGCGCTCCGCGGGAAACATCTCGGGCCACGGCAGTCCGAGCGAGTCGAACAGCGCCTCGGTGCCGAGATCGAACCACTCGTAGAATCGCGGGTAGAACACGATGCCCGCCGGATCCGCCTCGCTCCACCGCACCTTCACCGAGAGCGCGTTACTCACCATGGGCCAGCTCCCGCAGGCGGAAGCGCTGGAGCTTGCCGGTCGCGGTGCGCGGCAGCTCGCTCACGATTCGGATCTCGCGTGGCCGCTGATGCGGCGCCAGCGCCGCCTCCAGGAACCGTCGCACGTCGGCCCGCAGCACCTCCGGTGGGCCAGACGGGTCGCGCGGCACCACGAAGACGAACGGCTTGATCAGCCCGCCCGCCTCCGGCGCGCCCACCACGCCGCCGTCGAGCACTTGCGGGTGCCGGAGCAGCACCGACTCCACCTGCACTGGCGACACCCACTGCCCGGCCACCTTGAAGAAGTCGTCCTCGCGGCCGCAATGGACGTGGTGCCCGCCCGGCTCGCGCCGGTAGACGTCACCGGTCCGGAACCAGTCGCCCACGAACGTCCGGCGGGAGTGATCGAGACGTCGGTAGTACGCCGCGGCCTGCGACGGCGTCCGGACCCACAGCACGCCCTCCTCCCCGTCGGCCACCGGCCGGCCTTCCGCGTCGAGGAGCCGCGCCTCGGTGCCGGGCACCGGCACGCCGGAGGACTCGGCCCGGCTCTGGCCCGGCCGGTTGGAGAGCACCATGAAGACGGTCTCGGTGGCCCCGATGCCGTCCAGGATCTCGACCCCGAATCGCGCCCGCCAGGCGTCGTAGACGTCGCCCGGCAGCCGCTCGCCCGCCGAGATGCAGAGGCGCGCGGACCGGAACGTGTCGGCGGGCAGGTCCGCCCGCAGCAGGCGCGCGTAGACCGTCGGCACCGAGAAGAAGAGCGTAGGGGCGAACTCCCGCATCACCCGGGCCACCGCGGCGGGGTCCGGCCAATCGGGATGGAGATACGCGGTCGCCCGGGCCAGGAGCGGGATCAGCAGCAGATTGCCGAGCGCGTAGGCGAAGAAGAGCTTCGACGTCGCGAAGACCCGGTCGGTCGCGGTGACGCCGATGAGATCGAGAAAGTTGCGACCGGCGGGAAGGGTCCGGTGACAGTGCACCGCCGCCTTCGGCGAGCCGGTGGTCCCCGACGTGTAGAGCCAGAAGGCCATGGCGTCGGCGCCGACCGGCTCCGCCGGCATCGAGACGGCCGGGACGTCGCGCACCAGCGTCTCGAAGTCGAGCACGACGCGGGCGCCGACCGCGGCCGGATCGAACGCGGCCGCCTCCAGCAGCGCCCGATCGGCCACCAGCACCCGCGGCCGGCAGTCGGCCAGCACGGTGCGGAGATCGGCCGGGGCGAGCCGCGTGTTGAGCGGGACCGCCACCGCGCCGAGCTTGAGCGCTCCGAAGAAGGTGGCGGCCCATCCGGGACCGTCGGCCATGAGCAGCGCCACGCGCTGCTCCGGCTCGACGCCCTGGGCGCGCAGGGCGTGGGCGCCGCGGTCGGCGAGGCGCTGGAGCGCGGCGTAGGAGACGGACCCGGCGGGCGTGACCAGGGCGGTCCGGTCACCGTGGCCTTCCTCCACCGGGGCATCGACGAAGAGGGTGGCCGCGTTGTCCATGCCGCGCGCTCAGCCCTGGCCGGGCCTCTTGCCGCGAGGGATGGAGAAGCCCGCCGCCTCGATCCGGTCGAGGATGCCGTGGAACTTGTGGCGGCCGTCGGTGTGGGCCGCCCACACGTCGTCGAGTCCGTCGAACCCGGAGAGATAGCGGAGGCCGCAGTCCGCCGGCTCGGCCATCTGCATCTCGCCCGCGAGGAACCGGCGGTGGCCCTCGGCGGGATCGATCCAGAAGCCCTCGGAGGCCTCGCCGCCCAGCAGTCGGGGCTCTTGCCCGGCGGGCACCGGGGCCAGGAAGAAGCGCGCGGTGAAGCGGATGGGGCTCGACGGCGGGGTGATGAAGTGGGAGAGATACCGGAACGGCGCGAGGTCGAGGTGCCAGCCCTCCTGCTCAAGTAGGGCGTGGAACGAGGCTCCGTCGGCGGCCAGCGCGTGGCGCACCCGCTCCACCCGCTCGCGGACCGCCGGATCGCGGGTGTCGACCGGGCGGCCGGCGGCGTCGCAGCCCACCAGGAGGCCGGTCTCCTCCACCAGCTCGCGCGCCGCGGTCACCCAGAAGGCGAGGGGCGGCAGACCGTCGGTCGCCGGGAAGGCGGCGAGCGCGGTCGAGCTCGAGACGCCGAAGCAGCGCGCGAGCGCCGCCTCGCTGCCGTCGGCCGCCTCCACCTTGCCGCCCGGGAACGCGTAGAAGCCGCCGAGGAAGCGCATGCTCTTCTGCCGGCGGATCATGTACACCTCGACCGGGCAGCTCGTCCCGGGGCGGACGAGCAGGACCGAGGCGGCGGGACGCGGAGCGACCGGGGAGGCGGCGGGCGCGGTCACGCGGGCGGGACGACGCGCGACCGCGTGAGCCCGGCGAGCTGCTCGAGCAGGGCCTCCGCCGACACCGGCTTGGCGATGACGCGGTCCACGAACTGCATGGACTCGTGCGCGGACACGCCCTCGCCCCAGCCGGTCAGGATGAAGACCGCGGTGCCGGGCGAGCGGGCCTTGATCCGCTGGGCGACCTCCCAGCCGTTCATCCGGGGCATGCCGAGGTCGGTGATCACCACGTCGTGGGCGCCCGGGTCGAAGACGGCGAGCGCCTCCTCGCCGTTGGCGGCGGTGGTGATCGCGTGCCCCTCGGTGCTCAGCACGTCCGAGAGCACGCTGAGGAGCCGCGGGTCGTCGTCCACCAGGAGCACGCGCGCGGCCTGGTCCGGCGAGACCTGGCGCTCGGCGAGCCCCTCCGAGGCGGGGATGATCTGGAAGCGGCTCGCGTGCAGCCGGAGGCGCACGGTGGTGCCCTTGCCGATCTCGCTCTCGATGGCCACGCTGCCGCCGTGACGCTCGACGATGTCGTAGACGTGGGCGAGGCCCTGGCTGGACCCGCGCCCGGGCTGGAGGCTCCGCGCGTGCTCGGCCAGGCGCCGCCGCGTCTCGTCGGACATGCCGACCCCCGAGTCGCGCACCTCGACCACCACCCAGCCGGACGCCTCCGCGGCGGCCCGGATCGCGAGCGAGCCGCCCTTCGGCATGGCGTCGACCGCGTTGTGGATGAGGAGCACGAGGGCGTCGCGCAGCTCGAACGCGTTGCCCTCGACGGGGGGCAGCGCCTCCATGTCCTGGGTGACCGCGATGACGGTCCCCTTGCGCTCCGCCTCGTCCCGCCAGCGCGGGGCGGTCAGCTCGAGCGCCTCCGCGATCACCGCGGGCAAGCCCACCGGTCCGAACGCGACCTGCGGCTGGCGGGACACGAACTCCTGCAGCTTGCGCACCGTCGCGGAGGCCTCGAGGGCCACGTCGCGGATCACCACCAGCCGGCGCCGCGCCGCCTCCGACTCGGTCTCGCGCAGCATGAGCTCGGTGTAGGCGAGGATCGCGGCGAGGGAGTTGTTGAAGTTGTGGGCGAGGCCGCCCACCGTCTCGCCGAGGACGCGGAGGTCTTCGCCCCGGGAGAGCCCCCGCGGGGCCTCGGCCAGGCGGCGCCCGAGGTCGCGCGCCCAGCTGCGCATCGCGAGGACCGCGCGGTCCATCTCCACCTTGGTGCGGCGGATCTGGCGCGCGATGTCTTGGATCTCCTCGTGATCCGCGAAGAGGAGGGCTTCCGGCGGCAGCTCGCGCGGGTCGCGCCGGATCCACCGGCCCATGTGCTCCCGGACCCGCTTGATCATGGAAGCGAGGACGCGCTACAGGTTCACGAGCTGAGCGACGCGCTCGCGGTGATGGGTGGCATCCCCGAAGGTGAACTCCGAGCCCTTGGCGCGCTTGAAGTAGAGGTGGAGGTCGTGCTCCCACGTGAAGCCGATGCCCCCGTGGAGCTGGATGCCCGCCGCGGCCACGCGCCGGTAGGCGTCGGAGACGTAGGCCTTGGCCATGCTCACCGCGAGCGGCGCCTCCGCGACGCCCTCGTCGAGCGCCCACGCCGCGTAGTAGGTGATGGACTTGCTGTTCTCCACGTCCACCAGCATGTCGGCCGCGCGGTGCTTGACGCCCTGGTAGGAGCCGATCGGCCGGCCGAAGGCCTGGCGGATCTTGGCGTACTCCACCGTCATGTCGAGGACCTTCTGGGCGCCCCCGCACATCTCTGCGCACAGCGCGACGGTGGCCCGATCGAGCACGCGGGCGAGCGGCGCCCAGCCGGCTCCGGCCGCCCCGAGCAGCGCGTCGGGGCCGATCGTCACGTCGGAGAGGGCGACCTCGCAGAGCTTGCGGGTCTGGTCCATGGTCGGGAGCAGCGTGACTTCGAGCCCCTTGGTGCCCTTCGGCAGGAGGAAGAGCGACACCCCGTCGGCGCCCGCCCCCGGCCGCGTCCGCGCCGCGACCACGAGGGCATCCGCGGTGTGGGCGTCGTGCACGAAGAGCTTGGTGCCGGAGAGCGTGTACTGGCCGCCCTTCTCGACCGCGGTCAGGGTGACCCCGGCGGGGCCGAGCTGCGCGCTCGGCTCCATCCACGCGAGCGCCACCCGCCGGTCCCCCGCCGCGATCTTCGGCAGCCACTCCTTCTTCTGCGCCTCGCTGCCCGCCTCGACGATGGCGAGCCCGCCCAGGAGCACCGCGGAGAAGTAGGGACCGGGCACCACCGCGCGGCCCATCTCCTCCATCAGCACCACCAGGTCGACGAGACCCAGCCCCATGCCGTCGTAGGCCTCGGGGTAGACGAGGCCGAGCCAGCCCTGCTCGGCGAGCTTCGTCCAGAGATCGGGGCTGATGCCCTCCGGTGTCTCCATGAGGCGCCGCACCGTGTCCGACCCGCACTCGTTCTCGAAGAACTTCCGCGCGGTGCTCCGCAGCAGCTCCTGCTCCTCGTTGAAGCCGAAGTTCATGGCTTAGCCTTTCGGGAGGCCGAGCACGCGCTCGCCGATGATGTTGCGCTGGATCTCGGTGGTGCCGCCTTCGATCGAGTTGGCCCGCGAGCGCAGGAAGGTGTGCTGCCAGAGGCCGTCGGCCACCGCCCACGCGCTGCCGTGGGTGAGCTGGCTGAACGCGCCCTGGATCTCCATCGCGAGCTCCTGCACGCGCTGGTGGCCATCCACCCACATCATCTTGCCCGCGGAGGCCTCGGGGCCGGGCAGCTCGCCCTTGAGCAGCTTGGTGATCGCGCGCGCCCCGGTGTACTTGAACACCTCGGTGTCGATCCACATCTGGGCGAGCTTCTGGCGCATCACCGGATCCTGGGTGACCGGGACCCCGTTCTTCTTGGTGGCGCGCGCCATGTCGACCAGTCCGTCGAGCGCGATGCGCAGGCGGACCTGCAGGCCGAAGCCGAGCGCGAGCCGCTCGTACATCAGGGTGGTGAGGCCGACCGCCCAGCCGTTGTCGAGACCACCCAGGATCTGCGATTCGTGCACGCGGACGTTGTCGAAGTAGACCTCGTTGAACTCCGCGTCGCCGGTCATCTGCTTGAGCGGCTTCACGGTGACGCCGGGGCTCTTCATGTCGAGCAGGAAGTAGGTGATGCCCTTGTGCTTGGGCGCGCTCGGATCGGTGCGGGCCAGCAGCATCATGTAGTCCGCGATGTGGGCGAGCGACGTCCACACCTTCTGGCCGTTGACGACGTAGTGGTCGCCGTCCTTCACCGCGCGGGTCTGGAGCGACGCCAGGTCGGAGCCCGCGTTGGGCTCGGAGTAGCCCTGGCACCAGATCTCCTCGCACGAGAGCATCTTGGGCGGGTACCGCCGCTTCTGCTCGTCGGTGCCGTAGGCGACGATGGTGGGACCCGCCATGCCGATGGCCAGGATGTTGAGCACCGGCGGGGCCTTGGAGAGCGCCATCTCCTGCTGGAGGATCATCTCCTCCATGAACGTGAGCCCCCGCCCGCCCGCTTCCTTGGGCCAGGTGAGGCCGACGAAGCCGGCTTCGTGGAGCTGCCCCTGCCAGCGCCGGAGCAGCTCGTAGGCCTCGGGGCGCGGAATGTCCGAGCCCTTGGAGAGACGCGCCACCCACTCCTGCCGCATCTGCTTCGACAGCCAGGCGCGGACCTCACCGCGGAAGGACTCCTGCTCAGGGGTCAGCGTGAAATCCATACTCCCTCCCGCGCGCGGGGGCGGCTCACCGAGGTTGACCGAGATGAGGCTGAACGAAGGTTCAGTGCTCATGATACGAGTCCGCGCGAGAAAGTGTCAAGGTCTTCGCCGCCCCGCCCGGGCGGTCGAAAGTGTGCGGTATACTCGCGGCGTCCATGGCCACCTCCGCGATCACCCTGGCGCGCCTGAAGGACCACATCGAGACGCTCTCCACCTACGGTCGCAACGCCGACGGCCACGGCATCACCCGGTCATGCTGGAGCCCGGTTCACGAGCAGGCGCGGGCGTGGCTGCTGTCTCGGATGAAGGCGGCGGGCCTCGAGACGAGGGTCGACCCGGCCGGCAACACCTTCGGCATGCTGCCCGGCGAGGGCGCGGCGGTCCTCACCGGCTCGCACATCGACACCGTCCCCGAGGGCGGCCCGCTGGACGGCGCCCTCGGCGTCCTCGCCGGCCTCGAGTGCCTGCAGACCGTCAAGGAGGCGCGCCTGCCGGTGCGGCGGCCGCTCGCGGTGGTGGCGTGGAGCGACGAGGAAGGACGCTACGGCAGCCTCTTCGGCTCGCGGGCGTTCACCGGCCGCCTCGACCTCGCCCAGGTCTCCACCCTGCGCTCGCTCGACGGGGAATCGCTGGTGGAGGCGATGGCGCGGGCGGGATACGACGCGAGCCGCGTCGCGGAGGCCCGCTGCGATCCGCGCACCCTGCACGCCTACGTGGAGCTGCACATCGAGCAGGGCCCGCACCTCGAGCAGGCACGCATCCCAATCGGCCTCGTGGAAGGCATCGTGGGCATCCGCCGGAACCGCCTCACCTTCATCGGCGAGCCGGACCACGCGGGCACCACGCCGATGGTGCGGCGCAAGGACGCCTTCCTGGCCGCCTGCGAGTACGCCCTCAAGGCGCGCGAGCACATCGTCCGGAAGGGCAGCGGCCGGAGCGTCACCAACTTCGGGCGGATCGAGCTGGCCCCGGGCGTCTCCAACATCGTCCCGGCCCGGGCGGTGCTGATGCAGGAGATGCGGGAGCTCGACGCGCGGATCCTCGCCCGGCTCGACCGCGAGTGCGTGACCCTGGCCCGCACGGTGGCGCGGCGCCGGGGCCTGCGCGTGGTCGTCGACACGCTCTCGCGCACCGACCCGGCCCGCTGCGCCCCGCGGGTCATGGACGCGGTGCAGGCGGCCTGCGACGCGCTGCGGCTTCGCACCCGGCGGATGCCGTCGGGCGCCGGCCACGACGCGCAGAACCTCGCCGGGGTCACCGCCTCCGGCATGCTCTTCATCCCGTCCCGCGGCGGACGCAGCCATCGCCCCGACGAGATGAGCGACTGGAAGGCGATCGGGCGGGGCACCAACGCGCTGCTCCAGACGCTCCTGCGCCTGGCCGGGTGACCCGCGCCGGGACGCGAGCGCGGCGCCTGCATGTGAAAGTTTCCACTTGGCAAGGGTGCGCGGGATCAAGTACACTTCCGCGTGATTCCGGCGCCATTACCTCAATGAGGATGTTGTGCCCACGATAGTGCACCTGCTGCTGGCCCTGGTCCTGACCGTGTTCCTGGTCGCCCAGGCCAAGTCTCTGGCTTTCGTGCTGAGATCGCGCCGGGCGGTGTCCTCGCGCAGCGCCCGTCGTGGAACCGATCTCCTGTGGACCTGCATCCCGGTGCTCCTCGTGCTCTTCCTGGCCGCCCGGAGCTGGGTGGCCGTGGTCGACGTTCACCGGCCTGCGGTCGCGGCCACCGGCGCGCCGGCCGAGTCGCCGGCGACCCCCCGCTAGAGGACCCACACCACGCCATGATCGAGCCCCCCGCGACGATCCCCCGCCCCCGGAGGCGCTTCGACTGGACGCCGGCCTGCCTGCTCGGCGCGGTCCTGCTCCTCGCCAGCTCCTGCAGCGCGGTGGGCTGGAACTGGGACACCCCGATGAGCACGGTCATGCCGAAGTCCGACTTCGGGAAGATGACCCACGAGATCTTCATGCTGATCTCGTGGTGGACGCTCGGCATCTTCATCGTGGTGGAGGTCGGCCTCGCCTACGTCTGCTGGCGCTTCCGCGATCGCGCGGGCGCGCCGATCCCGAAGCAGGTGCACGGGCACACCGTTCTCGAGGTCGGCTGGACCATCGCCTTCGCGGTGGTTCTGCTCGTGTTCGCGATCCCGACCATCCGGGTGATCTTCAAGACCCAGGAGGCCCCTGCGGCCACCGCCCTGCGGGTAGAGGTCTTCGGCAAGCAGTGGTGGTGGGAGTTCCGCTACCCGCAGTTCAAGATCACCACCGCCAACGAGCTTCACCTCCCGGTGGGGCAGACCGCGGTCTTCCTCCTCAACGGGCCGGACGTCATCCACTCGTTCTGGATGCCGCAGCTCGGCGGCAAGCGCGACGTGGTCCCGCACCGCATCAACCACATCACGCTCACCCCCGAGGTGGCGGGCGACTACCCGGGCCAGTGCGCGGAGTACTGCGGCATCTCGCACGCCAACATGCGCTTCCGGGTGATCGTGCACGAGCCGGCCGAGTTCGAGAAGTGGGTCAAGGCCCAGCAGGCTCCGCCGGTCGAGTCCACCGACGCGCTCGCCCAGCAGGGGAAGTCGATCTTCACCTCGTCCACCTGCGTGGGATGCCACAGCATCGCCGGGGTCTCGGCCGGGCACATCGGCCCGGACCTGACCCACTTCGCGAGCCGCAAGCGGTTCGCCGGCTCGCTCATGGAGTCGACGCCGGACAACCTCACCAAGTGGATCGAGAACCCCGACCACATGAAGCCCGGCGCCCTCATGCCGAACCTGGGAATGACCGGCGAGCAGAGCAAGGCGCTGGCCGCCTACCTGCTCAGCCTGAAATAAGGGGACTCCATGGCCACTCAGGCCGCGTTCATGCACGGCTCGAAGGTCGAGACGGAGACCTTCTGGGGCATCGTCTGGTCCTGGCTCACCACCGTCGACCACAAGCGGATCGGGATCCTCTACGGCACCTCCGCCTTCATCTTCTTCCTGATCGGGGGCATCGAGGCTCTGATCATGCGGCTGCAGCTCGCCCGGCCCGACAACACCCTGGTCGGCCCCGAGCGCTTCAACGAGTTGTTCACGATGCACGGCACCACCATGATCTTCCTGGCCGTGATGCCGCTGAGCTCGGCCTTCTTCAATTACATGATCCCCCTCATGATCGGGGCCCGGGACGTGGCGTTCCCGCGGCTGAACGCGCTCTCCTACTGGATCTTCCTCTCGGGGGCGCTGTTGCTGAACTCGAGCTGGCTCTTCGGGCTCGCCCCGGACGGGGGCTGGTTCGGCTACGCCAACCTGACCTCGATCCAGTTCTCCCCGAAGCACACCATCGACTTCTGGATGCTCGGCCTGCAGATCCTCGGCCTCTCGTCGATGCTGGCCGGCTTCAACTTCCTGGTGACGATCATCAACATGCGCGCGCCGGGCATGACCCTCATGCGGATGCCGGTGTTCGTCTGGATGAGCTTCGTGACCCAGTTCCTGCTCGTGCTCGCCTTCCCCGCGATCACCGTCGCGCTCATCCTCCTGATGTTCGACCGGTTCTTCGGCACGCTCTTCTACGCCCCCGCCGCGGGGGCCGACCCGCTGCTCTGGCAGCATCTCTTCTGGATCTTCGGCCACCCCGAGGTCTACATCCTGATCCTGCCCGCGATGGGCATCGTGTCGGAGGTGCTGCCCACCTTCTCGCGCAAGCCGCTCTTCGGCGCCCCGGTGGTGATCTACTCCGGCATCATGATCGGCTTCTTCGGCTTCGGGGTGTGGAGCCACCACATGTTCTCGGTGGGCATGGGCCCGGTGGCCGACGCCGCGTTCTCGATCTCCACCATGCTGATCGCGGTGCCGACCGGGGTGAAGATCCTCAACTGGATCGGCACCCTCTGGGGCGGATCCATCCGCTTCCGCACCCCGCTCTACTTCTCGCTCGGCTTCATCGCGATGTTCACGATGGGCGGCCTCTCGGGGATCATGCACGCCTCCCCGCCGGTCGACCTGCAGCAGACCGACACCTACTTCGTGGTGGCCCACTTCCACTACGTGCTCTTCGGCGGCTCGATCTTCGGGCTCTTCTCCGGCATCTACTACTGGTGGCCGAAGATCACCGGCAAGCTCCTCGACGAGCGCCTCGGGCTGTGGCACTTCTGGCTCATGATGCTGGGCTTCAATATGACCTTCTTCCCCCAGCACTACCTCGGGCTCATCGGGATGCCGCGGCGGATCTACACCTACGCCCCCGACCTCGGCTGGAACTTCTGGAACCTGGTCTCGACGATCGGGGCCTTCCTGATCGCGGTGTCCCTGCTCTTCTTCATCGCGAACGTGATCCGGACGATGCGGGGCGGCCAGGTGGCCGGCAACGACCCGTGGGACGCGCGGACGCTCGAGTGGGCGATCCCCTCCCCGCCCCCCGTCTACAACTTCGCGCGCGTGCCCCAGGTGCAGGACCGCGACGACTTCTGGCTCCAGAAGCACGGCGACGGGCACGGGGGCGCTCCGCGTCCCAAGCCGGCCCCGGTGACCGCGGCGGAGATCGCAGCGATCCACATGCCGCCGACGTCCTACTGGCCGCTGCTCCTCGGGCTCGCGCTCGCGGTGATGATCTCCGGGCTGATGATCAGCATGTACCAGGTCGCCATCGGCGGTCTGCTCACGCTCTACCTGATGTACCGGTTCGCCATGGAGCTGCACCGGCCCCCCACCGGGCACGGACACTAGGAGAGCGCCCGTGGCCGATCACGCCGCCGCGCACGCCGTCCACGACCCCAACATCGGCAACACCGGTCTCGACAACCGGAAGGTGGGGATGTGGGCGTTCCTCGGCTCCGACTGCATGTTCTTCGGCTCCCTGATCGGGACGTACCTGGCCTACAAGGGCAAGTCCATCTCCGGACCGCTGCCCCACGAGGTCTTCGACATCCCGCTCACCTCGTACAGCGCGGCGCTGCTGCTCGCGTCGTCCCTCACCATGGTGCTCGCGCTCGCCGCGCTGCAGCAGAACCGGATCAAGCCCGCGACCCGCTGGCTCTTCGTGACCGCGATGCTGGGGCTGCACTTCGTGCTGAACCAGGTCTACGAGTTCACCACCTTCGTGCTGCACCACAACCTCACGCTCTCCACCAGCCTCTTCGGGTCGAGCTTCTTCGTGCTCACCGGCTTCCACGGGGCCCACGTCACCGGCGGGGTGATCTGGCTGCTCATCCTCGTCATGCTGGGCATGCGGGGCAAGCTCGACGCCCGCGACTACACGAAGGTCGAGATCGCCGGCCTCTACTGGCACTTCGTCGACATCGTGTGGATCGCCATCTTCACCGTCATCTACCTCATCCCCTAGGAGCCGCGACATGGCCGATCAGCACGCCGTTGCCGCCGCGACGCACGGAGGAGGAGGTGGCCACGCCACCGTCAAGACCTACATCAACGTGGCCATCGTGCTCGCGATCATCACCGCAGTGGAGGTGGCCTCCCTCTACATCCCGGGCATCCCGGGCCCGCTGCTCGTGATCAGCCTGCTCGCGATGTCGGCGGTGAAGTTCTTCCTGGTGGTGGGCTTCTTCATGCACCTCCGCTACGACCACCCGATCATGCGCGCGCTGTTCGTGGGACCGCTGATCATCGCCATCGTGATCATCCTGGCCGTCATGGCGCTCTTCGGCGCCTTCGTGCTGCTGCCGCGCGTCGTTCTCTGACATGGCGCACGTAGTACCCGGGCCCGCGGGGCCACCGCCCCTCGGGCCCGACGGCTTCGACTGGACCGCCTGGTCCCCCGATCCCACCGTCGTCGGCGGCCTGATCGTGCTGGGCGTCGCGTACGGGGCGGCCACCCTCTGGCGCCACCGGCTGGACCCCGAGGCCCGCGTGGAGCCCGCCAAGGTGGCCTCGTTCGCGGGCGCGCTGGCGGTCCTGCTCGGCGCCCTCACCGGCCCGGTGCACGACCTCTCGGACTACTACCTGTTCAGCGCGCACATGATCCAGCACATGCTGCTGGTCTTCGCGATGCCCCCGCTCCTGCTCTACGGCACGCCGGGCTGGATGGCGCGGCCGCTCCTGCGCGACGCGCGCCTGCTCCAGCTGGGCCGCGCGCTGACCCGGCCGGTGGGCGCGTTCGCCACCTTCAACGTGGTCCTGGTGGCGTGGCACCTGCCGCCGCTGTACAACCTGGCCATGGAGCAGCATCCGGTGCACATCGTCGAGCACCTCATGATCATGGTCGCCTCGGTGATCCTGTGGTGGCCGATGCTGTCGCCGCTCGACGAGCTGCCGCGCGCCCCCTACCCGGTGCAGATGCTGTACCTCTTCGTGGTCGGGCTGCCGATGGTGATGGTGGCCATCTTCATCTCGATGGCGGATAGCCTGCTCTACCCGTACTACGCGGCGGCCCCCCGCATCTGGGAGCGGCTGACCCCGCAAGCCGATCAGCACCTGGGCGGGCTCATCATGTGGATCCCGGGCGGCATGATCTTCCTCGCCGCGCTCTCCGTCGTCTTCTTCCGCTGGCAGGCCGCGGGAGGCGACGACGGCGCGGTGCACTCCACCCGGACCGCGACCCGTGTCGGCTAAGATCGCCCTCGCCGCGGTGGCCGCGGTCTTCGTGCTCATGACCCTCGGCAACGTGGTCAGCGCGACCGGCTCGGGGCTCGCGTGCCCGGACTGGCCGCTCTGCCACGGCTCGGTGATCCCACCGCTCCGGGCCGACGTGCTCATCGAGTACAGCCACCGCCTCTCCGCGCTGGCCGCAACCGTGCTGATCCTGGCCACGAGCGTGGTGACGCTGCGGGGGCCCGCGCCGGCCGGGCTGCGGCGGCTCGCGTGGCTCCTCCCGATCCTGCTCGTGGTCCAGATCGCCCTCGGCGCGATCACGGTGCTGCTGAAGCTCCCCGACCTGGTCAGCACCACGCACCTGGTGAACGCCCTGCTGATCCTGGGCGGCCTCATCGTGCTCGCCCTCGGGCTGCGCCGGCCCGCGCGGCCGCCCGCGGCCGGCGCCGAGCGGACGCGCCGCCTGGCCCGGGTCGGCCTCGCGATGCTCCTGGTCCAGCTGGCCCTCGGCGGCTACGTGCGCCACGCGGGCGCGGGGCTCGCGTGCCCGGACTTCCCGCTCTGCAGCGGAGACCTGCTGCCGGGCGGATGGCTGGCCTCGGTGCACTGGGTCCACCGCTGGCTCGGCGTGCTGCTCCTGGGCGTCTTCGTCCACCTCGCGGTCGCCGGGCGCACGACCGCGACGCGCCTCGTCGCCGCGCTGGCGGTGCTGCAGGTCTCGCTCGGCGTCGCGACCGTGCTGCTGCAGCTGGCCCCGCCCGTCCGGGCCGCGCACGCGGCGGTCGGCTACGCGCTCTGGGCCACGCTGGTGTGGGCCAGCGTCGAGGCCGGCTGCTGGCGGCCGCCCACCGCCCCGACGTCGCCCCCGGCCGCCACGAGGAAGGTGGCCCATGCCTAGGGCCGCCGCGGCGTCCTCGCGCGGGCTCCCCGCGCTCGGGGTGGCCGCGCGCCTCGGCGCCTACGCGGAGCTCTCCAAGTTCGGCATCGTGCTGCTGGTGCTGGTCTCGGCGGGCGCGGGCTTCATGCTTCGCGCGCCGCTCGGCCCCGAGTTCCCCTGGGCGCAGGGCCTGCTGGTGCTGGCCGGCGTGATGCTCCTCTCCTGCGGCGCCTCCGCGCTGAACCAGGTCCAGGAGCGCTCGCGCGACGCGCTCATGGCGCGCACCGCGGGCCGCCCGTTGCCCTCCGGCCGGCTCACCCACGCCCAGTGCCTGGCCTTCGCCGTCCTCGGCATCGCGGCCGGCGCGGCTCTACTGTGGCTCGGGGTGGGACGCACCGCCGGGGTGCTGGGCCTGATCGCGAGCGGCTTCTACAACGGGGTCTACACCCCGTGGCTCAAGACGCACTCGCCGTTCGCGGCGGTGCCCGGCGCGGTGCCGGGCGCGATCCCCCCCGTCATCGGGTGGGTGGCGGGCGGCGGCTCGGTCACCGAGACGGGCGCGGTGATCCTCTTCGGCATCCTGTTCCTCTGGCAGATGCCGCACTTCTGGGCCCTCGCCCTCCGCTACCGCGGCGACTACGCGGCGGGCGGGTTCCCGATGGTGTCCGAGCGGGTCGGGGTGGAGGGCACCGCCCGCCTCATCCTGCTCTACGCCCTCGGCCTCACCGCCTGGTCGCTGGCCGCCCCCACGTTCGGGGTCGGCGGCGCGGCTGCCTTCGTGGCGGCGGGAGCGCTCGGCGGGCGCCTGATCTGGCTGGCCGAGAAGTTCGCGCGCCAGCCGGACGATCCGCGGGGGTGGCTCTCGCTCTTCCTCTTCTCGAATTTCTACCTGCTCCTGCTGTTCCTGGTCATGGTGGGCGAGCGGCTGATCCGCCACACCCTGTTCTGAGGAGGCCGGCCCCCGAGGTTGGCGCGGTGGGAGGGTCGTCTGCTATCCTGAGTTTCCGTCTGGAGGGGCGTGACCGATGAACATCTGTGTGGTGGGAACGGGTTACGTTGGGCTCGTGACCGGCGCCGTCTTCGCCGATCTCGGCAACGACGTGGTCTGCGTGGACAACGCG
>Ga0099791_10000475_pt1 | contig 14889 bp, 10 predicted proteins | sample Rivendell_Oct201_7_FD_77318 | JGI IMG/M metagenome (GOLD analysis project Ga0099791, IMG submission 77318) | Vadose zone soil and rhizosphere microbial communities from the Eel River Critical Zone Observatory, Northern California to study diel... | ecosystem: Environmental > Terrestrial > Soil... | reverse complement strand
GTCTGCCTGCGCGCGTGGAGACCAAACCGCCGGTCCGCGGCTGCGATTGAGCAGCTTGAACTGGATGCCCGTTGCGTCGATCGCGCGGCCCATCAAGCCGCCAAGCGCGTCGATCTCGCGCACGAGATGACCCTTCGCGGTCCCCCCGATTGCCGGATTGCACGGCATGTGCGCAACGGTATCGGTCGACAGCGTGCACAGCCCGACGTGCGCACCGAGGCGAGCTGCCCCGTACGCCGCCTCGCAGCCCGCGTGTCCCGCACCGACGACGATGACGTCGAAGTCGCGAGTCATTTTCCGATACAGAAGCGCGTGAAGATGTGTGCGAGCAGATCGTCGGGCGAGCGCCGCCCGCTGATTTCCTCGAACGCGGCGCGCGCATCCTGTAAATCCGCCAGGACGAATTCTTCCGACAACGCGCCGCCATCTGCGAGCGCGGCGTTGCGGGCGCGCGTCAGCGCATCGTGCGCACGCGCAACCAGCGCGATGTGCCGCGTGTTCGTGATCTCAGGCCGATCACGGAGCGGATCGAAGTCGAGTGCCGAGACGATCGCCCTCCGCAGATCCTCGAGTCCCGCTCCTGTCGTCGCCGAGATCCGGACGCCGCGGTCCGGGCGACCGAGATCTGATTTGTTCTGGACGACAAGATGTTTATTGTCAACATTTTGCGGCTCGTCTTGATCGACGACGACGAGGACGAGATCGGCTACGGCCATCGCGTGCTTCGACCGCGAGACGCCTTCCGCCTCGACGCGATCGGTCGTCTCGTGGAGACCGGCTGTGTCGATGAGAGTAGCCCGGAGTCCCTCGAGGTCGACGACTTCGGTGACGAGATCGCGCGTCGTGCCGGGAACCTCGGTGACGATGGCGCGCGACGCGCCGACAAGCGCGTTGAACAGACTCGACTTGCCGACGTTCGGCCGCCCCACGATGGCGATGCTCAGGCCCTCGCGCACCAGACGACCGCGTCGCGCGTCCGCGAGCAACGCTGACGTCCGCGTGAGAAGTTCGTCGATGGCACGCGCCAGAGTCGCCGGTTCGACGAAATGGTAGCCCTCGTCTGGGAAATCGACTGACGCCTCGAGCCGCGCGACGAGGTCGAACAGTGCCGCATCGATGTCGGCGATCGCACGCGTCAGCGTGCCTTCGAGTTGATCGAACGCCGCACGCGCCTGGAGCGGCGTCACGGCATCGATCAGATCCGCGACGGCTTCGGCCTGCATCAGGTCGATCCGGCCGTTGAGAAACGCGCGAAGCGTGAACTCCCCGGGTTCGGCGAGACGCGCGGCCTGCGCGATCGCCGATTCGACGATCGCACGCAACACGACCGGACTCCCGTGAGCGCTCAGCTCCACGACGTCTTCTCCCGTGTACGAATGCGGCGACGGAAAGTACGTGACGACGACCTGGTCGATGGCGTGCGTTCGGGTAAACGTCGCGTGGCGAGGGCTCAGCTCGCCTTGATGCGTGATCAAACGCCGCGCGATCGGAAGCGCATCGGGTCCGCTGATGCGAACTACACCAATCCCGCCGCGGCCGGGCGGAGTCGCAATCGCGACGATCGTGTCGGTGGTGGAAAACATCACCCACCAGGCTAGTGTCGCGCCGAGGTGTTATTTGCGCAACGAGATCAGAACGGTTTTCGAGAACGCGTCGCCGATGCTTTCGGTCGTCACGCCGGGTACTTCGGCGACCGCCATGTGCACGAGCCGGCGCTCGTACGGATTGAGCGGCCCGAGCTGCTGGTCGAGTCCCGTTTGCTTGACCTTCTCTGCGAGAAACTTCGCCATGTGGCGCAGCTCGATGTCCTTGCCCTTGCGGTACTCGAGCGCGTCGACGAACACGCGCGTGTCATCTGGCAGCGACCGGCTGAACGCCATGTCGACGACATGCTGAAGCGCTTTGAGCGGCTCGCCGCGATGCCGAACGAGCAGTTCAGCCTCATCGCCGGTGAGATTCAAGCGTGGGCCGTCGGCGCTCTCCTCGACGCTCACGGCCGCAGTGATGCCAAGCGCCGCGATGAACCGATTCAGAAAGTCGAGGATGGGCGCTGTGGACGTTGTGGGCTTTGTGTCCATCGGTGATTATTCCGATTCGCGCGCGGCCGCGTCGGTCTTCCCGCCGCCCACGCGTTTCACCCGACGCTCCGCGGGAGGACGAACCGCGCGCACGTTTGGCGGTCCGATCAGATAGTTGGTCAAGTATTGCTGCCCCACAATCCACAGGTTCGTCACGCCGTAGTAGATCGCCGCGCCTGCCCGCAGCCACAAGAACATGACCGTGAAGATGACCGGCATGAACATCATCATCTTCTGCTGCGCCGGGTCCGCGCCGGTCGCCGGCGTGATGCGCTGCTGCCAGACCTGCGTCGCGCCCATCACGATCGGCAGGACGTACCACGGGTCGTGCTGTGTCAGATCATGGATCCAGCCGAACCACGGCGCGCCACGCAGCTCGATCGACGTCTGCAGCATCGCCCACATCGCGAAGAGCACAGGGAACGTCAACAGCATCGGCACGCAGCCGCTCGCAGGATTGACGCCGCGTTCCTTGTACAGCGCCATGAGCTCCTGATTCATCTTCTGCTTGGCGGGATCGGTCGCCTTCAGCTTCGCATAGCGATCCTGGATCGCTTTCACTTGCGGCTGGATCTCCTGCATCTTCCGCATCGACACCGCACTCTTGTGCCGGAGGGGGAACATGATGGCGTTGATCATGATCGTCAGGATCACGATCGACCAGCCGTAGTTGCCAACGAAGCCGTTCACCCACTTCAACGAGTTGAGCAGCGGTACGACGATGACCGCAAACATCCCGAAGTTGATCGCGCGCGTGAGATCGCGATCGATCGACGCGAGCACCGTGAAGTCCTTGGGGCCGGCGAAGAACTGGTGCGGTGCGTCGACCTGTTGCGGATCGATTGAGAACGACACGAGCTCGCGCGGTGTCTCCTTCGTGTCGGCAGGCGGCGGAATCGACACCGGCTGGAAGCTGACTTTCGCCGGCCCCGTGAAGAGCGCCGCCGTCATGAAGTAGTTGTCGTCTACGCCGGCGAATTTGAAATCGCCTTCGAAGACCGACTGCTTGGCCAGGTCCTTGGGCGCCAGCCGCTGGACCTTGCCGTCCTGAAAGAAGAGCGCTTCGGCTTTCTGCGTGTACTGACTGACCTTGCCAACATCGCCGACCGCGGGGCCCCACACAATCGTGGGCGTCACCGGGCGATTGGCTTGAGTCACGGTCGCTTTGAACGTAAGGACATACGAGGCGGGTTCGACATGAAACTGCTTGATCGCCTGAAGGCCTGACGCATCGCGATACTCGAATCGAAGATCGACCGACGAGGTCGTCGGTGTCGCCGTCGGCGCACCGCTTACAGTGTAGAGGCCGCCATTCAATGCCGTCGTCGTCGCTTCGTCTGTCGTGCGAAGCGTGAACGGCAGCGGCTGGGAGCTGAGTTTATTTTCGACGATCTCCTGCGGCTTCCCGTCTTGATCGAAATAACGCTTCAGCCGCCAACTCTTGAGACGCGCACCGCGATTGGTGAAGTCCGCGATCACGTCGCGCGTTTCGACACGAATGTCTCGTTCCTCGGCGTCCGCGACGAGCGGTTGAGCGGCGGGAATCGCCGGAGCAGCCGGCGGTGGCACCGAAGGCGCCGGTGAGGTCGCCGAATCGGCGGCAGCAGGCGTGGTCGCAGTGCCGGCAGCCGTCTGTGGAGCCGGAGTGATGGCTGGCTTCGGAACAGGCTTCACGACCAGCGCCTGGTAGATATACAAAACCAGGAACGACAGGAAGATGGCGAGAAGAACGCGTCTTTCCATTTAAAACGGGACCGGATCGTGCCCTGCAGCACACAGTGGATGACACCGCGCCAATCGCCGAATGGCGAGCCACCCGCCACGAACGACGCCGTGGCGCTGGACAGCCTCGGCGGCGTAGTCGGCGCAGGACGGCAGAAAACGGCAGGCGCCTCTAAAGTGCGGTGAAATTAGGATCTTATAACCTCGAATGAGCGTCAGCGTCAGGCGAACGGGCACGCCGACGTGAGGCGCGTTCGAGCGTGGTTCGGTAATCGGCTTCAAGGACGGTCAGGCTGGCGTCAAGCAGTTCGCGCTTGGGCACGACAACGACGTCAAGTCCCTCGGCGATTTTGTTACGGCGAAAAACCTCTCGAATCAGTCGCTTAGCTCGGTTGCGCTCGACGGCACCGCCGAGTTTTCGTGTAGCCGCGATCCCCAACCGCCCGACCGCGCGCTCGTTTGGCAGGACGAACAGCGTGCAGTAGCGGCTATGGACCCGAGTGCCCCGCTCATACACGTGCTGAAATTCTGCTCGGCGGCGAATCCGTTCGGCGGGACGAAATCCGGCCATGGGCGGAGCACGCGCTGCCCTACTCGCTCGAGACCGTCAGTCGTTTGCGGCCCTTCGCGCGCCGGCGCTTGAGCACGAGACGGCCGTTTTTCGTGGCCATCCGGACCAGAAATCCATGCGTCCGTTTCCGGTGACGCGTGTTTGGTTGAAACGTGCGCTTCCCTTTCATGACCACCCTTCGATTGAAAACGAACCGCCAATGTTAGCGAACGCATTCCGATAGTGTCAATCAACCTGGAGGTGTGTTACAGTCGGCGTCCTTCATCGGCCGTCTCTGGCCCGGACATTCCATGCGTGTTCGGTCTCTCCCCAAAGTTTTCCACACCTGTGGAAAAAACTGTGGAAAATCGACCGCATTCGCAGCGCCGGCTCGATTTCTGGCCGGAATGTCGCGGATCCCGACAGTTCCATGAATCTTTGGGAGCAAATCCTCGCCCGGATCGAAACAAAAGTGAACCGGCACAGCTTCTACACGTGGTTCCGGCCAACGAGCTTCATTACCGAAGACAGCCTATCGGTCACCGTGCGCGTCCCCAATGGGCTGTTCAAAGACTGGCTCACCAAGCATTACTCGGGCGTGCTCAACGAGGCGATGAACGAGGTGAGGCGGCCAAATCTCACGATTAACTACGTCGCCGACCCGCAGAACGACGGCATCGCGATTCAGCTTGGGGCCGACGAAACGGGGCCAGCGCTCGAGGAGAGTCCCGTGCCCTCCGTTCCAGGACCGGCCGGACTCAACCCCCGCTACACGTTCGACACCTTCATCGTCGGATCCTCCAATCAGTTTGCGCACGCGGCGTGCCGTGCGGTCGCCGAGGCGCCGTCGCGTTCGTATAACCCTCTCTTCATCTACGGTGGCGTCGGTCTCGGTAAAACGCACTTGATGCACGCGATCGGCCACTACGTGCTCATGCACGATCGCAATCTGAAGCTGACCTACATCTCGTCTGAGCGATTCATGAACGAGATGATCAATGCGGTTCGATACGATCGCGTGATCGATTTCCGCGAGCGCTACCGGTCGGTCGACGTGCTGTTGGTCGACGATATCCAGTTTCTCGCCGGCAAGGAAGGCACACAGACGGAATTTTTCCACACGTTCAATGCGCTGTACGACTCGCAAAAGCAGATTGTGTTGAGCAGCGATTGCCCTCCACACGAGATTCCCGCGCTCGAAGAGCGACTGCGCTCGCGCTTCGAGTGGGGATTGATCGCCGACATTCAGTCGCCGGATCTCGAGACGAAGGTCGCCATTCTCAAGAAAAAGGCCGAGACCGAAGCGGTGCCGCTTCCTGACAACGTCGCGATGTACATCGCCGGCAAAATCAAATCGAACATCCGCGAGCTCGAAGGGTCGCTAATCCGGCTCATCGCCTACGCGTCCCTGACGGGACAGGAACTCTCGCTGGCGCTGGCGCAGGACGTGCTGAAAAACATCCTCGACCACGAAGAGAGGGCGGTGACGATCGAGATCATCCAGAAGTTCGTCGCCGATTATTACAATCTCAAGCTCGTCGATCTCAAGTCGCGCAACAACTCCAAATCCGTGGCGATGCCGCGGCAGATCGCGATGTATCTTTGCAAATCGCTGACGCATGCGTCGCTGCCGGAGATCGGTCGGAGCTTCGGAGGAAAACATCACTCAACGGTCATTCATTCGATTCGGAAGGTCGACGATCTGCGGAAAAAAGATGGAAATTTCAACACGTTGATCGGCAATTTTCTCGAAGGATTCAGGTAGAGTTGTGCTTTTCCACAGGGCCTCATGTGGGGCATTGCGGATAACTGTCTAGCTCATGGATGAGGTGCCATAGACGACTCCAAACCCGGGTTTGAAATCACGTTTTTTGCACAAGCTAACTTGCTCAAAAACAAGAACTAACGCCGCTGCTATGCTTTTCAACACGCCCTCTTTTCCTATATAATTTCTCATTCTCGAATCTCTCCTCTCCTTAGGGGATCCGCAGGCCAAACGCCCGCTTTTTCGAGGTCAACACAGCCATGGAACTTGTCGTCCGTAAGAACGACCTTCTGCGAGAACTGCAACTTTTTCAGGGAATCGTGGAGCGAAAAAACACGATCCCGATCCTGGCGAATGTGTTGATGGAGGCCAAGGGCGACGAGGTGCGCTTTCTTGCTACGGATCTTGAAGTCGGACTGCGCAGTCAATGCGCAGCAGCGGTTGCGAAGGGCGGCGCGCTCACGCTGCCGGCGAAAAAGTTCTACGAAATCGTGAAATCGCTGCCGGAAACCGACATCCGAATCGCCGAAGACAAAGGCGGCGTCAAGGTGGCGGCGGATCGCTTCGATTCACGCATGCAGACGCTCCCCCGCGAGGATTTTCCGACGCTGCCGGAACACGCCGGGACGAGCGGGGCACCTCGAGCGACGCTCCCTCGCGCTGCGATCAAGGAAATGGTCGCCAAAACGGCCTTTGCCATCACCGGTGAAGACACGCGGTATTTTCTGAACGGCGCGCTGTTTGTCCTGCGCCCCGACGAGATGAGCCTCGTCGCAACCGACGGCCATCGACTCGCACTCGTGACGGTCGCCCGCGCCGGCGAAGCAGCGGAGCGGGGCGGTGGGGAGGATGAAGTGAAGGCGATTCTCCCGAAGAAGACTCTCGGCGAGTTGTCGCGGCTGTTGCAGGAGGGCGATGCGGATATTCAGTATGAGCGCGGCGAGAATCATCTGTTTTTTGACGTCGGTGGCCGGTTGCTCATCTCGCGGATGATCGACGGCCAGTTTCCCGCGTACGAGCGCGTCATCCCCAAAGGCAACGACAAGAAGATCGAATTCGAGCGCGATCGCCTGACGAGCGCAGTCAAGCGCGTGGCGTTGCTCTCGAACGAACGATCACGCGCCGTGAAGTTTCAGATCGAAAACGGAAGAGTCGACGTCACGTCGAGCAGTCCGGATCTTGGCGAGGCCAAGGAAACGCTCCCGGTCGAGTTCACCGGCTCGCCGATGCAAATCTGCTTCAACGCGCAATACGTCCTCGATTTTCTGTCCGCAGTGTCGACCGATGTGGTCTCACTCGAGCTGAAGGATGAAGTGAGCCAGGCCGTGATGAAGCCGGTCGGCGCCGAGGGCTACGACTACACGTACGTGATCATGCCGATGAGAGTGTGACGTTGAACCATACCGATCGAACGCAACACCCACAGGATCAAGAGCCCGAAGATCTCAATCGCTCCCAGGAGACTGCCGCGTCTGGTGCGAACGGGAGCGGAGCGGAGCGGGGCGGTGGGGTCCCCGCGGAGCGCGTCCGCGGGGCAGGGGCTCCCGGAGTAATCGAAGACGCGTATTCCGCTGACAAGATCAAGGTTCTCGAAGGCCTTGAAGCGGTTCGGAAGCGGCCCGCGATGTACATCGGGTCGACCGGTCCCGCCGGATTGCATCATCTCGTCTACGAAGTCGTCGACAATTCGATAGACGAGGCGCTCGCAAGCTTCTGCGATCAGATCAACGTCACGATCCATATCGACGGCTCGGTCACGGTCATCGACAACGGGCGCGGCATCCCCGTCGATCGCCACGAAAGCGGAAAGTCGGCCGCCGAAGTGGTCTTGACGGTTCTCCATGCCGGCGGCAAGTTCGACAACGACAGCTACAAGGTGTCCGGCGGTCTGCACGGAGTGGGTGTCTCGGTGGTCAACGCGCTGTCCGAGACGCTCGACCTCGAGATCTGGCGCAACGGTCAGGTGTACCAGCAAAGCTACGATCACGGGAATCCAATCGGTGAGCTGGAGGTGACCGGCACGACGAAGCGCCGCGGCACGAAAGTCACCTTCAAGCCGGACGCGGACATCTTCGAGACGCTGGTCTTCAGCTTCGACACGCTGGCGCAGCGCCTGCGCGAGCTCGCGTTCCTCAACGGCGGCATCGTCATCACGCTCGACGATGAGCGCGACGGGAAGAGCCACAAGTTCCAATACGACGGCGGTATTGTCTCGTTCGTCCAGCACCTGAACAAGAACAAGGCGGCCGTCAACGAGAAGCCGATTTACATGCGCGGCGAGAAGGACGGCATCGACGCCGAAATCGCGCTGCAGTGGAACGACGGGTACGCGGAGACGCTGTATTCCTTCGCCAACAACATCAACACGCACGAAGGCGGCACGCACCTCTCCGGCTTCCGGTCGGCGCTGACGCGGACCATCAACTACTACGCGAGCAAGAACAACCTCGCGAAAGATCTCAAAGAGAGCGTCACGGGCGACGACATTCGCGAGGGCCTCACCGCGGTCATCAGCGTGAAGATCCCGCACCCGCAATTCGAGGGGCAGACGAAGACCAAACTCGGTAACACCGAGGTGAAGGGCATCATCGAGGCGATCGTCAACGACAAGCTTGGCGCCTATCTCGAGGAGAATCCTGGCGTCGCGCGAAAGGTGCTCGGCAAGGCGATCGACGCCGCACGCGCGCGTGAAGCCGCGCGAAAGGCTCGCGACCTCGTGCGCCGCAAGGGCGCGCTCGACGGCAGCTCGCTTCCGGGGAAGCTCGCCGACTGCCAGGAACGCGATCCCGCGCAAAGCGAGCTGTACATCGTCGAGGGTGAGTCGGCGGGCGGATCGGCCAAGCAGGGTCGCGATCGCCGGTTCCAGGCCATCCTGCCGCTCAAGGGCAAGATTCTGAACGTCGAAAAGGCCCGCTTCGACAAGATGATCGGCAGCGACGAAATCAAGACGATGATCGCCGCGCTCGGATGCGGGATCGGGTCTGAAGACTTCGACATCGAGAAGCTGCGCTATCACCGCATCATCATCATGACGGACGCCGACGTCGACGGATCGCACATCCGGACGCTGTTGTTGACGTTCTTCTACCGGCAGCTGCCGAAAGTCATCGAGAACGGCTACATCTACATCGCGCAGCCGCCGCTGTTTCGCGCGAAGCGGGGCAAGAGCGAAACCTACATCAAGGACGAGCGCGAGCTCGACGCGTTTCTGATCAAGCGGGCGGCGGAGGCGCGCGTGGTGCGCATCCCGTCGACGGCGATTGAGATTTCCGGTGGAGATTTGGAAAAGCTGCTCCACAAGATGATCGCGCACCAGAAGCTGCTGCAGGTCGTCGAGCGTCGTGGTCACCCGCGCGAGATCGTCGAAGCGCTCGTGGCCGCCGGCGCGGATCGCGATTACTTCGGCGACAAGGACAAACTGGATCGCCTGGCGGAGACGCTCACGACGCCGACGCGCACCGTGACCGTCCAGCGCGACGAGGAGCACAATCGTTATCTGCTCCACGTCGAGGATCGCGCGAGCGGCTATCCGCGCCAGCACACCATCGGCGTGGACTTCGTGACCGCGGCCGAGTACCGCACGCTGCTCGCGAACCATCGCGACATCCCGTCGTTCGACGGCGACGTCATCGTGTCGAGCGCGGGCCCCCAAAACATCGACGCCGGCGACGGTGCAGACGCAGCCGACGGGGCCAAGCCGTCGGACCGGGGGGCAGGGGCCGCCGGACTCGCGAAAGACAAAACCGCGGATGTCCGGCTGCGATCGCTCGACGACCTCGTCGACTACTTCATCACCGCTGGCAAGAAAGGCGTGGCCATCAACCGCTACAAGGGCCTCGGCGAAATGAACCCCGATCAACTCTGGGCGACGACGATGGATCCGGCGGCGCGGACGCTGTTGCAGGTGCGCGCTGAAGATCACACCGAAGCGGATCTGATGTTCACGACGCTGATGGGCGATCAAGTCGAGCCGCGCCGCAAATTCATCGAGGACAACGCACTCGACGTGAAGAACCTCGACGTATGACGCGATTTGGGATTCGAATCCCAAATCCCTAATCCCAAATCCCGACAATGGCAGACCTAGTCCCGCAGTTGCTTCCCGTCAACATCGAAGACGAAATGAAGCGGTCGTACATGGATTACGCCATGAGCGTAATCATTGGACGAGCGCTGCCCGACGTTCGCGACGGCTTGAAGCCGGCTCATCGCCGCGTGCTGTACGGCATGAAGACGATGGGCCTGTCGCCGACGCGCGGCTATCGCAAGTGCGCGAAGATCGTCGGCGAGGTGATGGGCAACTTCCACCCGCACGGCGACCAGTCGATTTACGACACGCTCGTGCGGATGGCGCAGGACTTCAACATGCGCTATCCGCTGGTGGACGGGCAAGGCAACTTCGGGTCGATCGACGCCGATCCGCCGGCGGCGATGCGGTACACCGAGGCGCGGCTGCAAGCGCTCGGCGACGACATGATGACGGATCTCGACAAAGAGACCGTCGACTTCGTGCCGAACTACGACGAGACGACCGAAGAGCCGACCGTTCTTCCCACGCCGTTTCCAAATCTGCTCGTCAACGGATCGGCCGGCATTGCCGTCGGCATGGCGACCAACGTTCCGCCGCACAATCTTCGCGAGGTGATCAGCGGGTGCATCTGGCTCGTCGAGAATACGCATCTTCGGCCGGCCGACGCGGATGAAGTGATCACGCGCGGCGAGAAGCTGAAGCAGCTGATCAAGCTGATTCCCGGTCCCGACTTCCCGACCGCCGGCTACATCGTCGGCCGCGCGGGCGTGCTGCAGGCCTACTCGACGGGGCGCGGCTCCATCACGATGCGCGCCCGATCGGTGATCGAAACGAACAAGAAGGGCGACAGAATCTCCATCGTCATCACGGAGATTCCGTATCAGGTCAACAAGAAGACGCTGCTCGAGCGCATTGCGGACCTGGTGCACGAGAAGGTGATCGAGGGCATCTCCGACCTGCGCGACGAATCCGATCGCGAGGGGATGCGCATCGTCATCGAGTTGAAGCGCGGCGAGAAGCCCGAGGTGATCCTCAATAACCTGTACAAGCACACCGCGCTGCAATCGAGCTTCGGCATCATCATGCTCGCCATCGTCGGCGGCCGCCCGAAGGTCCTGAATCTGCTGGAGCTCGTCGAGAGCTTCGTCGAGTTCCGGCGCGAAGTGGTGCGTCGCCGCACCGAGTTCGAGCTGAAGAAGGCCGAGGCGCGGTACCACATCCTCGAAGGCCTGAAGATCGCGCTCGACCACCTCGACGAGGTGATCACGCTGATTCGCGGATCGAAGACCGTTCCCGAAGCGCGCGATGGCCTGATGACGAGCTTCAGTCTGACGCAGATTCAGTCACAGGCGATTCTCGATATGCAGCTGCAGCGGCTGACGGGCCTCGAGCGTCAGAAGATCCTCGACGAGCTGGCCGAGCTGCTGAAGACCATCGAGCGGCTCCGCGCGATTCTCGCCAGCGAGCAGTTGCTGATGCAGATCATCGTCGACGAGTTGAAGGCGGTACGGACGAAGTACGGTGACGATCGCCGTACGCAGATCATCGACGAGTCTGGCGAACTGAGCATCGAGGATTTGATCGCCGAAGAGGACATGGCGATCACGGTCAGCAACACGGGCTATATCAAGCGGACCGCGATCTCGACCTATCGCAACCAGCGCCGCGGCGGCAAGGGGCGCATCGGCATGCGCACGCGGGACGAAGACTTCGTCAGCCACTTGTTCGTCGCCTCGACGCACGCCTACATCATGATTTTCTCGGACCGCGGCCGCGCGTACTGGCTGAAGGTCCATGAGATTCCCGATGTCGGCCCCGGCGGAAAAGGCAAGTCGATCGCGAATCTCGTCTCGATGGAAGACGGCGAGCGAATCGCCGCCATGCTGGCCGTGAAGGAATTCGAGGACGACAAGTTCATCGTGATGGGTACGCGCCGCGGCATCGTCAAGAAGACTGCGCTGTCGGCGTTCAGCAACCCGCGCGCCGGCGGCATCATCGCGATGGGTGTTGAAGAAGGCGATGCCGTCATCGCCGTGCAGGTGACCGACGGCACCGGCGAGGTCTTCATCGGCACTCGCTACGGCATGGCCATCCGATTCCCGGAGACCGACGTCCGGCCGATGGGTCGCACGGCGTACGGCGTGCGCGGCATCTCGCTGCGCGGCGAGGACTACGTCGTGGCGATGGAGGTCGTCAAGCCGGGCGGGACGCTCCTGACGGTCACCGAGCGCGGCTTCGGCAAGCGCACTGAGATCGACGAATATCGCGTGCAGTCGCGTGGCGGCGTCGGTATCATCAACATCGCGACGACGACCCGGAACGGGCTGGTGGTCGGCGTCGCGTACGTCCAGGAGGGCGACGAGCTGCTCCTGATGACGCAGCAGGGCATGATCCTCCGGATGCCGACCGACGACGTCCGAGCCATCGGCCGCGCCACGCAAGGCGTGACGCTCATCAACATCGAGGGCGACGACAAGGTCGTTTCGATCGCGCGACTCGTCGAAAAGGAAGAAGAGGGGGAATAGCAAGGAGGTGGGGAATGTTCCGGTCGAGACTGAGCACCGCACGCATGCTCGGCGTTTCGCTGACCGCCCTGACTCTCGTCGCCTGCTCGGGCGGCGCCGAGCAACCGATCCTCAGTCAGTTCTTCGCAGCGTCCCGGCTGCACGACAACACGACGCTCGGCGGCTTTTCCACCGTCGCGTTCGAGCCAGGCACGCATGGCATCATCACCGCGTTCACCGTCACCAACGTCACTCCCGAGCAGCGCAAGCCGCTGGCGCTGAAGACGCTGGCCAAGGCGCAGGACGATGCGAGAGCCGAGGACGCTGCGTTCACGAAACGCAAGGACGAGTACGCGAACCAGGCTGGCGAAGCGTTGGAGCGCGTCGTCAAAGCAGGGCGCACCGGCAAATTGAAGGGCAAGGACGCCGAAGTGCAGGTCGGGTGGTTCAAGCTCGTGGACGAGGGCGTCGCGGTCGCGAAGAAAGTGACTGACGCGCGGCGGACGCTGGCGGCAGAGAGCGCCGTGGTGGACCTGAGCGTCGCCGATCCACGCAACCCCGTCGATACGAAGAAATACGACGGCGAGCTCGTGTCGAAGGACGTGACGATCGACGCCCCCGTGAAGACACCGAACGGTCAGACGGTGCAGAAGACACTGGTGGTCACGCTGCAGCGTGCCGAGCTGAAGGGCGACAGGCCCATCACCGGCCGGTGGATCATTACCGGCATCAAGGACGCGTCAGGGTCTGGGGCGACTCCGCGGTCGTAATCACCCATTCGCCCTCGTGGTTCGCCAGCGTCAACCGCGCCTCGCGCGCATCGAGCGATCGTTCGCCCGTGCGCGCGTCTTCACTTCTCACTTCGACGGTCATATAGGCCCGCGCCTCAACGTTTGAGTCCACCGTCACCTGCACGTCGACGAACTGCACGTCCCAGCCGCTGGAGGGCGGATGCATGCCGGCGACAGCCGCCAGCAACGCGTCTCGCGACGTGATGTCCACGTCGCCCTTCCCGACGGTGAGTCGAACATTGTCCGCGAGGTAGCGGCGCAGTTGCGCAATGCGCGCGACACGCGCGACCTCGTGGTCATTGGCCGGTACAGACAACGTCGCGGCGAGCCGCCCGAGCTGCCGTTTGACGGCTCTCGTGGGACTGAACCACCAGACGTACACGAAGTACGCGGCCAACAAGGCGAACACCGCGACGACATACGTCGTGCCGTTGGATTTCATGATGTGTCGCAGGGCCTTCGACCCTGCGATCTTACGCGGGTTCGAGGCGCGCGAACTTCGCGCGCAGCGTCTTCACACCAACGGCGGCAAAACGGACGACCAGTTTCGTGTCGTCAGCCAACGCCTCGACGCTGATCACGCTGCCGACGCCGAACTGCGGATGCTTCACACGCATCCCCGGCCGGAGCGCCATGCCCGTGGATTGATCCTCGTCTTCGTACGCATAGGTCGCTGCTTCTTCACGGATGCGACTGCCGCGCCGGCTGCGGCCATACGGGTTCGTCCGGAACTCGTAGTGCGGGAAATTTCCTTGATACGGCGAGGAGGTAAATGCGGGCAGGATGCGATCGACGAGCTCCGCCGGCACCTCGTCGATGAACCGCGAGGCCTCGCTGGATTGATACTCGCCGAAGATGCGGCGGCGCGCGGCGCCCGTCAGCACGAGACGCGCGCGCGCGCGTGTCATGCCGACGTAGCAGAGCCGGCGTTCCTCTTCGAGCTCCTCTTCGTCGTTGCTGGATCGCGAATGCGGGAAGAGCCCTTCTTCGAGCCCTGCGAGAATGACGACCGGGAACTCGAGCCCCTTGGCGCTGTGCAGCGTCATCATCCAGACGCGCGCGTCGCGCGAGCCCTGTTCCTCGTCGGCGTCGGACAGCAGTGACAGACGATCGACGAACCCGCCGAGCGACGCTTCCGGCTCGCGGCTCTCGTACTCGCGTGCGGCCGAGACGAGCTCCGCCAGGTTTTCGATGCGGCTCTCGGCGTCTTCGCTTCGCTCCTCGCGCAGATCCTGAAGGTATCCACTCTGGTCGAGCATCTTGCCGATCGCAATCGACACCGACTCGCGCCGCGCCATCTCGGTCAGATTCACAATCAGGTCGCGAAACGCGGCGAGCGAGGCGGCCGCGCGATTCGGGAACGCGCGATCCTCGAGTCCACGGACCAGGCGCGCCCAAAGCGAGTTGGCCGACAACGTCGGTTGAAGTCCAGCGGCGAGCAGCGGCAAG
>Ga0099791_10000473_pt1 | contig 14952 bp, 13 predicted proteins | sample Rivendell_Oct201_7_FD_77318 | JGI IMG/M metagenome (GOLD analysis project Ga0099791, IMG submission 77318) | Vadose zone soil and rhizosphere microbial communities from the Eel River Critical Zone Observatory, Northern California to study diel... | ecosystem: Environmental > Terrestrial > Soil... | reverse complement strand
GGCACGCGCTCACCACCGATTACGAGCACGTGAGCGAGATCGCGCCCAAGACCATGGACATGGTGATCGACTGGCTGGCGGCCGGGATCGATCCCGAGAAGAGCCCGGTGTTCATCCAGTCGCACGTGAAGGAGCACGCGGAGCTGCACCTCCTTTTCTCGATGCTCATCACGACGAGCCGCCTGGAGCGAAATCCCACGGTGAAGGAACAGGTTCGCGATCTGCACCTCGAGGAGTCGGTGAGCTATGGCCACCTGGGCTACCCGGTGCTCCAGGCCGCGGACATCCTCCTCTACAAGGCGAACCTGGTTCCGGTAGGCGAGGACCAGGTGCCGCACGTCGAGATCACGCGCGAGATCGCGCGGAAGTTCAACCATCTCTACGGCGAGGTGTTTCCCGTGCCGGACGCGAGGCTGACCCAGTTCGCGCGGGTTCCCGGCCTCGACGGCCGGCGCATGAGCAAGTCGCTGGACAACGCGATCTATCTTTCGGATTCTCCGGAGGTGATCGCGGCCAAGGTGATGACCGCCTACACCGATCCCAAGAAGCTCCGGGCGAACGATCCGGGAAATCCGGACGGGTGCGTGGTCTTTGCCTACCACCGGGCCTTCAACGGCGAGAATGCCGAGCAGATCGGCCAGGACTGCAGAGCGGGCCGTCTGGGATGCGTCGTGAACAAGAGGAATCTCGCGGCCATCCTGTCAGAGCAGCTCCGCCCCTTCCGGGAGCGGCGCCGGGAGCTGGAAGCGCATCCCGAGCGCGTGCGCGAGGCGCTGCGAACGGGAGAGGAACGGGCGCGCAAGGTGGCCCAGGAAACCATGCGGGAGGTCCGTGAGGCGATGAAGCTTCCATGAAAGAGACCCGGGGACAGACGGCCCTCACGGCGCCGCCGAGGGACGCTGCGGCGGCCGAGGACGGCGAAGCGCGCGGGATGAGCCTCATCCGCGTCGCGCTGCCCGCCTTCACGGGCCCGCTCGATCTCCTGCTCCATCTGATCCAGCGCGACGAGGTCGAGATCACCGACATCCCGATCGCGCGGATCACCCGCGAGTACCTGGACACCCTCGAGCTCATGCGCGAGCTGGATCTCGAGGTGGCGGGGGAGTTCCTGGTCATGGCCGCCACCCTCATGCGCATCAAGGTGCGGATGCTCCTGCCGCCCGCGATCGCGGACGAGGAGGAAGAGGATCCGCGCGAGGGCCTGGTGCGGCAGCTCCTCGAGTACCGGCGATTCAAGGAAGCCTCGCGCGAATTCGAAGCGCTGGAGACGGAGCGGCGCCTACTCTTCGACCGGGGCGCACCCGCCCAGCTCGAAGATCCCCAGGACGGGGAGCTCCAGCCCGTGAGCCTCTTCCGGCTGCTGGACGCGTTGAAGAACGTTCTGCAGCGGCAGGTCCCTGCCATCGTGCACACGATCACGGCCGAGCCGATCAGCTTGGAGGAGGCCATCGCGGTGATCCGCGGGCAGCTGGAGCGGGGCAAGCGCGCGCTCTTCGAGGAGGTGCTCTCCGGCTTCGTCTCGCGCCTGGAGAAGATCACGGCGTTCCTGGGGCTGCTCGAGCTCCTGAAGCAGGAACAGATCACGGTGTCCCAGGAGGAGTTGTTTGGGCCGATCTGGATCGTGTGGCGTGCCGACAGCGCGCGGCGCCCGGTGGATTCCGAGGAGGAGGAGCAACATGCCGACGGATAAGCAGATCCTCGAGGCCGTGCTCTTCGCGAGCGATGTTCCCGTGACCCTGAACGTCCTGACGCAGGTTCTCGGCAACCGGAGCGCCGAGGAGGTGCGGGCGGTCCTGACCGAGATGGCGGCGGCCTACGAGAGCGAGGAGCGCGGAGTCATCCTTTCGGAGATCGCGGGCGGATTCCAGATTCTCTCTCGCAAGGAATGTGCTCCCTGGGTCGAGCAGATGCTCCGTTCCCGGCGGAAGATCCGGCTCAGCAAGCCCGCGCTGGAGTCGCTCGCGATCGTGGCCTACAAGCAGCCCATCACCAAGGTGGAGATCGATTCCATCCGCGGCGTGGATTCCGCGGGGGTGCTCCACACGCTCCTGGAACGGAATCTCGTCACGATCAAGGGACGCTCGAAGGGCGTCGGCCGGCCGCTCCTCTATTCCACGACGCAGGAATTCCTCTCCTACATGGGAATCAACGAGGTGACGGACCTTCCGGAGCTGAAGGAGGTCGCGCCGCTCCTCGAGGAGCGCGAGCGCCTGTCCGAGGAGGGGGAGCAGGCTTCGCCCGAGCCCGAGGTAGAGGTCTCGACCGCGGACGGTGCGGCTTAATCAGTTTCTCGCCCGCGCCGGATCGGCATCGCGGCGCGAAGCGGATCGCTGGATCCGGGAGGGACGCGTCCAGATCAACGGCGCGCCCCCGGAAGGGATGGGACCGGACGTCGACCCCGCGCGCGATCGCATCACCCTCGATGGAAAGCCCCTCCGCTGGGATGAAGAGCTTCGCTACCTCGCCTACCACAAGCCTACCGGCGCGCTCGTGAGCCGCCGAAGCCAGGGAGGGAACCCCACGATCTTCGACCTCCTCGGCGACGCCGCGCGGGGCCTTCACGCGGTGGGCAGGCTGGACCTCGAATCGGAAGGGCTTCTTCTCCTCACGAACGACGGCGTGCTCGCGGAGGCGCTGCTCCATCCTCGAACGGGAATCGCGCGCGTGTACCGGATCTGGGTCGTTCCGGTCCCGGACGTGGCGGCCCTCCGCCGCCTGCGCGACGGTGCGACCATCGACGGGATCGCGGTCGCACCCGACCGCGTGCTGCTCGAGGGATTGGAGCATGGCCAGGGCAAGCTTCTGGTGCAGATCTCGGAAGGGAAGAAGCGCGAGATCCGGCTCCTCGCGCGAGCAGCGGGACTCCATGTGACGCGGCTTCAGCGTGTCCAGTTCGGACCCATCCGGCTCGAGGGGCTCCCGGTGGGAAGGACGAGGCCCCTGACCCGTGCCGAGGTGCGCGAGCTCCAGAGCGCGGCGCGGCCACCGCGCCAGCAGGCGAGCGGACGCCCGGCGCGGCCCAAGCCAAAGGCCAGGCGCCGTGGCTGACCTCGGCGATCTGCGCGCCCGCATCGACCGGATCGACCGCGAGCTGGTCCGGCTCCTGGCGGAGCGCGCGGAGGTGTCCGCCTCGGTAGGCGCGCGCAAGCGCGAGTCCGGAGAGGCCGCGCTGGACGCGGCCCGCGAGCGCGACCTCATCGAGCGGCTCGAGCGTGAGGACCGGGGCTCATTCCCCCTCACCGGCCTCCAGGCGATCTTCCGCGAGATCCTCTCCGCGTCGCGCGCGCTGCAGGGCGGATTCCGCGTCGGCTACCTCGGGCAGCCCGGCGGTTTCGCGCATCAGGCGGTGGTGCGGCGGTTCGGGGAATCCTCGACCCTCGAGGCCATCCCCTCGCCGCAACACCTTCTCGAGCGGATCGAGTCGGAGCGGCTGGAATACGGCGTGTTCGCGATGGAGGGCGATCCAGAGGACCCCGCCTTCGACGCCTTCGATCTCTTCCTCACGGCGGAGGTCCAGATCGTCGCGGAGTTCGTGGACGTGGCCGGATACCAGGCCCTGGGATTTCAGCGCTCGCCGAAGCGGCTCCACGCGCATCCGGGTGCGCTGGCACGCTGCCAGCGATGGACCGCCTCCTTGCCTCCCAGCGTGGAGATCCGTCCCGCCTCGGGAAGCCAGGAAGCTGGAACGCTGGCCAGTCAGGATCAGCAGTCGCTCTGCCTGGCGCCGCCGATCGTGGCGCAGACGCTCCGTCTCCCGGTCGTGGAGGATTCCGCCGAGGACGCGCCGCACCGCCCGCGCCGGTTTCTCGTGCTGGGCCCGCGCGGATCGAAACCCAGCGGACGGGACAAGACGGCGCTCCTCCTCTCCCTGGAGAACCGCCCCGGCCGCCTGCTCGAGGTGCTGCGGCGGCTCGCCGCGCGCGAGATCAACGTCGGATGGATCGAATCCCGGACGCATCGGTGGCGTCCGGGGGAGCATCTCTTCCTCCTCGAGCTGAGCGGCCATCAGCTCGAGTCACCGCTCCGCGAGGCGCTGGAGGATCTGCGCCCGGCCACGCTGCTGCACCGCGTGCTCGGCAGCTTCCCGGCGGCGGAGCCCGTTTCCTAGTGGTACACTGCCTCGGATCCTTGGCGGAAGATCGAGAGGACTCCGATGACGACCCGCACGGTGGAACCGGTTAGGTCAGAAATCCGCTCCCTCGAGCCCTACGTGCCCGGCCGGCCCGTCGAGGAGCTGGAGCGCGAGCTCCATATCTCGGACGCGATCAAGCTCGCGTCCAACGAGAACCCGCTCGGGCCCTCGCCGCTCGCCATCCGCGCGATGACCGAGGCGGCGCTGGGCGTGAACCGCTACCCGGACGGCAGCTCCTACTATCTCCGCCAGGCGCTTGCGCGCTTCTGGAAGGTTCCGTTCGAGCAGACGGCCGTCGGCGCCGGATCGAACGACCTCATCGATATCCTCTGTCGCATTCACCTCGGGCCGGGGGACGAGGCGGTGATGTCCGATCCCGCCTTCATCATGTTCGCGATCGCCGTGCGCGTGGCGGGCGGAACGCTGGTCCGCGTCCCGGGACGCGAAATGTTCCACGATCCCTCGGCCATGCTCGCGGCGGTCAACGACCGCACGCGCCTCGCCTATTTCAGCAACCCGGACAATCCCACGGGCACCCGCGTGACGCGACGCGAGCTCGACGAGTATTTCTCCCGCGTGCCCGATCACGTGCTCACGATCCTGGACGAGGCCTACTTCGAATACGTGACCGATCCCGAGTACCCGAACGGACTCGACTATCTGCGGCAGGGAAAACGCGTCGCGGTTCTCCGGACCTTCTCCAAGATCTACGCGCTCGCGGGGCTTCGCGTGGGCTACGGGTTCTTCTCGCCCGAAGTGACCGCGCTCGTGCACCGCGTGCGGCTTCCCTTCAACGTGACGAGCGTCGCGCAGGCCGCGGCCAAGGCATCCCTCGACGATGCCGATCAGGTCGTGCGGAGCCGCTCCCTCAACGAGGAGGGGCTGGCGATCCTTCGCGCCGAGCTTCCCAAGCTGGGTCTCACGCTCACGCCCACGTGGGCCAATTTCGTGCTCGCCCAGTTTCCGGGATCGGCGGTGGAAGCGGCCCAGAACCTCGAGCGGCTGGGGGTGATCATCCGCCCGCTCACCTCCTTCGGGCTCTCCCCGCGGTACGCCCGGATCAGCGCGGGAACGCGGCCCGAGCTCACGAGGCTCCTCGACGGTCTTCGCCGGGTGCTGTGACGCGGCGCGTCGTCGCGATCCACGGACTGGGGCTGATCGGAGGATCGCTGGGGCTGGCCCTCCGCGCGTGCCCCGACCCACCGCGTGTGCTGGGATTCGATCCGGATCCGGAGGCGGCGCACGGAGCGGTCGGGTGCCAGGCGGTCGATGCGCTCATGGAGGATCCGGCTCGCGCGGGGGCGGAGGCCGACCTCGTCGTGACGGCGGTGCCGCCCAAGACGGCGATCTCGCTCGTGCCGCGGCTCCTCGCCACGATCCCCGCGGGTGCCGTGCTCACCGATCTCTCGAGCGTCATGCTTCCCATCCTGACCGCGGCCGGCGGCGGAGCCACCGCGGCCCGATTCGTCGGCTCGCATCCCTTGCGTGGAGCGGAGCAGGGAGGGATCCGCGCCGCCCGGAGCGACCTCTATGAGGGCGCGACGGTCCTGATCGGGGCTCCCCTCACGCCGGGCACCGCCGCCGAGCGGGTCGCCGCGATGTGGCGCTCCGTGGGCGCCCTTCCCGCGTCCATGGCGCCGATGCTGCATGACGCGCTCGTCGCGCTCACCAGCCATCTTCCGCAAGTCGTCTCGACCGCGCTCGTGCGCACCCTGCGGCGCACCGGCAACATGACCGGACTCCTGGCGCAGGGCGCGGGACCGGGACTCCGGGACATGTCGCGTCTCGCCGCCTCGCCGTCCGACCTCTGGTTCGACATCCTCACCCTCAACGCGGAGAAGCTCACGCCCGCGCTCGAGCTCCTGGAGCGCGAGGTGCGAGCGCTCCGTCACGCGATCGAGCGGAAGGATCCGGAGCTCCGGGCGATGCTGGATGAGGCGCGCCAGTTCCGCCGGGAGATCGCGCCGTGAGCCGCGCGCGAATCGGTCCGCGCGGGGCGCTCTGTGGCGAGGCGAAGGTCCCCGGGGACAAATCGATCACCCAGCGCGCGATCCTCATCGCGGCTGTGGCCTCGGGCACGACCCGCATCCGGGGCGCGAATCCCGGGCTCGACGCCCGCGCCGCGCTCGGGATCGTGCGTCAGCTCGGCGTGCGAGTCAGCGCCTCGGTGCGGGACGGCATCCTCATCCGAGGAGGCACCCTTCAAGAAAGCGACCGCGTGCTGGACGCGCGAAACTCCGGCACGGCGCTCCGGCTTTCGACCGGGCTCCTCTGCGCGCAGCCCTTCCTCTCCATCCTCACGGGAGATCCATCGCTCCGCCGCCGCCCCATCGCGCGCGTGATCGAGCCTTTACGAGTATTGGGCGCGGACCTGACGGCGCGCCAGGGAGACCGCCTTCCTCCGATCGTGGTGCGCGGAAGGCCGCTCCAGGGCGCCGCGGTCCTCACCTCGGTGCCGAGCGCCCAGGTGAAGAGCGCCGTGCTCCTGGCCGGAATCCAGGCGCAGGGCATCACCTCGGTGCGCGAGCCCTCGCTGACGCGCGATCATACCGAGCGGATGCTCCCTCAGTTCGGCGTGGCGGTCGAGCGGGACGGCATGGCGGTTCGCGTGCGCGGCCCCGTCACGCCCACTCCGGCCGATCTCGAGGTGCCCGGGGATTTCTCCGCGGCGTCCTTTCTGCTGGCGGCGGCCGCCATCGTGCGCGGGTCGGACATCACGCTGAAGGGCGTGGGCGTGAATCCCACCCGCACCGCGTTCCTGGATCATCTCGAGCGCGTGGGGTCCGGGCTCATGCGCGGGAACGAGCGCCTCGCTTCGGGAGAGCCGGTGGCGGACCTGCGCGTGCGCGCGGGAAAGATCAAGGGCACCCGCGTGGCCCCCGAGGCGGTACCGCGGCTCATCGACGAGCTTCCGCTCGTGGCGGTTCTGGCGGCCTTCGCGGAGGGGAAGACCGTGGTGCGCGGCGCGGACGAGCTTCGCGTCAAGGAATCGGACCGGGTGGCCACCGTGACGGCCGGGCTCCGGGCAATCGGGGTCGAGGTGGAGGAGCACCCCGACGGCTGGACGATCCACGGGAAGGGAGGACGCATCCGGGGCGGCACGGTGGACGCGGCCGGAGACCATCGGATCGCGATGGCCTTCATGGTCGCGGGGCTGGCGGCGCGCGACGGGGTCACCGTGCTCGGCGCCGAGTCGGCGCGCGTCTCCGACCCAGGATTCCTGAACCGGCTTCGAGGCCTCTTGCGTTGAAGCCGTTCGTCCTCGCGATCGACGGACCCGCCGGCGCCGGGAAGAGCACCACCGCGCGCGGCGTGGCGCAGCGGCTGGGGCTGCTCCACGTGGACTCGGGCTCGATGTATCGGGCGGTGGCCTGGGCCGCGATCCAGAAGGGCGTGTCCCTCGACGACGAGAAGGCGCTCGTGGCGCTCCTCGAGACGACGCGGATCGTGCCCGGGATGGATGGCGTCTCCGTGGACGGAACCTCGGTCGAGCGCATGATCCGGACGGCCGAGGCGGGGGAAGCGGCATCGCGTGTGGCGCTCCACCCGGCGCTTCGCCGGAAGCTGGTGGCGCTCCAGCGCTCCTTCGCGCGCCCGCCGGGGCTGGTCATGGAAGGGCGGGACATCGGGACGGTGGTGTTCCCGGACGCCACGCTGAAGCTCTTTGTCTCCGCGTCCGCGGAGGCGCGCGCGGAGCGGCGCTTCCAGGAGCTTCAGAAGCACGGGGAGAACCCCGACCGCCAGGCGATCGTGTCCCAGATCCGCGAGCGGGATCGCCGGGATTCCGAGCGGGTGGCGAGCCCGCTCGTCAGGGCGCCCGACGCGATTCCCCTCGACACGACCGCGATGGGCCCCGAGGAGGCGGTCTCGGTGGCTGCCCAGTGGGCGGAGCTCGCGATGAAGCCGGTCCACCGGCCCGGGCTGGTCTACGCCTTTGGGGCCGGGTTCACGCGGCTTTTCGCGCGCACGCTCCTCGACTTCCACATCCAGGGCCTGGACCGGATTCCGCGCCGGGGCCCCGTGATCGTGGCCTGCAACCACATCTCCTTCTGGGATCCGCCCCTGGTGGGCGCCCATCTGCCTCGTGAGATGCACTTTGTCGCGAAGGCCGAATTGTTCCATAATCGCTTGTTCGGGGCTCTCCTCCGGGCCTATAATTCCATCCCGATTCAACGGGGTGCTCAGGCCCGCGCCGGTCTCCGCGGGGCCGAGGATGTGTTGTCCTCCGGCGGTGCCATTCTGATTTTTCCGGAAGGGACAAGGAACAAGAGCGGCGAGCTGAAGGCGCCCCGTGCGGGTGTGGGGCGTCTTGCCGCGATCACGAGGACCCCGGTCGTGCCCGCTTGCATTACGGGTTCGAACCAAATCCGCCGTTCGATGCTGCGGCAGGTTCCCATCCGGATCACGTTCGGCTCGCCGGTGATGCCTCCGGGCTCGGGGAATCCCGAGCGGGAGGAAGTACGCGCGTTCGCGCGAGCGATCATGGATCAGATCGCGGGGCTGCGGGCGGAGCAGGAGAAAACGACATGGAAGTGATCGTCGCCGACAATGCCGGATTCTGTTTCGGAGTGAAGCGAGCGATCAAGATGGCGAACGACACGATGGACGGTGGCGGGGCCGTGAAGTCGCTGGGCTCCCTGATCCACAATCCTCAGGTCGTCAGCTCGTTCCGGAAGCGCGGGCTCGAGGTCGTGGCCGACCTGGACGCGGTCGATCCGGAGGACACGGTCGTCATCCGGTCGCACGGCGTGGGACCGGAGATCAAGAACAAGGCGCTCTCGCTCGGGCTCACGGTCGTGGATACGACCTGCCCGTTCGTGACCAAGGCGCAGCAGTACGCGGCCAAGCTGATCGCGGAGAACTACAAGGTCGTCATGATCGGGGACAAGAACCACCCCGAGGTGATCGGCGTGGTCGCGCACACGCAGAACCAGGCCATCATCCTCGACTCGGTCGAGGAGGCGGAGAAGCTGAAGTTCATCCCGCGCATGGGCGTGGTGTTCCAGACCACGCATGCGATCGGGCACGTCCAGGAAGTGGTGGGCGCGCTCCTCAAGCGCGGGAAGGAAGTACGCGTGTTCAACACGCTCTGCGGCGCCACGACCTCGATGCAGAAGACCGCGATCGAGCTGAGCGGCGAGGTGGAGGCGATGGTCATCGTGGGCGGCCGGCAGAGTGCGAACACGGCGCAGCTCGCGGAAGTGTGCCGCAAGGTGAATCCGCGGGTGCTCATGATCGAATCCGCGGAGGAGCTGCACGAGGACTGGTTCCAGGGACTGACCCGCGTCGGCGTCTCGGCGGGCGCCTCCACTCCGGACGAGGTCATCGCCGAGGTGGTGGAGCGCATCACGAACATGGAGCCCGCTCCCGCGAGCGCGTGAAGTACCCCCAGGGGGAGAGCCCTCGGGGGGCTGACATCGGCAACACCGGCCTCTACGGCCGAATTTCATAGAAGAGGCAAGGGGGAACACAAGCGAATGGTTCGACGTCATGAAGAGGATGTGGACGTAAAGGACGAGTCGGCGGATGAAGCCGAGGTCGAGACCAAGCCCCGGAAGCGCAAGCCGCAGACGAGGCTGATCCATGAGGACGTGGAAGCCGAGGGCACGGTGACCGCCGTCGGCATCGCGGAGCTCGACGAGGACGACGAATCCGAAAGCATGGGGCAATGGCTCCAGCTCTACGAAGACTCGCTCAAGGACCTCGAAGAAGGGGAGATCGTCCGGGGACGCGTCCTCAAGATCGACGACAAGGAAGTGACGGTGGACGTCGGGTTCAAGTCGGAAGGCGTGATCCCGGTGGAAGAGTTTCCCGACCTGGAAGGCGTAAAGGTCGGGGACGAGATCGAGGTGTTCCTCGAGAAGACCGAGAATCAGGACGGCCTGGTCGTCCTTTCCAAGCAGCGCGCCGACTTCGTCAAGGTCTGGGACCGTGTGAAGACCGCCGCGGACCAGGGCCAGCTGGTCGAAGGAAAACTGGTCCGGAAGATCAAGGGAGGCGTGGTGGTCGACCTCTACGGGGTCGAAGCGTTCCTGCCCGGCTCCCAGATCGCGCTGCGCCAGGTGCAGAACGTGGATTCCCTCATCGGCCAGGGGATGGAGTTCAAGATCATCAAGCTGAACAAGCGCCGCCGGAACATCGTCGTCTCGCGGCGCGCCGTCCTCGAGGAGCACCGGGCCAAGCAGAAGAGCGAGATCATCCAGGAGCTGGCGAAGGATCAGATTCGCGAGGGCGTGGTGAAGAACATCACGGACTTCGGCGCCTTCGTGGACCTCGGCGGCATCGACGGACTGCTCCACATCACGGACATGTCCTGGGGCCGCGTGAGCCACCCCTCGGAGCTGGTCTCCATCGGCGAGAAGGTGAAGGTGAAGGTCCTCTCCTTCGATCCCGAGAAGGAGCGCATCTCGCTGGGCATGAAGCAGCTCACGCCCTACCCGTGGGAAGACGTCGACAAGCGCTACCAGGTGGGACAAAAAGTAAAGGGCAAGGTCGTCTCGATCACCGACTACGGCGCCTTCGTGGAGCTGGAGAAGGGAATCGAGGGGCTGATCCACATCTCCGAGATGTCCTGGACGCGTCACGTCCGGCATCCTTCGAAGGTGGTCGCGATCGGAGATCAGATCGAGGCGGTGATTCTCAAGATCGACAAGGAAAACGAGAAGATCTCGCTCGGCCTGAAGCAGACCGAGCCGGATCCGTGGCTCACGCTCGATCAGCGATTCCCGATCGGCACGAAGCTCAGCGGAAAGGTGCGGAACCTCACGAACTTCGGCGCCTTCGTGGAAATCGAGGAAGGCATCGATGGTCTGGTTCACATCAGCGACATGTCCTGGACCCGCCGCGTGGTGCATCCGAGCGAGGTGCTGAAGAAGGGGGACAAGGTCGACGTGGTCGTCCTCTCCATCGACAAGGACGCGCGGAGGATCTCGCTGGGCCTGAAGCAGGTCAGCGAGGATCCGTGGCCCACGCTCGCCGAGAAATACATTCCGGACCTCATCGTGAAGGGCAAGGTGGTCCGCCTCCTGGATCGCGGCGTCATTGTGGATCTGGAGGAGGGGCTGGAAGGATTCATTCCGCTCTCGCAGCTGGGCGTGGATGGATTGAAGAAGCCCGCGGACAGCTTCAAGGTGGGAGACGAGCTGAGCCTGAAAGTCACCCGCGTCGACACGCAGGCGCATCGGATCATCCTGAGCGTTCGCGCCTGGCTGACCGATCAGCCTCAGGCGGCGCAGGCCGAATTCCAGACGCGGTTCAAGCCGACACCCTCGGCGGAATCCACGGGCGAATCCACCGGCGAGCCATCGGTGGAGGAGACCGTTCCGCCGGAGGCCGAGGTGGCGGACGACGCGCCGGGAGAGTTCTAGAGGCAGAATGACCGAACAGGTCACGACATTCCCCGAGGGGTCTTCCAAGGCCCCTCGGGTTTCTTTTTCACGATTTCGGGGGAGGACGGGGTCCGGCTCCTCGGAAGACTCGACGCCCGAACTCCCGGTCATGAAAACGGTTCCGTGCTCCCAGCGAGCGATCGGTTGACCCCCCGCGAGCCACTGGATATCCTGCCGACCGCATCCGGGTCCGACCGCAACCAGGGAGGGGACTGTCATGTGGATCCTCAAGAATCTGGCCTGGCTCCTGATCATGGTCGCGGCCGTGGGGTTCGGGTACCTGAACATGAACGGCCTCGTGACGGAGATCCGGGTTCCGGGGGCGGTCTACGCCAACGTTCCGCTTCCGATCGCCCTCTTCGCCGCCTTTGCGCTGGGGATGCTCCTCGCCTTCCTTCTCACCCTCGTGAGCTACTTGAAGGGGCTGGCCACGCAGGGCCGTCTCTCCCGCGAGAACCAGAGCCTGAAGCAGGAGCTGCGGTCGCTCCGTAACCTCCCACTCGAGGATCTGCGGATCGGCGAGCGTGAGGGAAGCGAGGCGTGACGACCGGCATCTACGCCTTCGTGCTGGGGGGCGCGATTCTGGCGATCGTGGGGTGGGCGGCGTGGACGCTCTCGGGCGGATTCACCACGGACCGCCGCGGTCCCGAGACCCCGTTCCGCCATGGCCTGGACGCGCTGCTTCGAGGCGAGAACGAGGAGGCGCTCCTCGCCTTCGCCGAGACGGTACGGATCGACACCGACAACGTCGACGCCTACATTCACATAGGGAATTTGCTTCGAGAACGAGGTGAGCCCGCCCGGGCGATCAACGTCCACCGCGAGCTGACGGTCCGCTCGGGGCTGACCCCGGCCCAGGAGCGCGCCGTGCGGGAGAGCCTGGTGCTCGACCTCATCGCTCTCGGCAGGGCGGAACAGGCGGTGGAGGAGGCCGAGGACCTTCGCGAGCTGGACCGGAAGGATCCCAAGGTGCTCCATGTCCTTCTCAAGGCGCACGAGGCCGCGGGAAATTGGGAGGGCGCCTACGAAGCGCGCTCGGAGCTGGCGCGCCTCAGCGGGGAGCGGGGGAACGGTTCGCTGGCGAAGTATCGCTCCGCCGCAGGCGAGAGCTTCCTTCGCGCGGGCAAGACGCGCGAGGCGGAGCGGCAGTTCAAGAGCGCCCTTCGCCTCGACAAGAACCACCCCGCGGCACTTCTCAGATTGGGAGACATCTGCTACCGCCGCGATCACCGCGACCGTGCCATCGTGTTCTGGAAATGGCTGGCGCGGATGCACCCCGGGCTTGCTCACGTGGTCCTCGACCGGCTGGCGAACGCCTACTTCGAGCGCGGCCGGTTCAGCGAGATCGCCCTGGCCTACGAGGAGCTCCTGTCGCGCAATCCGCGCGACGCCCGAATCCTGATCGCGCTCGCCCGGATGTACGAGAAGAAAGGGGACCTGCCGGAGGCGGCCCACACGCTCTCTCGCGCGCTCCAGATCGATCCCGAATCGGTCGAGGCCCGGCTCCTCCTCGTGAACGTGCACCGGCGCCTGGGCGATCTGAGCAGTGCCCTGGATGAGGTGGAGGCTCTCCTCCGCGCGGTGCCCAAGGTGGCGTCCTTCACGTGCGCTTCGTGCGGCGCCACGTCCGACGAATTCTGGACGCGCTGTCCCGAGTGCCACGCGTTCGCGCAGCCGGTCGCCGGGTCCACGACGGCATGAGGATCCGCTCCCTGGTTCTCGCGCGCCTCGTGTCCACGGCCGCTCTCCTTCTCGGCGCCCTCTACGCTCCCGCGCCCGCGCAATCGCGCGCGCAGGAGCGCTTCCGGAGCCCGGCTCCCATGCGCGGCCAGCCGCGGGTCACGATGCAGGAGCGGCGTCTGGCCCAGGCAAAGAGTGCCTTCGAGCAGGGGCGCGTCGAGGAGGCGCGCGGCCTCCTCAAGGGAATCGACCCGGCGCAGCTCCCGCGGGGGCTGGGCGAGGAAGCCTCGTTCCTCACCGCGTCCCTGAGCGAGGACGCCGCGGCGTACGACAGGCTCCTGGACGAATACCTCAAGAACTATCCCCGCGGAGCGCGCAGGCGCGCGGTCACGCTGGCGCTGGGCAGGAGCCAGTTCGCGCAGGGGGACTACCGCGAGGCGGAAAATATTCTGAGCATCTTCTCGCCCGGCGTGGAGAGCGATCCGCTGGGGAAAGAGGGGCTGGTCTGGCGCGGGCTCTCCCAGTTGGGCCGCGGAGACGCCTCGGGCGCCTATCAGTTCTTCCTCTCGGCGAAGCCGGATCTTGACGGCAGCAATTTCGAGGAGGCCTACTACTTCGGAATGGCGGAGGCCGCGCTCCGCGCCAGCAAGCCGCGTGAGGCCGTGGACGCGCTCAAGGTGATCCTCGCGCGCCATTCACGCGGGGACTACGCGCCCCAGGCACTCTACGCGATGGGGGTCTCGCTGGAGACCATGGGGCGCGCGGCGGATGCATCCGCCGTCTTCCGCCAGGTGGCGCAGCGATTCCCCGATTCCTACGAGGCCACGCGCGCGCGGGATCGAGGAATCCGGAACGTCGGGACGCCCACGCTGGGGCTCCCGATCGGCGGCGGCTATTCCATCCAGGTAGGCGCCTTCTCGCGGCGCGAGCTGGCCGAGGCGCTTGCCAAGGACTTGAGACTCTCGGGGGTGGGGGACGTCCAGGTGCTGGAGGGGCGAGAGACCACACCCATCTACCGCGTTCGCGCGGGAGCCTTCGCCACGCGCGATGAAGCGCGCGCCCTGGGCGAGCGGCTACGCCGCGAGCGCGGCTTCTCGTACAACATCGTGCCCCGCTAGCCGCCCGCCGTGGAATCGACCCCGATGCTCGACCAGTATCGCCGGCTCAAGGCCGAGCATCCGGGGACGATTCTCTTTTTCCGCATGGGGGATTTCTACGAGACCTTCGGCGAGGACGCCCTCATCGCGTCCCGTGTCCTCGGCATCACGCTCACCAGCCGCGACAAGAAGAAGGAAGGATCGCTCCCGCTCGCGGGCGTGCCGCATCACGCGGTGGACGGCTACCTGCGCACGCTGGTGAACGAGGGGCACTCGGTCGCGATCGCCGACCAGATGGAGCCCGCGGCCGAGGCGCGCGGTCTCGTCGACCGGCAGATCGTGGAAGTGCTCACGCCGGGAACCATCACGCGCGACGGCATTCTGAACGCGGTCGAGAGCAACTACATCGTGGCGCTCTATCCGGACGGAGACCGGGTCGGCGTTTCGGTGGCGGAAGTCTCGACGGGAGAGTTCCGCGTGGGAGAAGTGGCCAAGGACGAGATTCCGGCGCTTCTCCTCGAGTATCCCTCGCGCGAGCTCCTGATTCCGGCAGGGACGGCCGCGGACGGGGCGCCGCCCTGGGGAGCCGCGGCGCGCACCACGCGATGGGACGCCGCGCGATTCGACGCGCGCGCCGGCAGGCAGTCGCTGGAGC
>Ga0099791_10000472_pt1 | contig 14997 bp, 8 predicted proteins | sample Rivendell_Oct201_7_FD_77318 | JGI IMG/M metagenome (GOLD analysis project Ga0099791, IMG submission 77318) | Vadose zone soil and rhizosphere microbial communities from the Eel River Critical Zone Observatory, Northern California to study diel... | ecosystem: Environmental > Terrestrial > Soil >... | reverse complement strand
CAGGGGGCGCGGGGACGCGGCACCTCGTCAACGCGGACGTTCTGACGGCCCTCGGACCGAAAGGGTATCTCGTCAACATCGGACGCGGCACGGTAGTGGATACCGCGGCGCTGATCGATGCTCTGCAATCGAATCGCATTGCGGGGGCGGGCCTGGATGTCCTCGAGGGCGAACCGAACGTGCCGCCGAAGCTTCCGGAGCTTCTACAATTCGACAGCGTGATTGTCACGCCACACGTAGCCGGGCGTGCACCGGAATCCCGCACCGCGGCGACCGCGTTGCTTCTCGCCAATTTGAACGCGCATTTTTCGGGAAATTCGCTTCCGTCTCCGGTCTCATTCAAGGTCTAAGGCGTTCGCCGCTGGCGCCGGCCTTTGCCTTGACACTCGCGGCCGCTCCCGCCTAGGCTCCTGCTCGCGGAGGATCGCCACGAAGAGCCTGCGGCGAGGGACGCGCAGCACGGTGGTGGTCGTCGGCGCGGTCTTCGCGCTGGTGATCGTCGGCATGGCCCTGTTCGCCGGCGCGCTGGCGCCGTCTCCCCCCGACGAGCAGAACATCGACTTGATCGAGGCGAGGCCGGGCGCACAGGCGCTGTTCGGCACCGACCGCTTCGGCCGCGACGTGCTGAGCCGGGTGATCTACGGGGCGCGCGTCTCGCTCTACGTGGCGGTGACGTCGATCGGGCTGGCCATGCTGGTCGGCGGGGCGCTCGGGCTGACGGCCGGCTACCTCGGCGGCGCGTGGGACAACGCCATCAGCCGCGTGATGGACGTGTTCTTCAGCATTCCCGGGCTGCTGCTGGCGGTCGGTGTCGCGGCGATGCGCGGGCCGGGCGTGAACAGCGCGGTCGTCGCCATCACGATCGTCTACACGCCGCTCTTCGCGCGCGTCATGCGGGGGCCGGTGCTGGCCGAGCGGGAGAAGGAGTACATCGAGGCGGTGCGAGCGCTGGGCGCCAGCCGGCTGGTCGTGGCGCTCAAGCACCTGCTGCCGAACGTGCTGTCGCCGTTCGTGGTGCAAGGCACCGTGGCCCTCTCGCAGGCGATCCTCATCGAGGCCTCGCTGAGCTATCTCGGGCTGTCGGCGCAGCCGCCGACGCCGTCGTGGGGCAACATGCTGAACGAGGGGCGGACGTATCTGGAGACCGCGCCGTGGATCTCGGTATTCCCGGGCGTTGCGATCATGATCGCCGTGCTGGCGTTCAATCTGATCGGCGACGGGCTCCGGGACATTCTCGACCCGAACGCGTCGTGAGGAGACGAGCATGAGCCAGCTGACTCGCCGCCAACTGCTGAAATCCGCCGGCCTGACCGCCGGCGCCTTCACGCTCCCGCGTCGGGCCGGCGCCCAGACGAAGCCCGGCACCTTGATTACGGCCCAGACGACGGAGGCGACCGGCCTCGATCCACAGCTCGTGCCGGCGCTGTCGCGTAGCCGCCGCTCCCCCTTGACCTACAACCAGCTCGTGCGCTTCGAGCCCGACATGACGCCGGTGCCGGAGCTAGCCGAATCGTGGCAGGTGAGCCCCGACGGGCTCACCTGGACGTTCAAGCTGCGTCAGGGCGTGAAGTTTCACGACGGCCAGGAGTTCACCTCGGCCGACGTGAAGTTCTCGTTCGACCGCCTGCTGGAGAAGTCAGCCGCCGGCAAGTCGGACTTCAACGCGGTGGACAAGATCGAGCCCGCCGGCAAGTACACGGTGAAGTTCGTCACCAAGGAGCCGTTCGCCGCGCTAGTGGCGGCCCTGGGCGGCTTCTGGGGCTTCATCGTCAGCGAGGCGGGCGTCAAGAAGTACGGCGACCTCAACAAGGCCGCGCTCGGCACCGGCCCTTTCATCCTGGAGGACTGGAAGGTCGAGCAGCAGATGGTCTTCAAGCGCAACCCCAACTACTTCAAGAAGGGGCTGCCCCACGCCGACGAGTTGATCGTGCGCGTCATCCCCGACGAGGCCAACATCGTGGCCGCGCTGCGCACGGGGCAGGTGCACCACGCGTTCATCGAGGACAACAAGAACTACAGCCTCCTGAAGGACGAAAAGTCGCTGACCGGCTATCGCTCTTCGCGCCTGGGCTACGACTACCTCAACATGAGCGCCAACCGGGGCCCGCTCGGGGATGTCCGCGTTCGCCAGGCCATCTCGTGGGCGGTCGATCGCTCCCAGGTCATGCGCGTCGCCACCGCCGGCTTCGGACGCCTGACCGCGCCGTGCACGGCGCCCATGAAGCAGTGGCAGCTGCCGGAAGAGCAGTGGATGAAGTATTACAAGCCGGATCTCGACAAAGCCAAGAAGCTGATGGCCGAGGCCGGCGTGGCGGGCGGCTTCACCGTGAAGTGCTCGGTGATCCCGACGTTCCCGACCATGGTGTCCGGGGCGCCGGTCATTGCCGCCCAGCTCAAGCGCATCGGCATCAACATGGAGATCGAGAACGTCGAGTACGCCGTGTGGATCAAGCGCTGGCTGGCTCACGACTTCGACATGACCATGAACAGCACGCCCGGCTACGCCGATCCCGACGTGGCGTTCTTCCGCCCGCTGCACTCGACCAAGGGGCAGAACTGGAACTCGTGGAGCGTACCGGCGGTCGACGCGCTGCTGGAAGAGGGCCGGCGCACCATGGACGTCAAGAAGCGCAAGGAGATCTACGACCGTCTGCAGATCGCGATCCTCGAGAACGTGCCGCACCTGTGGCTGTACTCGGCCGATCTGATCGACTTCACGCAGGCCACCGTCAAGGGGTTCCGCCAGCATCCGACGGCGCTGCTGTACGGCCTGGAGGGCGCGTCGGTCGACAAGGCGTAGCCGGCGCGGTGGGACGCTACGTCGTCGTCCGGCTGTACTCGATGGCCGTCACCCTGGTGGGCCTCTCGGTGCTGGTGTTCCTCATGCTGCGCCTGGTCCCCGGCACCGTCGTCGAGCAGCTGATCGGCGCCGACGCCGTCGCGAGTCCGGCGATGGTGGCAGAGCTGAAACGGTTTTTCGGCTTGGACCAGCCGTGGTGGCAGCAATACGGACGCTGGGTCGCGGCGCTCGCCCACGGCGATCTCGGCACCTCCTGGCGGACCGGCAAGCCCGTGGTCGAGCTGATTCTCGAGCGGCTGCCGGTGACGATCGAGCTGACCTCGCTGGCCGTCGGCTTTGCGATGCTGCTAGGCATCCCCGCCGGGATCGTCTCTGCGACCCGTCGCGACCAGACGATCGACAACGTCACCCGCGTGGGCACGCTGCTCGGGTTGTCCGTCCCCGTGTTCTGGCAGGGCACGATGCTGATCCTGTTCTTCTCGATCTACCTTCGCTGGATGCCGCCGGTCATGTGGGTCGACTTCTTCGCCGACCCGGGGCGCAACCTCACGATCACGGCGCTGCCCGCGCTGTGCCTGGGCACCGCCAGCGCGGCCAACATCGCGCGGACGACCCGGGCCTGCATGCTCGACGTGCTGCGCTCGGAGTACATCCGCACGGCGGCGGCCAAAGGTCTGGCCGACCGCCTCGTCGTCCTCAAGCACGCCCTCAAGAACGCGCTGATTCCGATCGTGACGGTGGTCGGGCTGCAGATCGGAATCCTGCTCGGCGGCACCGTCGTCGTGGAGGAGGTCTTCACCCTGCCCGGCATCGGGCGCCTGGTGCTGTGGTCGATCTACCAGCGCGACTACCCGCTGACCCAGTCGACGATCCTGTTTGTCGCGGTGATGTTCATGGCCGTCAACCTCGCCGTGGACGTGCTGTACGGATATCTCGATCCGCGCATCCGCTACCGCGCTTAGCGGACGACGCGTCAGAGGAGATGCCATGCGGCAAGGTGCGCGCGTCGACGCCTTATCCACATTTCCACGGTCATCCCCAAGCGCCGAAATCGACGGTGTGATGCGGTTGCGGGGTTGGCGCTCGCAGAAAATGACGGCCTGTCGCGCCTCCGCGAGCACAGGCGTGAAAAACCCGCTATTCGACTGGTGCGTGCGCCGAGAAAGGGGCAAACACGCATCCAATGCGAGCTCGCGAGCTAACGAGGGCTTGACATACCACGCTGCACCGGTATCACATGCGTCTGCCGGTGCAGTGATGGGCTTGTGCAAGTGGCGCGGCGGAGCGTAGCGTGGCGATGAAGAGATCGCCGCGATCCCGCCGCTTGGCGACCGGTAACCGAGGCGCGCCACCCTCCGCGATTAACAAAGCGACCCGCGAGCAAAGCGCGACATTCCCCGCTCGCGGTAACGTCGCCGTGCCCCAGCCGTCGGGAGACACCTTCCCTATCGTCGGCATCGGAGCCTCTGCAGGCGGCTTGGAGGCATTCTCTGAGTTGCTGGCGCACCTGTCGTTCGATGCAGCGATGGCCTTCGTGCTTGTCCAGCACCTCGATCCGAAATACCCGAGCATCTTGAGCGAGATCCTGTCCAGAACGACCCCGATTCCGGTCATCGAAGTTCAGCACGGTGTCCGCATCGAGCCCGGCCATGTGTACGTCATGCCACCGAACACGAGCATGACCATCGCCGAGGGGGTCCTGAACCTGGCACCGCGGCCCGACGATCGCCCGCACATGCCGATCGATCGCTTTCTGCGCTCGCTCGCCGAAGACTCGAAGAGTCGGGCGATCGGCGTGATTCTCTCGGGCAGCGCATCGGATGGCGCTTTGGGGCTGAAGGCGATCAAGGCTGAGGGCGGCATCACGTTCGCGGAGGCCCCGCAATCGGCGAAGTTCGACGGCATGCCGCGCAGTGCCATGGCCTCGGGCGCGGTCGATTTCGTCCTCCCGCCGAAAGCCATCGCGCAGGAGCTGACTCGGATCGGTCGCCATCCCTACCTCGGCGAGACGGGCGTCGCGCCGCCCTCCGAGCCCCTGGCCGGCGGTCCCGAAACCCTCGCTCATATCTTCGGGATGCTGCGTGAAAAGAGCGGCCTCGATTTCACGCTCTATCGGCAAACGACGATCAGACGCCGCATCGCCCGGCGCATGCTGATTCACGGCGTTGGCACGCTCGACGCCTACCGCCGCTATCTCGAGGAGCACCCCTCCCAGGTGCAAGCGCTGTCCCACGACCTGCTTGTAAACGTGACCAGATTTTTCAGGGATGCGGACGCGTTCCGGATTCTGCAACGGAGCATCTTTCCGAGCATCATCAAGCAGCGGCCAGCGAACGCGCCGATCCGCATCTGGGCGCCCGGGTGTGCGACGGGAGAAGAAGCCTACTCACTAGCCATCGAGCTGCTCGAGTCCCTTGGCGACGAGACCGCCACCGTCCCGATCCAGCTGTTCGGAACCGATGTCAGTGAAACGGCGATCGTGAAGGCACGGGCAGGGATCTACCCGGAGAACATCGAGCTCGATGTCCCGGAGGCGCGGCTGCGGCGCTTCTTCGTGAAACTGGATGGCCAGTATCAGGTCCGCAAGACGGTGCGCGAGCTCTGTGTGTTCGCCAAGCACAACCTGGCCACGGACCCGCCCTTCTCGAAGATGGACCTGATCGTGTGCCGCAACGTGCTCATCTACCTCGAGGCGGAGCTGCAGCGGCGCGTCTTGTCGGTCTTCCACTATGCCTTGAAGACCCCCGGCTTCCTGATGCTGGGAGTGTCGGAGACCGTCGGATCGCTGGCGGATCTCTTTTCGGTGGTCGATAAAAAATACAAGGTCTACGCCAAGAGGCCGACCTCGCGGCGGTTCGACCTGGGCGTGGGCAGTCTCGATCGCCGGACCGCGAGAACGGGAACTGGCACGGCAGCAAAGCGTTTGGGCGAGGCCGGCGGGGCTCGGTCGGACCTGCTCCAGGAAGTCGACCGGCTGCTCCTCAGCAAATACGCCCCCGCAGGCGTCCTCGTCAATGAGGCCGCGGAAATCCTTCAGTTCCGCGGTCACACGAGCCCATTTCTCGAGCCCGCCCCCGGCGCGGCAAGCCTCAACCTCCTGAAGATGGCTCGGGAAGGTCTGCTGATGGAGCTGCGCGTGGCGATCGACAAGGCGCGGAAGCAGAACGCGCCGGTCCGGCGCGAGAAGCTCAGCATCAAGCAGAATGGCCGGCTGGCCCAGGTGACGCTGCAGATCCTCCCGATGAGCGGGCCCGCCCGGGAGCGCAATTACCTCGTGCTCTTCGAGCGCGTTGCCCCGTCGCGGGAGCCGAGAGCCCTCGGGCGCAGAATTCCCAGCGTCACCGCTCACCCGAGGCGGCACAGCGAGAACCTCCGCCACGAGCTCACGGCGACCAAGGAATTCCTGCAGTCGATCATCGAAGAGCGAGAAGCGGCCAACCAGGAGCTGCAAGCGGCCAACGAAGAGCTCCTGTCGAGCAACGAGGAGCTGCAGAGCACGAATGAGGAGCTGGAGACCGCGAAGGAGGAGCTCCAATCGGTCAACGAAGAGCTCACGACCGTGAACGAGGAGCAGCAGCACCGAAACGCCGAGCTGTCCCAGCTCAACAACGACCTGAACAACCTGTTCGCCGGTGTCACCATTCCGATCGTCATGCTCGCCAGCGATGGGCGCATCCGTCGGTTCACCCCGATGGCCGCGAAGGCCCTCAACCTGATCCCGGCCGACCTCGGCCGGCCGATCGGGGACATCCGACCGAACGTCGATGTATCGGACCTGGAGCAGGTGTGCAAGCACGTGATCGATGCCGCGACCGTCGTCGAGCGCGAGGTGAGAGATCGGGACGGTCGCTGGCATTCGCTGCGGGTGCGGCCCTACACGACGGCGGACAACCAGATCGACGGCGCGGTGATCACGCTGGAAGACATCAACGCTCTCAAATCGAGCGTCGAGCATGTCACGGCGGCACGCGAGCATGCCGAGACGATCGTGGACAGCGTGCCCGTGCCGCTCGTACTCCTCGACACCGATCTGCGCGTCACGTGGGCCAGCCGCTCGTTCTATGAGACGTTCGAACTCGCGCCTGAGGAGACGATCAACCGCTTCGTCTACGAAATGGGAAACGGCCGATGGAGCCTCCCGGCGTTGCGAAGAGCGCTCACGGACCTGCTCGAGAAGAACGTCGGGTTTCATGAGTTCGAGGTGGAGGACGACTCCGCCCGTGTCGAAGCCAAGACGATGCTCTTGAACGCGCGCCCGATGCGGTCGGAGCAGAAGGTGGGGCGTTTGATCCTCCTCGCCATCGACGACATCACCGCGAGGAAAAAGGCGGAGCGGCAACGGCGGCCCTCTGAGTGAGGTCCGCTCTCGGAGTTTCTCCGAGAGAGGCGAAGCATGGCATCGAGGTCTCAGCCTGTTCTGGATGGCCTCTGGGCCCGCCTACTGGAAGCAAGTTCCGGCCAGCTGCCTCCAGCGGTCTTCGATTCGTGGCTGCGCCCTTGCCGTCTCCTGGCCGTCGAGGGCGATCATCTGCGGATTGGCGCCCCGGATCGGTTCTCGCGTGACTGGCTCATGCAGCATCACCTCCAAACCTTGCAAAGCGCGGCGGAGAAGTGCGTGGGTGGGCACCCGAAAGTGTCGATCGTCGTCGACGATGCCGCGGCCACGGCGCTGGACCCGCCCGCCGCAATAGCGCCGGCAGCCCCGCCGACCGGCACGGCCGAACGGTTGCACCCCCGCTACACCTTCGACACCTTCGTCATCGGATCGTCCAACCAATTCGCCCAAGCCGCCTGTCAGGCTGTCGCGGAGCTTCCGTCGCGCGCGTATAACCCCCTGTTCATCTATGGCGGCGTCGGCCTCGGCAAGACGCACTTGCTCCACGCGATTGGTCACCGGACTTGTCACCTGTTTCCCGGCACGGCGGTCATCTATCGTTCGTGCGAGCACTTCACCAATGAGCTCATCGATGCAATCCGCTACGACCACACGGCCGCCTTCCGCGCGCGCTACCGGACGATCGACCTCCTTCTGATCGATGACATTCAGTTCATCCAAGGAAAAGAGCGGACACAGGAGGAATTCTTCCATACCTTCAACGATCTCTACGAGTCACGAAAACAGATTGTCCTCTCCAGCGACTCGCCGCCGAAGAGTATTCCCGAAATCGAGGAGCGCTTGCGGTCGCGCTTCGAGTGGGGCCTCATCGCCGACGTTCAGCCGCCAGACTTCGAGACCAGGGTCGCCATCCTCAAAAAGAAGGCGGCCCTTGAGCGCGCTCGTCTGGCCGACGATGTCGCCTACCTGATTGCCGGTCGCGTCAAATCAAACATCCGCCAGCTCGAGGGCTCGCTGACGCGGGTGATCGCGGTCGGTGCGATGACGGGTCGCGAGATGACCGTGGACCTTGCTCAGGAGGTCCTCGCAGATCTCTGGGGCGACGAAGAGGCGATCATCTCGATCGAGCTGATCCAGCGGAAGGTTTCCGAATGTTTCGGGGTCAAGCTCTCGGGGCTGAAGGCCAAGGATCGGACGAAAGCGGTGGCCTTCCCTCGTCAGATCGCCATGTATCTTGCGCGCCAGCTCACCCACACCTCGCTCGCCGAGGTCGGCCGAGCCTTCGGAGGCAAGGATCACACCACGGTCCTGCATGCGGTCGGCAAGATCCAAGTCCTTCTTCGCGAAGATCCTGCGCTGCGCAAGACCATCGACGGGCTCATCCAAAGGCTCACCCTATGATCGAGGGGCAGATCGTCATGGAGCCGATCCTCGATGACGCGCGACGCGGCTACCGGCTCTCGGCTCCCTCGAGTTGAGGTCTTCCGCCTGCTGGGTCAAGATGGCCGAACAGCCCGACGGTGGTGGCCCCAACGGGATTCGACAGTCAGGCCCAGGAGGGCGACCACCGCCGTGATCCGCGTCGTGGGTGCGCTCATTTCATGCTCGGCCAAAGATACACGAGCGTCTAGTCGAGGATCGTAGGGCCCCGGCGTCAAGGCGGAGGAGGTCTGGTCTTGCTCGCTGTGAAATTGTCAAGTCAACCCCTCTCGGATCGGAGGCCCCGGGGTGATCAGGCGGAGGACCACCGGGAGGACGACGAGAGAGGCGACCAGCCCGCAGGCCGAACCGATCGTCAGCAGGAGGCCGAGACCGAAGATGCCCCGGTGGGCCGCGAGCATCAGGCTGCCGAACCCCACCATTGTCGTCAGGCCGTTCAGCAAGACGCCCATCACCGTGCTCCGCGCCACCAGCGGGCCGCCGCGGGAGAGCCCCTCGCGGTACCGGAAGACTATGTTGAGGCCGAACTCCGCCGAGATCCCGATAATCAGGGGGAGTCCCCAGATATTGGCGAGATTGAACTTGAGTCCGAGCAGATGCATGAGCCCGATGGTCCACAGCAGGCCGAGCACGAGGGGCAAGAGCGCCAGCAGGGTCTCGCGCAGGCGGCGGATCATGAGCAGGCTCAGTCCGCTGACGAGGGCGAAGGCGTAGCCGGTGCCCCGCAGGTAGGCGCGTTCCATCAGGACGGTGGCCTCGTAGGTGATGACGGGTGTGCCCGTGACGTCCGGATCGACCGAGCGCAGCTCGCTGACGAACTGCCGGGCGTCCACTTTCTCCCAGATATCGACCTTGGGGCGCACCTGGATGAGGAAGTGGCCGCTCTTGCCGATAAGCTTGCGCCGCAACTCCTCCGGGACGTCCTTGATGGACATCACAGCCGGGTTCAGATTTTGCTGCAGGCTGTAGAACTTGTTGGCGAAGTCGCGGTAGAGCTGCACCTGCAGGTAATTGAGCGCCGCTTTGGCGGAGTCCTGGTTCACATGGTCCAGCAGGCGCAGCACGGTCATCGTCTTCTCGCTGACCTGCTGGACCTCGGCCGGCAGCTTCGGCCCGGCCGCGGCCGCCATCACGTCGAAACGACGCTTGAGGTCCCTCAGTGCCCTCGTGAGCCGCTCCAGGTCCACCGGACTCGATCGCCCGATCCGCACCGGTGCCACGAGCGGGGCGAAGCTCCTGATGATGCCGATCTTCTCGTCCTGATCGTCCGGGATCACGTGGAGCACCGAGTCCACCCCGGAGACCGAAGGCAATCGCTCGAAGGCCCCTTGCTTACGACGCAGCTCATCCAGGGTCGCGGCGGCGGACAGCCCGTCGAAGCCGGAGCGGCCGTTGGTGGCCAGGATCCGCTTCTGCCAGGTCACGGACTCCGTGCCCTTGGCCTGCAGGTTGAGCACGTTGTAGTCGAAACCGGCGCGAGGCACGGCCCAGACGGCCAGGGCCGTCACCACGCCGGCGGCGACGAGGACGGTCTTGGGGTGGGCCGTGAGGTGGTCCAGAACCGGCACGTGGAGGCTGTCCTGACGGCGGGCGCCGAGCGGGCGCGCGGCATGGCGGCCATCCACGATGGCCAGGAGGGCCGGGAAGACTGTCATCATGCCCAACCACGCCAGCAGGATCGAGATCCCGGCGGTGAAGCCCAGCTCTTGGATGCCACGGAAGTCGGTGAGCACGAGGACGAAGAAGGTGCCCGCGGCGGTGAGGGCACCGATCAGCATACCGGGGCCGGTGCGCGCCGCCGTCCGCTCGAGGGCCTCCCGCAGGTGGCGGCCAAGGACGATCTCTTCCTCGTAACGGAAGAGGTAGTAGATGCCGTAGTCGATGCCGATGCCAATCACGATGGAGATGAACATCACTGAGAAAAGCGTGAGGTGGCCGACAGTCAGGGTGACGACCCCGATGGACCAGGCTAGCGTGACAGCCATCACGCCCAGCATCAGCAGCGGCTTGCCCACACGCCTGAAGGCGAGCGTCATCACCAGGAGGGTGAGCGCGAAGGCGACGAAGGTGGCGATCTTGCTGTCGTGGAATGCCGCCGACATCTCGTCGGTGGAGAGGGCGGGCTGCCCAGTCACGCCCGCGTCAACGGAGGGAAAGGCGGGCTGGAGTCGGGCGATGGCGCCGCGAACGGCCTCGATGGCTTCCTGGTCCCCGATGAAGCTACCCGTCCGGGGCTCGGGGGTCTCCACGAGGATGAAGAGGAGGCGCTTGTCCTCCGAGAGGAAGTAGCCGGCGTCAGCCGGAGCGTCTTCCCCGAAGGAGAAGAGCGCGCCCAACGGCGACCGGTAGGGCGCCGGGCGCTCCAGGCGACCCGAGATCTGGTCGAGCAGCACGCGGAGGAATCGCGTGTCCACTGGAAGGTCCTTGGCCTGGAGCCCCAAGTCGAAGAAGTTCGACAAGAAGGCGGCCGCCAGCTGGCTGTTGATGCCCTCCAGCAGGCCGGCGAGGCTCGGATGCTCGGCGAAGCTCTCCATGAAGTCCTGGTAGTCGAAGATCCTGTCCCGGATCTCCTTGAGCTCGGCCGTGGGGAGGTAAAGCAGCTGGCGGCTCTCGAAGTGGCTCGGGTCGACGCGGTAGACGATGCGCTTGAAAGACACGCGCGAGGCCCTGAGCTCCTGTGTCAGCCGGGCGGCGTAAGCCCGCGCGCGCTCGAAGGGGCCCGCTTCTACCACCACAACGATGTCCTCCAACTCGCCAAACTCCCTCTTGTACTCCGCGTAGCGGACAACGTACGCGGCGCCCTGCGGCAGCAGCGCATGCGTAGACGTTTCGAAGGTGAGTGCGCGAACCGTGTATGCGACGCCGAGGACCGCGAAGACGAAAGAGAGGGCGATCGTCAGGCCTGGGCGCCGGCAAGACAGCCGGATCATCCAGCTGAGCGATCGACCCATCCTGTCCACGTTCAGGATCCGCCACAATAGGATGAACACGACGAGCGCTTGTGCTTGTCCTTTCGGCTGGAGCGCATGAAGCACAACGCAAGCCGGGCAAGGGCAGGAACCGTCGAAGGCCTTGGCAGGCGGCCATCGTAGCGCGACATGCGCCGGTCGTTCTCGCAGAGGCAGATGCGCACCAAGTCGCCGACATCGATATCTGCGCCCAACTGATTTGCGCCGGTGACGGTGAAATTGTTGTCCTGGACGCCATTGCCAACATTGCGTGCGATGCCGATACGCTCCCAGATCAGGAACAGCCAGACGCGAAGGACTTTGAGCTCAAAGAAAGGTCGCCGCCACCGGCGCATGGTGCGTCGGTGCCAGGCCACCCAATTGACGAAGAAGAGAATGTGCCGCGCCTCCTCCTGAATCACGGGCTCGAAAGTGTCGACGAGGCTCTCCGGAAAGAATCCGGTGCGCTTGGCCGCATCGAACAAGCCGAAGGCGAAGAAGGAGTCGATGCACTCGCTGAAGCCCGTCACCATGAAGGCCCATTCAGGATCCTTCGGCGTGACGCATTCGGGCTCCGGCGCGAGCTCGATGCCATACGCGCGGACAAGATGCGACAACACCGTCTGGTGCCGGCCTTCCTCGAAGGCATTCAGCTCGACGGCTTGCTTGAGCAGCGGATCGGCAATGCCCGTGGCATAGGTCGCGACGTTGAGCCGCGCGCGTCCCTCGGTCTGCACCGCGATGTCCCAGATGGGCAAGCTGACGAGGCGGTCGCGTGCCTCTTTTTCGAGCGCCGGCCAATCCATGATGGCGGGGCGGTACGGATCGTGCGTATCGAGCAGCATCCGGCAGAACAGGTTGAGATGCTCGCCGCTGCCAAGCCGCATCGGAGCGCCGGGCGCGGCGGCCTCGCCGGCGCGAAGGCCGGAAACGGCGGATGGGTGATTCACGGCATCAAGCTCCTGTTGCGTGCGTATCGCGGCCGTATCGCCGGCTGGTCCTTCGCTCGCGAAGGAAACGGAGGAATTGCCGACCCTCGGACAGCAGCCGTCTTCGCTCCGAGCGGTCGACGGCGATCCGCGCGATCTGACGTGCGATGTAGCTTGGTCGGAAGTAGAACTTTCGGTAGAAACGTTCCACGCCCTCGAAGATCCGTTCGGATGGCAGGTCGGGATAGCTCACCATGACGTCTTGGAACCCGTTCGTACCGACCAGCGAGCCGCCCTCGTTCAGGTAGCCCCTGGCGATCAGCCAGTCGTAAAGCTGAGTCCCCGGATACGGAGCGGCGAGCGAAACCTGGATGGTGTCCAAATCGAGCGAGCAGGCGAACCGAATCGTTTCCTCGATCGTCCTCTCGGTCTCGCCCGGAAGGCCCAAGATGAAGGCCCCGTGGATCATGAGCCCGGCCCGCTTCGCGTTCCGGGTGAACTCGACGTACTTCTCCACTCGAATCCCCTTCTTCACGTTGTTCAGGATCTGTTGCGAGGACGATTCGTAACCGACCACGAGGTTACGGGCCCCCCCTTCCCTCATGATTCGCAGCGTCTCGTAGTCCAGGTTGCCGCGCGCGTTGCCGCCCCACGTGATCCCCAGCGGCTTGAGGCGAAGTGCGATCTGCCGCGTGCGCTCCTTCTCGAAGCTGAACGTGTCGTCGTCGAAGAAGAACTCCCTGACGGCGCCGAGGTTGTCCTTCGCCCAGGTCATCTCGGCGATCACGTCATCGACCGAGCGCTTTCGGTAGCGGTGACCACTCGTCGTCTGTGGCCAGAGGCAGAACGTGCACTGGGCCGGGCATCCTCGCGTCGTGTAGATCGACGCGTAGGGCCAGTGCATCCACGGGATGTTGTACTTCTCGATGTCGAGGTCTCGCTTGTAGACGCGGGTCACCCACGGCAGAGCGTCGAGGTTCTCGTCGACCGGTCGCGCCGCGGTATGGCGATATGTCGCGTCGCCGGTGCGGTAGACGATGCCGCGCACCGCGGCGAGCGGCGCTCCTTCAGCGAGCTCCTTTACGGAATAGTCGAACTCGTTCCGGCACACGTAGTCCACCGCCGGGGCGCATTGGAGCGCCCGATCCGGGAGCACCGTCGGGTGGGGCCCCACCATTCCGACGAGGACGCCCGGCTGTTGCGCCTTCAGGGCGGCCGCGACACGGGCATCGCCGGCGAACGTCGGACTCGACGTATAGAGGACCACGTGGTCGTAGTCCTTCGCGATGGCGAGCGTCTGGGCGAGGGACAAATGTTGCGCCTGGGCGTCCAGGAGTCGGGCGCCCTCGATCATCCCCGCCGGATACGCAAGCCAGATCGGGTACCAATTGGACCAGACCTCACGCCGGCTTTGGTAGCGCGCGCCGGCCCCGCCGTCGAAGTCGAGAAACCCAGGCGGATTGAGCAACAGCGTCCTGAGCATGGACATCCTCCCTTGTTCCTCTGTCACGCGGATTCCTCCCATTGGGATGCGGTGGGCGGGGCCTCGGCCGAGCCCGCACGACTCCGTTGGTCTCCAGTCTCGACCCGGCGCTCGAGTCGCCCGCCGCGGCGAACGCGGAACGCTTCATCGTTCCAGCGCACCGTGCGCCCGAGGAAACTCAGAATCCCAACAACGAACGACACGACGTCGCGGACCGGGACCAGCCATGTGTCGAACCACGGCAGCGGCTGTCCGAGCGACCGATAAAGAACCAGTCGGCCGACGGCCCGGAGGCCGATGTGCGCGCCCAGGGCGATCCAGGCGGCGCCACATCCCCTGCTGGCGGCAAGCCAGAGGACAGAGAGCGGAATCCCGTAGGTGAACAGCGAGCAGAAGTACGCGACCGGGCGAAGGGTCCGAAATGTACGCGCCCACCGGAGCTCATGCAGAATGAGCGTCTGTAGGTTTCGCTCGGTGACGACATTCTCCACGACGTATGGCACGAGCACGACCCGAAGGCCCCGCTCGCTCACGAGCCAGCCCAGCATGTAATCGTCGGCGAGCTGATCGGCGACGGCTTCAAATCCACCAATCGAGCCCAGCGTGTCGCGTCGGAACGCGATCGTCGCGCCGAACGCGTGGCGAAGGGGTTCGACATACGTGCCGACGAGCGCCGCCGGCAGAAACCACTCGTTGATGAACATGGCCCCGAGGTGAGAGGCCACACCGTATGGCGCGACGCCGCGATAGAGACACGTCACCAGTCCGACTCGGCGGTCTTCGAGTGGCCCGACCACCGAGCGGACGTATCCTGGTCCCACGCGCATATCGCTGTCCGCGACGATGAGCGTGTCGTGCTTGGCATGTCGGACAAGATTGGCGAGGTTGCTGACCTTGAGATTCGTGCCGATCGTACGGCTGTCGGCTACGAGCTTCAGCTCGAGACCGGGAAACTCATGGCTGAGGCGCTCGACGACGGCCACGGCGGGATCGTGAAGGTGCCGGACGCCGAAGAGGATTTCAAAGCTGCGATAGTCCTGGAGGCAAAAGCTGCGGAGATT
>Ga0099791_10000468_pt1 | contig 15029 bp, 17 predicted proteins | sample Rivendell_Oct201_7_FD_77318 | JGI IMG/M metagenome (GOLD analysis project Ga0099791, IMG submission 77318) | Vadose zone soil and rhizosphere microbial communities from the Eel River Critical Zone Observatory, Northern California to study diel... | ecosystem: Environmental > Terrestrial > Soil... | reverse complement strand
CTGGGCATCGGGCAGACCGCGATGCTGGCCGTGGACGACGGCATCCGAGATCTGGAGAAGATCCGGAAGCTCGGGCTGCGCGGCGTGATGCTGCCCGGGAACCCGGCGGTGGCCGACTACCACGACCCGGTCTACGCCCCCTTCTACGAGGCGGCGATCGACCTCGGGCTACCACTCTCCTTCCACATCCTCACCAGCCAGCAGGACACGTTCAAGGTCCGCGGGCCCAAGCTGAACGCGTTCATGTCGATCATCCGCGGCTGCCAGGACCTGGTGGGGACGTTCGTGCTCGGCGGCGTCTTCGAGCGGCATCCGCGTCTGCGTCTGGTCTGCGTCGAGGCCGACGCCGGGTGGGTGCCGCACTTCATGTACCGCATGGACCACGCCTACGACCGGCACCGCTACTGGCTGCCGTCGGGAACGCTCACGAAGATGCCGAGCGAGTACTTCCGCGAGCACGTCTACACCACCTTCCAGGACGACTGGGTCGCCTTCCAGGTGAAGGACCTGTGCAACATCCGCCGGTTGCTCTGGGCCAACGACTTCCCGCACAGCGACTCGACGTGGCCGCGCTCGCAGGAGCTTCTCGCCAAGCACGCCGCCCACCTGACCCCGGAGGAGCTGCGCCTCATCCTCCACGACAACGTGGCCGAGCTCTACGGCCTCGCGGGAGCCTGAGCGATGGATTTCGATCTCGTTATCCGGGGCGGCACGATCGTCGATGGCACCGGAGGTCCGGGCGTCCGCGGTGACGTCGGGATCCGGGACGGCCGGATCGTCGCGGTGGGCGAAGCGAAGGGCGCCGCCGGGCAGACGGTCGACGCGGGAGGCCTCGTGGTCGCGCCCGGCTTCATCGACGTCCACACCCACTACGACGCGCAGGTGATGTGGGACCGGATGCTCACGATCTCGCCCTGGCACGGCGTGACCACGGTCGTCATGGGCAATTGCGGCTTCGGCGTGGCGCCGACGCGCCCGGACCATCGCGGGCTCATCATGCGCACGCTCGAGAAGGTCGAGGGTATGAGCCTCGCCGCGCTCGAGGCGGGCCTCGGCGAGAAGTGGCCCTTCGAGACCTTCCCCGAGTATCTCGACGCGGTCGAGCGCCGCGGCGCCGCGCTGAACGTGGCGGTGCTCCTCGGCCACACGCCGCTGCGGCTCTACGTCATGGGCGAGGAGGCGACCGAGCGCCCGGCGACGGACGAGGAGATCGCGCGGATGCGAACCCTGGTGCGCGAGGCGATCGACGCCGGCGCGATCGGCTTCGCGACCTCGAAGGCGTCCACCCACATCGGCTACGCCGGCAAGCCGGTGCCGAGCCGGGCCGCCCAGTTCGCCGAGATTGAGGCCCTGGCCGGCGCGCTGGGCGAGGCGGGGCGCGGCATCGTCCAGGCCACCGTCGGCCGCGATCTTTTCTTCAAGGAGTTCGAGAGCCTCGCCCGGTCCACCGGACGGCCGGTGACCTGGACCGCGCTTCTGGCCGGCATGATGGGGCCCGGCTCCCACCGCGATCTGCTCGAGAAGTCGCGCGCCCTGATCAAGCAGGGCCTGCAGGTGGTGCCCCAGGTCACCTGCCGGACGCTGAACTTCGAGTTCCAGTTCAAGGAGCCGTTCATCTTCGAGAGCATGTCGGTGTTCAAGCCGATCTCCGTCGCCGACTTCGCCGGCAAGCTCCGGCTCTACGGAGAGCCCGAATTCCGGCGCGCGTTCAAGGAGAGCTTCGACCGGCCGAAGAAGGGGGCGGTGTTCGCCGGGCTGAGCTGGGCGCGGACGTGGATCTCCTGGTACCCGCCGGATCCGTCGCTCGAGGAACGCACGGTCGACGAGGTCGCGGTCGAGCGGGGCGTGCACCCGATCGATCTTGCGCTCGACCTGGCGCTGGCGACGAACCTGGACGCGCGCTTTCGGATGGCGGTGTTCAATCACGACGAGGCCGAGGTGGCCGAGCTGCTCGCCGAGCCCGACGCGGTGTTGGGGCTGTCCGACGCGGGCGCCCACGCGAGCCAGCTCTGTGATGCCTGCTTCTCGACGTACCTGCTGAGCCGGTGGGTGCGGGAGAAGCAGGCGATTGCGCTGCCCGAGGCGATCCGCATGCTCACCTCGCGGCCGGCGGAGGTGTTCGGGATCACCGACCGGGGGCGCCTCGCGCCCGGCCTCGCCGCCGACGTCGTCGTCTTCGATCCGGCCATCGTGGGGGCGAGCAAGCTACGGCGCGTGCACGACTTGCCGGCCGGGGCGGATCGCCTGGTGTCCGACGCCAGCGGCATCGAGGCGGTGATCGTGAACGGCACGGTGATCCGTCGCGGCGGGCGCGACGCGGTCGCGGCGGACGGCGCGCTGCCGGGGGCCCTGCTGCGCAACGGCAGCGCGCGCGGGGCAACAAGCCGAGCTCACTGACCTGGTCATGATCCCCGTCATCGACCTCGCGCCGTACTTGGAGAAGCGCCCGGGCGCCCGGGAGGCCGCCGCCGCCGAGCTGGGCCGCGCTCTGCAGGACATCGGTTTCTTCGTGATCGTGAACCACGGCATCCCGCAGACCCTGATCGACGCCACGTTCGCCGAGGCCCGGCGCTTTCACGCGCAGCCGATGGAGGCCAAGCTCGCCCTGCGCATGAACGAGCACAACAACGGGTACATGATGCTCGGACGGTACGCGGTGTGGACCTCGGACGTGAACGCCAACGACAAGCCCGACCTCAACGAGGCGTTCTTCGTCAAGCGCGAGCGCGCGCCGGACGACCCCCTCGTGCGCGCGGGACGGCGCTTCGCCGGGCCGAACCAGTGGCCGGCGAGCTTGCCCGGCTTTCGCGACGCGGTGATCGCCTACACCGACGCGGTGGACGCCCTGGGGCGGCAGCTCCTGCCCCTGTGCGCGATGGCCCTCGATCTGCCGGCGGACACCTTCGACGGCGCCTTCGCCGAGAGCCAGTTCAGCTTCCGGCTTACCCACTACCCGCCGGTGGCGTCGGAGCCGAACCAGTTCGGCATCGCGCCGCACACCGACGCCAACTTCATGACGTTTCTCGCCCAGAGCGAGGTGCCCGGGCTCCAGGTCCGCCTGCCCGACGGCGCGTGGACCGATGTGCCGTACGTGCCCGGCTCCTTCGCGGTGAATTCGGGCGACATGCTGAAACGGTGGACCAACGACCGGTTCAAGTCCACGCCGCATCGCGCCCTGCCCCCGGTGGGCCGTCCGCGGTACGCGATCCCCTATTTCATGGGCCCGCATCTGGACACCGAGATCGCGTGCCTGCCCACCTGTCAGGGCCCGGGGAACCCGTCGCACCATCCACCCATCACGTACGCGGCGTACCTCGACTGGTGGTACGACGCCAACTACAATGCGGCACGCCAGCGCGACGTGGTTGCGTCAGACCAGCGCGACGTGGCTGCGGCACGCCAGCGCGACGTGGCCTGAACCCCGCGCATCGGCCAGGAGGCGGACATGAAGGTCGGGATCGCGCTCAACATGCTGACCCAGGAAGGCCGGCCGGATGCTGCCGTCCTCTCCGACCATCTGGCCCTCGGGGATCTGGCCGAGCCGCTCGGCTTCGATTCGCTCTTCGCGCTGGAGCACCACTTCACCGGCTACGCCATGTCGCCCTCCCCGACCCAGCTCCTGAGCTACTTCGCGGGCCGGACCAAGCGCGTCACCCTCGGCACCGCGGTGATCGTGCTACCGTGGCACGACCCGGTCCGGATCGCGGAGGAGATCGCCCTGCTCGACATCCTGTCCGGCGGCCGGTGCCTGCTCGGATTCGGCCGGGGCGCGGCCAGCGTGGAGTACGCGGGATTCCGCATCCCGATGGAGGAGGCGCGGGCCCGCTTCGTGGAGACCGCGCAGATCGTGGTCCGCGCGCTCAGCCAGGACGTCTTCGAGTGGGACGGGGAGTTCTTCAAGATCCCGCGGACGTCGATCCGCCCGCGCCCGATCTCCCACCCGGAGCGGCGCATCTACGCCTCGTCGGTGAGCCCCGAGTCGGCCGAGATCATGGCCAAGCTCGGCCTCGGTGTGCTGGTCATCATGCAGAACGAGTGGCCGAAGGCCGCCGAGGACATCGGGCGCTACCGGGAGATCGCCCAGAGCGTCGGCCACACGCCCCGGCCGCCGATCATCCTCACCAACGTTTCGGTGGCGGAGAGCCGGACCGAGGCCCACGAGCGCGCGGTGCAGTATCTCAGCCGCAAGTTCGACTCGATCGACACCCACTACCGCTTCTCGGACGGCCATCTCGGCTCGGTCAAGGGCTACGAGTCGTACGGCGCGACCGCGAAGACCTACGCCAAGATGAAGGATGCCAACTTCCGGCAAAAGGCGGCGGATTTCTACGTGAAGATCCAGGTCGTCGGCACCCCCGACGAGTGCCTCCAGCAGCTGGCGGAGCTTCGCCGGCTCACCGGCCTCGACCACCTGGTCACCGAGTTCGCCTTCGGCGGCATGCCGCACCACGAGGCCGAGCTCAACATGCGCCTCTTCGCCGATCGCGTCATGCCGGTGCTCCAGCGGGACGCTGCGTTCGGGGCGCCGACGTCGTCGGGACCGAGCGAGGCGTCGCCGGTGGGGCAATCAGAGGGAATCTTCGCGCCGGCCTGATCGGGCCGGCCGTTCTGCTCGCCGCTCTCGGCCTATCTTCCCTCCACATCGCCGACCGGGCTGACCTCGCTACCCCACCGCCCGGTGCCGACGCCGCCATCGCCGCCAACGCGGAGCTTCGACACACCCGTATCATCCTGTCCGAGCGAGACTCTCAGCAGGCGGGAGAGCCTCCTTCAGCCCGATTTCTTCTCCTGTGCGACGGCCGCCTCTGCGGCCTGGAAGCCGACCTTGCTGTGGGTACCATCACAGAATGGCTTGGTAACCGAGGCGCCGCACCGACACAGCGCGAATCGCGAACCCCGCCCGCTCACGTCAACCTCGTTGCCGTTCACGTCCACCAGATCGACTTCGCCTTCAACCAGATACGGACCATTGGGCCGGATGCTGATCTTGACCGCCATTGGCATACCTCCTCAAGAGATTGGGGGAAGGATATCCCAAAAGGCGACGACGCCACACCCTTTGACCGCCTGGCATCTATGATGCTGCTCGAGAGGCGGCATGAGTCCCGAAATTCTTCTCTGTCCTGTGTGTCACGAACGCGTCGATCTGGATCAGCACGAGTACGTCGTCACAAACCGGGATACCGCGCGGACGAGGCACAATCGGCTCTACGCTCATTTTGGTTGCGTCAGAGGCCACGAGAAGTCGGTTCAGGATATGAGCGATATGGAGGTCGAAGCCGTTCACCGGCGCATTCTGTCGGAACTGGACGACGGAGCCATGGAACGACTCGGCATACAGCGAATCAACAAGGACACTCGCTGACGGGACAGTGGGAGGGCCCCAGCCGGCGGTGCCACTCAGCGAGAAATCTTTACCGTGGTCCCGGAAGGTATTACCGGGATCAATTACTGGGTCCTATCCGATTGTTCCGAAATCAATAGTTACACGGGTTCAAATGTGGCACCCAGAATGCTCACATTTCCTCCACGGCACCGATGATACGGCGCGACGGGCAACGGGCGGTAGAAGGTCAGGGCGTTGTCTCTTGCACAGAGGCACCGTCGACGACGATTTCGTCCACGACGATCCGCATCGCGCTCCTGAGTGACAGCGCCCTTTTCCGGTCCGGCCTCCATCGCCTCCTCAGCTCTGATCGTTCGTTCCTCGTGGTGGGCGAGATCACGGCACCCCCCATGCGCGAAGCACTGCGGAGTAGCGTTCCCCAGATCCTCCTTGTGGACGCGCAGACCTCGGGGGCCCTCGAGATCTGCCGGGAGCTTCGCCTGAATGGTGTGCGGCCATGGGTCATCATGGCGGGCGCCGACGGACACGAAGGATGGGCCGTCGAAGCTCTGAAGGCGGGGGTTCGCGGAATTCTCTCCAAGACCGCCACCGTCGAGAACCTCCTCAAGGCGGTCCGTGTCGTCCACCAAGGCGAGGTGTGGGCGAGTAACCGGGTAATCGCCCTGAGCGTCGCGGAGCTGGCGGCCCGGTCGGTCAATCCCCGGGAGGGAAAGCTGGCCTTCGGTGAACGCCTGAGCGCTCGAGAGCAGCAGATCGTGCACCTGGTTGTCGATGGGCTCAGCAATCTCGAGGCCGCGACTCGACTCGGGATCACCGAGGCGACCGTGAAAGCACATCTCACCCACATCTTCCAGAAACTGGCGTTGCGCGGCCGTGCTCAGCTGGCCGCACGCTACCACGGTCGCCTCTCCGCGCCGTCTCGGGGCGCCCGGCGACCCGTCCTGGATGCCTGACCCGCCTTCTGCGCGCGGCGGGCGCCCGGCTCCTACTCGCCGCCTATCTCCGATCGAAGACGCTCTTCACGCGCTCAACGAGCTCTCGAATCTCATCTCGATGAGCGCCTTGCTCGAGGACCGCGATCTCGATACCGGGTTCTCGATGTACGACGCTGCCTCGTCGAAAGAGGACAAAGTACCCTTTCTCGCCGCGCTCGATCCACTCGACCACGAAGTCTCCCCGAGTCTCCGCGATCGCACGGCGCAGATTCATCGCCGCGGATTCTTCACGTGAAGGCCACAGCTGCTCTTGCATCGCCGCTCTCCTCGTGAGCCGGAACGTATCAACTAGATTACGCAGAACATGCCGCGGGGTCTGTGAATCTTTCGCCAGAAGAACCCGAAGGTCCGGCCACCTCGGTCACCCGCCAGCGACTCCCGGCGCGGTCCTTGACCCCTCCGGGCCGGCCAGACTAAGCTCTCGCCCACTGTCCGACGTTCCCCGCCGCAAGGCATGATGGCCGGAATCCACGGCGACATGGATCGAGAAGCAACATGACGCACCCTCGGAATTTTCCCCCAAGCGGGAGCCGACTGGGTAAAGTGGTGTCCTCGATCACCCGTCACTAGACGGAGGTCGGACTCGGGTAGCTCGGTGGCCACCTCAAAAGGAGGGACTGCGATGCCCAGAACGACTCAGCTCACGCTCAGCCTGCTGTCGCGACCCGGCACACTCGCCGCACTTGCCCGCACGCTCGCCGACGCCGGCGTAAACATCATGGCACTCAGCGCCGCCGAGGTTTCCGGCCGCGGAAAGATCCGGCTGCTAGTCAACGACTCTGTCCGGGCCAAGCGCGCGCTCCGTAAGGCGAAGTACAGGGTCAGGGAGGAGCCAGCGTTCGCGTTGCGGCTCCGGAACAAGCCGGGCGCACTCGCTCGGATTGCGGCCCGGCTGGCAAAGGAGCGGATCAACGTCCGGTCGATCTATGCCACCACAGCGGGTCGTGGCTCCGCCGTGGTCGTCCTCACCGTCGGAGGCAACGCAACCAAGGCGCGCAGGGCGCTTGGTCGCTGATCCCCGGCGGCCGGCCTCAGCCAAGCGAGGGCAGAGTACGTGCGCCGGTCCACTGGGCCCTCGTGTGGCCGCCTGGCCTCGGGAGGAACCAGTCGGGCCGTGCTCGCCGGATGCGGCCGTCGCATCATCGCAGCGCGGGCGCCTCGAAGAGGTCGACCGTGCCGCGCGCACTGTCTGTGATCGCGAAGACCTCGTAGAGCTCGATCTGCAGCTTCATGCCGTAGCGCTCGATGATGCCGTCGAACCAGGGCCCGCCGTAAAAGGCCTTCGCGTCGAGTTTCGCTAGTCTGACATTCGTGCGGGGAAGAGTAGGTCCCTGGGAAGACACCCGTCACCGCTCCGGCCGGCCCGTTGACGGGCCGGCCGCTCCCGTCCATGCTGTGGCCCATGGCGCCCGAGTTTCGCCATCTCTTCACGCCCCTCCGGGTCGGCGGGCTCACCCTCAAGAACCGGATCTTCTCGACCGGGCACGCCGAGGCGATGGCCGAGGACGGCAAGCCCGGCCCCCACCTGCGCGCGTACCATGAAGCCAAGGCCCGGGGCGGCGCGGGCCTCACCATCGTCGGCGGCTCGACCAGCGTCCACCCCTCCTCGCCGGCCAGCGCCTGGAACATGGTCGCCAATCACGACGACTCGGTCATCCCCGGCTATCGGAGTCTCGCGGACGCGGTGCACCGCCACGGCTGCCGGGTCATGAGCCAGCTCACCCACATGGGCCGGCGGTCGCAGTCCGACGTGGAGGGCTGGCACGTCCTGCTGGCGCCATCGCAGATTCCGGAGAAAGTCCACCGCGAAGTGCCGCACGAGATCGAGCCCGAGCAGATCACCATGCTGGTGCGCGCGTTCGGGGATGCGACGCGGCGCTGCCGCGAGGGCGGACTGGACGGGGTGGAGCTCTCCTTCGCTCACAACCATCTGGTGGACCAGTTCTGGTCACCGCTCTTCAACCAGCGGACGGATGAATACGGGGGCAGCCTCGAGAACCGGATGCGCTTCGGCTTCGAGGTCCTGCGGGAGATCCGGCGCCAGGTCGGGAGCGACTGGGTGGTCGGCGCGCGGATCTCGGGCGATGAGATGACCGCGGGTGGGCTCACCGCGGCCGATATGGCGGAGATCGCCCGCCGCCTGGCCACCTCCGGGCTCGTGGATTTCCTTTCGATCATCGGCGGTGCGGCGCACACGCTGCCCCTGCAAGCCCTCGCCGTCCCCAACATGGCCTCGCCGCACGGCATCTACGTCCCTCTCGCGGCCGCCATCAAGGCGGCCGTGGCCACGATGCCGATCTTCCACGCCGGCCGCATCGTGGATCCCATTCACGCGGAGCAGATCCTGGCCGATGGCTCCATCGATCTGGTCGGGATGACCCGTGCGCTCATCGCCGATCCCGATCTGCCCCGCAAGGCCATCGAGGGGCGGCTCGACGACGTGCGCCTGTGCGTCGGAGCCAATGAGGGGTGTATCGACCGAATCTATCAGGGCAAGCCGGTCACCTGTGTCCAGAACCCCGGCGCGGGCCGGGAGACGGAGCTGGCCGAGCTGGTCCCGACTGCTTCGCCCCGGCGCGTCGTCGTGGTGGGCGCCGGGCCCGCGGGCCTCGAGGCGGCCCGGGTAGCCGCCCTCCGTGGCCATCGCGTGGTCCTTCTCGAGCGCGAGGCTGAAGTCGGGGGGCAGGTGCTGCTCGCCGCCCGCGGGCCGGCACGCGCGGAGTACGCGGGGATCCTCCGCTTCCTGGCCCGTCAGGTGGAGAAGCTCACCATCGATTGCCGGCTGCGGGTCGAGGCCAGCGTCGACACGGTGCTGGCCGAGTCACCCGAGGTCGTGATCATCGCCACCGGCTCGTCTCCGTATCGGCCCGACCTGCCCGGACTCGACGGCAAGCACGTCGTGACCGACCGCGATGTTCTCCTCGATCGCGCCGAGGTCGGCGAGCGGGTCGTCGTCGTGGACGACGTCCACACCCAGCAGGGACTGTCCACCGCCGAGTACTTGCTCGACCGCGGCCGCCGCGTCGAGGTCATCTCGCGGCTCTTCTACGCCGGGCAGGACGTGGGGGTCACCTCGATCGCGCCCCTGTACTCGCGGCTGTTCGCGAAGGGTGTGATGCTGACCCCGCACACCGATCTGGTCGCGGTGGAGGGCTCGGCGGTCGTGGTGGCCAACGTGTACACGCACACGGAGCGGCGGATCGAAGGCGTCGATACCCTGGTGCTGTCGATGGGCAGTCGCTCCACCGACGCCCTGTACCGGGCTCTGAAGGGCAAGGTGTCCATGCTCCACGCGATCGGCGATTGCGTGGCCCCGCGCGGTGTCCACCAGGCGATCCTCGAGGGGACCCGGGTAGCGCGGGCGGTGTGACCTGACCATGACCCCATCGTCAGGTCGGATTCGGGCCCTGGAGCATCGCGCGTATCGTCTGTTCGAGGCGTCGCACGCGACGCGACAAAATCGTGAGGATCCGCCTCATCAGCTCCGGGGTCTCGTCCAGGAGTCGCCAAAAGTGGGAATGATCCACGACGAGCATCCGCACATCGGTCGTCGCCACGATCGACGCGGACCGGGGTTCCCCATCGACCAGGCTCATCTCGCCAAAACAGTCTCCCGGCTGTAGCTGGCTACCAGGGCCCACCGGCGTCCGCACCGCCGCCATGCCGTCTATGATGATGAAGAACGTGTCACCCGCATCTCCAATCTGCGTGATAACGGTCCCCGATGGCGCCTCGACGATCCTCGAGAGATCGGCAACCCGGCGAAGCTCGTCCTCACTGAATCCGCTGAAGAGCGGAACGCGCTGCAGATGCCGTAACTGCGCATCGCCGGAGGGCTCGGCCGCGCCAGCGTATGCCTGCTCGGTCTCGTCGGGATCATGGAAAGGCAACCGGTCAGTTGTTCGTGGATCGATCTCCATAGGGCCCTCCCTCCTCAGGCAGGTAGGAATGGACCTATATCCTAGAAGGTATTGGCTTGGAAGCAAGGCCCGCCCTGGTGATGATCGCCTGGTTTGCCGGCTGACAGACGCCTCCCGAACCCAGCCCCGCAAATAGCGGCCCGCTCCTCCTGAACTGTACACGGCTGCCCTTGGGGAGGTTCCGCCGGGAGCCCTGCTGATCCTCGGGCTCCTATTCGGGGCTGCCGTAGCGTCTGCGTCGGGGCCTGTCAGGCAGGGGTATCGTCCTTCGGAGGAGCATACGTCATTGATCGCGCTCGTGGCGCGTCTGCCGTGCTCTACGTCGCACTCGCCCTTGTTGCATCGACCATAGTTGCCGAGGCTCTCTTTGTGGTCGAACTGCTCGTAACAGGAGAGCCGCTCAAGCGGCCTGACTACGACAGGCTCGAGTTCGGGCACGCTATTGGCTGCTTCGGGCACAACTCCCAGACGCTAGACCTCTTTGTTGAGTCCTCCGCTTTCCAAGTCGTCGGATTCTCGACGCACCCCCCGGGTGGTACAGGGCTTGCCTTCGAAGAGCGCGACGATGCCAGACCACAGCGGAATGAAGCTCGAAGGGTGGATCGCTGTCATTTCCTTGCTCCTGGTGCTGCTTCTCGCACAGTTGGGTTGACGCTAGCCGCGACCGTGGGGGTCGTCGGGATCCCCACGACAGCCCACCACCAAATACCGTTTCCCCCGAACACTGATGGAGGACAAGCCATGCCGCCGACCAAGCTGTCACATGTTGTGTTCCAGACCGATCAGAAGAAGGAGATGCAGGACTGGTACTGCGACGTTCTCGAAGGCCGCGTCGTGTACGAGGACACGCATCTCGGGTTCATGACCTACGACGACGAGCATCATCGGGTGGCGTTCGTGGACTTCGGTCCGCTCATCCCGCGCCACCGTGACGCGGACATGGCCGTGCCGCCCACCGACCCTCCGGGCGTCCATCATGTCGCGTTCACGTTCGGCTCGATGGGCGAGTTGCTGGAAAACTACGTGCGCCTCGCCGGGCGGGGCATCCGGCCGTTCTACTCCATCAACCACGGGCCGACCACGTCCCTGTACTACAGCGATCCCGACGGCAACCGCGTCGAGTTCCTCGTCGACAACTTCGCGACCGCAGAGGAGGGTCAGGCCTGGATGCGCTCGCCGGCTTTCGAAAGCAATCCGATCGGCGTCGAGTTCGACCCGGACGAGCTCGTCCGGCGGTTTCAGTCCGGAGTGCCGGTGGCCGACCTGGTCATCCGTGACGCCTAACGCGCGAGCCCGGGTCAGCCCTAGCGCCGAGATCCAACGCCGGACGTTCCTGGGCGGCGTGGCGAGCCTCCTCGTCACCGCCTCTGTCGCAGCCGAACCGCACAGAGGCGAGAGGCCCTTGCGCATCGGCTACCTCAGTCCGACCGTGTCGACGCCCCTTGAGGCAGGGTGGCTTCAGGAATGGCGGATCGCTCTGAGTCGGCGAGGCTACCCGGAGCATGTCGTGACGTTGGAGGAGCGGTATGCCGGGGATCGGCTTGAGCGGCTCCCGACCCTCGCGACGGAACTCGTACGGGTGAGGGCCGATCTCCTTCTGACGTTCGCAACGCAGGCGACGCTTGCGGCCAAGGCGGCGACGGCTGCGATCCCCATTGTCATGATCGGGGTCGGCGATCCGATCGGCGTGGGCATTGTGAGGAGCCTCAACCGGCCCGAATCCAATATCACGGGACTGGCGCTTTCAAATGTCGATACCGCCGGGAAGCGCCTCGAGTTCCTCAAACAGGCTGTTCCCGGTCTGTCCCGGGTTGCGGTCCTGACGAATCCGCGGAATGAGGCGTTGACCAACCTGCATATGGCGCAGACGCAGCAGGTCGCGGAGCGATTGGGCATTGCGCTCGACCGTCAGGCGGTCACGGGACCTGAGCACCTGGCCGCGACGTTCGCCGCCGTCGTGAGGCAAGGAGTCAACGGCGTGCTCGTGCTTCCGGACCCCGTATTTATCGCGCACCGGGAGCGAATCGCCCAGCTGGCCCTCAACTACCGGCTGCCGGCCGCCGCGCCCGAGGGTCCGTTCGTCGAAGCGGGATGCCTTCTCGCCTACGGACCTGACGTGGCCGAGATCTATCGACAGGCCGCACGATTTGTCGACAGGATTCTCCGGGGCGCCAAGCCCGCGGATCTTCCGGTCGAGCAACCGACCGAATTTGAACTGGTCATCAATCTCAAAACAGCCAAGGCTCTTCGGTTGCGGATCCCGCAGGGGCTCCTCCTGCGGGCGCACCACGTGATAGGGTAGTCCGATTCGAAGGACTCGTACGACACTTCTTTGGCAAGGAGCAACCCATGACCCTCGAAAAAGTCCTGCACACCGCGAAAGCCCACACCACGGCTACGCACAAGGTCTTCCCCGGACAGGCGAAGACGGTGACGTTCACAGTGCCCGCCCTGGCGAAATGAGTCAGAGATCGCCATGACTCGCACCCACCAGCCAGGCCAAACCCTCTTCCAGTCGATCCTGCCCGAGGACATCGTCTGGAAGCCCTTCCCCGCGTTTCCGTCTTCCGTCCGCCTCGCGGTAGTCGTCGGTCAACCCTCGGAACCAGGTCCCTACGTTGTCCGCGTCAAGGTGCCCACCGGCGTGAAGCTCATGCCGCACAAGCACCCGGAGGACCGCGTATACACCGTCATGTCCGGCGTCTTCTACATCGGTCTTGGCGCCAGGTTCGACGCGGATGGCCTGAAGGCGTATCCCCCGGGCAGCGTCCTTGTGCTGCCGGGCGATACCCTCCACTTCCATTGGGCCAAATCGGGGGAGTACATCACCCAAGTGACGGGAATCGGCCCCCTGGGTCTCGAATACCTGAACCCGACGGACGATCCGCGCAACCAAGGCTAGAACGAGAGGGAGAGGGAGAAGAATGAGAGCCAGCCTGCCCTTCGTGCTTCTCGGTGCCGCCCTCGGTGCGGGTGCCGCCAGCGCGGCCGACGACATGCCGGCCTTCAAGGTGGAGCGCTGGGTGAACTCAAGCCCACTGACGGCCGACACGCTGCGTGGCAAGGTCGTCCTGGTGGACTTCTGGGAGTACACCTGCGTCAACTGGATCCGCACCGCGCCCTACGTCAAGGCGTGGCACCGCGATTACGCCGACCGCGGCCTGGTCGTGGTCGGCGTGCACGCGCCCGAGTTCGAGTTCGGGAAGCGCGCCGAGAACATCGACCGTGGGATCCGCGATCACGGGCTCACCTATCCGATCGCCCTCGACAACGATTTTGCGACGTGGCAGGCCTTCGGCAACGACGCCTGGCCGGCGAAGTACCTCTTCGACGCCCACGGCAAACTGGTGAAGCGGTGGGTGGGAGAGGGCAGCTACCACGACATCGAGACCGAGATCCGGCGCCTCTTGGTCGCGGCCAACCCGGGGGCCGCACTGCCACCAATCGGCCCCGAGGCGACTGCGTTTGCAAAGACGGGCGAGCCCTCGTACGCCGGCATCACGGGTGAGACCTACGTCGGTACCGATCGCCGAGAGGCGGGCACGGCTACCCTGCAGGGGAACTGGAAGAGCTCGCCCCAGTACGTCGAACTTCAGAACGGCACTGGCAAGATCATCCTTCCCTTCACGGCCGGTGAGGTCAACCTGGTGATGCAACCGGGAGCGACGGGGAAAGCGGCGGTCGCGGTGGTGCTCGACGGGAAACCGGTCGGCGTGGCACGCGGCGCCGACGTCGGCCCTGACGGAGTGGCGCGCTTCGATCGATCAGGCATGATTCGCCTGGTCGCCCGCGCGCCCCGTCGAAACCACGTTCTGACCCTGGTCGTGAGCGATCCCGGGCTGCGAGTGTATGTGTTTACCTTCGGCCCCTGAGGGGAGAATGCGCCGACCGTGCTCATCAAAACGATCGGCGCCCATGTAAAGGGCGGCGCGATCGCAGGCTGCGGACACGTTCTGCCCTCGGAGTGCCCCGACGAGAGGGAGAATCGTCATATGTCGCAGCCATGATGCGACCGGTGAGGTCTGTCCCTCTCGCGATCGTCGCCCTGCTCGGTCTTGTCGCTTGCTCCGCCGGCGCGCTCGCGGTTTGCGCGTCCGCCCGTGGCACGTATGCAGCAGGGACCTGCACTCGATGGAGTGCGGAGCAGGAGGCGGCCGAGCAGCTGTGCCAAGCCCGGGCAGGCGTGTACCTGACGGGCCAGGACACCTGTGTGGTCGGCGCCGGCGGGCCTTAACGATCGCGCGTAGTTGAAGGCTCCCTAGATGAGGCCACGCTTCACGGCCTCTGCCACGATCCCCGTTCGCGACCGAACCGTGAGCTTGTCGCGAATCTTCGTGAGGCGATCCTTGATCGTGTGAGGACTGAGGTGAACACGCTCCGCGATTTCCTTGATCGTGTGACCCTCCGACAGGTGACGCACGATCCTGACCTCCAGGTCGGACAGCGTCGCTGCGCGCGCGGCACGCGTCCGGCCTGGTTCGGCACCCGAGTCCGGCGCAGCCACCCGCGCGACGAGTGAGCCGGTGATCTTGGGATCCAGCACCGTGTGGCCGCGGTGAATGGAGCGGATGGCACTCTTGAGCTCGGCAAGCTCAATGTCCTTGACCATGTACCCTCTCGCGCCAGCCGCCAAGCTCTGGAGCACTAGCAGGATGCTGAAGAATGCCCGCGCAAGGTGGCAGTCTCGAGCAAGAGGTGGTGTGCCGATAGTCGGGAGTGACGGTCAGCGAGGCCCAGGAGGCCCGGCCACCGGCTCGGTGGGGCCCG
>Ga0099791_10000467_pt1 | contig 15041 bp, 11 predicted proteins | sample Rivendell_Oct201_7_FD_77318 | JGI IMG/M metagenome (GOLD analysis project Ga0099791, IMG submission 77318) | Vadose zone soil and rhizosphere microbial communities from the Eel River Critical Zone Observatory, Northern California to study diel... | ecosystem: Environmental > Terrestrial > Soil... | reverse complement strand
TCGACCCGCGAGAGATACGCGGTGAGGAAGGTCTCGTTGTCGCCGTCGTCGACCAGCGTCGCACCCTGGGGCAGTCCGGACATGAGATCCCGGCCGTAGCGCTCGGGAAGCCGGAAGCCGCTCCGGTCACAGAGCCCGTAGTGAAGGAGGCACGTGACGAGGAGTCCGGCGCAGAGGACCGCGGCGAGCGGCGCGCGCGCGAGGCGCGGGATCAGCTTCAGGGCTCTCGCGGCCGCCCCGGCCCAGAGCGCCACGACCATCGTGACCGGAATGAGGAAGGGCCCGATCTGGGCCAGGTGCTCCGCGTCCGGCGTGAAGGCGACGAGCCCCACGAGCGCGGCCGGGATCGTGAGGGCGGCGAGCGCGAGCGGAAGGAGCGCCGCACGGGCGCGCCCCGTGACGAAGACGCCCACTCCGGCCAGCGCCATGGCGATCGCGCCGAGCGACGTGGCCACGAGACCCGCCATCGCGACCACCTCGTCGATGGAAAGGCTCAGGCTGTACCCGTTCTGGCGCAGGCCCCCGTAATTGCGCCGCATCAGATTTTCCCACAGCGCGGCCAGGCTCTGGTCATGGCCCCAATCGAGGATGGGATGGGTACCGCTCCGGAGCGGAAGGAGAACGACCACCGAGAAGCCGGCCAGGGACCAGGCCAGGCAGAGAAGGAGCCGCCGCGGATGGAAGCGCCGCGAGAGCACCCACCCGCCGAGCACGAGCGCCGGAAAGAGAAGCGTCTGGTGGGCGAGGAGCGAGAGGCCGGCCGTGAAGAAGAAGATCGCGTCGGCGCGCGCTCCACCGTACCGCTTCGATCGCGCGCGGAGGGCCGTGATCGCGAGGAGCAGCATGAAGACCGTGGCCAGGGCGTAGACCTCGGTCACCACGGCCGCGTCCCACACCAGAGTCGATCCGGCGAACACGACCGTGGCCACGATCCGGCCCAGGCGGTCCAGCCCGGACCGCCGGGCCAGCAGGTAGAAGAGGCCCGCGGCGACGGCCGAGAGAAGAGCGGAGAGGGCGTTGGCGCGGAGCGCGGCCGTGCCCCAGGGAACGAGGTCCATGCAGCGCGCGAGAAGCACCCAGAGCGGATAGCCGGGGGGATGCGGGATTCCCATGGAGTGGGCGGCGAGGATAAGCTCTCCGCTATCGCCCGCGCCGACGGAAGGCGCGAGCGTCAGGGCGTACACGAACGCCGCGATCGCCGCTGCGACGAGGCTTCCTGCCCCGGCGCGGGTCCAGCTCATCGAGTCCCCCGATCCCCTCCGAAAGGCGCGCGAGGTGGGAGCACGCTCCCACCTCGGCCGGTTTCTGAATTAGAAGCGAACAGCGCTCTAGTAGGACGAATACGCGTTCAGGTTCGCCTTCACGATTCCGGTGGCGCCGATGTACTGCCAGCCGCCGGCGTTGTCGATACCCGCCGTGGTCTTCACCGCGCTCGAGTTCAGCACCGGCTCCTTCGGGACGTTGCCGTCCGCGAAGATGGTGCCGTTCAGGGTCGGGAAGGTGGCCGCACCGTTCAGGGCGTTGCGCGCGTACTGGATCGCGATCGCCGAGCGGATGGAGCCAAGCTGTCCCTTCAACGTGGCCACGCGGGCCTGCTCACGCATGTCTTCGTACTTCGGAATCGCGACCGCGGCCAGGATGCCGAGGATCACGATCACGATGACGAGCTCGATCAGCGTGAAACCGCTCTCAGAACGATTCCGGTACATGTGCAATGCCTCCCTGTTTGACTGCATCGGTGCCCGGGTCCTCGGGGCACGTACGTACGGGTCCATGCATTGCAATCGGCAATTTCGGGGGCAATCTTGAGTCTCAGTGGCGGAAGACGTTCATGAGGTTCCAGAGGGGCAGGAAGACCGCCAACGCGGTGAAGAGGACCGCGGCGCCCAGGATGATCAGCAACACGGGCTCGATGGCCGTGGAGAGGTTCTTGACCGCGTAATCGACGTCCTGGTCGTAATATCGCGAGACGCGGAGGAGCATCTTGTCGATCGCGCCCGTCTCCTCCCCGACCGCCAGCATCTTGGTCACGAGCGCGGGGAAGTAGGCGCTCCCCCGGAGCGGCTCCGCCAGCCCCATTCCCGCCACGACCCCGTCCCGCATCTTGTCGATCTCCGCCTCGATCACCTTGTTTCCCACGACGCCCCGCACGATATCCAGCGCCTGGACGATCGGGATCCCGCTCGCGAGAAGCGCCGAGAGGACGCGCGCGAAGCGGGACATGATCGTCATGAGGAAGATGGGCCCGAAGATGGGGACCGTGATCACGAACCGGTCGATGGCCACCCGGCCCCGCTCGGTCCGGCTCCAGACGGTAGCGCCGGCGATGGCACCCACGACGACGAAGAGGAACCCGAACCAGTAGTGCTCGAAGAAGTCGCTGATCCCGATCAGGACCCGCGTCGGCAAAGGCAGCTGGCTGTCGAACTTCCGGAAGAGCGAGGCGAACCGGGGCAGCACGAACTTGATCAACACCAGAAATGCGAGACCCAGCTCGCTCACGATCAGGGTCGGATAGAAGGTGGCGGAGCGGACCCTCTGGTCCGTCTCCGCCTCGTACTCGAGCAGCGAGGCGACCCGGTCCAGCATCTGGGCCAGGAGACCGCCCTCTTCCCCGGCGAAGACCAGGTTGACGTAGATGCGGGGGAAGCAATCCGGCTGACGCCGCAGCGCTTCGGTCAGCGTGGAGCCCTGCTCGACGTCCGATCGCACCCGGTCGATCGCCTGCTTCAGCCTGGGGTGCGTGGTCTGGGTGTGAAGGCTCTCCAGGGAGGAGAGAATGGGGAGCCCCGAATCGAGCATGGTCTCGAGCTGGCGCGTGAAGAGAATGAGATCGCGCGGGGATACCTTCCTGTCGAGGAAGGGGATCGACCGGACGCGCGTCTGCGGGCCGCCGTAGGCCTCCAGGCGCACCGGCACGAGCCCCATGCTGTGGATCCGCTCCACCGCCTGGTCCAGGTTCGGCGCTTCGAGGAGCCCCGTCTGCGACTCTCCCGACAAGCTTCTCGCCCGGTAGCGAAACGCGGCCATGGGTTACTTCCGGACCGGGAAGACGGCCTGATCCGTGTCCTGGGTATGGATGTTCTTCCTGGTGACCCGGATCACCTCGGAGAGCGTGGTCACGCCCTGGGCGGCCTTCCGCAGCGCGTCGTCGCGCAGGGTGGCCATCCCCGCCCGCCTCGCGGCGCGCGCGATGTCCTCGGTGGAGGCGCGCGAGACGATGAGATCGCGGATCTCGTCCGTCACGGTGAGGAGCTCGAAGATTCCAAGCCGGCCCCGGTAGCCGGTCTGGCCGCAGGCCATGCATCCCTGCCCCACGACGAAATCCCCCTTCACGGCCTGGCCCCCCAGCTCCCGCAGCGCCTCGGCCGGCGGCTCGCTGGGCTTCTTGCACTTCTCGCATACGCGGCGCACCAGGCGCTGTGCCACCACCCCCAGCATGGCCGAGGAGAGGAGGAAGGGCTCGATCTTCATGTCGAGCAGCCGCGGCAGCGCCCCCGCGGCGTCATTGGTATGCAGCGTGGAGAGGACGAGATGCCCGGTGAGCGCGGAGCGCACCGCGATCTCGGCGGTCTCGCCGTCCCGGATCTCGCCGACCATGATCACGTCAGGGTCCTGGCGCAGGAGCGCGCGCAGGCCGCGCGCGAAGGTGAGGCCCACGTCGGGGTCCACCTGCGTTTGCCGGATGGAGGGCAGGTGGTATTCCACCGGGTCCTCGAGCGTCACGATGTTCCGCTCGACGGTGTTGATGCCCACGATGCAGGAATAGAGCGTCGTGGTCTTCCCGCTTCCCGTGGGTCCCGTGACGAGCACGATCCCGTTGGGGCGCTCCACCATGCGCGCCAGCTCCGCCATGGGCCCGGGAGCCAGCCCCAGGTCCTTGGTGCCGAGGAGGGCGCTCGATTTGTCCAGCACGCGGAGCACCACGTTCTCGCCGTGGATGGTCGGGAACGTGGAGACGCGGAGGTCGTATTCCTTCCCCGAGACCTCCATCCGCGCGCGCCCGTCCTGCGGAAGGCGGCGCTCCGCGATGTCGAGCTGCGCCATGATCTTCACGCGCGACACAACCGAGGCGTGGATGGATTTCGACTGGATCGAGGCCTCGCGCAGGATTCCGTCCACGCGGTAGCGGATCCGGAGATTCTGCTCGTCCGGCTCGAAGTGCAGGTCGGAGGCACCCTCGCGCACCGCCTGGTGCACGACCGCGTTCACGAAGCGGATGACGGGCCCGTCCTCCTCGGCGCGGACGACCGAGTCGCTCTGGCCCATGCCCAGCTTCTGCCCCTGCTCGCGGACGAGGAGCTCCAGCCCGCCGCCGAGCGGCCGGTGGCGGTCCACCGCCTCGCGGATGTGGGGCTCCGGGGAGACCACCACCTCGACTTCCAGTCCCGTCGCGGACTTCACTTCGTCCAGGGCCACGAGGTCGAGGGGATCGCTCATGGCGATCGTGAGGGTGTTGCCGATCTTGAAGAGTGGGACCAGCTTGTACTGGCGCTCGATCCGCTCCGGAACGAGGCGCACGATCTCGGGCTCGAGCACGTAGGTCGTGAGGTCCATGCGCGGGATGCCGAGCTGCTCCTCGTAGTAGTCGAGGATCGCCCGCTCCTCGACCAGCTCGAGGCGGAGCAGCACCTCTCGGAGCGCCTGCCCCGTGCGCCGCTGCTCCTCGAGGGCGCGAGAGAGCCCGTCGGGGGAAAGATGCCCCTGCTCGACGAGGCTTTGACCGAGCGGTTTTCGCCCTCCTGCCGCCATGTCCCCTGCTCCCCGATGGAATAGGCGCCGATACCCGGAATGGGAATTCGGCTTTTCCATCGCAGGTATCGGCCTTGGAGGCGCCTATCTGGAGAACTTTGGAGCGGAGGGGGGAGCGCTACTTGATGATGATCTTCTGCCGCGGCGTGATTCCCTCGGGTGCCGGCTCCGGAGCCTGCGTGATCTCCGGAACCGCGTCATTCCCCATCCCCAGGAGGAGGATGTCGGCGCGGAAGAAGAATCCCTGCCCGCCGGTGGCTCCGGGCGCCGAGGCCGCGGGCGGGCTCGAGCCGCCGGGCGGGGCGAGGGCGAAGGGAGGCGTGCCGTAGGGGATCCTCACGGGATCCACCGCGGTCCGGCTCGCGGAGTCGGTCTGCGCCGGACCGCCGATCGGTACGCGCTCCGAGGAGACTTCGATGATCGAGCGCGCGTACCCGGTCACCGGGACGCCCGTGCTCCACCAGTCGGTGCGCGTCATCACCGCGCGGTTCACATACGTGCTGTCGCTCCCCTGCCAGTCCTGCTTTCCGTAGCGGCGCACCCGCTCCACCGCGCAGGGGAGCACCCGCGCGCCCACGCGGACCGTATCCGGCGCCAAGGCGTCGGTCATCGTGCTGCCCGCGAACTCGATCAGATCCATCGCGGAGATATCGTCGTCCGCCAGGGGCGAGCCCTCCTCCCCGACCGGATATTCGAAGAGCCTGCCGTCCGGCATGAGCCGCTGATACCGGGCGAGCGCCAGCTTCATCGCACCCCCTCGCGCGCCGGGGGACGCCGCGTGCTCCGGCGGCGCGAAGAACCCCCGCTCCACCCGCGCTCTTCCGTTCTCGACCGTCTTGAGCTCGATCCAGGCGCCCGCCTCGTCTCCCATCCCCTCCCGCGAGACCACGGCGAGCCGCTGCATCACGCGCTTGGGAGGGCGGTTCTTGAACACGACGTTCACCTGGTAGGAGATCCAGCTTCCGGAGTGGACGTCCGGAGGCACGAGGAGGGAGACCAGCTTGAGGCCCTGGGCGTGGGACGCACCAGCGGCGAAGAGCAGCGCCAGGACGACGAGCGCCGGAGTCAGCGCGCGGCTACTGACGCCAGTGCACAATATGCTTCAGCGCCTCTTCGTAATCGAAGTTGGGATTCTGCTCATGGGTGTGGCAGCTCAGGCAGACGTCGGGTCCCACGACGGCGGCGTTCACCGCGCCATGGTCCGGGTGCTTGGTACCCATCCCGTGGCAGTTCTCGCACTGGACGTTCACCAGATCCGGGGTCCCCTGCTTGGTGGCGAATCCGCCGGGCTGGCCGTAGCCGACCACGTGGCACGGAAGGCATTCGGGAGAAGAATCGCGCTGATTCTTGGTCAGCGTGGCGAACGCGCGCGCGTGATCCTGGCTCGAGTACATCTGATACTCGGCCTCGTGGCAGCGCCGGCAGTTCTTCTCTCCCAGGAAGTGATCGCCGGCCACCGAGACCGGGGCCGTCGTGGCCGCCGACGGCGCGGGCGCGGGCTCGCTGGCGAAGCGGCGATTCATCTCGTCGTTGAAGGCGTCCACCGTGCGATTCATCTCGTCGTCGGCGGGGACCTTGTCGTCCAGCGCGACCACTTCCCCGTCGTAGGACGCGATCTTGCCGTCCTCCACGACGAGATGGACGCCGGGGATGTACTGGCCCCGCTCGCCGGTGCGCGTGTTGATCACGCCGTTCGTCTTCACGATCTCGCGGAAGAGGCCCGGCTGATGCCCGAAGACCATGACGTCGATCCCGGGGGCGTCCAGCGTGAGCCGCTGCCCCTCGGTCAGCCCGAGGTGGGAGAGAAGGACGATCACGTCCGCCTTCTTGCGCATCTCGGGAAGGAGAACCTTTGCCGTCGCGACCGGGTCCTCGACCATGAGCGCGCGCTCGCTCGCGAGGGTCCGGATCTTCAGATCCTTGCCCATGAGCCCGAAGAAGGCGACGCGCACGCCGCAGATCTTCCTCACGGTGTAGGGCTTCACGAAGGGCTTCTTCGTGTCGGCGTAGACCAGATTGGCCGAGACGACGTCGATCTTCGTCTTCTTGAACGTGGAGAGGAGGAACGCCTGGCCGAAGTTGAACTCACGCTCGCCGAGGGTCACGGCGTCGTAGCCAAGCTTGTCCATGGCGTCGACCAAGAACGCGCTCTTGAGCGAGTCCTGGGCGCCGGCCGCGCCGAAGAAGTCCCCCGCGTCCACGCGGATGTGGTTGGGGAACTTCATCGCGCCTACCTTGAACTGACTCGCCCTCCGGGCGAGTCCGCCGAGCGGGTGAGCGTGTCAGCCGCAGGGAGCGAGCTCGCCGTACACATCCGTGGTGCTCTGGATCAGGATGTCGCACGGCGTACCCTTCCCCATGAGGCGCGGGCTGAATACCGCAAGCCCCATAGCGACAAGCAGAAAGAGTAGAGACCGAAATCGCGTCAGGTCGAATCACCCCCGTCCTGGTAGTGGTGAGAACGCTCGTGACTATACCCCGCAAGGACCGCCCGGTTCAAGATTTCGGCGGTCACGCCCGGATCGGAAACGCGAAAGGAGCGGGTAGGCGCACCTGCCCGCTCCTTCGCAAAGACTGGGGTCGTGAAAGGTTACTTCTTGACGCGGTCCTTCAGAGCCTTGCCTGCATGGAATGCCGGGAACCTGGATGCCGCGATCTTGATGCGCTCTCCGGTCTGGGGATTCCGACCCTCGCGTGCCTTGCGCTTGCGGGTCTCGAAGGTTCCGAATCCGGTGATCTGGACTTTCTTCCCGGAAATGAGGGCGGCTGCGATCAGCCCTTCCTTGCCCGGGGAGAAAAGCGTTTCGACGGCGGCGCGCGCTTCGCGTGCCGAAAGTCCGGTCTTCTTTGCTACGGTGGCGATGAGCTCGGTCTTGTTCACTTGGTCTCACCTCCTCTCGGCGGAACAACGGGCGTGAACGTACGCCGCACCCCAAAGGGTGTCAATGAAATCCTCATGCCCTCGCGGTTTTTTCGACTCGCCGATCTAGAAGTTGTTCTGGATTCCGCCGAAGCCCCGCAGCCCTCGCGATCCTTGCTCGTAATAGACCTCCGGAAGATTCTTCACGTTGATCTTGAAGTAGTACTCGGTGTTTCCGCCGGAAAAGCTGCGGGTGAACTGAGCTTCCCAGCAGTGCAGATCCCGCTTCACCGAGTAATTCCAGGAAGTCAGCTTCCGGTTCTCGACGTCGAACTGGGCGGAGTAGTCGACCCGCCAGTGATTCGTGGGATTGATGCCGACGGACCCATTCCCCGTCGTGGTCGCGTCCCAACGAGAATATCCACCGGTCGCGAGCCTCGAGGCGAAACCCTGGTGACCTACAGAGATCCCGACGGTCCAGGGCAGATCCGAGGATACCAGCCCCGGAGGCGTCCATCCGGAGGGCGCTTGGACCGCCTGAGCCATGGGATCCGACTGGACCGTCTCCTCCTGCAGCTGGCTTCGCTTGATTCCCTGGAAATAGATTCCGCTCGAAACCGCGAAGCTGAGCAGCTTTCCGTCGTAGGGGTTGTGGACGAAGCTCATGTCGACCGACTTCCTCCCTCCTGCATTCAGCCTCAGGCTGCTGAAAAGGTCGGAGAGAGCCCTGTGTCCGCGCTTGGCCGCGAGGAAGTCGTAGTTTCCGGACGTCCGGAGTGAGATCAGGTTGTTGAGGACCTTGGGTTGAGTCGCGTCACCCCACTTGACGTGTACGTCGTTGGCCAGCGAGAAACTCATGGACCGGACCTCGGATGCGCCTAGCGGAGCGATGCCCGAAACGCCCGTGAATCGCTGACGGCGAATTCCCCCGGCGTCGATGAACTCGAGTTTGGGATACGAGGGCTGATAATTGAACCCGACGTTGGGCGTGATCACGTGCCGAATCGCACGGAGGGGTCCCAGAGACGGACGGAAGGTGCCGAAGACCGCGGTGTTTGCGCTCAAACCGCCGCGCCAGACTCCCGCACGCTGATTCCGATTCCCCGCCGCGTCCTTGGTGTAGAACACCTCCGAGTAGCTCATGTTGGCTCCGAGACGAAGAAATCCGAGCAGCGTGTGCACGTCGTTCAGGTTCAGGTCGTGCCGCGCGGCGGCCCCGCTCTGCTTAATGTCGAATCTCCTCACGGTCGCGACGGGAACGCCCAAGGTATCCAGCGCGAACGTCGTCTCCGCCCTGGCCTCGAAGAAAATGTCCCGGTCGCTCACGGCGGTAGACGTAAACCCGAATGTCGTCGAAGACAGCCAGGGGAGCTTCGCGCGCTCCTTGCCGCGCAACGGATGCCCAAGCGGGCGGCTCGTGAGCGAGAACCGCAGCGTGGGCAGCTGCTCGCTGATTTTTGACCCGCCCACATCGGGATCCAGATACTGGGTGCGCAAGAGGCCGAGGTCGAGGGAGGCGCCGCTCCAGCCCTTGTCCACGGAGAGGTTGGACCTCAGGATGCGTTGCACGCGCACGAGTACCGACCGACCGATGGACGTGTCCTGACGATATTTACTCGAGCTGGTGAAGTTTCCTTCCCCACGAAGCGTGAAGTTCGTCCCCAGCGTCTGGATATGACGTCCCGTGAGATCCCAGTTGCTCTCGGTGCCCAGAACACGCTCGAAGGAAGAATTGATCTCCCCGCTCATCGAGTACCGCTTCTGATAGCGCGTCTGAAGGTGTGCGAGCCAGCGAAAATCCTGGTAGTAGTCTCCCCACATCGTGGCGTCCATGTAGTCGCTGATCGCCCAGTAGTAGCCGACGTTCCGGATGAATTTCCCTCCGCGGGTGGAGGATCCGAACTCCACTTGGGGCAGCTGGAATCCCGAGTGGCGCCCGGCGCGGATCGGGAAGACGTAGAAGGGCAGCGCCAGAACCGGGATGTGCTTGATGTAGAAGACCGCGGGCTTCACGATCACCTTGTCGCGCAGGATGATCTTCATCTTGCGGCTTCCGAAGTGGTAGTGCGGCTCTTCCAGATCGCACGTGGTGTAGCTGCCGTTCTTCACGTCCAGCACGTCGTCGGACACTTTGCGGATCTGCTCCCCGTAGTAGAACCCCTTGTCGTAGGTGGTCCTCCCTCCGTAGATCGTTCCTCGCCGGATGGAGAGGTCGTAGGTCATGGTGTTGCCCACGATCCGGTCCTTGTTGTCGTACAGGACCGGATTCCCCTCCGCGCGCATGCGCTCGGTCTTCGTGTTGAAGGTGACCTTCTCCGCGTTCAGGCGAAGCTCCTTGTAGGTCACGTCCGACTCCCCCTGAACCTCCACCTTGTTCTGGTCCACGTCGTAGATGACCCGCCGTCCCTTGTAGACCACCTGCTCCGCCTGGTTCAGGCGGCTCGTGTCCCCTTCGGCGGCCATGGAGTAGGTGCCTTCCGCGTGGCCCAGGACCGTGGCGCGCCGCGCCCGTCCCTTCTCGAATTCCACGAGGATGCTGTCGCCGTTCGAGATGTTTCTCCCTCCCTTCGCGCTGTCCTCGCTGCTGGGCCAGTAGAGGCTCCGGGCGTGCCCCACGATCACCGCGCGCCGTGTCTCCTCGTCCGGGTTCACGAGCGTCACCGTGTCCCCGAAGGCTTCGGTCCGCTCGCCTCGTCCTCGCTCCGTCTTCCCTTCGTAGCGAACCGTGGCGTGGGGGCGCACCTGAACGGAGGAGACCCGGCGCTGCTCGAAGTGAATCTCCAGCGTATCCCCCCGGACTTCTCCCTCGTCGTCCCAGGCCCGGGGTTTTCCGACGAGAAGCGCGTGGTTCTCCCGCTGGTAGAATTCTCCGCGCTCCCCCGTGGCGCGGAGCTTGTCGCGCTCCACCTGGACGTCTCCGGTCGCCACGACCGCGCGCTTCTCATTGTCGAACTCGAGCGTCGTCCCCCGGACCACCGTCGCCTTCCCCCCCGCTTCCTCGATCGTGAGCACCGGACTCTCGGTGGCCCAGGCGAGGTTCTTCGCGCGGTCGTACCGGATGCGCCCGGCGTGGACTGTGGTGCTCTCGGCGCGGTCCACCGCGACCACGTTACCCGTGGCCAGCACCACGTCCCTCGCGCGGTCGTAGTCGATCTGGTTCGCGGTCAGCGTGCGCGTGGAGTCCTGCATCACGGGATTACCGACGATGACGGAGCGGTTCTCTCTCCGGTAGAAGCGCGCCTCGTTCCCCGTGATCTTGGCCGTGCCCTCCTCGATCCGGACGTTCCCGCGCAGGATGGCGAGGCGCGATTTCCGGTCGTAGGTGGCCTGGTTTCCCCACATCCGCGTCTTCCCGTCCACGATCTCCACGTTCCCCATGACCTCGACCAGCTCGCGGTGCCGATAGACGTGCGCGGAATCACCGATCACGGTGGTGGGGCCGTGCTCGACCGTGACGTGGATCGCGGTGTACACGTCCTCGTCGGAGGTCGCGGACCCGGAGAGCCGATCCGCCTTCAGGTGGTAGGTATCGTCGCCCGGGCGCGCCTGCGCGTGCGCGGTGCCCGGGCAGGCAGCCGTGGAGAGCGAGAGCGCGCAGAGGAGCAAGGCAACCGGGCCGGCGAGCCGGCCGTCAAAGCGCATCGGGGACGCGCACCTCGAGATGCGGCAGGGCTTGGGCGAGGAGGAAGAAGGACCCGGCAACCACGACGACGCTCCCGGTCTCCCGGGCCCAGAGGAGCGCCCGGTCCAGCGCCTCGGGAATCGATGGGATCGCATTACAGGAAAGATGACGGCATGGAGCCGCTTGCAAGAGAACCGACGCCGGGGTCGCGCGCTCTCCCTCGAACTCGGTCAGGTAGAAGCGCGAGGCCACGCGGCCCAGGCGCTTCAGAAACTCCGCGTGCGCCTTGTCGCGCGAGAGCGCGACCACGAAGGCCACGCCGCGCCCGGGAAAGAGCGCCTTCACGGTCTCGGCCAGGGCCAGAGCCCCCTCCACGTTGTGCGCCACGTCGACCAGCACCGGCGGATCCTCGCGCACCAGCTCCGCACGCGCGGGCCAGTGCGTCCGGGCAATGCCGCGCTCGATCGCGGTCGCGATCTCGGCTGCGGGCCGGCCCCGTAGCCAGGTCTCGGCGGCGAGCGCCGCCAGCGCCGCGTTGCGCGCCTGATGCGTTCCCAGGAGATTCGTGCGGAGCCTCCCTGAGAACGAGGATGTTTCCAGATGAAGCTCGGTTCCACCGTGAAGGCTCATGCCACGCGTCTTGTAGCGCGCGTCCACGCCGAGCCATCGCACGGCGGACCCACGCTCCAGGGCCGCAGCGGTGATGGCCGACCGCGCCTCCCGCCCCCGCACGCCGCAGACCAGCGTTCCACCCTCCTTCACGATGCCCGCCTTCTCCGTGGCAATGCTCCGGAGTGTGTTGCCCAGGATCTCGCTGTGGTCGCTGCTGATGGTCGTGATCACGGAAATCCGCGGCGAGAGGATGTTGGTCGCGTCGAGCCGTCCTCCCAGTCCCACCTCGACCACGGCCACGTCGATCCCCGATGCGGCGAAGTGGTCGAAGCCGAGGGCGGTGGCCGCCTCGAAGAAGGAGGGCTTCTGTTCCTCGAACCGGGGCCACCAGCGCTCGAGCAAGGATTCCAGGGCCAGATCCTCGATCTCGTGCCCCTGGACGCGGATCCGCTCGTGGAAGCGAAGGAGATGCGGCGAGGTGTAGAGGCCCGTCCTGAGTCCCGCGGCCCGGAGGCACGAATCGAGGTGCGCCGCCGTCGAGCCCTTGCCGTTCGTCCCCGCGATCAGGATCGAGGCGAAGGCGCGGTCCGGCCGGCCGGCCGTCTCGAGCAAACGCTCGATCCCGACGAGGCCCGGGCGCATCCCGGACCTCTCGAAGCGATACATATCATCGAGGCGCCTCGTCAGCGTGGCGCTTGAGGGCGCCGTCATTTTTTTATGGGGATCTCTCGGTCGGCGGGGAATGCGGCGGAGCCGCCCGGCGGAGACTCGGGCGATTCCTGCGTCGGCTCGGCAGGCGATTCACCGGACGTCTGGGCCGGCATCGGAGCCGGAACACCGTTCGGTCCCTGAGTCCCCGTGGGCTGGAACTCGCGGAGCGGCGGTGCGGGAGCGGGCACCTCCTCGGGCGCCTTCGGCGGAGGAGGCGCCGTCTGCGCGATGGGACCTCCGACCGCGCGGAAGCGGGCGAGGGTCTCGCCGGCACGGCGGCGCGGCTTCTGGGGAAGCATCGCCGCGGCCGCGAAGAACTGGAGCAGCCAGGAGAGCGTCTTCCGGAGCTCGTTCCGGTGCACGATCCGGTCGATCATTCCCTTCGCGAGAAGGAACTCGGACCGCTGAAACCCCTCCGGAAGCTCCTGGTTGATGGTCTGCTTGATCACGCGCGGGCCGGCGAAGCCGATGAGTGCCTTCGGCTCCGCCAGGATCACGTCGCCGACCGAGGCGAAGCTGGCGGTCACGCCGCCGGTGGTCGGGTGCGTCATGATCGAGATGTAGGGCACCCCGGCGTCGGAGAGGCGGGCGAGGAGCGCGTTCGCCTTGGCCATCTGCATGAGCGAGAGGATTCCCTCGAACATGCGGGCGCCGCCGGAGGAGGAGAGGAGCACGAGCGGATGGCGCTTCTCGAGCGCGAGCAGGATTCCCCGCGCGATCCGCTCCCCCGCGGCGGAGGCCATGCTCCCTCCGAGAAACGCGAAGTCCATGACCCCGATCACGAGGGGGCGCCCCTCGATCATCCCTTCCCCGACCAGGATCGCCTCGCTGAGTCCCGTCTCCTCGCGCGCCTTCTTCAGGCGATCGGTGTAGCGCTTGGTGTCGCGAAATTTGAGGGGATCGGTGGAGACGACCTCGGAGAAGCGCTCGACGAAGGATCCCTCATCGAGGAGGATATTGACGTAGGTGCGCGCCGGGATCCGGAAGTGGTAGGAGCACTTGGTGCAGGTCCAGAGGTTCCGCTCGAGCTCCTTCTGGTGGAGGATCTCGCCGCATTCCTCACATTTGGTCCAGAGCCCGTCCGGAAGCTCCCGTTTCCTCTGCTGCGTTTTGAGCCCTTCTTTGGACTTCTTCAGCCAGCTCATGCGCTCGGATCCTCCGGGAGGACGCGAAACATCACGATAGCATCCTCCACAGGGCTCCGGTAGTAGTTCTTTCGGATCGCGATGTCGATGAAGCCATTCTTGTAATAGAACTTACGCGCTCCATGATTGGACGCGCGCACCTCCAGAGTGACGCGCTTGATCCTCTCTTTGGATGCGTCCAGCACCAGCTGGTCCAGAAGCCTCTGCGCGATCCCGTTCCGCCTTTCCCAGGGCGCCACGGCGAGATTTCCCACGTGCGCCTCATCCGGAATGAACACCGCGAACACGTATCCGACCAGGATTCCGCGCCGCAGCATGCCGCGGGCGTAGCCCCGCGCCTCCTGATCCAGCTCCGACTCGAACATGCCGCGCGTCCAGGGATCGGTGAAGGAGGCGCGCTCGATGGGGAGGATCTGGTCCAGGTGCTCCCGCGAGAGCGTGACGCCCTCCAAGGAATCGTGTTCGTTCATGGTGAAGGGCTGGGCTTTCGCGCGTTGGGGGCGCGGCCGTAGGAGGGAGTGGCCTGGGCCAGATCCTCGAAGCGTCCCAGGATCAGGTTCCGGTCCCCCAGCTCCGCGACGGCGGCCGCGCTGGGCGGAAGGGAATCCTCCGAGGCCAGCCGGAAGGCCGCCCCGGTGAGCGAAGCCAGGATCGGGACCCCGAGGTCCGGCCCCGCGACGGTGACCGAGGAGGTGTCGGCCGCGGCCTCGCGCAGCGCCGGGACGAGCTCCGTATCGTGGATCCGCTCCGGGCCCCACAGGCAGAGGACGGCGTCTCCTCCGGACCACAACGCTGCCTGAACCTCACCGCGCTCTCCCTGGAGCACCGTGGCGATCCGCCCCCCGAGCCGGCGGTGACGGTACGCGCTCACCTCGTGCTCGGACACGAGCGCGAGCCTGAGGGAACGGCCCATGCAAGCGCCCTTTGCCCAGGCGAGCCCGATCCTTAGCCCCGTGAAGGAGCCGGGGCCGCTCGATACGGCGATCCCCGTGAGGCCACCGAGATCCAGATTCCGCCCCGAGAGGATCCGCGCCGCGGCGTCCGAGAGCCCGCTCGAGTGCATGCCCGGAGAGAGCGCCTCCCACGCGATGGCCACGCCATTCTCCGCGAGGGCGATCGAGCCCTGGCGCTGCGCGGTATCGATCCCCAGCACGAGGCGCACGGCGCTCAACCCTCACCCTCCAGCGCCCCGGAGAGAAGGCGCTCCCACCGCTCCCCGCGCGCCTCGATGCGCGCTTCGCGCGCGTCCGGGCCCGCGTACCGGAGCGAAACGAGCAGCCGGTCCGAGGGGAAACGGCCGGGGGCGCGGTCGGCCCATTCCACGACCACGACCGCCCCG
>Ga0099791_10000465_pt1 | contig 15114 bp, 15 predicted proteins | sample Rivendell_Oct201_7_FD_77318 | JGI IMG/M metagenome (GOLD analysis project Ga0099791, IMG submission 77318) | Vadose zone soil and rhizosphere microbial communities from the Eel River Critical Zone Observatory, Northern California to study diel... | ecosystem: Environmental > Terrestrial > Soil... | reverse complement strand
TCTTGAGCCGCCGCGGGTCGGCCGAGGTCAGCACCTCCGCGGCCGAGCGCGCGGCCGCCCAGAGGGGCAGGGCGAGCGGCGGCCCGTCGTCGAGCGGCCATGCCAGGGTGAAGCCCGACCGCGCCGGGCTCAGATGGAGAGCCCGGAACGCCTCGTGGAGCTCGCGATCGAGCACCGCGAGGTCCGCCGGCTCGGGCGGCCGACCGGCGGCGAGCCCGGCGAAGACCCGGTAGATCGCCTCCCGCAGCACCCGCGCCCGGGCGAGGATCCGGGCCGCCACCGCCGGCTGCCGGCCGGCTTCCCGCTCGAGAGTGCGGGCAGCGGGCGCGGTCACGACGCCGCTCTGCCGGGCCCACTCGACCAGGTTGCCGTACGTCGGCAGCCGCTCGATGGGCTCGGGACTCCGGCGCCAGCTCACCGTGTTCGCGAGGTCCAGGCACAGGCTGCCGCCCGACCGGTGAAAGATCCATCGCTTGGCCACGCGTCCCGGTTCTCCCTTGACAGCCTTATAGCACCTGCGCTACCAGTCTGTGTATTCTCACCATCATGATCGAATAAGACGGTAACAGGCCAAAGACCTCGAGAAGGAGGACCGACCATGGCACGGCGCATCCGCACGGTGGCATTCCTGCTGGCCGGCCTGCTCGCGGCGTGGACCGGCCCCGCGACCGCGCAGCTCCAGGGGCAGGTGATCCGGATCGGGATCGGCACGCCGCTCACCGGTGGCGCGGCGACCTTCGGGGTCGAGATGAAGAACGCGGTCGAGCTGGCCATCGAGGAGCAGAACGGCGCCGGCGGCGTGCTCGGCGCCCGGCTCGAGGCCGCCGTCTTCGACGACGAGGCCAGCGACGCGAAGGGCCGGGCGGGCGCCGCGGCGCTCTGCCAGGATCCGGCCGTGCTCGCGGTGGTCGGCCACGTGAACAGCAACGTGAGCATCACCGCGTCGAGCGTGTACGCCGGATGCGGGCTCGCGATGCTGACGCCGATGTCCTCGAACCCCGGCGTCACCGACCGCGGGCTCCCGAACGTGTTCCGGCTGACCAACCGGGACGATCACAAGGGGCCGGGCCTCGCCGCGTACCTCTACCGGCGGGCCGCCAAGCGGCGGGCGGTGGTGGTCGACGACCAGACCGCCTACGGCCGGGGTCTCGCCGACCTCTTCGCGGCCGCGTTCGCCAAGCTCGGTGGGACCGTGGTGGCGCGGCCGACGGTGAAGGTGGGCGACCGCGACTTCCAGGTGCTCCTCGCCGGCCTGCCGCCCGACTTCGACGTGATGTTCTTCGGTGGCATCGCGGAGGCGCCGTACCTTCTCCAGCAGATGCGAGAGCGCGGCCAGAACCAGCTCTTCGCGTGCGGCGACGGCTGCTGGAACGTCAAGGGCTTCATCCAGCCCGCAGGCGGCGCCGCCACCCGGGGCGAGGGGGTGCTCATCCTCTCGGCCGCGCCGGCAGTCGGCCGCGTGCCCGGCTCCGCGGCCTTCGCGGAGCGCTATACCCAGCGGTTCGGGCCGATCGCCAACTACGCCCCGAGCTCGTACGATTCAGCCCGTCTCGTGATCGCCGCCATCCAGCGGGCCGCGAGCGCCAAGGGAGGCCTCCCGGCTCGAGGCGAGGTCGTCGCCGCGCTCCGCAAGGTCCAGTATCAGGGCATCGCATATGCGCGCCCGGTCACCTGGGACGCCAAGGGCGACAACACCGCCGCGGTGATCTTCGTCAACGTGGTCGAGGGCGATCGGTTCAAGGAGGTCGGCGAGATCACGCGGAGCGATACGCCGAACTAGCGCGGCCCGGGCGGCATATGCTACTACCTCCCCACGGAGGGCACGGCGGTGGGGCCTGGCAGCTGGCGCGGGGCGCTCTTGGTGGGGGTCATCGTGGTCGCGGCGGCGAACGACCAGTACGTCATCTGGCGCAGCTCGGCCGTCAACGGCTTCACGTGGGAGCCCGCGAGCGGGACCTACGCCTCGAAGAATGCGTGCGACGAGGCCGTCGAGGGGCGGAAGCGACGGATTGCGCGGGCCCTCGCCTTCCTGCGGCGGATCGGCGTGGACGACGTCCTCCAGCACGCGGTCGGCGACCGGATCTACGAGTGCCGGCCGACCCTCACCGGTCCGCCGACCGAACCGTACCGGGGCCGCGAGACCCAGTCACCCTGACGAGGTCAGACGCCTCGCCGGGCGCGACCCGTCGACCAGCTCGCGCGCCTCCGGAGCCATGTAGACCGCCTCGCTCCCCAGATCGCCCAGGGCGCGCGCGAGGGCGCGGAGGCGATCCACCAGGGGCGCCCGCTGGTCGATCAGCACCAGGTGCGCCCCCCGCACGACGCAGAGCCCGCCGCCCATCGCCGCGGGCGTCTCGAAGGGCTCGGACCGGACCTCGACGCCCAGCCGCTGCGCGGCCTGGACCAGCTCGTCGAGGAGCTGCTGGGCGTCCATCGCGGCGATGGTACCTCACGGAGCGGAGCCGTGCGCGCTCGAGCAACGGGTGCCCGATCGCCCGTTGACTTGGTCGGCGCGGCTCGTGAATAATCGCGCCACCACGCGCCCCGGGAGGAGCCCCCGACCATGATCGTGTCGCGACTGACCGTGTTGATGTGCCTGCTCACCGCCGCGCTGAGATGATCTGAGAGCGGATCAGACGGCGAATTGAAGGACACCCAGAAGGAGAGAGAGCGATGGCGGGACGGCTCGCAGGCAAGATCGCGGTGATCACCGGCGGTGGCAGCGGCATCGGGCGCGCGTGCGCGGTCCGCTTCGCGATGGAAGGGGCGAAGGTGTGCGTGGCCGACCTGGATCAGGCCGCGGCCAAGGACACCGCCCGGCGCGTGGAGGCGGCCGGGCAGAAGTCGCTGGCGCTGCGGGTCGACACCACCGACGAGGTGGCCAACGACCTCATGGTCGACTCCTGCGTCGAGGCGTTCGGCGCGTTGGACGTTCTGGTGGCCGCGGCCGGCGTGGCCAGCCCGCGCCCGGACGCCGCGTCCGCGAAGCCTTACACCATGCTGACCATCCCGACCGAGGCCTTCCGATCGGTCATCGACGTGAACCTTTACGGCGTGCTCTTCTCGAACCGCGCGGCGGCCCGCTGGATGGTGGCCAATCGGCGGGGCGGGAGCCTCGTCAACCTGGGCTCCATCATGTCGAAGATGCCCTCGACCGGCGCCGCCTACAGCGTGAGCAAGGCCGGGGTCTGGATGGCCACCAAGTGTCTCGCCCAGGAGCTGGCCGGCCACGGTATCCGGGTCAACGCCATCGGGCCCGGCTTCATCGAGACGCCCATGACCGCGCCGCTCCGCGGCGACGCCGACCGGAGCCGCTGGGCCATGAGCATCACGCCGATGGGCCGCTACGGCACGGTGGACGAGGTCGCGAGCACCGCGCTCTTCCTGGCCTCGGACGACGCCGCATTCTTCACCGGCGAGATCCTCCACCCCTCCGGCGGCGTCTTCGTCGGCTGATCCCCCCTCTCCCCTCAGGGGAGAGGGCAGGGTGAGGGGCGGGGCCTCAGTGAAACGTTCGCCCGCCGTCGACGGCGAGCGCAGCTCCGGTGACGAACGACTACTCGTCGCTGGTCAGGTAGAGCGCAGCCTGCGCGATCTTCTCCGGCTCCCCGGCCGCTTGATCACGTAGCGGTCGAGGATGCGCGCCAGCTCGGCCTCCGGGTCGCCTCCGCCTCTCGTCACCGCGGCCCGCGCTCCGTCTCGAGGACCGCGGCGAACGTCTCGGTCAGGCTCTCGAGCTCCGCGTCGCCCATCGGCGTGGAGAGGCAGCCGAGCCCGGTGATCGACATCAGCACCCCGCGCTCCATGAGTCCGCGGATGATGCGCTGCAGGCGCGCTTCCTCCTCGGGCGTGGTGCGCGTGCTCCGGTAGTCGATCAGCTCGCGATCGGTCGCGTGCACACGGAAGAGCGAGCCCTGGCCGGTGACCGCGCCGGGCAACGCCGCGTGCTTGAAGCAGGCCTCGAGGCTGCCGCGCAGCTTGGCCCCCAGCTCGTCGAGCCTGGCGAAGGCCTCGGGCGTCAGCAGGCGCATCGCGGCCAGGCCCGCGGCCATGGTGACCGGGTTGGCGTTGAACGTGCCGCCGTGCGGCGCCGCCGGCTTGCCGCCGGTCGGATCGAACACCGCCATCACCTCGGCCCGGCCCGCCACCGCGCCCACCGGGAAGCCGCCCCCGATGATCTTGCCGAGCGTGGTCATGTCCGGCGTCACGCCGAACACGCCCTGGGCGCCCCGGTAGCCCACGCGGAAGGTGATGACCTCGTCGAAGATCAGCGCGATGCGGTGGGCGGCCGTCACCTCGCGCAGCGCGCGCAGGAAGTCGCGCTGCGCCGGGATCAGCCCCACGCGGTTCGGGATCGGATCCACGAGCACCGCGGCGAGGCACTTGGCCTCGCGCTCGATGCGTGCCACCGCCAGCTCCGCGTGGTTGAACGGCAGCACCACCACGTCGTCGAGCACCGCCGGCGGCACGCCGCGCGAGTAGGCCGTGCTGGCGGGCGCGGCGAGGCTGCCCCACTGCTCGGGCGCGGAGGAGAGACTCACCTCCGCGTAGTCGTAGGAGCCGTGGTAGGCGCCCTCGAACTTGGCGATCTTCGGGCGCCCCGTCCAGGCCCGCGCGCCCTTGATCGCCATCATCACCGCCTCGCTCCCGGAGTTGGTGAAGCGCACGCGCTCGGCCGAGGGCAGGCGCTCGCAGAGGAGCGTGGCCAGCTCGACCTCCTCCGGCGTGGGCAGCGGGAACGACGAGCCCAGCGCGAGTCGCCGCGTGGCCGCCTCGACGAGCGCGGCGTGGGCGTGCCCGTGGATCAGCGCGGTGTAGTTGTTCAGGCAGTCGAGCCGGCGATCGCCCTCCACGTCCGTGATCCAGCAGCCGTCGCCCGACGCCGCGTAGGGCGGGTAGGGCGCCATGTAGACGGTGGTGCGCGTGTTGCCGCCCGGCATCACGCCCTGGGCCTGCGCGAACAGCGCGGCCGACTTCGAGCCGGGCGCGGCCCAGCGCCGGGTCTCGGCGAGCGCCTGCGGGGACTTCGCGGGGGTGGTGGTGGCCATGGGGATCCTCCGGCGGTGATTATAGTCGAGGCGGTCCGGCTCTGGACGGCCCGCGGCGCCTTGTGGCAGACTCGGCCCCATATGAGACCCCTCGGCGATCCCGACGCGCTGATCTCGACCGACGACCTGGCCGCCCGCCTCGGCCAGCCGGGGCTGCGCATCTACGACTGCACGACCTATCTCGAGCCGCCGGATCCCGGCTCGGACGATCCCTACAAGGCGGTCGCGGGCTTCAAGACCTTCGTCGCCGGGCACATCCCGGGGGCCGACTTCCTCGACCTGCAGGGGGAGTTCTCCGCGACCGACACGAAGCTCAAGTTCATGATGCCGCCGGCCGAGCCGCTGGCGCGCGCCTTCGGCCGGCACGGTCTCGGCGACGGCGCCCGCGTCGTGCTCTACAGCGTCGGCACCATGATGTGGGCCACCCGGTTCTGGTGGATGCTCCGCGCGCTCGGCTTCGACGGCGCGGCGGTGCTCGACGGTGGCTTCGACCGGTGGCAGGCGGAGGGCCGCGCGATCGAGACGGGCAACCCCAAGGGCTACCCGGCGGCGACCTTCACGCCGCGCCCGCGCCCCGGTCGCTTCGTCGACAAGACCGCGGTGAAGGCCGCGATCGGCGATGCCCGTGCAGTCACCGTGAACGCGCTCGGTCCCCAGTTCCACCGGGGCCTGGAGCCCTCGCGCTACGGCCGGCCGGGCCGCGTGCCGGGCTCGGTCAACGTGCCGGCCGCGAACCTGATCGATCCCGCGACCAAGCGCTTCGTCTCGCCCGCCGACGCCCTGGCCAGCTTCGCCGCCGCCGGCGTCGACAAGAATCGCCGCGTCATCGCGTACTGCGGGGGCGGCATCTCCGCGACCATCGACCTCTTCCTGCTGCACCAGCTCGGCTTCGAGGACCTCACGCTCTACGACGGCTCCATGGGCGAGTGGGCGAAGGACCCGAGCCTGCCGATCGAGACCGACTGAGGTCGGCCCGGCCGCCGAGGTGCGTGGCCTCGTAGACTCCGGCTCCGGCTACGCCCGCTGCAGCACGTCGGTCCGCGGCGCGCCGGAGGCGAGGAGGGTCCGCCAGTCGGTGTCCCTCGGCGCCACCGCTTCCGCCGGGTGCAGGAGGTAGTAGGTCGCCTCGACTCCCGGCGGGGTCCCGCCGGCCTCGACCGTGCGGGTCGCCTGCAGAAGTAGCTGGCGCGCCTGGATCACCGCGCGGTCGGCGGGGCCCAGGTGCTCCCGGGTGCGATCGACGATGGACCCCATGCTCTCCTGCACCGCGCGGTCCTGGGCGTTGACGCCGTCGATGCCGGTGAAGGTCTCCGTCTTCTGCACGCGCCGGTCCAGCAGGTAGTCGTTCCACCGGTTGCGCTTCGAGCGGAACGTCGTCTGATCGACGTCGAGCGGGCCGTTGCCGAGCCGGCGCTCGAGCCGGTCCTCGTCGGTGAGCGGCTCGGTCGTGCTGTGCTCCCAGTTGTAGACCATCGTGGTCTCGTCATCCATCGGCACCCAGATGTGGCCGGCCGCCCCGGAGAACCCGCGGGTCCCCGAGCCGGTGCGGGCCGGGCGGATCTGGTGGAAGGGCAGGATGAAGTGGTAGGCGCGCACGTGGATCTCGCCGTCCGCGAGGGGCCGCAGGCCGGCGTAGCGGTAGCCGTAGTCCGTGACGTCGAGCTCGAGCGTGGGTGCTCCGCCGCGCACGAACGGATCCGCCGGGTTGAAGCCGGGCCGCGCGGAGCCGGTGGCGAGCACGCGATGCAGGATGGGCACGTGCGAGGTGTCGATGCCGCCCTCGAGCCCCTGGAGCCAGTTGCTCTCCTGGATCACCTTCGAGACGTGACGGTGCGTGGGCGGCGCCTGGGTCCACGCGAAGTGCGGGAGCGGAGGCCTCTGCGCCGCGGGCCCGAGATAGGCCCAGATGATGCCGCCCGCCTCCATCGTCGGATAGGCCCCGGTGCGGATCTTGGCCGCGAAGGCCAGCTCCGGGGGCTCGTTCATCATGTCCACGCACTGCCCGTCGGCGTCGAACTTCCAGCCGTGGTACACGCAGCGCAGCCCGCACTCCTCGTTGCGCCCGAGGAAGAGCGAGGCCTGCCGGTGCGGGCAGCGCTCGTCGAGGAGCCCGATGCGGCCGCGGCTGTCGCGGAAGGCCACGAGCTCCTCGCCCAAGAGCTTCACGCGCACGGGCGGGCCGTCGGGCTCCGGCAGCTCCCACCCGAGCAGCGCGGGCAGCCAGTACCGGCGCATCGTGCTGCCCATCGGGGTACCGGGGCCGACCCGGGTCACTCGCTCGTTGTCGTCGCGTGCCAGCATGGGAGCCTCCTTGGCAGGGGCGCGGGACCTAGGGTCGTTCGGGTCGCCGGAGCGGCGGCCGCGGGACTGGGATCGAGGCGCCGCGGTCCCACAGCTGTCGCAGCACCCGGAGCCGCTCCCGCTCCAGCCGGTCGAGGGCCTCGACGGCGGAGGGCGCCTCGGCGACGCAGCCGGGCAGCTCCGGATGCTCCGCGCGGCGGAGCCACTCGCCGCCGCGCTCGACCGACTCGAGCACGAGCAGGTACGGCACCGCCTCGTAGTAGGCGAGCGGCCGCCGGTCGTCCATCAGACGAAGGGCACCCACGCGATGGGCACGCCCGCGTCGGACTGGCGCGCCTTCTCCGTCGCGCTGATCCAGCTCGCACCGTCGGGCAGGACCGCGGAGGCCGGCCGCACCCGGCAGAGATTCGGGTCGTCGACGTTGGCGGGCAGCGCGCCCTGGTCTCGCAGCGCCCGGGCGGCCTCGATGAGCCGGCGCCGCACCAGGATCACCATGGCGTCGGTGGTGCCCAGGTGCTCCTGCGTCCGGTCGTAGATCGTCCCCATCGTCTCGGTCATGGCCCGGTCTTGCAGGTTGCCGAGGAACGGGATGCCGAGGGTCAGCTCCTTCTGCAGCTCGTGGTCCTGCCGGTAGTCGTTGTGGATGTTGGCCGCCGTGTAGTAGCGGCGGCGCGGGTCGCCGCCCGACTCGACGTAGCCGCCCCAGGAGGCGAAGGGATCGCGCACCTGCCGCGCCTCCTCCTCGGTCACCGGCCGATCGAGGCGCGCGCGCATCACGAACTGGAGATTGTGGTGATCGTCGAGCGGCACCCAGGCCCGCGCGGAGACGATGTGGGGATCGCTCGCCGCGATCATCGAGAAGAACGGCAGGATGAACTGGGTGATGCGGTGCCAGTACAGGCCCTCCACGTCCGAGCGCCGCCGGGCCGAGTAGCACGCGCCGTAGTCCGTGGGCAGCACCTCGAGCCGCGGCCGCTTGTCCCGGTGGAACGTGCCGCGCTGCTTGGTATCGGGCGTGCGCTTGGCGTGCACGAAGTCGATGTGGGACGAATCGATGTCGCCCTCGAGCGCCTGCACCCAGTTGCACTCCTCCAGCATCATGAGCGGCGGGTAGACCTGCGCCGCCGGCAGGGTGTTGATCTCGAACGCCGGGAAGGGCGGCGCACTCTGGCGCGGCCCCATGTAGGTCCAGATCACGCCGTTCACGTCCCGGCAGGGATAGGCTCGCGCCCGGATCTTGTCCTTGAAGGTGGACTCCTCCGGCTCGTTCGGCATGTCCACGCAGCGCCCGGTGACGTCGTACTTCCAGCCGTGGTACGAGCAGCGGAGCCCGCACTCCTCGTTGCGGCCGAAGAAGAGCGACGCGCCGCGGTGCGGGCAGTTGGCCGCCAGCAGGCCGACCTCGCCCCGGCTGTCGCGGAACGCGACCAGGTCCTCGCCGAGGAGGCGCACCTTCTTCGGCGGGCAATCCGGCGCGGGCAGCTCGGCCGCGGGCAGGCACGGCATCCAGTAGTGGCGCAGGAGGTCGCCCATCGGCGTTCCGCGTCCCACCCGGCACAGCAGCTCGTTGTCGTCGCTCGAGAGCATGACTGCCTCCTCTTGCCGTCTCCTATTGCCAGACCGCGAAGGCCATCCCGACGCCAGAGCCGGCCTCGGAGCGATAGCTCGGGACGTAGTCCACGAGGCGCATCGCCAGGTGCTCGACCGCGCCGGCCGTCGCGATCCAGTTGCGGATCTCGGAGTTTCCGGATTCGAGCTGCGCCGCCGGCAGCGCGCCCAGCGCCTCGCCGTCCTTCTTGACCAGCAGGTCGAGGACGTGACGGTCCAGCTCCTCGTCGACGAAGAAGTGGCTGAGCCCGCCCGAGGCCGCGACCGCCACCCGCTTGCGGGCCGGCCAGCCCTCGATCGCCTGCCGGATCGCGCGGCCGAGCTGGTAGCAGCGCCTGGGAGTCGGCTGGTTCGGCGGATAGTACGTGTTGAGCAGGACCGGCACGATGGGCACCACGCGATCGCCCATGAGCCGCTGGTGCACGAAGCTCCACGCGTGCCCGAAGGGGCCGTGGCGCGGCTGCACGCGCAGGTGGGTCACGTCGAAGTCGAAGTCGTGCGTGAGCGACTCTACCAGGTGCCGGCCGAGCGCCGTGTCCACGGGGAACGTGCGGTTCGCGCCGTCGCCGTAGAGACCCCAGTAGGAGAGCCGGCGCAGGGGCGGCACGCTCTCGACCGGCGGCGGCAGGTTGTCGACGGACTCGCCCCAGTAGATGCAGAGCGCCGGCTGGTTGTCCGGGCTGAACCATTCGTTCTGGTCGTCGCCGATGACGACGACCGCATCGGGGGCCTCCTCGGCCAGGACGCCGCCCAGCTGCCGGATGGCCGCCTGCGTCGCCTCGTGACGAGAGCGCGTCACCTCAACGGTGAGCTCGCGGCCGATCCACGTCGCGCTCTCGCGCGCCCTCGCGGCGAAGTCGGGCAGGCGGGCGCGGTCCAGGTTGCCGAGGCCCGCGAACGCCTCGTAGGGCGTGCTCAGCATCGGGCTGTGCGAGCTGCCGATCCCGAGGGTGATCTGCGCCATGCCTAGCGGAACGCGGGGATGATGTGCTTGGCGAAGAGCTCCATCTGCCGCTCCTCCTCATCCCAGGACATGAAGCCCTGATCGAAGAACCAGCCGAACCATTCGAGATCGCCCTGGCCGCCGATCTTCTGCAGCGCCTCGACCTCGCGCTTGATCTGGTCCACCGTTCCGGCCAGGGCGTACTTGACCTTGCGCATCCGGTCGACCGTCCACTCCGGCGGCGGCAGCGGGGTGTACGGATCGAGCGGATACTTCGCGGCGTCCTCGGGCGTGCGGAACGCCTCCCAGAAGCCGAAGCCCCCGAAGTAGTGCTGGAAGCCTGCGTAGTTGGTGTCGCGGAGCAGGGCGACCGCCTCGGCCTCGGTCTTGCCGAAGTGAACGGCCCGGAACGCGCCCACGCTCTCGCCCAGGCCGAGCTTGCGCCCGTTCTCCCCCGCGACCTCCTGGTAGACCTTGCACAGGCGCTGGAAGTCCGGCGGGTGCGCCACGAGGATCCAGGGCACGATGCTCGACTGGGCGGTGTAGCGGATGGTCGTCTCGCTCACCGAGAACGGCTGGAACATGGGCGGGTGCGGCTGCTGATACGGCTTCGGCACGACGCAGATCTTCCGGATCACGCCTTCGTCGTCGATCTCCCCGGGGGCGCCGTATTGCCGGGTCCAGTCGGCGACCGGCCAGCGCCGGATCCCTTCCTTGTACGGGTAGGGGACCTTGTAGTACTCGCCGTCGTAGTCCCACGCCTCCTCGGTCCAGGCCTTCTTGATCACCTTGACCGCTTCCTCGTAGACCCGGCGGTTGTGGTTGTCGATGGAGGAGCCGTCCATCGGCGCGCCCGTGACGTGATACTGCTGGCCCAGGATGTTGACCCACCGGTCCTGGTACCCGCGGGCGAACCCGGCATAGATGCGCCCCTTCGTCAGGTGGTCGAGGACCGCCAGCTCCTCGGCGGCCCGGATGGGATCCCACGACGGCAGCACCAGCCCGAGCGGGGAGAACTTGATCCGCCTGGTGCGGGCGGCCAGGTCGGCGTAGATGAGGAGGGGCGCCACCGACGTTTCGTAGCCCTCGGAGTGGAAGTGGTGCTCGGTGGTGGCCAGCACGTCGAAGCCCGCGTCGTCGGCGAACACCGCGAGCTTGCGCAGCTCGTCCAGCATCTGCTGGTAGCGCTCGTTGTTCCGTCCGATGGGCCGCAGGCGCTTGCGATCGTCGAGGGTGCCGGGCACGGTGGGCAGGACGAACAGCATGAATTTCATGGGCGGCCTCCTCTCCCGGGGGTCGAGGTTACCGGCAAGAATGGGCGGAGTGTGCTCTCGGCCCCGGGCGAGGTCAAGGGGCGGTGCGCGGTCTCCGGATAGACTGCCCAGACCGACGGACCCGCGCCTGCACGTCGCGGACGCGATCGCGCTCGAAGCTGATCTCCACCTCGTGGTCCTCGAGATCCCAGGAGCGGACGGTCGCGACCCAGCCGAGCGACCAGCCTCGCCGAGGGATCACCCGGCGTTCCCGGTACACGACCGCCAGGGGCTGGCGCCCGGGCAGGCTCACCCGCTCCTCGGCCCCCGGACCGAACAGGCGCCGGACGTCCTCGTACGTCGTCTCGCCGGGGCGGATCTGGGCCAGGGCCTGCGCGGACGGCGTGGTGCCGTGGTACCGGCCGGCCGCCGTGCGGCCGAGGAGGATCCGGGCGCGCAACGTCCGCCCGATCACTGCCATCGCCGGGGTGAACAACCAGCGCAGGATGCCCCCCAGGACCACGAGGGCCGCGGAAACGAGGAGGGGCCGCGCGGGCAACCGCTGGGGCGCGTAGGTGAAGTCGACCTTCAAGAGCTGGGAGAGGAGGCCCCGGGACGGGGCAAGCGCGTTCGAGATCGTCGCTCGGTCATCGCCGCGCTCGCCCTGCCGCCGGAGCGCCGACGCGGGGACCGTGTCGTCGACCCGGAGGCGCCGGGCGTCGGCAAAGTCGATCAGCAGCATGGAGAAGTCTCCGGCCACGGGAACGACCCGGTCCCGGACCCCGAAGTAGAACGGGTAGAGCGCCAGAGAGTCCAGGTCACCGAACGCCAGCGTGACCACATACCACCGGCCCCAGAACAGGTTCTCGATCCACGTCACGGGCCTGGGCACGATGACGTCCCGCACCGGGATCTGGAGACGGACGAGCCAATCTGGACTGCCCAGCTCCGACACCCACGGGACCCGGATCACGGTCGCTCCGGTCGACCCCCGGACGGCCCCGCCATCCGCGAAGGTCACGAATGGCGCCTGCCCGAGCGGTCGAAACTCCGCCCCGGTCCCCAGATCGGAGCGCTGGCCGCCCGAGAGACGGAGTCGGCCGGACTCCTTGCTCCGAAACCCCAGAGCGTCCACCTGAGCGAGCAGTCGAGGATCCGCCCTCTCGTCCCCTCCCGCCCCCGGCACTTCGCCCGGCCAGAGCAGGTAGAGATCCTGAGCCATGTCTTTCGCCGCGCGGTGCTCGGGGAGAACGAGGTTCCAGGTCACCGTGACGGTCACTGGGCGATGGGCCGGTCTGACGTCGTCCTTGCCGACCGTCACCGACACGAACAGGGGTCCGATGCCAAACTCGGGGTGGGCACGCGAGGCAATGAACGCCTGGGCGTGGAGGTCGTGCGGCCACAGACCCAGGATGAGCAGCGCGAAGGCGATCCTCATGAATAGCCTCGAGCTCCGTCGGGTTGACCGCGGAGCCAGGGTTGCTTATACTCCGGCACCACAGTACGCCCCTCTGAGGAGAAGCAGGTGGGCCACTCGGAGGGGATCGTGCGCCACCACACGAGCAGAGCCACGCCGGGTCAGCCGAACGGGCCCGCGTAATGCCTCGCCTGAAGGGCTGGATCGTCGCGGTCGCCGCGGACCCCGCCGCCATGTTGTTCGTGGCGGCCGTCGTTCTCTTCATCGTGATCCTGGTCGGGATGGCCCTCGCGGCCCGGAGACGGCGACGGGACGACCACGGTGAGAGGGTAGGGCTGGCTCCAGAGGCTCCCGCCCAGGTCGTCGCCATCGCCCCGTGGGTCGAAGAAGGCCGGCAGCTGTTCAGCCTCTGGCAGGAACGGGTTGAGCGCCTTGGCGAGCTCCAGGGCCGCCTCGCTGCGATGGCGCAAGAGATCGAACAGCTCAAGGCACAGGCCGGCGCACAGGCCGGCCGCATCGACGAGCTGCGCGCCGAGAATCTCCGGCTCGGCCAGGAAGCCGAAGCGTTCTCCATGGAGCGGGACCAGCTCCGGGCCGTCCTCGCGCGCATCGGCGAGCTGGTCCGGCAGGCGACCGAGGCCCGCCCGAGTGCCGCGGGAGAAGCGACCCCCGGGGCGGGGCCGTGATGCCGGCCCGCCCATACCGCGGGACACGAAGGTAGCCCTAGCAACCTCGCCCGAAGCCGACGACGTCAGGCCCGGAACCCCAGGACGTACTCGCGGGCGGATTTTCGACGCCTGGAGTCCGTACTGGCGCCATAACCTCGAAACTTCCCTGATATGCGTATGGCTCGCCTCTTGCTGAGACAGAGGCGGCACAGGCGTGCAAGGTCGCCACCTCCTCTACTGGCCCGGCTACAGGAAAGGGCATACGGATGACTCATGGGTCATTGCTCGTCACGGTCGCGGTTGTCGTGACTGCCATCGGCCTCTCCGCGTCCTGGGGAGCAGCCGCCGAACCTACGGTGACGATCCCGGGGGCCACCCCTCCGACGCCTCAGGTCGAGAGACTCTCCGACGAGCAAGTACGAGCGGAGCTCCGGCGCCTGAACACCATGAAGATGGATTGCGGCACGCAGGCGCGGCAGGCGCTAGCGGCCCAGCAGAGCGCGAGCGCGGTGGGTCGCGCCTCGGAAGCCGAGGCCCACGGGCAGCTTCTCTGGACGAATATGAAGTGCATGGAACAGGCGAACCAGGGCCTTCTGCGCCTGCGAAACCAGATCACCCGAGATCAACTTCCGCTCTTTTCCCTGGAGGACGGGTTCCGCCAGGAATATCGTCAGGGACTCCAGTCCCACCTGAGCACCCTGCAGCAGGTCGGTAAGCAGCTCGCCGACCCGAGTGCCTTCACCGCTGAGACCTTCGCCAAGCAGATGGAGAGCTTCCGACGACAGCGGGAGAGCTTCAGGAGTCATTATATCCGCCTGCTCAACGACCCCGAGACCAAGGGGCTCGCGACGACCCTCTTCCAGGCGGGCGATCTGCTGATCGGGAGCGCCCAGGTATGGGTGCGGCAGGCGAAGGCCGAGGCCGAGATTGCGGAGCTGACCCCGAACGGCGGATCCAGCCCCCGGCTCTCTCGCGCTCAGGCCGTGCGCGAGGCGGCCGTCGTGGAGCGGGCTCGCCAGTGGGAGCTCGCTCAGGGTCTGATCCTGCAGGCGACCACGCTCACCGCGGCGACGCGGTGAGCCCAAGGAGGTACGTGCCATGGCGACGACCGAGCAGCAGAACCGGCGGCGGCACCCTCGCACCCGAATTTCGTGGCCCGCAATCATCGAAGCGGGGACCAGTCGATACGCATGCCAGGCCGCGGACATCAGCGCGCACGGTGCCCGGATCAGAACCAAGGCGCGCCTCCGGACCGGGACCGCGGTGCGGCTGGAGTTCATTCCCCCCGAGGGGCCGTCCCTCCGAGTCGGGGCGCTGGTGTGGCGGGTGGAGGCCGACGGCCTCGCCTTCCTGTTCGGTCGCGCCATCCAGCACCGCTTCATCCGCGCGGCGTAGGTTCAGCTCCGAGTGCCGTCATGAGGCCCTGAGCGGCCTCGAGGCCCTTGCGCAAAGACTCGCTTTCGACGGCGCCACCGACGTCCCAGGCCGGCTTTCCAGGTGTCGGCTTCGAGTGCACCAATCCGTTCCGCGCGCGATCGATCTCCAGAATGCTCTCCGCGGCGGCAGGGGGAACCGCGTTCAAGGTCACCGCGAGAGCCACCCGGGAGGAAATGGGCAGTGCGGCCAAGGCATCGAAAATGGATTCGCTGCCGGCCAGCTTCGCAGCCAGGACCAGGGTGACGAGTCGATCGAGAAGGGAATGGACCGCCAGGAGCCGGGTGAAGCGATCTCCCTCATGTAGACCCGGCCAGCTGAGCTTCTCGGCTTCGGTCCGTCTCGCTCGCGGCGCGGCCTTGACCCGCGCGTCTTGCACCCGTGGCTCCGGCGGGATCCGCGGAATCACGACGGCATCTTCGATCGGGGCGCTGGGCCGTGG
>Ga0099791_10000464_pt1 | contig 15118 bp, 19 predicted proteins | sample Rivendell_Oct201_7_FD_77318 | JGI IMG/M metagenome (GOLD analysis project Ga0099791, IMG submission 77318) | Vadose zone soil and rhizosphere microbial communities from the Eel River Critical Zone Observatory, Northern California to study diel... | ecosystem: Environmental > Terrestrial > Soil... | reverse complement strand
CGGATGGACGCCGAAAAGCAGTATCAGCAACGGCGTCATCAGAGAACCGCCACCCATGCCGGTCAGACCCACGATGGCGCCGACGACAAAACCGGAGAGCGGATAGAGCCAGTCCATGGTCGCCACCGGGTACATCATTGGGACATGATACACGGTTCTGACTGCCGTGCTTCTATGTTGGACGGCGGTGCATTGCGGCCGCGAGCTTCGCCGGGGCACCGTTGGCCGCATCCCACCTAGACGCATAAGCCGAAACGACCCCGTATCGTTCGATCCGCGGCGGCTCAGTCAATTTAAAGCTGCCGGCTTTGCCGGGATATTTACTCGGCAACCTAGCCGGCGCCGGTTCACAGTAAGAAATTTAGCTCGGACGCCGCGGCGTGAGCGTCACTGGGCCGAGGCATTCAATGAATTCTCGCCGCGATATCTATTTGAAATGCGGCCTGCAGCATTAGTGTCGTCGGCAGGCGAGCATTACGAAAATCAACCTACATCTGTTGTGCGGGTGTCTCCGGCACCCGCATTCCGCTCGGGCGCACGCTGTCGGCGCGTGCAGGTCCTGACAGGGAGAAAATCCAATGAAACAAAAACTTGGAATGCCGCTCGTAACGTCGGCCATGTTTATTGGGCCGGCGGCGGCGCAAGATGCCGCGAGCTTACTGCAAGCCGCCAACCGGGCGATCGGCGGGAGCGCCGTGAATTCCGTCGTATTGTCACGGTTATCGAGGGCCCACTGGATGAGACACGCTCGAACGCCGTGATCGCGGAAATCAAGAAGACCATCCCCAACAAGCCGATCCGGTATCTCGTCAACACCCACAATCATTTCGACCATCTGGGCGGCACGCGCACCTATGTGGCGGAAGGCGCAACTGTCATCACGGACGACCGGAACAGAAATTTCTATCAACGGGTTGTCCTGGCTCCACAGCCGCGGACCCTGAGCCCCGACCGGTCGTCGCAGGCCCCGTTTGCACCGACTGGTCCCGGTCCGTTGGCGTTGCAGACGTTCTCGGATGAGTGCACGATCAGCGATGGACAACAGAGTATAACTTGCCTCCGTTTGTAGGCTTTGATGGACCGTCACCATCGTGCAAGCCAATGCACGATACGAAGAATGGAGCAGTGCCGCGATGATCGAGAGCGTCAGCGCCGTCACGCTCGCCACCCACAACATGTCGCGCGCCGTCGCCTTCTATCGCATGCTGGGATTTGAGATCGTTCATGGTGGCGATGACGCCGCGTTTACAAGTTTTCAGGCTGGAACCAGCTTTCTCAATCTCGTCGCACAACCCGCGGAGCTAAATTGGTCTTGGTGGGGACGTGTCATCTTCCACCATTCCGACGTCGACACCCTGTATGCGAGCGTGATGGCGGCCGGCTACCGACCAGACACGGCACCGCGCGATGCCGAATGGGGCGAGCGGTTCTTTCACCTGACCGATCCGGATGGCCACGAACTTAGCTTCGCTTGTCCGCTGCGATAATTTTAATCCGCCGACGCCGCATTCGCGTTGCGGCGAATATGGTGCTCTGAAAAAGATTTCCGGTTCCATCACTGGTATTCTCACGTCTTGATTCTATATAAGTTATGTCGTTTGAATGATAATCGTTCAAAGGATATTTAACGTCTACTTTAGAGGTATTTACAATGACAAGCACGACATCCAACGCGGCCGCTGCAAAGCCTGAGATGACTGCCGAGACCAAGCAGATCGTTCTCAAGGAAATCGGCTCGAAGTGGGGTAAGTTCTCCGAACAAGATCTCTCTGCGCTGAAAGGTAACGACGACCTCGTTAACCAGGTCGTAGCCAAGTACGGCCTCGAGAAGGCCCAGGCTCAGCGCGACGTGGATGCTCTGCTGAAGGGCCGTCATATCTGACGCTGACCGCCAATAGTCGAGCCGAGGCCGCCTCTTCGGGTGGCCCGAAGATCTACGATCGAATGATCATCTTGGTCAGCGCTTCCGTTTCGATCTCCTGTCGGCCGATGGTAATCACCTCGTCCACGGTGAATAAATCGATAGTAGAGAGCAATTCTATACAGACTCACCTTTCGGTATCGGCTCTAATCTTTACATGCCGTGCAGGGAGACCCGGCCACTTTTCTGCCTTTCTGCCCGGTACCCCGGCCGCCTGCGCATCGGTCGGGGTCCATCGTTTTGCGCTTTTGATCAGAGAACGAGTCGAGGTAAGACAGCCAAATAGGAAAAACCAACGAAGGTCCGTCCACTACACGCTCGTGTTGTCGTCAAGCATATCGAGCCCGAGGACACGACCGCTAGCGGCATCATCATCCCTTCAAATGCCGGAAGCAAATGATACACTTGCTTAGCGGCGGATGGCTACTATCTGCCGCGCCGGTCTGAGGAACATCATGTCAATGGTTTTGCGCGATAAGACGGTAATCAAGGGGCCACGTTCGGAAGAGCCGGCGCAGGAATTGTTTTCGCAGCGCCGGAAACCAGAAATTGGCCAATTCCGCCTTCAAGTGGATAGGCAGACTAAGGCGACGTTTTCAACCTACGAAGCTGCCGAAGAGGCCGGGAAGGAAATCAAGAAGGGGCACCCTGTGGTTCAGGTGGCGGTGTACGATACCGTCGAGTGCTCAAATTGGATTATCGAGCTACCGGAGACGTAATCCCGCCCGCGCCGCCTGTCATCAATCCGATGCATGAGCCCAGCGATAGTCGCATTGCTCTGCCGGCTTACCTGGCACCAGATCGGCGGATGCTCTTGACGACTAAGACTGGGTTGCCGGACTTTTCAGCGATGAGTCGGTCCTGTTCTTTGATCACAGCGCGCACAGCAGCGTCACCGTCAGGGCCACCAAGGATTTCGCTCGGAACTCTGCGATTGGACCGCCGAGAGCCGTCTTCGTAGAACACATCGAAGAGGACGAATTCTGCTCGCGTTGCCGGCCTTCGTGCCATGATCATTCTCCTGCCGTTGGTTGCCGGCTTACATTTTCGGCCGGCAGCATGCTGATCGCGACATGCCGGGAAAGTGTAAAAGACCCGGCGTATTATCGCCGGGCCGCATTTCTGTCTAATCGAACCAGAGCTAGACGGCTTGCAGATTTGCGGCGGCCAATTTGCCGCGCTCGCTCACAACGTCGTAGCTGACCTTCTGCCCCTCGTCGAGGTTGCTCATGCCGGCGCGTTCGACTGCGGAAATGTGGACGAACACATCTTTCCCACCGTCTTGCGGCTGTATGAAGCCAAAGCCCCTTTGGGAATTGAAAAACTTGACTGTTCCTGTAGCCATATCTGGCCTCCATTGACAACGCCGATCGGCGTCTGCGTGCCGCACGACATCGCGCAGCCCGGCGTCCGAATTCGACGTTGTCTTAGGAGGAGCCAGGCAGCTCAAAGCCACGCAGGCTCAAAGCCACGCAGGCTCAAAGCCACGCAGGCTCAAAGCCACGCAGGCTCAAAGCCACGCAGGCTCAAAGCCACGCAGGCTCAAAGCAAAGACAGGGAAAATCTCGAACAACTGTCTATATGGTTCTACTAAGACATGATATCAACCCCCATCATAAGAGGATTCCATGGCATTCAGGCCGAATTACAACAGAGACCGTCACGAGCGAGACCGGGCGGCACGCGCACGGAGCGATGAAAAGCGAAGAAAAAAGGATGAGAAAACTGCGCAGCGCAAAGCTGAGCGCACCGCGTCCGAAGCTTCACCGGATGAGAAGCAGGATTGACGGACAGGTTCGGATTATGACGATGCTCGGCAACGGCGTCGTTCTTGCTTCATGGAGTTTGCAACAAGGTCTATCCGAATTGGGAAGCTCTTATCCGGCTTCGTTAACTGTAATTGCGATAACGCGGCGACCAAGAGCGTCCGGACGGCGGGGATCATCCGATTTCATCTCGGGACGCGGCTCGCCGACAATGAACCGCGTGATTCCCTGATATCCCGAATCACTTCCTCATATTTACACAAGCCAAGACTTGCGGGCCCGCCGCTGTCATGCGGCATGGCTGTGAACCCGCGTGGGCATGCGACAGCACGTGGATACAGCTTCGCGTTCACAACACGCTGACAAGCACTAAAACATCAGCGGTTCTTAACTCGGGAATCGCTCGTGTCAATCTCATGCCTGTCGTACAAAACCACGTTCAACAACGAGTTACGAACTTCCAGGTGTCCATTGTAGTCGATATATCCCAATTTTCGGAATTTGTTCATGAAGAAGCTGACGCGGGACCGGGTCGTGCCGACCATTTCCGCCAGGGTTTCCTGACTGATCCTTCCCACAATCGGCTCCGGCCTCGCTTCCTTGCCGAAGTTTGCAAGGAGAAGGAGGAGCCGGGCAAGACGCCTTTCGCTCGAATTGAACAATTGATCGATCAGGTCCGCTTCAATTCGACCGTTCCGAGCCAATAGATACGCCATGAACAGTTCCGAAAAATCAGGCTCACGATGAATGGCAGCGATCATGACGGATTTGGCGATACGAGTAACGACGCATTCTTCCATCGCCGCAGTTGTGGCGACGCGCAGTCCATGGCCATTCAGACATCCTTCGCCAAAGAAATGACCAGGCTCGAGGATTGCGATTACGGCTTCCTTTCCCTGCTCGGAAATAACGGTCAGTTTGACCTTGCCTTTCTGGATGTAGAAGACCGCATCGGCAACGTCTCCCTGCGAGAACACAATTTGCCCCCGCTGATATTTGGCTGTGGCTTTTCCCTCGCCGACTTGAGCGAGAAATATCTTGGGGTCAAACGAGACCTTACGTCTCTTCCTCACAAAGGCTCTCCGTTGGGTCGACAAGGCTGGGTGAAGCGTGGGAATTATATCGGGTTCGATGTAGAAGGAAAGCGCACCCGACTGTGGCCGGGTGCCAGGTTGCCGAAAGCTTGCCGTCTTTGTTGTTGCGCCGTCACCCTTGATCTGCTCCGGTGCCGATGCATTCTGCCAGGCGCGCAGCGCCCTTTGATCCTCCCCGGTGACCACCACCGTGGCACCAGTTCGTGGCCACGGGGAGTGAGCAATTTTGCTCAGACGACGCTTAGCCGGTGCATGATTGCTGTAGTAACCAGCGAGGTCGTTGCGGTCATTCTGGGGCTAACCGGCTATAATTAGACTGGAACATTCGGCGGCTTTGGTGAAATCAATCGTGACCGGCGGGCTTGGGCAATTTGGCCGACTAGGATTTCCCAGCACGATCGACCCGGAGAGGTATGCTACCATTCACCCGGTGGTCGTTTTTGATGTCGGTGGCTAAATCATTAATTATGCACAAAGCGGCGGAGACTATCATGAGCTACGTCATCACCGGCACGAACTCAGCAGGAGTGCTGTCTCTCAAACGGGACTCGGCAGCGGCGGCCATCAAGAAAGCCGTTGAGCTTATGGGCGACGGCACCAGAGATGTTCACATTACGGACCCAGACGGCCGCATTTATAGTGACGCGGAATTTTCCCAACTCTATATGGCCGCGAGGACGTAACCCGTCAGAGGTGCGGCGGGACCGGAATCGAGCGGTGACTATACGTCGCTTCGCAGAGTTGCTGCGGCGCACCAATCCGGAGGCGGTCGGTGGCAACCCGACTCGTCTCTTTCGGCCTCGATCCGTCGAAATTGACCCAGAGCGGCCGCCGATGTTGCATCGCAGCAGACGCGCCGAGTGGATTTGTGGGGGCGAGGACCATCCTGCTGGGACCATGCCCACGTAGGCTGATTCCCGCCACGCATTCTCAATGCGTCAGCACAACCTGACGCCGCTCGATTTGATCGTGGCGGAAACGAGTAGCGACCTTGCAATGTGGACAGACAACGGACGGCTTGCCGGTGATCGCAATCCGTAGGTCCGGATTGTCACCCTGATCGACGGATTTTTGAAATGCAATGAGCCGCGCGCACATTAAATTGGCGCACCGAACGGTGAGGTACCACTCTGCCGTTGCACCAAGATCATCGTCGGTGTGCCTCGGTCCGATGATGCCTCCCCATTCCGTTGTTTGGGCGTTATCCGGTCATGAGATCACTTGACCTTAAGATTCTCCGCAGACGATTTTCCGCGGTTGCTTACGATCTCGAACTCGACTTGCTGGCCGTCATTGAGCGTGGACAGACCTGCTTTCTCCACAGCAGAAATGTGCACAAACACATCTTGGCCGCCGCCTTGCGGTTGGATGAATCCATAGCCTTTGGTCGGATTAAACCACTTCACAGTCCCGGTCGACATCAAAGCTCTCCAAGGGGTAAACGAGGTGGACCACCTAACCTGCACATTCCGGTGACCGCCGCAATAAGAATTCGTCACATCACCAATGGATTGTCACGCCGATACCGGCAAATTTCCGGGACCAACTGTCGCGTTCCCAAAGCATGCCGGGTCATCCGGTTGGCCGTGACTTGTCAGCAATGTGAGGATAGTGCTGCGCCATGGCTTGCAGATTACCCGACGCCAGCTCACGGGCGTCGCGGCGCGCGGCCGGCCGAACTTTACGGGATCAGGCCCCAGCGTGGAAGTGATCCTCAAGCGGAGAGATGCTACCGCCGCTCGGCTTGGCTGCAAGAGCTTCCACTCTCTTTCCAGAGCCGCGCCCAAAACACGCGAATTTTCTGCTGCGTCTGGTTGCCGACCGACGGTAAGCTACTGCACCAGCAGGGGCGCCGGAGTTTCAATTGCGGCGACGCGGTCCTTCACCGCCTTCTGCACCTTCTCGAACGAGTTCACGTCGATCTGGCGCACGCGCTCGCGCGAGACGCCGAACTCGCCGGCGAGTTCCGCGAGCGTGATCGGGTCCTCGGCGAGCCTACGCGCTTCGAAGATGCGCCGCTCGCGATCGTTGAGCACGGAGAGCGCCGAGGCAAGCGCCTTGCGGCGGTTGTCGAGCTCGTCGCTCGCGGCAAGGGTAGTCTCCTGGCTGGCTCCCTCGTCAACCAGCCAGTCCAGCCATTCGCCGGAATCGCTGTCCGGGCGAATCGGCGCGTTGAGCGAGGCGTCGCCGCTGAGCCACCCGTTCATGTCGATCACGACCTGCTCCGTGACGCCGAGCCGCTTGGCGATAGTTTCGACCTGGTCATGACGGATATCGCCATTGTCGAAGACGGAAATCTTGCTCTTGGCCGCCCGCAGGTTGAAGAACAGCTTTTTCCGGTTCGCCGTGGTGGCCATGTTCACCAGCGACCACGAGCGCAGGACGTGTTGCCCGATCGAAGCCCTAATCCACCACACGGCGTAGGTCGCGAGCCTGAAGCCCTTTTCGGGCTCGAAGCGTTGGATCGCCCCTATCAGGCCGACATTGCCCTCCGAGATGAGATCGGAGATCGGCAGGCCGTAGCCGCGATAGCCCCTGGCGATCTTGGCGACGAGGCGTAAATGACTGTTGACGAGCTTGTGCGCCGCCTCATGGTCGCCGTGCTCGCGCCAGCGCTTGGCCAGCACGTACTCCTCCTGAGGCTCTATCATCGGGAACCGCTGGATTTTCCAAAGATAACAGCTGAGGCCGGATTTAGCCGTCACGTTCGAATCAGCAGTCGCCAGCCGGCCCATGATCTCCCACCCACTGCAGGCAATTTCACCTGCAAACTAGTTTCGAAACAAAACTATCGGCTTCCAACCCCATTGTCAATTTGATTTCGAAACACTACTATTCTTTCGGAGGCGACCATGTGCGCACGCGAAACGGCAGAGCTTCTGGTGCAGGTGGGACGGCTCGTACAAGCTGAGGGCTATGATGGCGAACTCAGTCCGGCCCAATGGATGGCGCTCCGCTTCTTCGCCCGCGCCAACCAGTTCTCCCGGAACCCATCGGCATTCGCGGAGTTTCAGGCGACCACCCGCGGCACCGCAACGCAAACCATCAAATTGCTTGAGGCGGGTGGGTACCTGGTCCGAGAGCCATCGAAGGCGGATCGGCGAAGCATACGTTTGCGACTGACGAGCAAGGGCAAAAAAGCGCTTGCACGCGATCCGTTCGAAGTTCTGGTGCGAGCCGTGGATTTGCTCGATGCGAAGGAGCAAACTGCGATGCGCCGCGCCCTGCACCGGGTGCTGTCCACTGTAGCTGCGAGTGGTGCGCATCGGCAGATCGGTATTTGTCAGGACTGCACGCACTTCGGCAGAGAGGTGCGCTGCGACCCGCCGAGCACGGCCGCCTCGGCCGCTGAATGTCTGCTCCTCGGTGTTCCGATTCAACCGGAGGACGTAGGTCTCTTATGCGTCCATTTCCAGCCCATGAACGAGCACCGCGATGGCGGATATGGCGAATGAGTTGACCTCTGCAATCGGCAGGAGGAGAGCCTAATTGACCTACATCGTCAACGATAGCTGTATTCGCTGTAAGCTTATGGATTGCGTCGAGGTGTGCCCGGTCGACTGCTTCTATGAGGGCGAGAACATGCTCGTTATCCATCCGGACGAGTGCATCGATTGCGGGGTATGCGAGCCTGAATGCCCGGTCGACGCGATCAAGCCAGACACCGAGCCGGGCTTTGAGAAATGGCTGTCGCTGAATGCGGAATACGCAAAGGCTTGGCCGAATATCACGGTCAAAAAAGCGCCCCCTCCCGACTCTAAGGAGTGGGAGGGCAAGCCGGACAAACTCCAATACTTCTCGCCAAATCCCGGCGCGTGTGATTGAGGCGGACAGCGTCCGCGCGATGTCAAGACAGGTCTGACAGTTTTATTCGGCGCCTGTTCACCTCGCGCCGGACTTCTTGGCGCCGCCAGTCATTTTCTTGTTGAGGTCGGCGCCGCGCGCAGCATAGAGGCGCGCCATTAGCCGCGCCGCACGTCAGGCTACGAGAGCTTGTCTAACGCAGTTTTTTGGGCTTGTGGCCGTTTTGTGGATTCAGGGAAATTTGCTTCTTGCCTGAATAGGCGGTCTGGCACACCGTCGTGCAGGCTCACGGGACCTCGCCCACAGACTACTTGGCGAACCCATTCAGCGCCGCGGGAGTGAGACCCGACCTGTCACGGGTCCGTACCGAGCTTACGCAGATTTCTCAAATAGGAGGAACAAATGTCGAGACGGCCTCAACTGGCACTTGTTGCTCTGCCTTTGGCGGTCTGCCCGCTCCTCGCGATCGCCCAGGCCCCTTCCCCTCCCGGCGTTCATGAGCGTGAGCTTGCGCAAATCATTCGCCAAGCGGGCTATGACTGCCGTGACGTTGAACGTATCGAGGTCAGAGTCAGTCCTGATCCGGCGTTCGATAGCCTCCGTCCGGAAGTAGCGATTTGCAAGAACGGAAAAAAGTTCCTGGTCACAAAGTCGGGCCGGGGCGGCGCGAACGCAAGGCCGATCGTACGACCGCTTCCCGCAGATGTCTGACGACTGAGCCCGTGCGGCAGAAATCCGCGCACGCTGGGCAGACTTCGCGCTGCCTTGGCTGATCGCGCGGCGAAAACCTGCAGCAAATAAATCTGCGCGTTTATGTGACCGATCTGCGCGGGCGAAAATCACGGGCGCCGGCGCGCCGTGCTGGCGACGAAATGCTTTGATCCTTGACAGCGTTCAGACATTCTACCCTAATGGGGCCATGGGGAAGCGATCTCCCCACGAGGCGACAGCCGAAGCATCGCGTCCAACAGTTAAATCTGCGCTCGCAGCCCGTGTGCTCGCAGCAGGTGTAAGGACGCACGATGTCGTCGATAGGGACTCTTTTCTACCAACAACTCGCACGTCTGATTGGTGACCGGACCGCGCGGACGCGCTTGCGGTGGTGCAGGCGTTCGCCGCAACCGAATTGATCGGCGCATCATAGTGTCAAAGGACTTGCACATCCGACGCGTACTCGAACGTCAGAGCGGTAACGGGCGTTGGTTTCGCGCGGCCGTTAGAACCAGCCGGCTTGAGGCCGAAAGTCAACACAGAGGCACTCGTGCCTGAATCACGGAGGACCACCACCATGCGTGTTATTAAACTTCTCAGCGCCTGTGCCATTGTGCTGTCAGCGGCAGCCGGCGCCCACGCGCAATCCATCGACTGGGCGAAGATCGACGGCATCTTCGGCAGGACTGGACCGGTCGGCGGCGCCGTTCATCGCTGGGGCTTTCCCCGGTCTGACCTGCAGGTCACGCTCGACGGCGTCACGATCCGGCCAACGCTGGCTCTCGGTGGCTGGATCGCGTTCCAGCCGATGGGGAACATGGCGATGGCGATGGGTGACCTCGTGCTGCTCCAGAGCGAGGTCAACCCGGTCATGGCCAAGCTGATCGAAGGAGGCCTGGAAGTGACCGCGGTGCACAATCATCTGCTGCGCGCCGAACCGCTGACGTTCTACATGCATGTCGGCGGACATGGCGACCCCGTGAAGATGGCCGAGACCATCCGTGACGCGCTCGCCGTCAGCAAAACGCCACTCACGCTTCCCCCGCCTCCCGCCCAGCCTCCGGCCCTCGATCTGGACGCCGCCCAGATCGATCAGATCCTCGGCGCAAAGGGAGCCAACAATGGCGGCGTTTATGCGGTGAACATCCCCCGCCGCGATCCGATCACCGAGCAGGGAATGGCGGTCGGCGCACCGATCATGGGCGGGGCAACCGCCATCAATTTCCAACCGACCGGCGGCGGCAAGGCGGCGATCACCGGCGACTATGCTCTCATCGGGTCGGAGGTCACGGAGGTCGTGAAGACGCTGCGCGCCAACGGCATCGACGTGACGGCTATTCACAGCCACATGCTGACCGAAGAGCCGCGAATCATCTTCCTTCACTTCTGGGCCAATGATGACGCCCTCAAACTTGCCAGAGGCTTGCGCGCCGCCCTCGACAAAACCGCAAGCGCCAGGAGTTGATACTCGGGCGCGGTCCGAAGGTGCGCGGGCATCTTCGGACCGCCCTTCGGCCCCGGCAGCGTTCGCATGGGCATCAATGCCGTTGCGATAATGCATGATGACGCCCGGCGTTCGATAGAGCCCACATCGCGTCGGCGTTGGCGTCCATCGGCAACAAGGGCTTGATCGTGCTGCGGATCGCTTCGCTTACCAAATATTACGGCGAGCAACGGGCGCTCGAAGACGTTGGCTTTTCGGTACAGGAAGGCGAGGTTTTGGGCCTGATCGGCCCGAACGGCGCCGGCAAAACGACATTGCTCGAAGCAATTGCCGGTCTTCTCCCGGTCGACTCGGGTGAGATTCGTTTCCACGATCAGCTCCTGCCGCTACGGCGGCGGCGTGAAGTGATCTTCTACTTGCCGGATGGCGTTCGCCCTTACGCCGATCAAACGGCTGAGCAGGTGTTGGCTTTCTTTGCCGGCGTCTACCGACGCTCGGCGACTGAGGCATCCGAGATCGTTTCAATGGTCGGTCTCCGCCCTGTGCTGGCTAAACGTATTCACGCCCTGTCCAAAGGCTACAACCGCCGCCTGCTCATTGCGCTCGGATTTCTGACGCGGCACCCGATTCTGCTGATGGACGAGCCGTTCGACGGCTTCGATCTCCGCCAAACTCGCGACATGATGGCCGTGCTGCGGCGCGTGGCGTCGGGTGGCCGCACGCTGCTGTTGTCGATCCATCAATTGCGGGATGCCGAACAGGTTTGTGATCGGCTTGTCCTGCTGGCGGATGGCAGAATCGGGGGCGTCGGCACTCTCGACGAGTTGCGTGGCCGAGCCAATCGTCCTGGCGCCAGCTTGGAGGATGTTTTTCTTGCTCTCACCTGAGACGCGGGCGCGCGGCGCTCCGGTCTGGCCGCTTTTCGCGAAGGAGCTGCGCGAAATCGTCAGTGGCCGCGCCCTGTGGACGCTGTTGCTGCTCGCGTGCCCGCTCGTCGGCTACAGCTTTTTCCAAGCGATAGCGTTGTACGCGGAGGCGAGCGCCGCGGCGGTGAACTCGCCGGTGCTCGCAACCAGTCTTTCCCCGTTGGACGGGATTTTGGTCCCCACTTTCGGGTCGTTCTACGTTGCCGTCACACTTCTGTTTCCGTTCGTCGCCATTCGCGCACTTGGCGAAGAGAAGCAGTCCGGCGCCTTGCGGCTCCTGGTCCAGCTGCCGTACCGCACCGTCACCCTCGTCGGCGTCAAGCTCGCCGCGGTGTTCTTCGCCTGGCTGTTGTGTGCGACTCCTGTCCTTTCATCGGTCCTGATCTGGTGGATGATGGGCGGACATTTGTCTTCGGCCGAGATCGTCACGCTTTTCTCAGGCCACCTGCTCTACGGTCTGCTGATCGGCGCCGTGGCGCTTTTCGCCGCGTCGATTACCGAAAGCAGCGCCACCGCCGCAATTGTGACGCTGGCGTTCACCATCGCATCCTGGGTGCTCGATTTCGCCATCGCGGGTCGCCCCGGATGGCTCGAGTGGTTCGCACGCTTATCGCTGACCCAGGTCATCCGCACCTTCGAGCAAGGGCTGCTTTCGGCGAGCCTCGTCGCTGGTGTGGCGATTGCCATTTGCGCCTTTGCGGCTCTGGCAACCGTCTGGCTACCGCCGGGCATCGCGCTTCGGCACAAGCTGGCGCGCTCTGCCGCATGCGTTGCGGCAGCGGTGGTCGCGCTCCTTGTCGTGACCCAGATCAAGGCATCGACCGACGTCACCGAGGATCGTCGCAACTCCTTCGCTCTCGCCGATGCAAAACAGCTCGCAAGCCTTGGCGGGCCGCTGGCCGTCACGGTCCACCTTGCGCCCGAGGATCCGCGCTACATCGATCTGCAACGGAACGTGCTGGCGAAGCTCGAACGGGTGATGCCGCGTGTTTCCATTCGTCTCGCCGCCGCGCGACAGAGATTCGCATCGTCGGCCGGCGACGACGCCTACGGCGAGATCGAATACCGCTATGGCGCTCGATCCGATACCAGCCGATCGACAAGTCCCCGCGAGATTCTTCCGCTGATCTACGCGCTTGCCGACGTGCGTGCTCCGGCGCCAATCCCTTCCGCCGAATTTCCGGGCTATCCGCTCGTCAACGACGGCGTGCTCGCCCTTGTGTGGTTTCTGACCGTACTGCCCATCTTGATCGTTCTCGCGTGGTGGCGCAGTCGCCGTTTACCGTCCAACAACCAAATGTTCCTCAAGGAGGTCGTCATGAACAGCAGCACCAAAACCCTATTGATCATCGCCGTGAGTGTCGTTGCGGTGCTCCTGCCGGCGTTTGCGGCGCCGATCAAGGTGGACCTGACCAATGAAACGGCGGGCGCTGAGCCAAAGGGGCTCGTCCCCGTGGTCGGCGTGTGGCGCATCGAAAATGACGCGGGCAAGAAGCTGCTGGCCGTTGACGGCCGGCAATGGAAGGAGGGCCAATCCTCAGCCGGCATTGCCGACAAGGCGCGGGCGCTTTACGGCGAGCGTTACGCGGAATTTCTCGATCGCGTTCAGGCTTATGCCTATTACCCTTATGTCGTGGCAAAGGACGTCGAAGACTTCAAGAACGGGGAGATCACGGTACGGTTCGAGGGCCTGTCGGGCCGCATCGATCAGGGCGCCGGTATTCTCTTCAATCTCAAGCCGAATGGCGACTACCTGACCATCCGGGCCAATTGCCTGGAAAACAATCTCGTGCTGTGGAAGTTTGAAAAGGGCCGGCGTTCGTCGGTGGAATGGGTTCGCAACACGCCGACGGCAAGCCGCCAGTGGCACGACTTGAAAGTCCGCATCGCCGGCAGCAGGGTCGAGGGTTATCTCGACGGCAAGCTGTATCTTCAGCACACGCTGCCGGCGCCCGTCTCCGGAAAGATCGGCCTGTGGTCAAAGGCGGACAGCTACATGCATTTCGACGATTTCACCGTCGCGGCCAGCGAGTGAGGGAGGAAGATCTACCTCCCGCTGTTATTGCCGGTGCGCGACGGGGCTCGGGGTGTGGCTTCCGCCGCAAAACCCAGCGTTGGCACTCATCCAATCGTCATCCGGGTCACGATCCGCAGCGAAAGCACCATGATGCCGATGGCGGCGATCCACGAACCCGCGACGCGCGCTGCGATCAGCAGGGCGTGGCCGCGCAAGTAGACCGCGCCTTCCGCCACCGCTGCGAGCGCAAGCGCAGCACCGAGCCCGCTGCCAATCAGCATGCGGGTGGATTCAACGGCCGATGTTCCGTCCGGCTTTGAGTCGAGGGCGAACATCAGCCCCGCAAGGGCCGCCAAGCCCAGCACGAGGCGTGGCGGCGTCCAGGCTGCCGCGATCAGCAGACCCAACGCGCCGGTCGCAACGAGGAGAAGATCCGCCGCAACCGTCTCCTCACCGATGAGGGCCGCTGCGACGAGGCCGCAGGTCAGCAGGGCGGCGAAGATCAGCATGCCTGAACGGCGCGCGTCCTGTTTCTGCCGCCCAAGCACAAGACCGAGCGCCAACAGCGTCAGCCCATGTTCAGGGACCAGCATGGCGTGGATGACCCCACCGAAAACACCGCCAATGCCCATGATCGGCGCATGGGCCAGTGCCGGCGTCGCCGACCCGAACAAGCAGACGACGAGCGCTGCGCAGAAAAGCCGGGTCATAGGATTTTTCCCAAATAAGCAAAGCCAAGCAGTGAAATGACGCCCCCGGCCACCCGCACCGCGATGCTCCCGGCGGGCCAATGCGACAGACCGCCGAACGTGATGCCGCCGAGATGCAGCGTGCCGGTCGCGACCACGAAGCCCATCGAGAACGCGACCGCATCCGCCCCGACGGGGAGTTCGGCACCATGCGCGTGGCCGTGAAAGATGGCGAACGCACCGACCAGCACCGCGGCGATCCAGAGCGGCGGCTTCGCGGCAAATGCCACCATGCCGCCAAGCATGATCGCCGAGACCGCGATACCGGTCTCCACGCCGGGCAGCGGCAAACCCGCGACCCCGAGAGCCCCGCCGACCGCCATCACCAGCGGAAACACCACCGGCAACGTCCAGATCGCCGGTGCCCCCAGAAACGCGCCCCACAAGCCGACCGCGACCATTGCGATCACATGATCAGGACCGAAAATCGGGTGGGTGAAGCCGCCCCAGAAATCAATGGCGACGCCGTTTTCCGAATGGGCGAGCGCAGGCGTGGTGACGGCGGCGAGAACAAGGGGCACGGCAATCGCCAGCAGCCCGAGAGCGTTCGTTCTAAGGCGCATCGTTTGAGTCTCCTAGTAGAGCGATTTCGAAGTTCGAATCATATGCTGGTCATTCCGGGGCGCCGCGAAGCGGCGAGCCCGGAATCCATAACCGCCGACCGAGGGCTATGGATTCCGGGCTCG
>Ga0099791_10000459_pt1 | contig 15177 bp, 13 predicted proteins | sample Rivendell_Oct201_7_FD_77318 | JGI IMG/M metagenome (GOLD analysis project Ga0099791, IMG submission 77318) | Vadose zone soil and rhizosphere microbial communities from the Eel River Critical Zone Observatory, Northern California to study diel... | ecosystem: Environmental > Terrestrial > Soil... | reverse complement strand
TCGCCGGACGGGCCGGCGTTGGGGCGGGCGAGGGGTCCGCGGGCGGTGCTCACCCGCGGACCCTGGCACACGTACGCTAGGGAGCCTGCTCGTCGTGGAGTGTCAAGCGAAGCGAGAGGAGGGTCCGCTCCCCACCGACCTGAGTGAACCGCGCATCGACCAGCTCGCCCGGGCGAACGCCGGCCATCGCCACGTTGGCCGACGCCGGGACCATGAGCCGCTCTTGATCCTCGATCACGATCTGGCGGCCCGAATAGTCGACGTCGGTCACCCGAGCCAGCCGGACCTCCGTTTGATCGGCTGACCTGACCCAGATCGGATGCGCGACCGCGGTGCTGGCCAAGAAGAGCGTCACCGACGCGAGCCCGAGAATCCACTTCGTCATGCGAGTCCTCCTATCTGGTTTGTTTGCGGCACCCCGACAGTCCGGAGCGGCAGTCTCATGCGGCAACAGGCATGCCAAGGTCTGCGGAGCACGTATCTTCGCTACAGTACGGTTCCTGGACTCGATCGCGTGTGTAACGCTTACACCCGAAGTTGTAGTTTTTACCTTGTGCGCCCATTCGTCGCGCGCTTGTGGCAAGGTTGTGCGCGCCGCAGGCCGCCGCGAGCGGGCATGGAGGGAAGGACCAATGGCGAAGCTGACCAGAGACGACGTTTTGAAAAAGGCCGAGGAGCTCAAGAACTGGGGCAAATGGGGTCCGGACGACGAGCTCGGCGTCCTCAACTACGTCACGCCCGAGGACATCGTGAACGCCGCCAGGCTGGTGAAGAAGGGCAGGGTGTTCCGGCTCGGCCTCAACCTCGACGAGAACGGCCCGCAACGCGGTATCTTCGGGGGGCGCTGGAACCCGATGCACCAGATGCTGGCGACGGGCACCGACGCCGTCGCCGGCAAGCACGACGTCACGCCGGGCCTGCGTTACGCCGACGACGCGATCAACCTGCCGACGCAGGCCGCCACCCAGTGGGATGCGCTGGCGCACGTCTTCATCGGCGAGAAGATGTGGAACGGCTATCCGGCCACGCTGGTCGACAGCCGCGGCGCCCACAAGAACGGCATCGAGAAGTTCGCGGACAAGATGGTCGGCCGCGGCGTGTTGCTCGATGTGGCCCGATGGAAGGGGGTCACGTGTCTCGCGGACGGTTACCCGATCACGGTCGCCGACCTGGACGGGACAGCCCGAGCGCAGGCCGTGACCGTGCGACGCGCCGACTTCGTCATCGTCCGCACGGGCCAGATGGAGGACCGCCTGGCGCGCAACGACTGGGGCGGCTACGCCGGCGGCGATGCGCCCGGACTGGCCTTCGAGACCCTGGACTGGATCCACGCCAAGCAGATCGCGGCGATCTGCAGCGACACCTGGGGGATCGAGGTGCGACCCAACGCGACCGGGCCTGACGTCTTCCAGCCCTGGCACTGGGTCACGATCCCGGCGATCGGGATCGTGCACGGCGAGATCTTCTATCTCAAAGAGCTCGCCGAGGACTGCGCCGCCGACCGCGTCTACGAGTTCTTTCTTTGCGCGCCGCCGCTGGTGATCACCCGGGGCACCGGCTCGCCGATCAATCCCCAGGCGATCAAGTAGGGCTTCGGCCCGCGCGCCGGAAGTGTTAGGATCGCGGGCCGGGAGAACTGCCATGACACAGAACGGCGCGTTGGCGAAGAACATGCGGCTCCTGGGCCACAATGATCTGGGCGGCTTCGGCAACTGCGGGGAAGGCATGGCCATTCAGCTCGCCCGCGACGGGCGGCGGGTGCTGTGGCAGGGCCACGAATCCGCGCCGAAGAACTTCACCGGCGTGGACGTGACCGATCCACGAAAGCCCTCGGTCATCGTCCAGACCGATCTGCCCCACGGCGACATGCGGTCCAACAACCTGGACCTCGTGGGCGACCTGCTCGTCGTGCCCTACCAGACGAGCCGCGTCGGCATGAAGCCGGCGGGGGTCGAGTTCTTCGACGTATCCGACCCGAGCCGGCCCACATCGATCGCGTTTTTCGACGCCTCCGGACCCCACTCGCGTGGCGTACATCATCTGTGGTTCGTCGACGGCGCGTACCTGCACCTGGCGAGCGGCGCGCCGGACTTCAAGCCCCGCAACCCGAAGGACGACCAGTTCTACCGCATCGTCGACGTCCGTCAGCCCACGCGTCCGGTCGAGGTCGGTCGCTGGTGGCTCCCGGGCACACGGGATGGGGACGCGGAGCCGGCGCCGGCTCGGCACCCGAAGTTCGACGCGGGATTCCGCGCCCACAACACGAACGTCTACCCCCGCCGGCCCGACCGGGCCTGGATCGGCTACATCGACGGCGGCGCGATCATTCTCGACATCTCGGACATGGCCAGGCCGCGCCTGCTGAGCCGGTGGGACTATCACCCGCCGTACCCGGGCTTCACCCACACGTTGCTGCCGCTCTTCGACCCGCAGCTCATGATCGTCTCCGACGAAGCCACCGCGGAGGCCGGCAAGGACTGGCCGAAGCTCGTATGGGTCGTCGACGTCCAGGACGAGACCAATCCGGTGCCGATCTCGACCTTCCCGATCCCCGCCGTCGACGAGTTCAAGGGACGAGGCGGGCGATACGGTGCCCACAACCTGCACGAGAATCGTCCGGTGGCGAGCAATCTCGTGTCGGAGAAAATCATCTTCGGCACCTTCTTCAACGGCGGCGTCCGTGCCTACGACGTCTCGAACCCGTTCCGTCCGGAAGAGGTCGCGTACTACGTCCCGGAACCGCCGCGCGGGTCGCGGGCCGGGGCCGTGCAGATCAACGATGTGCTCGTCGACGAGCGCAACGTCGTCTACGCCGTCGATCGCCTCATCGGCGGTCTGTATACCTTACAGCTCGAGGTGTAGCTGAGATGGGGCGGGAGGCCGCGAGTCCCGGGGGTTGATGAGTTGAGGACCCAGGGGAGCGAGGGACCCCGAACACTGATGACCTGACCACAACGCGTGGAGGTACCCGATGGCGGTAGGAATTCGACGTCACCCGACGCTCGTAATCGTTGTTGCGCTTGCAGTCGCGATCGATTGCATCGGCGTGGTGGCTCCGGCGATGGCCCAGTCGGAAACGCCTCGGCGTGGCGGCGTGCTGCTGGCGGCCATCGCCGCCGATGCCCCCAGCCTCGACCCGCACCAGGAGCAGACCTTCGCCACCATCCAGCCGGTTGCCCCGCTCTACAGCACGCTCTTGCAGATCGATCCCTACAGTTACCCGAACGTCATCGGGGACGTGGCCAGCGATTGGAAGATCGCGCCCGACGGGCTGACCTACACGTTCAGGATCCGTCCAGGCATCCGGTTTCACGACGGCTCGCCGTTGACGGCCGCCGACGTCAAGGCCACCTACGACAAGATCCTCTTTCCGCCGGAGGGGGTTCGCAGCATCCGGAAGCACCATTACTCTTCGGTGGCGAGCGTGGAGGCGCCGGATCCGAGCACCGTGGTGTTCAAACTCAAGTTCCCGTCGGCCTCCCTCCTCGCGAACCTCGCGTCACCGATGAACGTCATCTTTCCGAAGAAGTACCTCGACAAGGATCCGAATTACTTCAAGAACAACGTCGTCGGCTCCGGACCCTTCAAGTTCAAGAGCTACACGCGCGGGTCGACGTTCGAAGGTGAGCGCAACCCCGACTACTTCATCAAGGACCGGCCGTACCTCGACGGGTACAAGTTCTACATCAGCACGGAGACGTCCGTGCGCGCGGCGGCGATCCGGTCCGGGCGCGCCTACATCGAGTTCCGCGACCTGCCCCTCGCCGAGGTGGAAGCGATCCGGAAGCAGCTCGGCGACAAGGTCATCGTCCAGCAGACCCCCTTCGTCATCCACTTCGACATCGCGATGAACAACACCGTGAAGCCGTTCATGGATATTCGCGTCCGCAAGGCCCTCACGCTGGGTCTCGATCGCTACACAGGAGGCAAGGTCCTGTACGGGCTCACGGGCCTCAAGGACGTCGGGGCGCTCACGCGTCCGGGCACGGAATGGGCGATATCGCCGGCCGAGCTCGAGAAGTTCCCGGGCTTCGGACGGGACGCCGAGAAGAACCGGGCCGAGGCCAGGCGGCTCCTGGCCGAGGCGGGCTACCCCAACGGCTTCAAGGTGGTGCTGAAGAACCGCAACGTCAAGCTCCCCTACCAGGACTTCGCGGTGTACGTCATCCAGGAATGGCGCAAGATCGTGATCGAGGCCGAGCATCGGCCGCTCGAGACGGCCGCCTGGTACGCGGACGGCCGGGACCAGGGGAACTTCGAGGTCATGGTCTTCCCGACGGGCCACTTCGTCGACGATCCCGACGCATTGCTCGCGCCTTATATCACCGGGTCTTCTCAGAACTGGGCGCGCTTCTCCAACCCCGCGATCGACGACCTGTACTCGCGGCAGGCGCGGACCATCGATCCGGTCGAGCGCCGGAAGCTCGTCATCGACCTCCAGAAGATCGTGCTCGAGAACGCGTATCACATGCCCGGTCTCTGGTGGTCGCGGAACGTCGTGCACTGGGCCAAGGTCAAAAACTGGGTGGCTCCGCCGAGCCACTTCACCAATCAGAAGCTCCAGGACGTCTGGCTGTCGGAGGATTGATATGCGACCTCATCGGGGGCTCTGCACCGGCCTTGCACTCGCTGTCCTGATCGGTTCTCTGCTCCTGGCGGTGCCGGCCGGGGTCCGGGCCGCGGAGACGCCGCGCCGCGGCGGCGTCCTGCTCGCGGCCATCGCGGCCGACGCGCCGAGTCTCGATCCCCACCAGGAGCAGACCTTCGCCACGATCGAGCTGGTGGCGCCGCTCTACAGCACGCTGATCCAGATCGACCCACTCAGCTACCCGAAGATCATCGGCGACGCGGCCAGCGAGTGGAAGATCGCGTCCGACGGGCTCACCTACACGTTCAAGCTCCGGCAGGGGATCCGGTTCCACGACGGCGCGACGATGACGGCCGCCGACGTCAAGGCCACCTACGACAAGATCGTGTTCCCGCCCGCGGGGGTCCGGAGCATCCGGAAGAACGCCTACAGCGCGATCGCGAGCATCGAGGCCCCGGACCCGATCACCGTGGTGTTCAAGCTCAAGTTCGCGTCCGCCTCGCTGCTCGGTAACCTGGCCTCGCCGTGGAACGTCATCTATCCGAAGAAGTACCTGGACCGGGACCCCAACTACTTCAAGGCGAACGTCGTCGGCTCGGGGCCGTTCAAGCTCAAGAGCTACACGCGCGGCTCGACGTTCGAGGGCGAGCGGAACCCCGACTACTTCGTCAAGGATCGTCCGTACCTCGACGGCTACAAGTTCTTCATCAGCACGGAAACGTCGGTGCGGGCGGCGGCTCTTCGCTCCGGGCGTGCCTGGATCGAGTTTCGCACCATGCCCCTGGCGGAGGTGGAGGCGATCCGGAAGACGCTCGGGGACAAGGTCGTCGTACAGGACACGGCCGCGACCGGTCTGTTCGGGATCGCGATGAATCAGACCGCGAAGCCATTCACCGACGTTCGCGTCCGCAAGGCCCTCACGCTGGGCCTCGATCGGTACACGGCGGGCCGGGTGCTCTACCCGCTCGCGAGTCTGAAGGACGTCGGGGCACTGATGCGTCCGGCCACGGAGTTTGCGATGTCGGAGTCGGAGCTTCAGAAGCTCCCGGGGTTCGGAAGGGATATGGAGAAGAACCGTGCGGAGGCGAAGCGCCTCCTGGCCGAGGCGGGCTATCCGAACGGCTTCAAGGTCGTCTTGAAGAACCGCAACGTCCGGGTTCCGTACATCGACTTCGGAGTGTTCGTGATCCAGGAGTGGCGCAAGATCGGGGTCGAGGCCGAGCACCGGCCGCTCGAGACTGCGGCCTGGTTCGCGGACGGGCGGGACACGGGCAACTTCGAGGTGATCGTCAACGGCGTCTTCAACTACATGGACGACCCCGATCTGTTCCTCGAGCGGTACACCTCCGGGGACACCAACAACTGGGGTCGCTTCTCCGATCCCCGGATCGACGACCTCTTCGCGCGCCAAACGCGGGCCCTCGACCCTGCCGAGCGAAAGCGGCTCGTCAACGAGATCGAGAAGATCGTTCTCGAGAACGCGTACCACATCCCCGGCCTCTGGTGGGCGCGGAGCGTGGTGCACTGGGCCAAGGTGAAGAACTACGTCGCGCCGCCGAATCACTACTCGAATCAGAAGCTGCAGGACGTCTGGCTCGCGGAGGACTGAGAAACGACGGCTCCCTGACAGGAGGCGCGGGTTGACAAGTGCCCTCCACCCTTGGTAGCGTGCGCCGCTAAATCGGTGTCCCTTCACTCACGAGCGTCCCACGTCCGGGGGAGGTGCAGATGGCGGTAGGAATCCGGTGTCACCGAACGCTAATCACCGTCGTGGCGCTCGCGGTCCTGGTCGCCCTGGCGACCCCCGCCGGCGTCCAGGCTGCGGAGGCCCCGCGCCGCGGCGGAACCCTGTTAGCGGTCATTGGCGCCGACCCGCCGAGCCTCGACCCACACCAGGAGAGCACCTTCGCCACGCTTCAGCTCGTGGCCCCGCTCTACAGCACGCTGCTGCAGTCCGACCCGTACGCCTACCCGAAGATCATCGGCGACGCAGCCTCCGAGTGGAAGATCTCACCCGACGCGCTGACGTACACGTTCAAGATCCGTCAGGGGATCAAGTTTCACGACGGCTCGGCCCTGACGGCCACCGACGTCAAGGCCACCTACGACAAGCTCGTCTTTCCACCCGAAGGGGTCCGCAGCGTTCGGCAGAACGCCTACTCGGCCGTCACGAGCATCGAGGCCCCGGACCCGAGCACCCTGGTGTTCAAGCTCAAGCACGCGTCGGCCTCGCTCCTGGACAATCTGGCCTCGCCATGGAACGTCATCTATCCCAAGAAGTACCTCGACAAGGACCCCAACTATTTCAAGGCGAACGTGGTGGGATCCGGGCCGTTCAAGTTCAAGAGCTACACGCGAGGCTCGACGTTCGAGGGCGAGCGCAATCCGGACTACTTCGTCAAGGACCGACCGTACCTGAACGGCTACAAGTTCTTCATCAGCACGGAGACCTCCGTGCGGGCGGCGGCCATCCGCTCCGGGCGCGCCTACATCGAGTTCCGAGATCTGCCCAACGCCGATGTGGAAGCGATCAAGAAGCAGCTCGGCGACAAGGTGACCGTCCAGCAGACGCCCATGACCGGCCAGTTCGGGATCGCCTTCAACAACACCGTGAAGCCGTTCACCGACGTGCGCGTCCGCAAGGCTCTCACGCTCGGTCTCGATCGGTACACTGCAGGCAAGGTGCTGTTCCCGCTCGCGGGCCTGAGGGATGTGGGGGCGCTGATGCGTCCGGGCACGGAGTGGGCGTTGCCCGAGGCCGAGCTTCAGAAGCTTCCGGGGTTCGGGAAGGACATGGAGAAGAATCGGGCCGAGGCCCGGCGACTCCTGGCCGAGGCGGGCTACCCCAACGGGTTCAAAGTCGTCTTGAAGAACCGAAACGTGAAGCTTCCCTATCAGGACTTTGCGGTCTTCGCGATCCAGGAGTGGCGGAGGATCGGGATCGAGGCCGACCATCGGCCGCTCGAAACCGCGGCCTGGTTCGCGGATGGGCGGGACACCGGCAACTTCGAGCTGATCGTCCTCCCGACCGTCGAGGCCAGCGACGATCCCGATCTGTTCCTGCGGCGCTACACCACCGGGGACACCCAGAACTGGGGCCGGTTCACCGATCCCGGAATCGACGACCTCTTCTCACGGCAGGCACGGGCTCTCGACACCGCCGAGCGCAAGAAGCTGATCCAGCAGATCCAGAAAAGCGTCCTTGAAAAGGTGTACTACATGCCGGGCCTCTGGTGGTCCCGGAACGTCGTCCACTGGGCCAAGGTGAAGAACTACGTGGCTCCGCCCAATCACTACGCCAACCAGAAGCTCCAGGACGTCTGGCTGGCGGAGGATTGAGCCGGATCGAGGTAGCAGCGCGGCATGTCAACGTATATCGCGAAGCGGATCCTCCTGATCGTCCCGACGCTGCTCGGCGCCGCCGCCCTGGTGTTCCTGATCATGCGGGTCATCCCCGGGGACGTGGCCTTGCTGATCTTCGGCGGCGATGCGGGCGGCCACATCGATCCGAAGCAGCTCGCCGCCATGCGCCAGCGACTCGGCCTGGATCAGCCCCTTTGGGTGCAGTTCGGGACGTGGCTCTGGGGAGTGCTCCGCTTCGACTTCGGTACCTCGCTCTGGACCGGGCGCCCGGTCGTCGAAGAGCTGCTCATCCGCCTGCCGCTCTCCCTCGAGCTCGCGCTCGCGGCGACCACGGTTTCGGTGATCATCGCGATCCCCTTCGGCATGCTCGCGGCCATCCGCCAGGACACCTGGGTGGACTATCTCGTGCGCGTGGTCAGCATCGGCGGCCTGGCCATCCCGTCGTTCTGGGTGGGTATCCTCTGCATCCTGCTGCTCGTGATCTTCTTCGGCTGGGGGCCGCCGCTCGAGTTCACGCCTCCCTGGGTCAACCCCTGGGCGAACTTCCAGATGATGATCTGGCCGGTGCTCACCGTGGGCTATCGGTACGCTGCCGTGACCACACGCATGACCCGCTCCACCGTGCTCGAGGTGTTACGGGAAGACTACATCCGCACGGCCTGGGCAAAGGGGTTGCGGGAGCGGGCCGTCGTCATCCGGCACGCCCTGAAGAACGCGATGCTCCCGGTGATCACGCTGATCGGGACGGAGTTCGCCTTCCTCATCGGGGGCCTGGTCGTCACCGAGACAGTCTTCACGCTGAACGGCGTGGGGCGATTCGTGGTTGACGCCGTCGCCCATCGGGACTACCCCGTCGTGCAGGCTCTGATCTTTCTGACGGCGTTCAGCTTCGTGATCGTGAACCTCCTCGTCGACCTGACCTACGCGTGGTTCGATCCACGGATCCGGTATCGCTAGTCATGGCGACGAATCTCGAGCTGGCCCACGCGACGGCGTCGTCCGAACTGTCGCCGCGGCTCACCGTCGGCGAAGAGGTGGCGAAGTTCATCCGGACGAAGCCGCTCGGCGCCGTGGGGGCGCTGATCATTCTAGGGATGCTGGGCGTGGCCTCCTCCGCGGAGCTGCTGGCGCCCTACGACCCGTACCACGGCGACTACGGGCTGCAGTTCGCTCGGCCGAGCGCGGAGCACTGGTTCGGCACCGACGAGTTCGGGCGCGACGTGATGAGTCGGATCATGTACGGGGCGCGCATCGCCCTGTTCGTCGGATTCACCGCGTCGTTCACGGGCTGCACGATCGGCGCCCTGCTGGGCGTGATCAGTGCTTACGCTGGCGGGAGGGTGGACCTCCTGCTCGAGCGGCTGATGGACATCCTGCTGGCGTTTCCGCAGCTAATCCTCGCCCTCGCCATCGCGTCGATCCTCGGCCCGGCGGTGCAGAACGTCGTGATCGCCATCTCGATCCCCGTTATTCCCCGTGTCGCGCGCGTGGTGCGGTCCGCCGCCCTGTCGGTGAAAGAGCACGTGTACGTCGAGGCCGTGCAGGCCCTTGGCGCCTCGCGGCGCCGCGTCATCCTGCAGCACATCATCCCGAACATCATGGCCCCCTACATCATCATGGTGACCGCACAGCTCGGAGCGGCCATCCTGGCCGAGGCGGCCCTGTCCTACCTGGGACTGGGCGCGGCAGAGCCGACGCCGTCGTGGGGGCTGATGCTGTCCGGCTCCGCCCCGTCGTACGCCGAAAAGGCCCCCTGGATCGCGCTCTTCCCGGGCATCGCCATCAGCCTCGGGGTGTTCGGCTTCAACCTCTTCGGCGACTCCCTCCGCGACGCGCTCGACCCGAAGCTGCGGGGGCGCTGAGGCCTACTTCTTCCCGAGCTCGGCGACCGCCCGATCCCGATAGGAGAAGTTGAAGAGTCGCGTGGGCGGCAGCAAGTCCCTGTACTTGAGGTAACCGAGCTCCAGGCTCAATCGCTGCATCGAGTCGAGCACCGTGGAATCCATGTCGAGATTCGGATCGAGCACGTGGGCGCGCGCGCGCCGGATGACGTCGGCCTTGGCGCCGGTGTACTTGACCATCAGGTCGATGTTGCGCTCCTGCTTCCAGCCGTTGTCCAGGGCGAGATCGCGCGCGGCCTTGAGGTAGGCCACCATGACCTTGTGGGCGAGGTCCGGCTCCTTGGCCGCCCAGTCCTTGTTCCAGAAGATGGTGGTGATCGGCGTGGCCTTGGCGCCCGCAGGGCGGGGCAGCGGCCGCACGGCGATCCCGCGTTCCTCGGCCAGCGTCGGGAAGGGCTCGGTCAGGATGGCCGCCTCGACGGCTCCCGATTCGAGCGCGGGCACCATGTCGGGGAAGGGCATGATCTTGATCTGCACATCCCGTAGAGTTAGCCCGTCCTTCTTGAGCGCCTGGTCGAGCATCCACTCCACGGCGGCGCCGCGGACGTTGAGCGCTACCGGCTTCCCCTTGAGATCACCGATGCGCTTGATCTCTTTTTCCCAGGAGGCCTTGCGCACGGTGAAATAGTCCTCGACATAGCCCGAGTGTAGTGGCGCCACGAACTCCACCGGCAGCGCCGACGCCACGGCGTTGAAACCGGCCGCGCCCATGCCGGCGCCGCCCACATGGAGCTGGCCGGTCGCCACCTGGGAGAGGATCTCGGGCCCGCCGGCCAGGCGGACCGTTTCCACGCCGATGCCCGCCGCCGGAAGGTGCCGGTCGGCCATGATGTACAGCGCCGCGAAGGAGTCGGAGGGGATGTAGCCGACCCGGACCGTGGGCTTCGCCTGGGGCGACACCGGCGACGCTACGGCGAGCGCCGCCAGTGCGACCATGGTGAGCCAGACTCCTGGTCTACGAGTGAACCTCATGGACGCCTCCGGGTTCAGGTAATCAGCGAGCAGACTGGACGAGCCGAACGATCTCGCCGGGCTCCGGGACGCGGCCGACTTGACGCTTGGAAAAGACGGCGCGGCCATCCACCGTGACCGTCAGCTCTCCGAAGCCACCCCAGCGGATCTTCGCCGGTACGTGCAGCGTCGCCTGGAGCTCGTCACGGAGGCGCACGGCCTCACGTCTCAGGTCCATTCAGACTACGCAGCGCTTGATCTCGACCTGCATGCCCCGAGGTTTAAACATAGTTCGCCGACGAAGGCAAGGCTGGCTTGACGACCTCTCGTCCGCGCTGTATACCGCTCGACACGAGGGAATATCGATATGGACACTAAAGGACTGACCGGAGCTGAAGCGCTCCTGCGCTTGCTGCGCGAGATGGGTGTGGAGCGGATCTTCGCGTCGCCCGGATCGGAATGGTCGCCCGTCTGGGAGCACATCGCGAAGCCCTACGGGTCGGCTGAGGAGATCCCCGTGTATCTCTCCTCGCGCCACGAAGAGGTCGCGGTGGCGATGGCGAGTGGTTACGCGAAGGCGTCGGGCAAGCTCCCGGCCGTGATGATCCACACGACCGTCGGGTCGCTTCACGCGACCATGGCGCTCCGCGGGGCGCTTCACCAGCGCGTGCCCATGGTGGTGCTGGCTGGCGAGTCGATCGGCTTCGGGGAGGCGCCTGGGCCCGACCCGGGACGGCAGTGGGTCCTTCTGGCCGACATGGGGGGACCGGCACGGCTCGTGGAGCGCTGCGTGAAGTGGAGCTTCGGCTTGAATTCGATCGCGCTACTTCCTGCGACGGTGCAGCGTGCGTGTCAACTCGCCATGGCGGCTCCCGAGGGTCCCACGTTCGTGTCGGTGCCCATGGAGTTCCTTCTCGACACGCTGCCGAGCGCTCCGCCGCCGTCGGCGAGCCTTCCGCGCGCCGGCGCCGCGAATCCCGAGGCGATCGACGAGCTGGCGCACATCCTCACCGAGGCGGCAAGTCCCCTCATCGTGACCGAAGAGGTCGGGCGGAGCGCGCGCGCCGTGGACCATCTCGTCGCCCTCGCGGAGCTGCTCGGCGCGCCGGTCGTCGAAGGCTGGAGCCCGGGGTACGTGAATTTCCCGCGCACGCACCCGCTGTACGGCGGCAGCGGACCGCCAGGCCATATCGCCTCCTATCTGAAGGAGTGCGATGTCGTCTTCCTACTCGCGGCCCTGGCGCCGTGGCATCCGCCGTCCTCTGCTCCCGGATCGGGGACCAAGGTTGTCATCCTCGACGACGAGCCTCTCCATTCACAGATCCCGTTCTGGGGATATCGCGCGGACCTGATGGTGACGGGCGAAGTCGAGCATTCGCTCGCGATGTTGCTCGAGCGCGTGAGGCGCACGATCCCTCCGCATGCCCGAGCCGGCAACAGCGAGCGATGGCGCGCGCGTCACGAGAAGGCGAGAGAAGCGCTGCGGGCGGCAGGACGCGCGTCGGGGAGCCGAAAGACCATCGAGACGCGGTGGGTGGCCCACGAGCTGAACGAGGTCCTGCCGGACGACGCCGTGGTGGTCGACGAGACCATCACCCACCGGCTGGACATCCTCCGCTACCTGGATCGCCTGACGCCCGGACGCTTCTTCGAAGCGAGTCACGGCGGGCTCGGCACCGGCTTGGGGGAGGCGCTCGGCGTAAAGGCGGCGGCGCCGAACCGCACGGTGATCGCCCTGATCGGCGACGGCGCTCTCAATTACAATCCAGTCCTCGCCGCGTTTGGTGCCAGCCAGGAGCATCGGTTGCCGATCCTGATCGTGATATTCAACAACTCGGGCTACCTCTCGCAGAAGGCGGGCATCCCGCTCCACTATCCCGACGGGTGGGCCGTGAAGTCCAAGCGGTTCGTCGGAACCTCCATTGCTCCGAGCCCCGACTACGCGGCGGTCGCCCAGGCGTTCGGCGGATACGGCGAGAAGGTGACGGACCCGCGTCAGGTCCGCGCCGCGCTCCTGCGCGGCCTGGAGGCCGTCTCGAGCGGGCGTGTCGCGCTGGTCGACATGACCCTCGAGCCGATCAATCCCGGCGTCGAGGGGTGAGCGTCGAAGGGGAACCCCCCAACGGCGCCGGCCGGCAGGCCGGGTCGCTCTCAACACCTACTCACTCAAGGAGGAGACTCATGAAGCTCGAACGGCTCCAGGCCCTGGTCGTCGGCACGGTGCTGATGCTCGCGGTGACATCATCAGTAAGCGCTCAGCAACCGGCAGCGGCCCCGCCGCCGCCTCCGCCGTACGGTCCCGCGATCACGCTCGAGCAGGCCAAGAAGGTCATGGCGGGCGCAGAAGCCGAGGCGAACAAGAACAAGTGGAACGTTGTCATCAGCATCCTGGACTCGGGCGGCAACGTCGTCATGGTCCATCGGATGGACGGCGCTCAGTTCGGGAGCCTCGAAGTCGCTCGCGAGAAGGGCTACTCGGCGGTGGCCTTCCGCCGACCCACGAAGGTGTTCGCGGACCTCGTCGAGCAGGGCGGCGGGAACCTACGGCTCCTGCGGCTCTCCGGCGCCAGCGTGCTCGAGGGTGGGATTCCCATCGTCGTTGACGGCAAGCTCATCGGCGCGGTCGGCGTGTCCGGCGTCACCTCGCAACAGGACGCCCAGATCGGCCGCGCGGGGATCGAGGCTCTGAAGTAGGCGCACGCGCGACGGGCCGGGATGTCAACCCGGCCCGCCCGCTGCGCGCCTTTTCACCGGACCACGCTGCACCGCGACCGCGGGGAAGGATATACAATCCCCGCGCCGCCGAGCGACTCCGAGACCCATGTCCACACGCCCTCCCAAAGTCGTCGTGAGCGAGGTCAGCGTGACCTTCGAGAGCCACGGGCGCTCGGTCCTGGCGCTCGATCGGATCTCGCTACAAGCTCACGCCGGCGAGTTTCTCTGCATCGTCGGGCCGAGCGGTAGCGGCAAGTCCACGCTCCTGCGGGTGCTGGCCGGGCTCCTACGCCAGAGCGCCGGCGACGTCCGCATCGAGGCGGACCGGCCGGGAACGCCGCTCACCGCGATGGTCTTCCAGGAGCACGCGCTGCTGCCGTGGCGCACCGTCCGCGACAACGTGACGTTCGGTCTCGAGAACCGCGGCGTCCCACGCGCGGCGCGGGACGCGCGTGCGCGGGAGATGCTAGCGATGGTCGGGCTCACGCGGTTCGCTCAGCATTACCCGCACCAGCTCTCGGGCGGCATGAAGCAGCGCGTCGGCATCGCCCGCGCGCTCGCCAACGACCCCGAGGTGCTTTTGATGGACGAGCCGCTGGCGGCCCTGGACGCGCAGACCCGGACGATCATGCAGGAGGAGCTGCTCCGGATCTGGGCCACGCTCGGTAAGACCGTCGTCTACGTCACCCACTCGCTCGAAGAGGCGCTGCTGCTCGGGGACCGCATCGTGCTCCTCACGGCGCGACCCGGGCGGGTGAGCCAGGTCTACTCGGTGGACCTCGGCCGGCCGCGCGGGCTCGAGGTGCGCGGGTCGCCCACCTACGGCGCGCTCCTCGAGAAGATCTGGTCGCAGCTCCGCGAGGAGGTCGTCCGCGCGATGGCGGAGGATCGGGGCGGGGAGCACGCGTGAGGGCGCTCGGCCGCTGGCTCGGGGTGCACTGGATCGGCGTCGGCTCACCGCTCCTCCTGCTAGTCGCCTGGGAGTGGGCGAGCGCGACCGGTCAGCTCCGCGAGGCGTTCTTCCCGCGGCCCTCGACGATCGTCGTACATCTTCGCCACCTCGCAGCGGACGGGACGCTCTGGGGCCACGGCGCGATGACGCTCGTCCGCATCGGCTGGGCGTTCGCCCTGGCGGCGGTCCTCGGGGTGGGGGTGGGGCTTGCGATGGGACTCTGGCGCCGGCTTCGTGAGGGGCTCGATCCGGTGTTCGCCGTGATCTACCCGATCCCCAGCGTCCTGTTCCTGCCGCTCGTGAGCTTCCTGGTGCCGCCCGGTGAGATCGCGCTGGTCGTGACGACCGCCGTGACGTCCTTCTTCCTCATCGCCTTTACCACGACGCACGGCGTTCGGCAGATCGACCGCCTCGTCGTCGAGGCCGCCGTCCATTACGGGGCGCGGGGCTGGCGCCTCTTCGCCACGGTGCTCCTGCCTGGGGCGTTACCATTCATCTTCACCGGACTCAGGCTCGGGCTCGGCTTCGCCCTGATCGTCGTCGTGGCGGTCGAGATCGTCTCGACGAGCCGGGGGCTCGGGGCGCTTCTCTGTCTCTCGTGGCAGATCCTCAAGGTCGAGGACATGTACGCGACCTTCTTCGTCATCGCGCTTCTCGGCGCCGTCCTCTCGTACGGCCTCGCGGCGTTCCGCACGCGGCTCCTGCCG
>Ga0099791_10000458_pt1 | contig 15200 bp, 17 predicted proteins | sample Rivendell_Oct201_7_FD_77318 | JGI IMG/M metagenome (GOLD analysis project Ga0099791, IMG submission 77318) | Vadose zone soil and rhizosphere microbial communities from the Eel River Critical Zone Observatory, Northern California to study diel... | ecosystem: Environmental > Terrestrial > Soil... | reverse complement strand
GACCCGGTCGTGGCCATGAAGGACGGGGCCTTCCGCGAGGACCTCTACTACCGGCTCAACGTCTTCACCCTCGCGGTGCCCCCGCTCCGCCAGCGGGTCGAGCACATCCCGCTGCTCGTCACCGGCTTCATCGAGGAGTTCAACGCGAAGTACGACAAGCGCATCACCGGCGTCGACGACGCCACGCTCAAGATCCTCATGTCGCACTCCTGGCCGGGTAACGTGCGAGAGCTCCGCAACGTGGTGGAGCGTGCGTTCATCGCCTGCGAGGGCGACGTGATCACCGCCAAGGTCCTGCCCGGCACGTCCCCGGTGGCGCCGGTGGCGTCGTGGAGCGGCGATTCCGACATCCTCACCGCGCCGATCGGCCTGCCCCTGCGCGAGGTCGAGAAGCAGTTCGTGCTGCGCACCCTGGCCGCGGAGAGCAACAACAAGACGCGGGCGGCCGACCGGCTCGGCATCAGCACCAAGACGCTCCACAATATGCTGCAGCGCTGGGGCCTCCTGCACCGGCAGATCCCCCGCGGGTCGGCATGATCGGCGCGATGAGAGCCCGCATGAGCGAGCACACGCAGGACGTGAGGGCCCGCCTGGACCGGCTCGAGCAGGGGGTGACGCGGCTGGCGGAGGGGCCCGAGCGCGCGTCGCTCGTGGAGACCGTGCAGGCCCTGCGGGAGACGGTCGGGCGGCTGGAAGGCGTCGAGCGGGACGAGCGTCACCAGCTGGGGCACGACCTGCGGGTGCCGCTCAATGCCATCGCAGGCTGGACCCACATCCTGAGGCTCGACGCGACCAGCGCGACCACCGTGAACCGGGCGGTGGACGTCTTCGACCGCAACGTCCGCGCCCTGACCCGGCTGATCGAGAGCTACACCTCGGAGGATCCCGCGCGTTAGCTAGCGAGCCGGCGCCTCGATCACCGCCGCGAGGCGCGCCGGGTCCACCGGCTTCACGAGGTGGGCGTCGAAGCCCGCTTCCTGCGAGCGACGGTGGTCGTCGGGCAGGCCGTAACCGGTGAGGGCCACCAGCCGGACCTTGCCCCCCGCCTCGTCGGCACGGATGCGACGGGCGACCTCGTAGCCGTCGAGCCCGGGCAGCCCCACATCCACCAGCGCGATGTCCGGGCGCACCTCCAGGATGGCCTCCACCCCGCTCGGCCCGTCGGCGGCCTCGTGCACCTCGTGGCCCGCGTGCTCGAGCAGGTAGCGGAGCATGTCGCGGCTGTCGCGACTGTCCTCGACGATCAGGATGCGACGGGGGCTCGGCCGGGAAGGCGGCGGCGCGCCGGGAGCCTCCGCGGGCGCCGTGATCTGGGGCAGCTCCACCGTGACCGTGGTGCCGCGGCCCCGGCCGGGACTCTCCGCTTCGACGCGTCCGCCGTGCATCTCGGCGAGCCGGCGCACCAGGGTAAGCCCGATGCCGAGCCCACCCTCGGCCCGCTCGAGGGTCCGCTCGCCCTGGAAGAAGAGGTCGAAGACGCGCTCGAGCATGTAGGGCGTCATCCCGACGCCGGTGTCCCGCACCGCGAGGCGCGCGGTGCGCCCGTCGCCGGTCACCGCGATCTCGATGGCGCCGCCGGGGGCGGTGTACTTCACCGCGTTGGACAGGAGGTTCATCACGATCTGCTCGACGCGCGCCTGGTCGGCCTCGACCCAAATCGGCTCGGTCCGGACCGTGATCCGGTGCGCCGGGGTTCCCCCCTCGGGCACGAGGCCTGCGACCGAGCGCTCCACCGTGTCGGCCAGGTTCACCGACACCTTTACCAGCCGGATCTTGCCGGTGGTGACGCGGCCGACGTCGAGGAGGTCGTCGACGAGCCGCCCGAGCTGGAGGACCTGCCGCGCGAGGACCCCGCGCGCCCGCCGCGTGGTCCCCGCGTCCCGGTCGGGCTCGCCGGTCGGCGAGTCGAGCACCCGCACCGCGGTCCCGATGACGTCGAGGGGGTTGCGCAGCTCGTGGCCGAGCATGGCGAGGAACTCGTCCTTGGCCCGGTTGCTCGCCTCCGCCTCCTCCCGCGCCTCCTGCTCGCGCGCGAAGAGCGCGGCGCGCACGTCGGCGGCCTGCCGCTCGATCGTCACGTCGGTCACGATGCACACGAGGCCGGTCACCGACTCACCCTCCAGCACCGGATCCACCAGCAGGCGGAACCAGCGCTGCTCGCGGTGCAGGTCGAAGGTCTCGCGGCGCCGGCTCCGCTCCACCCGCGCGGTCGGCGAGGGTTCCTCGCCGCCGCCGAGCCGCCGCCAGATCTCCGTCCACGGCCGCCCGACCAGATCGGCGGGCGCGCTGTCGAGCAGGGTCGCGAAGGCCCCGTTGCAGCGCGCCACCGTGCCGTCCAGGGTGAGCAGGCAGATCCCGTCGCCGATGGCGTCGAAGGTGGCCCGCCACTCGCGGCTGGCCGCCCGCAGCCCCTCCTCCGCGCGGCGCAGCCGCAGCAGCGAGTGGATGGTGGCCAGCAGCACCGCCGGCTCGACCGGGTCGGTGAGATAGCTGTCCGCGCCGCCCTCGTAGGCCAGCTCCTCGGCCCGGTCGCTCAGGAACGTGGCCGAGATGTGGACGATGGGCACGGTGAGGGTGGCAGCCTGAGCTCGCAGGCGCCGGCACACCTCGAAGCCGTCCATGTCCGGCAGGTTCACGTCGAGGAGGACCAAGTCGGGCCGCCGCTCGGACGCGAGGCGGATCGACTCCGCGCCGGTGCCGGCCTCGATCACCTCGAAGCCCGCCCGCTGCAGCATCTGGCTGCGCGCGTAGCGCGACGCCTCGTAGTCGTCCACGTTCAGGATGAGGCCCCGGCTCTCAGCCACGATCGACCTCCCTCGGCTCCAGGTCGGAGAGGACGTCGCGCAGGTGGTCGACCTCGCGGCCCTCGGCGAGCGCCTGCTTGGAGAGGATCCGCCGGACGTGCGGGGCGAGCCGCCGACGCTCCTCGTCGGTGAGGGTCTTCGAGGTCAGGACGACCACCGGGATCTCCATCGTGGCCGGATCCTCCTTCAGTCGGTCCAGCACGTCGAAGCCCGACATCTCGGGCATCGCCAGGTCGAGCACGATGACGTCGGGCCGCTCCGTGCGGGCCTCGCGCAGCCCCTGCACCGGGTCGCGCGCCTCGCTCACCACGAACGGCGCCCCCGCCAGGTGGTTGCGCACGAGATAGCGGGCGATCTCGTCGTCGTCGATGACGAGCACTCGCCGGTCCTCGCTCCGATCCAGGAGGCGATTCAGCGTGCCGAGCAGCCAGCCCGGATGCACCGGCTTGATCGCGTAGGCATGCGCGCCCAGGGCCAGCCCTTTGGCCTGATCGTCGATGCCCGAGACCACCACCAGGGGCAGGCTCCGGGTGTCGTCCCGTCGCAGCACCTCGCTGATGAAGGCCCAGGCGTCCTCGCCGCCGAGACGGATGTCGAGGACGATCGCGACCGGGTGGATCTGCTCGATGAGCCGCCGCGCGTCCGGGAGGGTGCGCGCGATCACCGGGCGGTAGCGCGAGCCGTGGAAGTAGTGGTCGTAGAGCAGCAGGTCCTGGGCGCTGTCCTCCACCACCAGCACCGGCACCTGGCCCAGCTCGAGCGGGACGGGGCCGTCGGTGGCGACGCCCGCGGTCTCCGCGGGCTCCGGCTCGGCGGCGAATCGCGCGGGCAGGACGGTGGTGAACGTCGAGCCCACTCCCGGCGTGCTCTCGAGCGACACCGAGCCGCCCAGGAGCGTGGCGAGCCGGCGCACCAGCGGCAGGCCGAGCCCGGTGCCGCGCACTCGACGCTGGACCGGATTCTCGAGCTGGCCGAACTCCTCGAAGATCCGGTTCTGGTCCGCGGCGTCGATGCCGATGCCGGTGTCCGCCACCGAGAACGCGACGAGGGCGCCGGGGGGGCCGTCGCCGGCCGGCCGCGCGCTCACCCGGATCTCGCCACGCTCGGTGAACTTCAGCGCGTTGGAGAGCAGGTTGCGGAGGATCTGCGAGACCTTGCCCTCGTCGGTGTGCATGGTGGGCAGACCCTCCGGCTCCTCGAAGACCAGGTTCACCTGGTCGTTGAGCAGCAGGGGCCGCAGCATGCCGCGCAGGGCCGCGAACAGGTCGCGCACGTCGAACTCGGCGGGACGGATCACGATCTTGCCCGCCTCGACCTTGGCGAGGTCGAGCAGGTCGTTGACCAGCTCGGTGAGATCCTCCGCGGCCTGGCGGATGTACCCCACCTGGCGCTTCTGCTCGGAGGACAGCGGCCGCTCCGGATCCTCGAGTAGCAGGCGCGAGAGGGCCAGCATCGAGTTCAGCGGGGTGCGGAACTCGTGGCTCATGTTGGAGAGGAAGCGCGACTTCATCTCGTCGGCGCGGCGCAAGGTGTCCGCCTTCTCGTCCAGCTCCGCGTAGAGCGCGAGGACGCCCCGGTTGGTGTCCTGCAGGTCCGCGTTCAGACGGGAGAGGTCCTCCTGGCGCTGGCGCAGCTCGTCGAGGACGCGCAGCAGCTCCTGGTTCTGCTGCCGGACCTCCTCCAGCGCGCCCTGCGGCGCCTCCCGGGCGAGGGTGTCGGCGAGCGCGGCCAGCCCGGCCGCGCCGATCTCGGGCGCGCGGCGCGGGAAGAGCTTCCCGAGGGTCACCGTCACGCCCGCCCCGGGCCGGCTCGTCACCTCGAAGTGGTCCACCAGGCGGCGGGCGCCCAGCATGCCGAGGCCCATGCCCGTCGACGAACGGTAGCGCCCGGCCAGCACCGCGTCGAGGTCGCGGATTCCGGGCCCGCGGTCGCTCACCCGGACCACCAGGAGCTGGGGCGCGTAGCGGCCCTCGACCGCGATCTCGACCTTGCCACCTCCCGCGTACACGAACGCGTTGCGGGCGATCTCGGACACCGCGGTGGCGATGCGGGTCTGGTCCTGGCCCTCGAATCCGAGGCGGGCCGCGATCTGGCGCGCCCGCTGGCGCGCCCCCACCACGTCGTGCTCGTGGCGGACGAAGAGGGAGATGATCGGGAGGCTCATGCCGCGCGCAGCCGGGCCGCGACCACCGTCACGTCGTCGCGCCCGCGGCTCCAGTCCCGGTACAGCACCCCCGCGATCAGGGCCGCGTCCCGATCCGCCAGGCCGGGATACCGATCGATCTGCCATCGGCCACCGAGCCCATCGGAATGCATCACGAGCAGCGCGTCGTCCCCCCAGGGGTACGAGAACTCGCTGATCCGGCCCACGTCGTGGCCGGCGGTGCCGTTGCCGGAGACCAGATGCCGGCCGACTCCGGCCCTGACGATCACACCCGCCACGTTGCCGACGCCCGCGTAGGTCACCGCCCTCCGCGCGGAGTCGATGCGCGCCACCGCCACCGCGGCACCGCGGCTGCCGCGGAGCGCGTCGTGGATGGCCGCGATCAGCGCCGCGGGCGGCAGCCCCGACGAGGCACGGAAGGCGCGCACCGCGAGCCCGGCCGCGTCGGCGGCGCCGAGCCCGTGACCCAGCCCGTCCACCACCATCACCGCCGGGCACTCCTGCTCCGCGGCCACCGCCCAGGCGTCACCGCAGACCTCCTCGCCCGCCTTGGGCACGCTCACCAGGCCGATCTCGAGGCGTCCGGGGAGCGCCGCGCCCACCCGCACCAGGATGGCGGTACCGCCGGGCTGTGTCGAGTACACGTCCACGCGCGCGGCGAGCCGCCCGACCGCGCCGAGCCCGCTGCCCTGGCTGCCCGCGGTCGAGTAGCCGTCGCGGAAGCAGTCCGCGATACTCGCCATCCCGGCGCCTCGATCCAGCGCGAGCAGCTCGACCGCGGGCGGGCCCTCCGGCACCCGGGCGATGATCTGGCCCCCGCCGCCGTGCTTGACCAGGTTGGTGCCGAGCTCGTTGACCACGAGGGCGAGCTTGCCCTGCTGGTCGGTGTCGAGGCCCACCGCGCTGGCGGTGGCCAGGATCTGGCGGCGCGCCTCTCCCACCTGGCTCGGCTCGGCGATCGCGAACGGCAGCGGGGCGCGCGTGACGATCACTTCCACCTCGTGATGCGGACCCGGGTGCCCTGGCCGGGCGTCGACGTGATGTCGAACTCGTTCGAGAGACGCCGGGCGCCGCCCAGACCCAGCCCGAGGCCGGAGCCGGTGGTGAAGCCGTCGCGCAGGGCCTGCGGCACGTCGGGGATGCCGGGGCCCTTGTCCGCGAAGGTGAGCCGGAGCCCGCGGCGGTCGCCTTCCTGCAGGGTCTCGAGCCGGGCGACGCCGCCGCCGCCGTGGACGAGCGCGTTGCGGGCCAGCTCGCTGGCCGCGGTGACGATCTTGGTCTGATCCACGAGGGTGAACCCGAGATCCACCGCCCAGCGGCGAGTCATCTGCCGGATCTGCACCACGTCCTCGTCCGAATGGATATCGTGACTCTCCTCACGAACCGCGGGCATCGAGCCTCCCGCCCTCGTCGAACCGCCGGCGGATGAGGGCCATGCCCTTCTCCGCGTTCAGCGCGGTGCGCACGTCGTCCAGGTTGAGACCGAGCTCGACCAGGGTGATGGCCACCGCGGGCCGCATGCCCACCACCACCGTCTCCGCGTCGAGGACGCGGGCCATCTTGGCGATGTTGCCGAGGGCGCGGCCGATGAACGAGTCCACGATCTCGAGCGCCGAGATGTCGATCAGCACCCCGCGGGCCCGGTGCCGGACGATCTGCTCGGTCAGCTCGTCCTGGAGCACCATCACGAGCCGGTCGTGCATCTCCACCTGGATGGTGACGAGCAGGAACTCGCCCATCTTGAGGATGGGGATCCGCTCGGCCGGCGGCTTGCCGTCAAGCACGGGGAGCGTTGCGAGTCACGGAGGCGCCGACCCGGCCGAGGGCCAGGATCAGCGCGTCGGCCAGGGTGGCCTTGGTGGCCACGTTGCCGAGGTCGACGCCCAGGTGGACGATGGTCTGGGCGATCTGGGGCCGGATGCCGCTGATGATGCACTCGGCGCCCATCAGCCGGGCCGCGCCCACCGTCTTCAGGAGATGCTGCGCCACCAGGGTGTCGACGGTGGGCACGCCGGTGATGTCGATGATCGCGATGGAGGCGCCGGTGTCCACGATGCGCTGGAGCAGGCTCTCCATCACCACCTGGGTGCGCTCGCTGTCCAGCGTGCCGATCAGCGGCACCGCGAGGATGCCCTCCCAGAGCGCGACCACCGGGGTGGACAGCTCGAGCATCTCGCGCTGCTGGCGCGCGATGATGTCCTCTCGCGTCCTCCGGAAGGCCTCGGTGGTGAGGAGGCCGAGCTTGTCGAGCAGCAGGGTGGCGGTCCACAGCTCGCGCCCGAACCCTTCCGGGTCGGCTCGGTACTCCTCGCGCAGCCGGGTGAAGAGCGGCTCCTTGAACGAGAAGATGAAGGTGGCGGTCTCCGACGGCGAGAGGCCCTGCTTCGCCCGCGACGTGGAGAGGCCCGCCAGCATGTCACGGACCCGGGCCCACGCGGGCCCGTCGATCTCACCGCTGCCGTCGTGACTCAGCGCCTCGGCGAGCAGCCGCACGAACGCGCGGGCCTGCTCCTCGCCTTCCGCTCGGTCGATCGTGCCGCGGTTCGACTTCGCGAGCAGCCCGGTCCAGTCGGCCAGGATGTGTGCCTCGTGCTCGCGCACGATCGACGCGAGCCGGCTCCGATGGTCCACCATGTTGCGCTCCTGTTCGACGAGGGATTGAGATCGCGCCGCGAGGGACCCATTTAACCCGCCCGCCGCCGCCTTTTCAAGAACTGTCAGCCGTCGAGGGCGTGTGTCGGCGTGCCGATCGCGCGTAGGGTAAAACGTTCCAGCCTTGCCCTCGGATTGCCGCCGCCGCCTCGCGCTTCCAACCGGTAAGAACTACCGCCGGGCGCCGGTCAAAGGGCGAGGCGGGCCATTGACGAGACGGGCGTTTCGTCGATCATTCTTCGGCGCTCAGTAATCCTCGCCACTTCGCTCGCTCCAGTCGGCAGGTGGGGCACCGCACGGCACGCCGCGCAACCCCCGCACAACCAGCAGCCCCCGCCAAGCCCCGAGCCGCGTCCCGCCGGGCCGCTCTACGTGCTGGTGGCGCGCCTCGAGCGGCTGCGGGGGACCGCGAGCCCTGGCCCGCTCACCACGCGATCGGCGACACCATGAGCGACGACGAGCGCCCAGCCGACCAGACCTACGCGCGCGACCTGCACACCGTCGCGGCGCTGGCCCAGCTGATTCACGATCCGGCAGCGGGCCCAGACCGCCGCCCTTACCCGGGCCGGAGCTCGAGCCCCTCCTGCGCGCCCAGCAGCTCGTCTCCGCCGCCTGCACGGCCTCAGGGGAACGCCTGGCCATGAATGCGGTGGCCCAGGGCGATCCTGGTCATGTACCTGGAGCGGGCGCTCCGGGACGCCGGCGCGGCGAAGGCGGCGGGTGACGGGGCGGTGAGCGGGTGACGCTCGAGGTGACGAGCGCATGTGGCTCGATCTGCGGGCTGCCGTCATGGCCGATAGGGAAGGCCGATCGCAGCAGCTTTCAATGATTGGATTTCTCGATCGACATTGCTACGATTCCGGTGCGGCTCGGCGGCCGGCGGCGCCGAGTCGGTCCTGCCTTCAAGGCATCGCGTTCGACGCGCTCAAGGGACCGTGCAGTGATGTTGGGCCGCCAGACACCATCCCCGGTTGCGGATGCGCGATCGGCAGGGGCGCTCGCGATGCGATCGATGCTCTCCGCGTGGTTCATGTTCGCCGCGTTCTAGCGTTCGGCGCGGGTCGCATGGCCAGGATCCTGATCGTTGACGACGACGCCGATGTGCGGGAGTTGATCGAGTTGGCCCTGGACGGGCAGGGCTACGACGTCGACAGCGTCGAGAGCGGCCGGGCCGCCCTCGAGCGACTCGCGCAGCACGCCTACGACCTAATCGTATGTGATCTGCACATGCCGGATCGGGACGGCCCGGCGGTCTACCGCGCGATCGAGCGGCGGGCGCCGCCCCGGCCGGCGTTCCTGTTCGTCACGGGCTACGCCGATGCCGGCCCGTACGAGGACTTCCTCAGGACCGCGCAGGTCCCCGTGCTGGGCAAGCCGTTCGACATCCACGCCCTGCGGGAAACGGTGAGCCGACTGCTCAGCGGAACCTGAAGCATGGATCGACCACCGCTCCCCCTCATCACGCCGATGGCGCCGACGCTCATCGCCCAGCCCTTCCACCGCGACGGCTGGGTGTACGGCACGCTGATGCTCGACGGCGAGGTGGCCGTCCTCGATCCCTCGCTGATCTCGCGCTTCGAGTGGCTGCGCGGCCGGCCGAAGAGCGAGACGGCGACCCCGGCGATCTACATGGCACTTGCTCGAGGACGAAGTGGACGGCCATCGGCTCATCCTCCCTGCGCGGCGCCTCGCCAACGACGGGATCACCGCCTGGGCGGAAGTGCTCGAGCGCGGCTACGAGGGCATGGTCGCGAAGGATCCGGCGTCGCCCTACCGCGGCGGCCGGACCCTCTCGTGGCTGAAGGTGAAGCAGCGGAACCTGCTCCGCCGAAACCCCGCGAAGCCCTCAAGACGGCCATCCGGCCACCCGAGCAGCGTCCGCGTGACAATTGGGTGGTGAGGATATTCGACTTCCTGGTGCGTATCGCCTGGCGCTTACTCTGGAGTTGGAGACGCTAGGTCCCGGGCGCTGGCTCGTCGCCTCCTCCTGCGGAGCTCCGAGTAGACGCCCATCCCCTCGTCTCCTGTCGCGTCGTCCGAAGGGGCTACAGCTCGAGCGCCTCGAGCTGGGCGGGCGTCAGCGCGATCCGCGGGATGGAGTGAACCCGGCGCCTCGCGAGAGCCTGCCACGTCCGTTCGATCTCCGAAATCGGGACACCGGCCTGCCGCAGGAAGTCAGTGAGCGAGTCGAGCCCCTCGCACCTGGCCTGGCGGCCTCGAAGCGAGCCGTCCAATGGCGCGAAGGCGATCCGGTACACGGCGTTGACAGGATCGACATCCCCACCGATCCGCGCGATATGCAGGAACCCCGTAACCGGGCTTCCCATTGAGCCCGATCATAGTGCGCAGCACCGGCCGAGCCATCATGAAGACTTTCGAGTTCGCCTCCCCCAGCACCGGCCCGAATGCGACCAAGCGCCGCGTCGGGCTGCCGGAGCTTTACGGCTCGGGTCTCAGGGCGGCCAGCCGAGCCTCGATCTCCGCCAGCCGTTTCTTGTCTCGCCGAATCTGCCACTCCCGCATCTCCCGGCGTGCTCTGTTGTCGACCGGCGTGGCGTCGAGCTCGCGCTGGAGGCTGCGATCCGGTACCTCTTCCAGCGAGAAATCCTCGACCTCGCCGGACCTCGCGTCCATCAGGATGTGGTCACCGGCCTGGACGCCGTGGCGAAGTCAACCGGCATCATCGATGACAAGATCCACGGCGGCCTATGATACGGCGCCGCCGGAGCCGTGCACGTTGGCCTTGCCCGCGAGGTAGCAGGCGTCGTTTATCAGATATCGGGTGTCGAAGTTGTCGGAGCCGTCGATGACGAGGTCGTAGTCCTTGTGGAAGGCGTCCGCTGCCTTCAGGGTGAGCCTGCGGACCATCACCACGGACGTGCCGTCTTCTTCCGGGCGCGGGCACCACAGCCGCTTTGTCTCTCACGATTGCCTGACTGCTGTGCGTCGACGACCACGACGGCCCACAGACTGCAGGGCAAGGGCTGGCGCGGAGTAGCCTATGCTCCCCTTAGTCGTAGACTTGCTGATTCTTGCGAAAACGTTCTACCGGACGCGGTTCGTGCCGCCGAGCCCGGCGCGGGGCCCTCGAAAGAGTAGACCGATGAGCGCGAACCAGGCTGGACATCCGGCAGAGGGACCGACAGCGTGGGCCCACGCCGTGCGTGTAGTCAAGGCGGAGCACTTCGACCCGAATACGGCACAGACGTCCGGGATGCACCGGGTGACGGCGGTATCTGGGGAAACGGTTGGCTCGAAGGGGATATGGGCGGGGATAACAGACGTCGCGCCGCATGCGGCGACCGGAACCCACCACCACGGCGAGCAAGAGACCGTCATCTATGTGATCAGCGGTCATGTCAGGATGCGTTGGGGTGATCGCCTGGAACACGAGGCGGACGCCGGGGCCGGGGACTTCATCTATGTCTCCCCCTTCGTTCCACATCAGGAGATCAATCCGGCCGACGAGACCTCGAAGTGGGTCATCGTGCGTAATGGTCACGACCCGATCGTCATCAATCTCGAGGCCGTCGACGATGCCCAACGGGAGGCCACCAGCCTCACTCATCCACGCGTGCTCAGCCGCGACCTACCTTAGGGGCGCTGACCGGCTCGGCAATCAGGTCTTCCCCTGACCCAACCCGAAGAATTCCCTCGCCTCGGCGTGGTCACCATCGCCGAAATCACACTGCAGCGGGAGGTAACATGAATGCGCAAGAACGCGAGGCTGAGAGCGCCGAAAGCCACTTGACGCTGCGCCTGTTCGGACAGATGCTCGGTCGCATCGAAGCGATGCGCGTAGCATCCCGACCTGCTCGAGATACCTCTCAACGTGTCGGAAGTGGTGAGGGAGGTCAGTCATGACGATCGCACTACGGAATACCGGAATCGAGCCGGTGGGCGAGATGCCCTGGGGGACCCACTTCTGCCATTTCTACGAGACCCGGGACGACCTACTGGAGACCCTGCTCCCCTTCTTCAAAGCGGGCCTCGAAGCCGGCGAGTTCTGCGCGTGGGTCGTCTCCGAGCCCCTCACCGAGGAGGGCGTCTGGCAGGCGCTGGACCGGGCGGTTCCGCGCCTCGACCGGTATGTGTCCGACCGGAGCATCGAGGTGCTGCAGGCCCGGGACGTGTATCTGGCGGGAGGAGAGATCGATCTCCATCGAATCATCGGTAACTGGGGCGCGAAGCTCGAGCGGGCGCTGTCCCGAGGCTACGAGGGCATCCGGGTGAGCGGCAATACCGCCTGGCTCGAGCAGAAGCAGTGGCGTGAGTTCATGGAATACGAGACGGAGCTGAACCGGGGCATCGGCGATCAGCCCATGCTGGTGCTCTGCACGTATCCGCTCACGACCTGCGGCGCGACCGAGTTCCTCGACGTGACGGCCACCCACCAGTTCGCCGTCGCCAAGCGTCGAGGCCGGTGGGAAGTGGTCGAGACGCCGCAGCTCACGCAGGCGAAGGCCGAGATCGCCCGCCTCAACCGCGATCTCGAGCAGCGGGTGCTCGAGCGGACGACGGAGCTGGAGGCGGTCATCGGGGACCAGAAGCGGGCCTCGGAGGCGCTGCAGGAGGCGCAGATGACGCTGGCCCACGTCACGCGGCTCACCACCATCAGCGAGCTGACGGCATCGCTGGCCCATGAGGTGAACCAGCCGCTCGCGGCCATCGAGGCGAACGCGGCCGCGAGCCTGAACTGGCTCGATCACACTCCGCCCGCTCTCGACGAGGCAAGGCAGGGGATGCAGCTAGTGATCCGGGACGCCCAGCGGGCGGGCGACGTGATCGCGCATGCGCGTGCGCTCGTCAAGAAGTCGGACGGCGAGATGTCGCTCGTGGACGTCGATCAGCTGATCCGAGAGGTGCTCAGCCTCGTCCAGCCCGAAGTGCAGAAGCACGCGGTCGTGGTCGAGGAGGCTCTGGCCGAGGATCTGCTCCCGGTGCGGGGAGACCGGGTCCGGCTGCAGCAGCTCGTCCTGAACTTGATCATGAACGGGATCGAGGCGATGGCGGAGGTGGCGGCGCGCCCGCGCCGGCTGGTCGTCTCGTGCGTGCGAGGCCAAGGGGAAGCCGGCCCCGGCGTCCTCGTCGGCGTGCAGGACGCGGGTGTCGGGGCGGCGGCGGACCTCGAGCGGCTTTTCGATCCCTTCTTCACGACCAAGCGGGATGGCCTGGGGATGGGGTTGTCGATCGGCCGTTCCATCGCTCAGGCCCACGGAGGACGGCTGTGGGCCCGCCGCAACGCGGATCACGGGCTGACCTTCCATCTGCTGGTTCCGGAGACGAGCGCCGCGGGTCTGAGTCCGTGGGCGGAAACAAGTGGGCGCCAGGCATCGACACACCTCGGGATTGGTCCATAGGAACGCCCGGCGTCGATCAGCGCACAGGTGTGGCCGGGGCACGCCGGGGGCGCGGCGTCTTCCCGAGCGGTGCCTTCGCGCCCCGGCGAGCGGGCGGAGCCATGAATTCCGGTCCGATCGGATCGGTGACCGTGGCGAGCAGGATCCTGTCGATCTCCCGCCGCGTCTCCTCATCGATGTGCCACCCGAGCGCGTCCCTGATCGGCGCCAGTTGCTCCGGATGCCGCGCGCCCCAGAGGGCGACGGTCGGGCCCTGGTCCAACACCCAACGGAGCGCCAGGGCGAGGACGCTTTTCCCGTAGCGTCGCCGGGCGAGGTCGTCGAGCGCCTCGACCGCCTTCAAGTACTGGGAATAGCGGGGCGGGAGGAACTTCGGATCGCTGGCTCGAAGGTCGTCGCCGGTGAACCTCGTGTCCCCGCGCATGCGGCCGGTGAGCAGCCCCCGACACAGCGCGCCGTAGGCCAGCACCGTCAAGTGCTGCTGCTTGGCGTACGGGAGGACGTCGGCTTCGATCTGCCGCTCGAAAAGGTTGTAGGGGGGCTGCACCACGTGTAGCGGCGCCGCCGATCGAAACGCCGTCATCTGATCCGGCGAGAAGTTGCTCACGCCGATCGCCCGGATCTTGCCTTCGTCGAACAGCCGGCGGAGCACCCCGGCCGTCTCCTCGATGGGCACCAGGGGATCCGGCCAGTGGACCTGATACACGTCGATGTGGTCCGTTCGCAGCCGCCGGAGCGAGTCCTCCGCCTCTTTCCGAACACGACGGGCTGATGCATTGCGGAACACCCGGCCGCCGCGCCATTCGAGGCCGGCCTTCGTTGCGATCAGGACACGATCGCGGGCGCCGCTCTCGGCGATGGCTTGGCCGACGAGTTCCTCGGACCGGCCGAACCCATAGGCAGGCGCCGTGTCGATCAGCGTGATGCCGAGGTCGAGCGCCGTCCGGATGGCGCGAATCGACTCGGCCTCATCCGTGCCGCCCCACATCCACCCGCCGATTGCCCAGGTACCCAGCCCGATCCGCGAGGCGACGAGGCCGCTTGCGATGATCTCAATGTTTTCCAATGGATGTCCTCCTGCTACGGAGCGATGCCTGGCGCCGGTTTCTCACCGCCCGGCACGAAGATCGGCGGTCCCCCATTCGGGCCGGGGACCGTCATGGGCGGGTGAATAAGGCGCCCGTCGGGCGTTCTGTCCGCGTAGTGGGGGGGCACGTAGATGTCCCGGCCGATTGCCGGATCGTACTCGTGCTGCAGCGGTACCCACTGCTGGGTGGGCGTCTGAGGCATGGGCACCATGTCGTTCGGCCGAGCGCCGAACGAGGGTTCGGCCAGATCGCCCGGTGACGAGCCGCCGCCGATCTCCGCGTGAGCTGCCGACGCCGAGACGAGCAAGGTGGTCGCGACGACGGTCTTGAAGATGAGGTTCCGCATCGGTGCCTCCACTTCTGTTTCGATCACCAGCCCCAGAGACCCCAGCCCCCCCAGTCCATCGACGCGTCCTCGTTGGCCTGGGCCGCCGACAGCTGCTCATCGGCGATCTGCTTCTGCAATCTGAGCTCCTGGTACTTCTGGTAGCGTTGCTCGTCGCCGACGTACAGACACTTGCACGTCTCTGGATCGGCGTAGATATAGTGGACCTGGCCGTCCCGCGTGGAGCGGACGACCTTCCGCGGTGTCAGCGTCTGCAGATGCGCGAGCTTCTCGGGCGTGTCGGCCGGCTTCACCTGAAAGCCCGCGGCCGCGAGGACCTGCTCGGTCTCGGCGGTCTGATGCGCGCGTATAGTGGCACACCCGGTCACCCCCAGGCCCAGCGCGACGAGCGGCAGGATCGCTGTCGTCCATCCGAGCATTTCTCGCATGCGAACCATCTCGAATCCTCCTTGCTTTGTGCGGATGCCCCGCACCGCGTTCAATGTTCTGAGGATCGCGCCGGCGGTGCCGGTTGCACGCCTGTACGGGGTCGGCGGCGAAGAACTCCTCTTGCTCTGTGGATGCTCGATGGCGGGCACGGAAGTGGCCGCCGCGCGGCTTTTCGCAACATCACGACAGCGCGTGGGGACGGTGGGGGGGCGATCCCTCGATCGTGAACATCGTTCCTGGTCGGCTTCCACGCAGCGCTAACGGTCGCCGCTGATCTCGCCGCCGTCGGCATCTTCGCCGCTCTGGTCCGCGGTGACGAGGGGCGGTCGAATCATGCCACCCTCCAGATCAACTCGT
>Ga0099791_10000456_pt1 | contig 15242 bp, 11 predicted proteins | sample Rivendell_Oct201_7_FD_77318 | JGI IMG/M metagenome (GOLD analysis project Ga0099791, IMG submission 77318) | Vadose zone soil and rhizosphere microbial communities from the Eel River Critical Zone Observatory, Northern California to study diel... | ecosystem: Environmental > Terrestrial > Soil... | reverse complement strand
GACATCACGGACCTCAACGACGCGCGGCAGCAGAATCTCACCCTCACGGAGACCTCCCCCGATCTCATCGTCCGGTTCGGACGCGAGGGGCGGTATCTTCGAGTCAATAACGCGATGGCTGCGGCCATGGGCGTCCCCTCGCACAAGTTCGCCGGCAGACCCATCGGCGAGGTGTTTTCGGAGAAACTGGGCCCGGGGTTTCCAGCGGACCTTCTCGCCCTCCACCATTCCGTCCTCCGAGTGATCGCTACCGGGTACGTGGTCGAGATGGAGGTCCGGCTGCCGCTGTACGCGGGGGATCGTACCTTCGACGTGCTGCTCACTCCCGAGCGCGATCACGGTGGAGCCGTCGTCAGCGTGCTGCTCGTCGGGCGCGACATCTCGGAAACGAAGCGGGTGGAGGAGACGCTTCGTGAAAGTGAGCGGCGATTCCGGCAGGTCACCGAAAGCATCGACGAGGTGTTCTGGCTCACCGACACGACGAAGCAGCAGATGATCTACCTCAGCCCGGCGTACGAGCGAATCTGGGGACGCACCTGCGCGAGCGTCTTCGCCGCGCCCGAATCCTGGATGGACGCGATCCACCCCGAGGACCGGGATCGTGTCCGAACCGCGGCGCTCACGCTCCAGACCGCGGGTGTTTACGATATGGAGTACCGAATCGTCCGCCCGGATGGAGCGGTGCGCTGGATTCATGACCGCGCGTTTCCCATCCAGGATGAAGAGGGGAGGGTCCATCGAATTGCCGGTGTCGCGGAAGACACCACCGTGCGGCGGCAGCTCGAGGATCAGGTGCGGCAGACGCAGAAGATGGAAGCGGTCGGCCGGCTCGCGGGCGGCGTCGCGCACGATTTCAACAACCTCCTCACGGCCATCATGGGCTACGCGCAGCTCATGCGAATGCGCCTCCCGTCCGACGATCGGATGCTCCACGACATCCAGGAGATCCTGAAAGCTTCCACGCGCGCCGCGATTCTCACGCGCCAGCTCCTCACGTTGAGCCGGGAGGAGATGGGGCAACCCCGTGTGCTCGACCTGGGCGCGATCGTGAAGGAGATGAGGGACTCGCTTCGTCCTCTGGTCGGCGAAAAGGTCAGCATCGTCGTGCGCTCGCAACCCGACCTGGGAGGCGTCAAGGCGGACCCGGGACAGATGGAGCAGGTGGTGTTGAATCTCGTCCTCAACGCGCGGGATGCGATGCCCGACGGAGGCCGAGTCACCATTGAAACGGAGAATATCGATCTGGGCAAATCGCACGCCGGAGCGCACGTGGGCATCGAACCCGGTGGGTACGTGCTCCTCGCGGTGAGCGACACGGGGATCGGGATGGACGAACAGACCAAGGCCCGCATGTTCGAGCCTTTCTTCACGACCAAGCCACCGGAGAAAGGGACCGGGCTTGGCCTATCGACCGTCTATGGAATCATGCAGCAGAGCGCGGGCAAGATTCAGGTCCACAGCACCCCTGGCTCGGGGACGACGTTCAAGATATTTCTGCCGCGTGTGCTGGGGAAGACCGATGCGCTGCCCATGGCGGACTCGCCCGAGCCGCCTCCGCGCGGCACGGAGACCGTCCTCGTCGTGGAGGATCAGGATAACGTGGCGGCGGTCGTCCGCGGATCGCTCCAGATGTGCGGCTATCGTGTTCTCGAGGCACGCCACGGAGCGGAAGCTCTCCATGTCTGGCAGGAGCACGGCGCCTCGATCGACCTCATCGTCACCGATGTGGTGATGCCGGTCATGAACGGGCCGGAGTTCGTCCGCCGCGCGCGGGCGACGCGCCCCGAGATCAAGGTTCTCTACATGTCCGGGTACACGGAGCAGGGATTCTCAGCCCTGGATCTGCTGAGTCCCGATGATGGATTCCTGCCGAAGCCCTTCGTGCCGAGCGCGCTCACTCGAAAGGTCCGGGAAGTTCTGGATTCGGGGGACAGCCTGGCGAAGTAAAGCGAAGCCAGGGCATTATGAGGCAAATCTACCGTATTCCTTTACTCCAGGGAATGGGGACACGTCTTCTGCCCAGGTATCGTGTCGCGAGGTCTGGTATCGTCCCAAGCCTCATGTAGAGCCCCTGCCCTGGCGCGAGCAGGGGGCGATGCGCAAATCAACGAGTCCAGGTTTTCCCCCGCATGGAAGCCGAAGGGCCACGAGCGCGTGCAGTCCCGGTTGCTGGCGAGCGTAGCCAGCAGGGGGCGCTGGATGATATCGCCCACGGTCTAGCCGCATCACAAGGGTCCCTCTCGCTCGGCTCCTGCCTGCCCCCCCACAATTCACGCAAGAGCTGCGCGCAGCGTTCAAACCATTACGGTAGGGGAAAGGGGCAGATGAAAACGATACGAATCATCGCAGCGGTAACCCTGATCGTCGGAATGGGAGGAACGATCGCCATGACTCAGACACAGACCGAAGCCGCGGAAGCAAAGGCAGAAGGCGGCGCCGAGGCCATTCGCCCCTTCAGCGTCCACGTTCCGGACGAGGCACTCGCCGACCTGAAACGCCGGATTGCGGCCACACGGTGGCCGGAGCGGGAAATGGTCGCAGATCAATCGCAAGGGGTGCAGCTCGCGACGATTCAGAAACTCGCGAGCTATTGGGCGACGAATTACGACTGGCGCAAGGTTGAGGCGAAGCTCAATGACTATCCGCAGTTCGTCACCAACATCGACGGCGTCGACATCCATTTCATTCATGTGCGTTCGAAAGAGAAGAACGCGTTGCCGATGATCGTCACGCACGGGTGGCCCGGCTCGATCATCGAGCAGCTGAAGATCATCGATCCGCTGACCAATCCCACGGCTTATGGCGGGAGCGCGTCGGACGCTTTCGATGTCGTGATTCCGTCGCTACCGGGCTACGGGTTTTCCGGGAAGCCCACCACGACCGGCTGGGATCCGATCCGCATCGCGCGTGCGTGGACCGTGCTGATGAAGCGCCTTGGATACACTCGATATGTGGCGCAAGGCGGGGATTGGGGGAATGCAGTCACGGAGCAGATGGCACTGCTTACGCCTCCGGGATTGATCGGCATTCACACCAACATGCCGGCCACCGTGCCGGACGACATCAACACGGCGGCTCTTGCGGGTGCGCCGGCGCCATCGGGCCTCTCAGCCGACGAGAAGCATGCGTACGATCAGCTGGCCTACTTCTACAAGCACGGCCTGGGCTACGCACAGGAGATGGCGAATCGCCCCCAGACGCTTTACGGGATCGGGGATTCGCCGGTCGGGATGGCCGCCTGGATGATCGACCACGACGCGGACAGTTACGCGCTCATCGCCCGCGTTTTCGACGGTCAGCGTGAGGGTCTTACGCGAGACGACATCCTCGACAACGTCACGCTCTACTGGCTGACCAACACGACGGTCTCATCGGCTCGTCTGTATTGGGAAAGCAAGCTCGCGTTCTTTGCCCCGAAGAATGTCCCGATCCCGACTGCGGTGAGCGCTTTTCCGAACGAGCTCTATCAAGCTCCGCGGAGCTGGACAGAGAAGGCGTATCCGAAGCTCATCTATTACAAGAAGGCCGACAAGGGCGGACACTTCGCTGCCTGGGAACAGCCGGAGATCCTCGTGACCGATCTTCGCGCCGCGTTCAAGTCGCTGCGGTGATTTCGAAGACGAATCCAAAGCTAGCCCAAAAGGAGGTCACATGACCCAAACCATGGATACACGACAAGGCAGCGAGCAGCGCGATCGGAAGGCCGCGCGCCCCTCCACCAGCGCGAACACCAGCGCCTTCTGGGAACGCTTGTGGCGCCAGAGCGGCATCAACTTCGTTGTCTCCTTCATCATCGCGTGGGTCATCTACGGCTATCAGCCGCAGGTCGGCGCGTCGGCCGACGGACTCGCCGGGTTCTACGATGGCCATCGCGCGCGGATCCTCATCGCCGCGGTGTTCGCCGGCCTGACGGTCCTCAACCTCCTGTGGTTCGCGGCGGCGCTCAGGACCACCTTGGCGGATGCGGGGCAGGACGGTTGGGGCGCGGCGGCGACCGCCTCGAGTGCAGCGGTCGGAGGGCTGTTCCTCCTGTTCGTCACGGTAAGCGCAGCCCTCGCGTACTCGATCGCCGGCTCCGGAAATCGCACGCTCACATCGGGACTGAACGACTTCGCGTGGGCCTGCGCGGTGTTGACGTCCTTCCCGCGCGCGATGCTGATCATGTCCGGGACGTTCGGACTCTGGCGGGCCGGACTGATCTCGAACGCGCTCTTCGCGGCGGGGGTCGCAGCCGTCGTGCTCGTTCTGCTGGGCGGCACCACGTGGCTGAGCGGTGGATTCTGGGCACCGGACGGCGCCTATTCGCGGTTCGTCTCGCCGGTCATCGGTCTCGTGTGGGTCGTGGTCGTGAGCCGGATCCTCTTGGCCCGAAGTCCTGCTACGCGTGGGTGGTGATGTCCAGTGGAGTCTCAATCACAAGCCGCCTTGCCCAAGTCTGGCTGGTCGGCCTGATCGTGGCTCTGTTCTCGGGCATAGGGAGAGCCAACATGACAGGGATCGACATCGCACCTAGCCCGCCCACGACGACGCCCGGGCGCAGCGCGGAACAGCGGTTGAAAGAACTTGGCATCACGCTTCCGCCGGCGCCGGAACCATTCGGCACGTATGCGGAGGCGGTGCAGACGGGCAATCTCCTGTTTCTGACCGGGATGCTTCCAACGGAAGGTGGACGAGCGACCATCATTGGGCGCGTCGGTGCGGAGATCGATGCCGGGGCGGGGCGCAAAGCGGCGCATCTCGCGGCGCTGAATGCGCTCGCGGTCGCGCGGCAGCACCTCGGATCGCTCGACCGAGTGACCCGGATCGTCCGCCTCGGCGTGTTCGTCGCGACGGCGGGTGATGTCCGCGATCAGCCGAAAGTCGCCGATGGCGCGTCGGAGCTGCTGCAAGACGTCTTCGGCAAAGACAGGAACCCCGCACGTTCGGTCTACGGCGTCGCAAGCCTTCCGCTTGGCGCCGCTGTCGAGTTGGAAATGACCTTCGAGGTCGCGGACGGGGTCGACCCGCCGACGTCGAATCGCACCACAAAGATCGACGGGTTATCCATCTTCTATAGGGAGGCCGGGCCGAAAGACGCGCCGACGATCCTCATGCTGCACGGACTGCCATCGTCGTCGCGGATGTTCCAGCCTCTCTTCGCCCGGCTGTCCGACCGCTATCACCTGATCGCGCCCGATTACCCGGGCTTCGGACACAGCGACTGGCCGGACGCGAAGATCTTCGCGTATACGTTCGATCACTACGCCGAGATCATGAATCACTTCACCGAGGCGCTCGGCCTCTCGCGCTACACGCTCTACATGCAGGATTACGGCGGCCCGGTGGGGTTTCGCATGGCCTTGGCCCATCCGGACCGGATCGAGGCACTCATCGTCCAGGACGCCGTGGCGCACAACGAGGGCTTGGGGGCGAACTGGAAGCCGCGGCGGGCCTTCTGGGCCGATCGCGCTGCAAACGAAAGCGCTCTTCGCACCAATCTCCTGTCTCTGGCGACGACGCGGACGCGCCATGTCGGGAACGATCCCAACGTGGAACGCTATGATCCGGATCTCTGGACCGACGAGTTCGCCTTTCTCAACCAGCCCGGCCAGGCCGACATTCAAAGCGATCTATTCTACGACTACCGGACCAACGTCGACGCCTATCCCAAGTGGCAGGCATGGATGCGCGAGCGGCAGCCCCGGCTTCTCGTCCTCTGGGGCAAGTACGACCTGTCCTTCGAGTCGTCCGAACCCGAGGCCTATCGCCGCGACGTGCCGAAGGCCGAGGTCCACGTCCTCGACGCAGGGCATTTCGCCCTCGATACAGCAGCGGACCAGATTGCGGGTATTGTCCGCGGCTTCATGAAGTAGCGTGGGCGAGTAAGGGAGATCCATGCCCGAGGGAATCAATCGCAGCCGCCGTCACTTCTTGAGCACCGCGGCCATGACGCTCGCCGCCGCCCAGCTCGGCGTATTCAGCTCTATGGAAGCGCAAGCCGGCAACGCCAAAATCAAGCCCGGCACGAACACATCGTTGGGGCCGGTCAAGCAGATCGAAGCGGGGCTCCTCGATGTTGGATACGCCGAAGCCGGCCCTGCCACGGGCCCTGCCGTCCTTCTGCTGCACGGCTGGCCCTACGACATTCACAGCTACGTCGATGTCGCTCCATTGTTGGCGGCGGCGGGCTACCGAGTGATCGTGCCGTACCTGCGCGGCTACGGCACAACGCGTTTCCTCTCGGATGGAACCACACGCAACGGTCAGCAATCGGTGGTTGCCGTCGATGCCGTCGCCCTGATGGACGCGCTCGAGCTCGAGAAGCCGATCCTTGCAGGCTTCGACTGGGGTGCGCGGACGGCCAACGTCATCGCGGCGCTATGGCCCGAGCGCTGCAAGGCCCTTGTCTCCGTCAGCGGCTACCTGATCGGTAGCCGTGAAGCCAACAGGATGCCGTTGCCGCCAAGGGCTGAGCTCCAATGGTGGTATCAGTATTACTTCGCGACGGAGCGCGGCCGGGAGGGCTACGAGAAATACCGCGATGATTTCGCCAAGCTCATCTGGCAAATCGCGTCACCGAAATGGGCCTTCGATGATGCGACGTTCCATCGCACCGCGGCTGCCTTCGACAATCCGGATCACGTCAACATCGTGATTCACAATTACCGCTGGCGGCTCGGCCTCGCTGAAGGTGAGTCCCAATACGACGATCTGGAAAGGCGCCTCGCCAAGGCTCCGGTCATCACCGTGCCCACGATCACCATGGAAGGTGACGCCAATGGCGCGCCTCATTTGGATTCCACGTCCTACGCCAAGAAGTTCTCGGGCAAGTACGCGCATCGACTCATCAAGGGCGGCATCGGCCACAATTTGCCCCAGGAAGCGCCCCAGGCCTTTGCCGAAGCTGTCATCGAAGTGGATGGCTATTGATCGCGTCGTCGAACCCAACCACGGAGGATCGTTTTGTGAAGCTTCCACGGATGGCAGCAACCGCCCTGGCGTATCTGGTTGCAGTGGCGCTCGCCGGACCTGCGCTTGCGCAGCCGGTGAAGAACATCGTCCTCGTACATGGTGCCTTCGCCGATGGCTCGAGCTGGGCCAAGGTGATTCCAATCTTGCAGTCCAAAGGCTACAACGTCACGGCGGTGCAGAATCCTCTGACGTCACTCGCCGATGATGTCGCGGCAACCAATCGTGCGCTTGCCCTCCAGAATGGCCCGGTCATACTCGTCGGCCACTCCTGGGGCGGCGTCGTCATCACCGAAGCAGGGATGGATCCCAAGGTGGCCGGGCTCGTCTATGTGGCCGCCTTCGGGCCGGATTCGGGCGAGGCCGTCGGCGATCTCGGCAAGGCCTATCCGCCGCCCCCGGCGCTCGCGGCCCCGATCGTCGACAAGCAGGGCTTCTTGAGCCTGTCCACCGAAGCGGTCGTGAAGCATTTCGCGTCCGATCTGCCGCCCGCGGAGGCACGCGTGGTCGCTGCCACCCAGGAGCCGATCAACGCTTCGGCCTTCGCGGCCAAGGTGTCCGCAGCCGCGTGGAAGACGAAACCTTCGTGGTACATCGTGTCGAAGCTCGACGGCGCGATCGCGCCCGATGAGGAGCGCTTCTTCGCGAAACGGATGAAGGCGACGACGACCGAATTGAACACGAGCCACGTGCCGATGCTCTCGCAGCCGAAGGCTGTGGCAGCAGTCATCATGGACGCGGCGGAAAAGGCATCCGTACATAGCGACGAAGCGCCGCACTGAGGATCGAGTGTCCGTTCGAGACTTGAAAGGAGAGTGAGATGCCGGATCGCCGCGCCGAGGCAGAGTGGGATGGGAACCTCAGGGAAGGCCGGGGACGGCTGAGCTTGGAGAGCGGAGCGTTCCAGGGACCGTATTCGTTTCGGGATCGGTTCGAAGACGGCAAGAACACAAATCCCGAAGAGCTTCTCGGGGCCGCCCATGCTGGATGCTTCTCGATGGCGCTCGCGGCGGGCCTTACCGGGGCGGGTCACCCGCCGGGTCATATACACACCACCGCCACCGTGAGCCTGGAGCGCGAGGGAGACGGTTTCGCGATCACGAAGATCGCGCTGGCGACCGAGGCTTCCGTTCCGGGAATCACGCCCGCGGAATTCCAGGCACAAGCCCAGAAGGCCAAGGCGGGCTGCCCGGTCTCGAAGGCGCTCGCGGGGGCTTCGATCAGCCTCGTGGCGAAGCTGCTATCGTGACCTGGGATCCGTGATGCGACCTGAGCGCTTATCCGATCGCCGTCCCGAAGAGTGCTCCAACACCTGCCGTGGCCAGCATGGCCAGCGCCCCCCAGAACGTGACGCGCCTCGCGCCAATCCACGCTGAGGCGCCACCCACCCGGGCAGCAACGGCGCCGAGGGTGGCGAGACAGACCAGAGACGCACCGGAAACGGCGGGAACAATCCACGCCCTGGGCGGCAGCACGACCGCGAGGATGGGCAGCAGGGCTCCCACGCCGAACGTCGCCGCTGAGGCAAGCGCGGCCTGCAGCGGGCGGGCTGCGAGCTTGTCGGACATTCCAAGCTCATCGCGTGCATGCGCGCCCAGCGCGTCATGGGCCATCAACTGCCGGGCAACGGTCAGGGCGAGGGCGGGCTCCAGACCGCGTCCGACGTAGATCGCGGCGAGCTCTTCTTCCTCGGCTTCGCGGTCCGCTGCGAGCTCGGTCCGCTCGAGTGCGAGGTCGGCTCGTTCGGTGTCCGCCTGGGAGCTGACGGAGACGTACTCGCCGGCCGCCATGGAGAGCGCGCCGGCGACCATGCCGGCCACGCCGGCCAGAAGGACGGCCTCTCGGGAGGCGCCCGCTGCGGCGACTCCGACCACGAGGCTGGCGGTGGAGACGATTCCGTCGTTCGCACCCAGAACCGCCGCGCGGAGCCAGCCGATGCGGCTCGTCCGATGCTTTTCATTAGTTCGCATCGTGGAGATCTCTGGTGAACGTCACCCTGAAGGACAAGATCCCCTGCTAGGATATCTCAAATGTCGCTCCTCCGAGTCTCGGCTTGACGAGCACCGCAGAGCACTTTATGCTACAAAGTGTAGCGGCGATTGCCGGATCCAACGGATGGGTTAGCCGAAACGGGAGGGTGGCATGCGGTCGAATGTGCTTCTGAAGGCGTTGATCGTGGGTGGCCTGGCGTTGGCCTTCGTGGTGCCGCTCACCATGATTTGGGGCGTGGTCAAGGATCGGGCCCGCTATCGCGACACCATCACCGCCGAGGTCGCGGGGAGCACGGCCACGAGTCAGACCCTGGTGGGTCCCCTCGTCGTCGTGCGCTACCGCGAGCGTATTCCTGCGGCCGCGAAGGGTGAGGCCGAGCAGGTTCGGGAGGGCACAGAAATCCTGCTTCCCGATTCGCTGGCGATCCGTTCCAAGGCGCAGGTCGAGACGCGGCAACGCGGGATCTACCGCGTGCCGGTGTTCCGGTCGTCGAACGAGATTGCGGCAGCCTTTTCCTTGCCGCCCCGGCTCGGAGTCTCGGAGAAACGCCAGCTGGTGGAGGAGCCGAGAGCCGAGGTCGTGTTTGGCGTCTCCGATCCGCGCGGCATCCACGTCGTACCGCAAGTCCGGCTTGACGGCGCAACTCTGGTACCGCGCCCGGGCGCCGGCCTGGGCTGGCTCCAGCAGGGGTTCAGGGTGCCGCTTCCCGCCGGCGCCGGCGGACGCCGGGTGGCGCTCGACGTGAATCTCGAGCCGATGGGCACCGATCGCCTCATGTTTCTTCCGATCGGCTCCGTCACCGATATCCAGGTGTCCTCCGACTGGCCACACCCGAGCTTCGTGGGCGCGTTCCTTCCTGACGAGCGCAGCGTCACCGCGCGAGGCTTCCAGGCGCATTGGAAACTGTCGCGCTTCGCGACCGGGGTCGACGACGCGATGGCTCGGATCCGGGACGGCATGAGCAGCGTGATTCCCGTCACGGACCACGGTGGCGCGGCGTCGGGATTCCTGAACTCTGACCTGGGCGTTCGCTTCGTCCAGCCTGTGGACGTGTATTCCCAATCCGAACGCGCGGTGAAGTACGGCTTCCTCTTTGTCTTTCTGACCTTCGTGGCGTTCTTTCTATTCGAGGTGCTGCGGCGGATGGCGATTCATCCCATCCAGTACGTCCTGTGCGGCGCCGCCCTCGCCCTGTTCTTCCTGCTGCTCGTCTCGCTATCGGAGCATCTCCCGTTCGCAGCCGCCTATCTGGCGGCGAGCGGCGCGTGCGTCGGGCTCGTCGCCTTCTATGTGGGGCACGTTCTACGAAGCATGCGGCGGGGACTCGTTGTTGGCGGGGTGCTCGGAGCACTGTACGGCTTCCTCTACGTGATCCTACAGTCGGAGGACTACGCTCTGCTCCTGGGTGCCTTCCTCTTGTTCGCGGCGCTGACGATCGTGATGATCATCACGCGGCGCGTGGACTGGTACCGCCTTTCGGAGGAGCCACCGGCCACGCGCTGACCGGCCGCGTCTAGCACACGATCGTTGGAGGCGCTGGACGAGCCAGGGCCTCCTCTTCGGAGGCCCTGGAAACCGGCGACGATCGCCCTTCGACCCATCGCTCCGCCCACATTTGAAGGCTCAGCAAGGCCCAGATCGTGCGACCTCGCTCCGCCTCGCCCGCGAGGTGTTGCTCGAGAATCCGAGCGACGCCCGCGGGGTCGAGAATCCCGGCTTGACTCACGCGCTTCGGATCGAGCCTGGACAGGATCAGTCCCCGCAGGGGCCCTCGCACCCATGAGGAGAAAGGCGGCGAGAAGCCTTGCTTGCGGCGGCTTACGATCGCCTCCGGAAGGAGGCCCCGAGCAGCCTTCTTCAGCGCCCACTTGCCGGACATCCCACGGAGCTTGGCCCGGGCGGGCAGTCCCATCGCGAATTCGACCAGCGGATGGTGCAGGAATGGCGCTCGCGATTCGAGGCCATGGGCCATGGTGGCGCGGTCCACCTTCGTGAGGAGGCCGCCGCTCAGATAGGTCTCGAAATCAAGGATCTGGTATAGGACCAGGTCCGGTTCGCCACGATTCGCGCCGCCGATCCCCTCGAGCGCGCTTTGAAGCGACGCAAGATGAGCGCAGGAGTCTTGGGGCGAGATCATCCTTCGTAGCTCTGGGGAGAGCAGCGAAGGAATTTCCCGGACCCGGGCGCTACCGAACCATGCAAGATGGCGATCGAGCGGGGAAAACCCTCGGACACTCAAGAGGCGCTCCAACATGTGCGCCGGGCTGAGATGGGTGTGCCCGGGTTGGAGACGTCGGGCGAGCGAACTCAGTGCGCCGCTCATCCATCCGGGGAGGTGATTCACAGCGCGCGCGAACCGGTGCCCGATGTACGTCGGGTATCCAGCGAACAGCTCATCACCCCCCTCGCCCGTGAGCACGACCCGCACGTACTGAGATGCAAATCGGGCAAGCGTCCAGGTTGGGAGGAGGCTCGGATCGCCAAGAGGCTGGTCCATTCCTTCCGCGATCCGCTCGATCACCTCCTCCGCACAACGATGATCGATGGCGAGCTCGTGGTGCTCGGATCCGACGTACTGGGCCACGTCACGGGCGAAGCCCGATTCGTCGTAGCCACGGCCCGTGATCCGCAGGCTGAACGTCGGGAATCGGCTGCGGCTTCGCGCTGCCAGCGCCGCGATGAGGCTCGAGTCAATGCCGCCCGACAGGAACAGACCAAAAGGAACATCGGAGGGCAGGCGCGACTCGACCGCGGTGGTGAGGGCGCCCCTGGTCTCGAGAACGATCTCGGGATCGTCATTCAAGATCTTCGCCCGGCGAAGGCCGTCCCAGGGTCGCCAGTACCGTACCTGGCGCTCGGAGTCCGGTCCGACTTCGAGCCGATGTCCGGGCGGTAGCTGTCGGAGCGCGGCGAACGCGCAATCCCCGTCGGAGAAGAAACCGTGCGCGAGGTAGCGCGCAATGGCCGGCGCGGACGGATCCCGCAGAACCCAGGGCAGGCCCAAGAGGGCAGCCGGCTCGGAAGCGAACGCGAAGCGGCCGGGTGTGGAGGAGAGGAACAATGGCTTCTCGCCCGCGCGGTCGCGCGCCAGCACGAGGCGGCGCTGGGGAGCGTCCCAGATCGCGATCGCAAACATCCCGTCCAAATGAGTGGGGAAGTCGGTGCCGTATTCCTCGTACAGGGAGGGCAACACCGCTGTGTCCGGTCCGGCTCCTACGCAATGACCCCTTGCCGTAACGCCCTCGCGGATCTCGCGGTGGTTGTAGATCTCGGCATTCGCCACGGCTCCGATCGAACCCGACGCGTTGGCATGGACACGGACGGTTTGGTGAGGCGCCACAATCGCGAGCCGCGCGAGCCCAAGCGTCACGCCGTCGCTGTGCCAGAGGGCGGTGCCGTCCGGACCCCGGTGCACCAGGCGATTCAGCATGCCCTGGACGAGCGAGTGACGCTCCTCAGGCCCGAGGCGGGGCGCCCACAACCCGGCGATGCCGCACATGGCTATTCCGTCTCCCCCGGTTCCGAGCGCACGCGCCCATAGGCGACGAATCGCCGGTCCTCATAGAAGGCGCTCATCCCTTCCGGCGGGACATCGCCGGGATTCCGCATCGGGCGCACGATCACAGACGCCCTGTCGGGAACCGGTGGTTCCGAGAGCAGGGTCCATTGGCCGCGTTCGAGCAAACGTTCCCGATAACGAAACTGATACGTGCTCGTCGTCTCCGCTCCCCGGGCGCTGAGGAGGTCGGATCGACGGTCGAGCGCGAACTCCGTCCCGGCGCTGTAGCAACGTTCGAAGCGAAGGGATCCTCCCGGCTCCGCCGAGGCGATCGCCCCTGCAAGGGGTTCGCCCGATTCCGATGCGGCATATCGAACCAGGGAAGAACCGGCGACGGCGAGGGTCACGGGAGTGAATGCCAGCAAGGCAGCAAACGTGAACCCGGATCGGCGCGTGAACACCCCCAGGACCGAAACGCCCGCCAGCAGGACGAAAGCGACTGCCAGCGGGAGGGCCGGCAAGAGGAACGACTGCACAACGTGTTTGCCCGGGAGGCCAATCCAGTGGAGGCCGATGGCAGCGCAGACGAGAGCGAGCGTTGCGTACGCCGCCGTGACTCGCCAGGCACCTCCTTTCCAGGAGGCACGCCAGGACTCGGACGCGACGAGCGCGAGCGGGGGGAGACACGGGAGGAGATAGGTCGCGAGTTTCGAACGAGACACGGTGAAGAAGACGATGGCGAACAGAACGAATCCCAAACCAACACGTCCGGCGGTGCTGATCCGGGAGGTCCAGGGAGTCGCCAGGGACCACGGCAGAGCTCCGGCCACGAGCACGAGCGGAACGAACCACGGTGGGTGCTCGCGACGGAAGGAGCCCGAGGCGATCCGCTCGAAGGTCTCCTCGGCGAACGCGTAATGGGGATACTCGGGGTAGCGGGCGCTTGCAATCGCGAACCAGCCTCCCGCAATGCCGAGAACCATGAGCCACCCCGGCGGCCAGCGAAGCCACTGCATTGGCTGGAGCCTTCGCAACAGAAGCGAGGCGCCGACACTGCCACCGATCGCCCACGCCAGCATGACCGGACCCTTGATCAGAACGCCGGCGGTCACGGCGGCGTACATTGCGGCTCGTCGGAGCATTCCCGGTCCCCGCTCGACCTCTTCTGCGAGCAGTGTCCAGACAGCCGCGACACAGAAGGTCAGCGGCATGTCAAAGATCACGTAGGCGGAGAGGATCGCGAACAAGGGAGCGGTGGCGAGCAGGCCCACGGCGAGGAGAGCGGCACTGCCGGGCAGTACTCCACGCGCCCGTCTCCAGACCAGCCACAACGTAAGCGCCGCCGCGGCCGCGGAGGGCGAGCGTGCGGCTTGGCGCGTCGCACCAGCCAGCCGGATCGCGAGCGCGTCCACCCAGAAGAATCCCGGCGGTTTGTCCAGATAGGGCATGCCCTCCAGGGTGGGCACGAGAAGCGAGCCAGATCTGGCCATCTCCCGCGCGATTTCCGCGTTGCGTCCTTCATCTGGATCCAGGAGCGGGAAACAGCTCGCCAAGAGCACGCTCGCGATGAGCGCAGCGACGATGCAAAGGGCCGCTCGCGTCCCCTCAGCCCGGGAGGCGGCGGTCGGCGTCCCCCGCGGCGGATGGGAGCTCATCGCCGGACAATACTTTAGCCCTCATAGGCTGGCCAAGTGCTGTTTGGAAAGGCTCGTAGCGTTCTTGGGTAGTCACCTATGCAATCTCTCGTATCGTAGACTCTGGCGCGTGAACGTTCTGGACTGGCTCCTCGATTCGGACCCCGCCATCCGCTGGCAGGTGTTGCGCGATCTGGTCCATGCGCCGGCTGAGATCGTCGCGGAGGAGCGCGCGCGCGGGGCAACCGAGGGGTGGGGTGCCAGACTGCTGGCGTTGCAGGGCGAAGACGGTCAGTGGGCGGGAGGCGCCTGCTTCCCGGCGGAGGGTTGGCGGCGCGCCGAGAATCAGGGCCAGCCCTGGACCTCCACGCTGCCGACACTCCAACTGCTGTGTGATTTCGGAGTCGATCCGTGCTCGGACCGGGTGCGGCGGGCGGTGGCGCTGGTCAGAGACAACTGCCGTTGGGAGCACGCCGGACAGCCGTTCTTCAGCGGCGAGGTCGAGGCGTGCATCAATGGCAGGACGGTCACATTGGGCGCCTACTTCGATCAAGACGTCGATGGCGTGGTCGCACGCCTACTGGGTGAGCAGCTCGAGGACGGCGGGTGGAACTGCGAGGCGGAGAACGGTTCCGTCCGCTCGTCGTTCGCGACCACGATCAACGTCCTGGAGGGTCTGCTGGCGCACGAGCGCGCAACCGGTGGCTCTGGGGAATCCGTCGCGGCTCGACGCCGGGGCGAGGAGTACCTCCTCGAACGAAAGCTGGTCCGACGCAAGAGCACCGGCGAAATCGTCAACCCAGCCTGGCTGCAATTCTCGTTTCCGACCCGCTGGCACTACGACGTGCTGCGTGCCCTCGAGTACTTTCGCTCCGTCGGGGATGTGCCGGACTCGCGGATGGACGAAGCCATCGATTTGCTCCGATCCAAGCGACAGCCCGATGGCACCTGGCTGCTGGAGAACACGCATCCGGGCAAGGTCCACTTTGCCCTCGAGGACGGCGACGGTCGGCCCAGCCGGTGGAACACGCTGCGGGCGCTGCGAGTCCTCAGCTGGTACGAGCAGTCCGCTACGGACAGGAGGAAAACATGAAAAAGTCGGGCGCGAGCCAAGGCCAGTCGGCATCGGAGCTCATCTCGAACAGAATCGCCGAACTCGGGGACTGGCG
>Ga0099791_10000455_pt1 | contig 15251 bp, 24 predicted proteins | sample Rivendell_Oct201_7_FD_77318 | JGI IMG/M metagenome (GOLD analysis project Ga0099791, IMG submission 77318) | Vadose zone soil and rhizosphere microbial communities from the Eel River Critical Zone Observatory, Northern California to study diel... | ecosystem: Environmental > Terrestrial > Soil... | reverse complement strand
GCTTGTTGGTGACGGGAGGAACGCACATCGTCTATCGCGGCCTCGGTGACGCGGGCCTGATGGTGACCTTTCCTACCGACTGGCCTAGCTGCGCCACCATGCGATGAACTGAAGCGCGAACGCCAGAGCCAGCAGCAGCGGTCCCGCGTACGAGAGGTACCATTGGAGCTTCCCCAAGCGCGTCATTTCCCCTGTCCATGTGATCTGTCCTCGGCGGGGCGCGTCGCCAACCACCTCCAGGTGCGCGGGGAGTACGAGAAGTCAACCGCGTGCACTCAGGCGCTGGAAAGCATTCGCCGGGCACTTCAGCACTGACTTGAATGGGCATCTTCGCGGAACTCCAGGGGGTTCGTCCTGGCGTACCGCGCGTCTGGCGAGCTCCGCGGCGATGCGGATCCGGCCACGCCCGAGGGCTACCGCCTCTGGGCGAGCTGCTCCTGCGCCGCGCGCCTCAAGCTTCCCTTAACCCTTCGTGGTGCAGGGCTGAATCCGGGGGTTGTCGACGAAGAACTGTTTGTTGAGCTCGATGAACTGCTTCGACGGCTCCGGGGTTTCGTCCTCGGTGAAGATCGCCTTCACCGGACACACCGGCTCGCACGCTCCGCAGTCGATGCACTCGTCGGGGTGTATGAAGAGCTGATTCGGGCCCTCGTAGATACAGTCGACCGGGCAGACCTCGACACAGGCTTTGTCCTTGACGTCGATACACGGCTCGGTGATGACATACGCCATGGTCATTCCCTCTCTGGTTCTCAGGTGTTCAGTTCACGCTGACGCCCATCAGGTCCCTCCCGAAGCCGCTCCGGCTCCCGCTTCTCGGCCGGCTGGTACCCCGCGTCCCTGCCGAGGCGACACTCGACGAGCTGCATCGGCAGCCCCCTCCCGCGTTCAGCCCCGGTCTTATACCACCGGAACGCTGCCGGAGCGGCGATCCCCTTCGCCGAACAGGAAGGAGAGGAGCACGTACCGCTTCCCGCGCGTCACGGGCAGCGCCTCGTGCAGGTGGGACCCGGAGAACACCACCGCGCCGCCCGCTCCGGGCCGGTAGAGGTACGCCCCGTACTCGGGGAAACGCAGATGCCCGCCCTCGTACCCGTCGTTCAGGTTCAAGGTCAGCGCGAATCTCCGGTGCTCCGTCGACGGGCTCAGGTTGTCCCGGTGCGCCCTGAAATGCCCGCCCTCGGCTGCATCGTAGCAGGCGATCTTAAACCCCTCGAACCGCGTCGCCCGGAACGCGAACGCCTTGCGAACCTCCGGCATCACCCGGCGCCCGACCGCGGCGGTCAGGCTTCGCAACAGCTCCGGATCCTCAACCGTGTGGTCCCGCCGCCGCTTCGCTTCCGGATCGAGCCCGTCCTCGCGCCGCCCCTCGTGGGTCCGCTCGACGCCGGTTTCGACGCTCCCCCGCGTCTCCAACACGTGGATCAGCCGCGCGCAGGTCTCCAGGTCGAGCGCCCCCGGGATGAGCAGCACCGGCGCCTGGCCCGACACCTCGACCGCCCGATCGCCCGCGTGCCGGGCCGCCGCCACGCGGAGCTCATCGGGCGGCGCGCCCTCGAGCGCGCGGACGCTGAGCACCCGCAGGTTCGGATCGAGCAGCACGAGCCGGGCGCTCTCGTCGCCTGCACCCAGGAACATTGCCTGCACCGTGCCCCCGCCGTCGACCAGTACCGGGAACGCCCGCTCGCCGTCCCCTCCCCCTGAGGTGACCGCGACCACGGCCGCGTCCGGCCCGGCCCGGTCCGCGTAGCGGGCCACCAGGTCCAGTAACTCCGGCCCGCAGAACACGAGCGCCACCGGCCGTCCTCCCGCGATCCCGTAGAAGCGCGTCGGAACGCCGCACGACGGCAGGACGAAGTCGGGCGCCCGCTCCCCGGTCTGGATCATGTCGTGCTCGTAGCCCCTCCTCTGCCTAACGACGCCTCGAGCTCTCACTCGTTCCTTCCCCAACATCCGGTTTCAGGTCCCGGACCTGATCCTGCAAACCCTTCAGCCTCTCGAAGAGGCCCCGTACTTCGGATTGTGCGCCTTCTCGACCTCAAGATGTGCGGCGTGTTCCCGTTCCTGCTCCTCAAGCTCACCCGTGCCTAGTTGGCCTTGTTCACCTCCTTGACGACCTCCGACAGGATGCCCCGAAGGACCTCCTGCTGCTCTCGGATGAAGGGAGTGTCCGTCACTCCAGCAGCTCCGTCACCGGCACGCCCGCGACCCTGGTCGGGCGCTGGAGCGTCAGGGGTGAAGTTATGAGGAACTTAGCGAACATGACTGGGGCGTTCAAGAACGACTAGATTCCTGAACGAGAAAGTTAAATCGATTGTCGGTGGTTGCGTTATTGGGCCCCAACGTCGCATGAAACGCCGCGAGTTCCTGGTTCAGAGCGTCCTGGCCATCCTCGGCCTCTCGGCCTGCGCGCGAGCGGCTCCGGCCCGCTTACCGGGTGGCGCGGCAGGTACGAGCGGAGCAGTAGCTCCAGCCGTCTGCCCTGCGCGGTGGAGGCCACGTGTCACCCGGCTGACAGCCGCCCTACTTGATCTCCGAGATGCGCTCCCCGCCCGACTCACATGCCCATACGTGCCGCCTCCTGGCCTGTGGATCGACTCCCCCCTGATGGGCTCGCTGTAGATGCCCTGGATGATCAGGCTGGCGGAGGTGACGCCCGCCGGGGCCGGCGGCGGGGGTGTCCTCTTAGATGCGGGAGTCGCCGATCACGCCCGCCGTAGGGTCTGGATGAACGGGCTACCCCACCCACGCCCTGCACGATGGCGTCGGCGTCGCGCAGCAGACTCCGCGGTCGCTGCCCACCGACACACTGGATGGCGAGAGTCGGCCACGAGGACGGGTCTCGCCTAAAGGCGTGAACTGGGTGTTACAGTGGGCGATTGAAGGGGAGTCCAATATCCTGAGTAGTGCGGGGGTGCAAGCATGGACGGGTTGAAGCAGATCCAGGTCGGTGTCGTGAACGTGGGAGGAGTCCAGAGCTTGATCGGACTGCGTGGGGACGGTGTGTTGTTTCACGGTCAACTCGTGCACGGGGCTGGAGGCAAGGACAAGGTCCAAATCACCTGGACCGCGATAGGCGAGGAACTAAAGTAGCTTGCGCCGAAGGACTGGAAGCCGTTTGCTAGGGGCTGCGCTGCCTACAGCCTCCCGTTCGTCGTACTCTGCGGCGAAGAGAAGGAACACCTCCACGTCGGGTACTACTCGGAGACCGTCATCCTCGCGGAGCCCATCGTCGTCACGTCGATAGCGTCGTCCTTCACGATTGCTTACAACTGACGCCCCCGTGATCCCGCCAGCGAGCCGGCCTGAGGGAGCGCCGGCCCGCGAGGGCAATCTACGCGACGAGCTGCAGCCGGCCGCTCAGGAGGAAGCGGTCACCCTTCTGGACAACAGGCGGGCTCGCCGCCTGCGCTTTGCTCGGCATCGGCTTCACGAGCGCGCCGTGGAGCGCGCCCAGGACCATGAAGGGCGTGATGATATGAGCCAGTGTCCAAGCCTCATAGGTCGCCTCACATCCCTTCGGCCCCCGCGGGTCGATGGTGTCGGCGCCGAGCCAAGTTGCGTCGTGCCCTACGCTGGCTGGCTCAGTGCACGCATAGCAGATAATCGCGGCGACGACCAGCATCTCTATGCGAGCCTGGGAATCCAAGTCCTATGACACGGCGGCTGAGGTGCGCTAGCCGTACCGGATGCTACGGCCGCGCGCGGCCTTCGCCCGAAGGGGAGGGGCCGCCCTCGAGAGGCCGTCCCTTCGGGTTCTTTATCGGACAGACCTTCTCGGCTGCGCTCCAATAGTGCCTTTGTTAGACTCCGCCACGGGGTGAGACCAGTGATGGAGCGACGAACCTTCCTTGGCGTGATCGCTGGCGGTCTCCTCGCCGCCCCGCTCGCTGCGCCTGCCCACGATCTACGAGTGGCGTGAGCCCGTCGAGGAGGGCGGGCTCATGGCGTACGGGGCTAGTAATCGCGCCCTCTACCGGCGCGTGGCCAGCTTCGTCGACCGCATCTTCAAGGGCGCGATCCCGGCGGAGCTGCCGGTCGAGCAGCCGATAGTGTTCGAGCTGATCATCAACCTCAAGACGGCCAAGGCCCTCGGCCTCATGATCCCACCGTCGCTCCTGCAGCGGGCGGATCAGGTGATCGAATAGAGGCCAGGATTTGTGCCCGATTCCGGACTCTTTGGGCGTCAGGCCGGTCGTGTCATCGCGCGCAGCGCCAGCAGGGCGCCCACTACGAACACGAGGGTCGCGACGTGGATTGGACCAAGGTGCGTGACCCAATTGTGCTGGAAGGTCCCGCTGTAGTGGTAGGGCAGCGCCACCGCCAGGCCCACCGGGAGATCACGGCAGCGATCCACGCCCACCATTCCCCGCGGCGCACGCCCCACCAGGACACGGCAGCCACGGCGATGCCGGTGGCGGCGATGAACCCTGCCGTGGCCACGTGCAGGTGCCCGATGTAGTGCATGATCGCCGGATTCAGCGCGTTCAGATTGTCCCGGGTGACGCCGTTGAGTGTCTGCACTCCCAGTTCAAAGCCGTCACCCGTGAAGTTGCGGAACAAGAACACGATCGCGTAGCCGATGAACGCCACGCTGCTTCAGACCGGACCACTGCCATGATTCGACGACGAGGAGACATGTCCACGACCGGGATCTGAAGTGTGACCGGCTCCGATACGCGTGGATCGGAGGAATGCGGCAAAACTCTGCGCTCCACCTCACTGGTTGTCAAGGCTGTTCTGGGTGTCCAGGTCTTCCGGTGTGTTTCGCCGTTGGCGCAAGCTCCTCCCGGTGAGGAGACCTTTGGGGAGCACTCCATTCTGATCTCATACATCCTCGCCCCTGCTGCGAGCCATTTCGACGTTCTTCGCTTCTACGCGCACCCTATAAGCAGCCAGTCTCTCCTTCATCTGCGGGTCCACAACATATGACCCGTCGTGCTTCAACCAGGCGATCGCTACGTCATCCAAGAGTGCACCAGCGGTAGCTTCCCCCATATAGGCCAATCCTTGGAGAATGTCCGGGAGAGTCAGCCGGATCCGCTCCGGGCGTGAGCGTGGCTGCCCGCGAACATTGCGACGCTGCTTGAGCTTAATACCGCCAAGCCACTGGACCGCCCAACCCGTGATGAAATCCCTGAGGGGTGGCGACTTATCGTCATACTCAGCAAGACACGACACGATCTCGTCGAGCGAAGGCTGGCCATGGTGAACCCGATACATCAAGGGGTTGACCTTCTCCCACACGCGTTCGGGGTCGGTCTCGGAGAGCTTAGGTCTTTTACCTGTACGCACCATTGGTGGCGCTATGCTGCCTCGGGCCTCCTTTGCACCTCCAGCCCGTCGCTTGCGGCCTCGGGACAGTTTGGTAGCGGACTTCTTCATGATGCACCGCCTTTCTTCGACCGACGACTCACGGCCATGGTGCAGGACCCGACATCCCGTGGGAGGCAGCGTCCCTGGATAGAGGGCCGAGCTAGCTGACGATGGCTCTCGTGGAGGCGCCCCTGAAAGCTGCTGGTTCTAATGGCGGCCCAGGTTGTTGGAATGAGGTCCGGTGGCAGTCCGACGACCGTCGTCGGCACTCTTCTCGCTTGATTTTATTTAGTATATACGATATAAATCCAATATAACATATATATGTATCTGGGGCTCACGGCTGCATGAGAGCGGGCCCGGCCCGCTGGAGGCGGACGTAGCGATGTTCGCGGACCAGACAAGGACCGTGCTCCTTCTCCCCCAAGCACTGCTGGACCGGGCTCGGGTCTTCGCCGGCGAGGCGACGAGCCAACTCAAGTGTATGGTGAGCCTCCAGATGGTACTTCGGGCCCTCATCGACGAGGGGCTGAAGCAAGACGGCGGCCGGGCCGTGCTCGCCAACGTTGAGGGGCAGGCCCAAGCGATTCGCAGGATTCGGAGCCGGGTGGCATGGGCGGGGCGGGAGCCGCGAGCACCAGCGAGTTCCCCGGTCCGGAGTTCACGGCGGGGTCGGCATTCGTGAGCCGCAGGCGAGCAAAATGTGGGCGACACCTGAAGGGCGATCCGGGACCACGCATCTTCAGCGCGGCCGGGGAAAGCGGCGGGGCGGCTTGAGGATGGCGCCTATGTGATCCAGCTCGCCCTGCCGGGCGTGGATCCAAAAGACGCAACCACCTCGCCGAAGGCGAGGTGCTGACTCCGAAGAACCTACTCACCATTGATCGGCGCTCCCGCACGGATCTGTTTCTGATGGAACAGAGCGCAAGTACTCCGGCAGCGAGGTCACGCTGAACGACGGGGAGTACCTGATCATGAAGGAGGAGGACCCCGTGCCATTGCTCCGGCGCTTTCTAAGCAGATGCGGTTTCAGGGTCGCGTCGCCATGTTACGCGGTCTTCGATCTCTCGCGATCGAGATTCCTTCGATATAAGGAACAAAGCCTAATCCTCGAGCCTTCTCCCAGTCTGACGAGTTGATTCGGTACACGTTCATCGTGCCCGTCGATGCTCCGCACATCTGCAGGTGTTGAATCCCATCCGCCTTCTTGGCTTTCGCCTGTACGGCGATCGTCGCAGCACGCAGCTCCTTCTCCATTTCGTCCAGTGACACGGGGCTGCCCATGTCACATTGCAAGCTTCCGTCATACTTCGCGACTTCGATGGAGGGCGCAGCATAAACCCAGGTCCGAAATCTCTTGACTCCCTGTCGGTCGGCCGGTATTCGCGGAAGATCATCTTTGCTTATCTCATAGACGTTCGCCATACCGGTCGGGGCTCCACACAGGGCTATGATGAGACCTGACACGACGCTCTTCTCGCTAGAGAGCACTGTGATGTTTACGGCCGTTAGTTCCTTCGCCATTTCATCCAAGGGCACGGCCTGCCCCATTCCGCATTGAAGACTGCCGTCATAGCGGAATACCTTTACTGTGTCGGCAGAGAATGCGGTTCCAGTCATCACGCCAGCTAGTGCTGCAGCTAGTGCAAGGAGTCGGCAGGTTCGCATCGCTGTCAGCTCTCCCGGTCTGTCGTCAGCACCCGTGGGACTCGCTCACGCCACAAAGAGAGCCGCGAGTGCGAGGGATAGCATCGCCACGAACGCTAGACGGAGGATCTTCTTCATGACCAGCCCCTTCCCGGCGGGTTGCATGGATGCGGGGTGAGCCCGCCGTGGCGGCTCGGGCGCCAACGCGCCGTTCTCGCCTGCCTCAGTGTAACGCTCCAGACTGCGCCGCGGATCCTGTCCACGCGTTCTGCATCCGGCGCTTGTCGCATGCGGGTGCGAGCCGATCCGGATTGATCCCGCAATTCCGCAATGACCTCATGGCCGCCCTTCAGGACGTGCGCGGCAAAGGTCAAGCGCATGTACCGATCTCATTTCTTCATAAGAAGTTCAAGCCCATCGGCGCAGGCTCGGGCGACAGCATAGCCAGCCTTTTCTTGCCCGGGCATCTTATCCCAGCCCCCCTTTTCAATGGCTTCAGGTCTCTGCCAGCCATTTACGGCCTCGAGGGCTTTAAGTTTCTCTTCCTGGTTCGGTTGCTTCATAAACTGGGCGACGCAGATCGCCGCCTGACTCGCCAAGACCGCCTCTTGGGTCTTCGTTTGGGTCGTGCCGGAGGTGGTCCAGCCACCCCACGCAAAGCCAATGATCATGGCGATGACCACGCCACAAATCAGGCCCCACACGCCATACTTCATTTTCGCTGTACTCTCTGGCTTCATTGACAAGACCTCCTGGGCCGGGATTTCCGATAGAGAGCCATTCCGCCTCTCATGGCGGCGTCCCCCGAGCGGACCGTCCCGTCAGTCAGCTCGTTCACGCTGCCCGACACGTTGACGGCGGTGCTTCTGGCATCCCGGCCTCCGTCGGAGAGGGAGGAATCAGTGGATACTGGACCGGGTAACGCCTGGGCGGTGACGCTACCAAGGGTGTCGAGCAATGCTAGCCCCTCGAAGGGCTTCGGCAGGTACCCGGCGGCCCCGGATCGTCTGGCGCGCTCGCGCGTCGCCGCGTCGTCACGGGCCGTGATGAAAATGATGGGGATGGCGGCCCGGTAAGCGGCCAACTGCTCCTCGAGGTCGAACCCCGTCGTCGTCCCTAAATGGATGTCCAACACCAGGCAGGCCGTCCGGCCCAACGGTGACGAATCGAGGAACTCACCGGCTGACGCGAACGTCTCGCCGGTGTAGCCCGCTGACTGGACTAGTCGGTGGAGCGCCCGGCGGACTGAGGGATCGTCGTCTACGATGGAAATCACCGGTGGGGTGTGCGCCATGGGTCCATGCACTCACGGGTAGCCTGGGCCGTGATAGACGGGGGCGCTATTGGACCTTGGTCCTGTCCCATCGGCGAGGGGAGCTGCCCAGCATGGGGCGATCAGGACGTCGCCGAGATCACGCCCCTCTTGCCACCCAGTCGGACCCACTCAGCGAGCGATCCAGCCCGCATGTCCTCCATGACCGGGCCCCGATGCACCTGCACCCTCTTCTCAGCGATGACCAGCTCCCCCGCAATCTGCCTGTTCAACACCCCGGTCACCACCAGCGCGAAGGCCTCTGACGTTCAAGAGCCCGACGAACGGGCGGAGCATGGCACGTCCTTGTCGGTCCCTACACACCTCCCGAGTTCGCGCGAGGGTACCAGCGCAGGCGGGCGTGGGGCAGCACGACCTTGCCTTTACTGCGCTATCCTGCGTCGATGCCGAGACCGGGCGCCAAGCCCTTGAACAAGGGCGCGCCGAGCTGCCGGGCCAGATCGCGTCCTCTCAGCGAGAGCTAGACGCCAGACCGCCCCAGAACAAGGCCCGCCGGGCGCGGCTAGGGTGGCAGGTCGAGAACCTCGCGCGCGGCCTAGCCTACGTGCGGGAGCGCCTGGGCGCGCTCAGGACGGAGGGCTAGTCGGCTGGCGATGACGACACGCGCCGACCGGGCCGGGCTCCAGATCGCCGATGTGCCGCGTCCCTCGCTGGCGAAGCTCATGCGCCGGCACAAGCTCGACGCCAAGATCTGAGCAGCGCTCAAGCAGGTCCTCCGGCGGCACCGCCCGAAGAACTAGGCGGCCCTCACTTGGCCTTGGGCCCACGCGGGTCGATGGTGTCGGGCGTGCAGCGATAGCCGATTGAAGTAATCGTTCTTCCCGGCCGCGCGCTCCTGCCCAGTGGAGTTGGTGCCTGGTTGTAACGTTTGTGCGATCTTCCAGCACTCGTCCTTGGTCGTGCAGGCGTCTGTGTAGTCCCACGTGGTCACTTCCAGGCTGACCGTCTCAAGCCACAGTACCCACGCGCACTGGGCGGAGGCCGACGTGGCGAGGGCGAGAACACGAGGAGTAAGAGCACCGTCACGCGAAAGTGATTCCTCGGGTCATGTCCAGTCGAGTCTTAGGAGATGCCGAATCCTTTCGGCGTCGTCAACATTCTGCGTGCCAAGTCTTTCGTTTCGGGCCCCGAAAGGATGGTAAAGGGAGTTTGAAATACCGAACAACAATCCAGACGCTTCGCTCGCGTCGGATTTGCTGATGCGAGAGATAATTCTACCCAAGAGCCGACGGTGAAGCGCATCCGTAGCGGCAATAAGGCGGCTCGCCAGTGTACGTAGATTGTCCCACGCCTTCTCCCGCTCCCCGCCGCGCGGCGGGGTTGGGGCGTCAGCAGGATTCGCATAGATGTTCTTCCACCGCGTCAGCGCGATTTCGATCTCGTGAACGACTACCCTTCGTTCGCGAGCTGGCTCAAACAAGAATCCTATTCCTTCGCTCACTAGCATCTTGAGTAACTCAGCCATGCCTCCCCCTTGTCTATGCGGGCCTCATCGGCTGTTCTTCCATGGCCGCGAGTCTACCAGCGTCGGCGGGCGTTGGTGACTGCGACCTTGCCCTTACTGCGCTATCCTTTCGTCCTGGCCCGACCCGAGGACGCGATGTCAGCCACATAGCGAGCGGCAACCGCCCGAATGAGCGTGGGTGTAGACTCTAGGTGCCTCCTACGGGCATTCAGGTTGACGCACGCTGGCGTCTATGTTCGCGGTATGTGGCTCGACCTCGCCCCTGACCAATCAAGACGCGCTGTCACGTGTCGCCGAGGGCCAAGCCATGAAACCCGAAGTGGAGCAGTTCAACCTGGCCGAGAGCCTCGTGCGCGGGCACCTTCGTGACATTCCGCGGCAGGTCCGCTGCGCCGACTGCTTGGCGCGCGAGCTTCACCTACCTCCCAGCGACGTCGGGCCGATCTTGGCCGCTCTGGCGGAACGTCAACCCCCGTTCGCGGCAGGCCGCTGCGGCTGCGGCGTCACTGGGCTCATGTACTGCTGAGATAGCGCTCGGCGGATGGCCGGGTGTGTCGGCAGACGCCCGGCTCCTAGGGGGCAGCCTTCGGCCGGCGCCGCAGGTAGAGCCCTGCCGCGATGAGCAGAGCGCCGATGATGACTCCAAGCGTCTGCCTCCAGCCGAGGCCAGGAGACCGACCCAGACCCAAGGGATCGGCGAATGCCGAAATGAGGACGAAGAGTACGCCAACGCCGGTCACGATCCACGCGAACACTGGATTGCTCATGGTCGCCTCCTTCGTCTCTACTGCTCAGAAAATCCGCGTCGCGTGAGCAAGGGCATCAGGCCGCGGGTTCGAGTGTCACGCGGTAGCCCTGGCGTTCAAGCGCCTGGAGGGTCCGCCGGGTGACGCGCTGGCTATGGTGACGGTCGTAGTAGTCGGCACCGGCTTCGCGATAGACCGTTCCGTCAGCGAGGACGTGGTAGACCATGCGCAACAGGGCGTGGGCCACTGCCACGACGGCGTTCTTCGGCCCGCGATGTCGTTAGCACCCGTCGGAACCGCGCTTGCAGGGCACTGTGCTTGGCCCGGCTGGCGCCCGCGGCCGCCTCGATCAGGGCCGTCCGCAGCCACCGGTTGCCCTTCCGGGTCTTGCCTGACTTGTGTTTGCCCCCACTCTCGTGGTGGCCAGGACAGAGCACGGCCCAGCTGGCGAGATGCCGCGCGCTGGGGAAGACCCTCATATCAGGGCCTATCTTCGCCAAGATCACTTCGGCCGTGCGTTGGTTGATCCCCGGAATGGTGTCCAACCGGCGTAGCGGCTCGGCAAAAGGGGCCATCACCCGCTCGATCTCCGTACTGAGGGTCGCGATGGCTTCGTCGAGGTAATCGAGATGCGTCAGGAGTTGCCCGAGTACGAAGGCGTGATGGGGGCGAAACCGGTTGGCGAGCGCTTGGCGCAATGCCGGGAGTTTTCCCCGCAGCCGGCCCCGGGCCAGGTCGGCCAGCACGGCGGGATCGGTCGTGCCCTGGACCAGCGCGGCGAGCATGGCGCGGCCGGAGACGCCGAGGATATCGCTGGCGACGGCCGCGAGCTTGATGCCGGCCTCCTCCAGAGCCTTGTGCAGGCGATTGGCCACCCGCGTCCGATCCTGGATCACGGCCTTCCGATAGCGGGTCAGGTCGCGTAGGTCCCGAATGGGCGCCGGCGGCACGAAGCTGCCCCGCAGCAGCCCATGCTCCAGGAGCTGCGCGATCCAGACACAGTCCTTGACGTCGGTCTTCCGCCCGGGGACCTGCTTGAAATGCGCGGCGTTCACGAGCAGACAGGTGAAGTCGCTCTCCAGCGCGTAGAACACGGGCTTCCAGTACACGCCCGTGCTCTCCATCGCCACGTGCGTCACGCCGTGCGCGGCCAGCCAGTCCCGCAGCACGAGCAGATCGTCGACCGTCGTGCCGAACGTCTGCACGTGCTGCTCCGCCTGCCCGGTTCGTCCGCCCACGCGGACGCAGGCCGCCACCGTCTCCTTGTGCACATCGAGGCCACCGCAGCGCTCCAGCTGTCGTTCCATCGCCCGCCTCCCCCGGTCAGTCGCGCCGCCGTCCGTAGGAGCCCTCGTTTGACGATTCTGCTCGGCGTGCTCGGTGGCAACAATGCGGGGTGCCGAACGCTCCCGCGTCACACTCAATCCCGGACTCGTTCGGTACCAAGTAGCGGCGACGTCGCCCGGATGACGGCTGACGCGATGATAGCCAATTTTCATGCTGCGAGGGTGAGCCCCTCGCTCATGATCACTCAGTCACCTAATCCGCTGGCAGCAGGAGTGACTGGGGGATAGCGGCGGGGGACTTCATGCTTTCCCTACTTCCTCAACGTTCCCACCAGAGACGGTCAAGCGCCGCAGCCCCGGGGCCAGCAAGGACCAAGAGGACGCTGGCGACGAGCAACATCCGATCCAGGTCGCTCGCATTCCAGCCCGCACTCGGGATCTTGAGGATCGTCTGGCTTCCAAACCTCGACCCTTGCTGAGAACGTGACTGCTGCTGCTGTACCAATAATACGGACCTAGCGGGATCGAAGGATAGACCCTCGTGAGACCCCCCTTATCAAGGAGAGCTCTTCTTCACCGCCAAGATCGCGGTGACGGGACACGCCACCACCGACCCGTCGGGCTCTGTCCACCTCCCGCCCATGGACGGGATGATCGTGGGTTGGCCCGCGATTATAGTCCGCCCAACGTGGATGAACTCATAGGCGTCCAGCTCGAAGGACGCGTTGGCCACCCGGTGCCATCCGTCCATCAGCAGGACTTGCTCCACCCGACTCACGTCGAGCGCGAGACTCATGGGCATCCTCCTCGTGTCCGTTCGGTGCTCTTGGCGGAGATGGCGGCGATCATGTGGGCTTCTCCCAACCAACCTTGATCGTCACCGACGTGCCCGCAGGCAGCCCGTGGACACGCACGGAAAGGAGTCCGCCACGACGCAGCGGGGCGGGCAACTCGAAGCGACCGGAGCTGGTGATCGGAGGAATGCGTCGTTCCTGACCGGGTTCGCCGAGCCCAAACTCGAGTGAGGTCGCGTCGACCTTGGTGCATGCGCCTCCCGAAGGAAGCCCGTCAGCGTGTCAAGTCCTTGGGAGGAAGGTGTTCTCGGCGGCGAGCTCGCCCAAGCGGCCGATCTCAGCGCGGAACCGCTCGTTCTCCTGGGTCCGTTCGGTCAGCAGCTCTTCAGAAGGTCCTGCAGCGCGGGCAGGGGCGCGTGGAGAGCGGACGGCCTTCTTCGTCAGCCCAGATCGGCGGGGGCATCCAGGCGCCGGGTCACCGATTCCCGCTGCTGCCTGTGCGCCGCCCGGAGACCGATCTTGGCTTTCGCTTCTTCGGCGATTGTGGCTTGGATGCCTTCGGCTTCGCCCGGCTAAACTGCATTCGCGGGCCCGCAAACGCAGGCGGGCTCCACGGGAGGGCCGAAGAGGCGTGCCGGCACTCCGCGCAGTACACGCCGCGACTGGCTGCACACGAGTCGCGCTCGTGGTCACAGGCCGGAGCTTCCGTGCAGTAGACGCACATGAGCTACGCCGTCGCATCACTCCAGAAGCCGAGTGTCGTGACCTGATGCGGGGTGAGCCGAACGTCCTCGATGACGCGCTCCGGGTCTTCGCGGAGTGCGCTGACGGCCTGTTCAATGTGCCCCGCAGTGATGTCAGCGTCCTTGAGAAAGCTACGGAGGCCGTCCTCACCGCGAAGGTACACGTCCTGGTTGCCTTCCGGGCTGAACGTAACACGGTAGGCGGCGGTGGCAGGAGTCCTCACGGCGTCAGTTCGGAGGATGTAGAGGTAGCCCGTGTCCTGTCTCATGGTTCGCCTCGGTACCGGGTCGGTCGTGCGTGTGCGGTGGACGGTGACCATGCCCGCCGCAAGTTGGCTCAGCCGCGCCCCACGTCCCGCGGACTTCTCCGCGTGGGCGTCCACCCGTTGGATAGTGTACCGCGACTCTTCCGTCAGGCCCGACGCGTCGTTCGCCTTGCCCAGCGCGCACCCCCTTGCCAGCGGGGCGCAAGTGCGCTACGTGTCGCCCGAGGAGGAGACGAGCCATGACCCGCGTGCAGCCAAAGGCGATGCCCAACTGGTGCCTGCAAGTGAAACCCGATGAGCCGTGGACCGGGCGGTGCGGGAAGGAGAAGATCGCCGCCGACGGCAAGCGCCATCGGTGCCACAAAACGGAGAAGCACACCGACGCCGTGCATGCCTGCCAGTGCAGTCTGGAGTGGAAGCAGTTCTAGGAGGATACCCTCCATGTGCCCTGCCGCCGGCCACGGGATAAACTCCCTCGCCGTGCCCGTATCCTCGGGCTCTAGCCGCGGCGATGTCTGAGAACTGCGGGAGAGGACTCAGGCGAAGTTAGCGAAGGAGGGAAGGGGCGGCCTCTCGAGGGCGGCCCCTCCCCTTCGGCGTGAACTGTACGCCTGTCGTCGAGGTTACGGCTTCACATCAAGATACTTCAGTTTCAGCGCCTCAACCGTGTCGGTATACAGCTGGTTGGCCTTCAGTTGATCCAGCTCCTTCCGCCAGACCTGAGGCAGTTCCCTGTGAGTCAGGCTTCTGGTACGGTGAAGGCCCCCCGACTCTCTCAGGAGGAATCGCATGAAGGAGCTCGCGCTTCCGGTCCGTCACGACTGGCTCGTCCGCGCGCGCAGCTACGGGAAACTCGCCATCGAGCCCTTCGAGCCGGGCTTCGCCGTGACCGCGGGCACCGCCTACCGCCGGGTGTTGCTGTCCTCCATCTGCGGCGCCGCCCCGACCTGGGTCAAGATCGAGCACGTGCTGCACGAGTTCTCGCACCTGCCCGGGGTGAGGGAGGACATCCTCGACATCATTCTCAATCTTCGCAAGCTGGTCTTCACGTTGCACGTCAACCGGCCCAAGCTCCTGCGGCTCAAGGTGCAGGGCGGGCGGCCGGTCATCGCCCGGGACTTTGAGCGCGACCCGGACGTCGAGATCCTGACGCCCGACGCGGTCGTGGCTACGCTGGACAGGGACGCCGACCTGGAGATGGAGGTCTGCGTGGAGCAGGGGCGTGGGTACCAGCCGGCCGAGAAGCGAGAGCCCGAGGCCTGCCCATCAACGCTATGCTGATGGACGCCGACTTTTCCCCGGTCACGCGCGTGAACTTCCACGTCGAGCGCCTCGCCCCGCCGTCGGCCTCGCAGGAGCGGCTGATCCTGGAAGTCTGGACGACCGGCGGCGTGACGCCCGAGACGGCCGTGGCCGACGCCTCGCGCATCCTCGACGACCAGTTCGCGCTGCTGGTCGATTTCCCGCAGGCGCCGCCGGCCGAGATCGAGGGCGCCGAGACCGGGGCCGCGCCCGTCGTGCGCCGGGAAGTCAACGAGCACCTGTTCCGCAACGTCCAGGAGCTGGAGCTGTCGGTGCGTGCGTCCAACTGCCTCAAGACCGCGAATATCCGAATCATCGCCGACCTGGTGCAGAAGACCGAATCCGATCTGCTC
>Ga0099791_10000453_pt1 | contig 15295 bp, 12 predicted proteins | sample Rivendell_Oct201_7_FD_77318 | JGI IMG/M metagenome (GOLD analysis project Ga0099791, IMG submission 77318) | Vadose zone soil and rhizosphere microbial communities from the Eel River Critical Zone Observatory, Northern California to study diel... | ecosystem: Environmental > Terrestrial > Soil... | reverse complement strand
CGGCCGGTCGAGAATGGCGGGCAAGCCTTCAGCCATCGCGCGGATGGCCTCGAGCGCCATGAGCGTCACAATCGGATTGCGATCTTCCGCGTACAATCCCTCGACCGCATGAGCGATGGCATTCATTCCGCTCGTCGCGGATAAACGGGTCGGCAGCGTAAACGTAAGTTCCACATCGTAGATGACGACTTCGGGCTGAACTTTCGGCGAGCGCAGAGTCTTTTTTCTGCCTTCGCTGGTTTCGCCAAGAATGTTGGTCATTTCGGATCCAGCATAGGTTGTCGGCAAAACAATCTGCGGCAGATCCGTTCGCAGGGCGATCGCCTTTCCCAGGCCCGTCGTGGAGCCGCCACCCAGCGCAATTGTCGCGTCCGCTTTCGTTTCGGTTACGACGTGCAGCGCTTTTTCGGTGACTTCAACCGGGGTGTGCATCGTGGCCCCGGAGAAGACTCCCGCAACGTCCATTCCGAGTTTTGCCGCGAGAGCCTGCGCGTCATCCTTCTGCTCCGGAGTCGAAAGCACGAGCGGACGTTTGACCCCGATCCGGCGCGCCTCCTCTCCCACTCGCGCGCTCGTGCCGGAACCGAAAACCACTCGGGTCGGCAGGCCGTTGTAGACAAAAACTTCATTACCAATTGTCATTCGATGGCCTCTGGCGATCGGGAAGTATTGTTATGTGCAGGAGGTAGGCGAAGTAGTTGAATCATTTCACGTGCATCTTACCCAGAAAAATCAAAAGCCGCACGCCCCGACCGGGTCGGGTCGTGCGGCAATCATTTGCTCTTACGCTACAAAGCCTTGGCCACGCGCCAATGCTTTTTAGTCATGCCCCTCGATATGAGCTTCAAGATGCTTTGCACATGCCTCTGCTGTCGTCTGCTGGCCGTGCATAGTGCTCTTCTTGTCGACAGCGTACGCGTAAACGATCGCGCCGGTTCGGCGATCCGTCATTGTAATGCTGGCGGCATTATCTGAGTGGATGTTTCCCATAACTACAATTTTTGCCCATCCCGCTTTCTTATCCACTGATGTGCCGGTGATCACGTAATCGGCCAGCCTTTGGTCGGCAACGGGCACTAGTTGGACTTTCTTCTTCCCGAGCGCGGCCGCAAGGTAATTCTCGAAGCCTTCCATAGGCGCAATGTAAACCTTTGAGCCGGGGACAATCTTCATACTTGCCGACGTTGCCGAAGCAAGTGTCATAGCCGTAACAGGCGCCTGGGGACTCACGGAAGGTCCAACTGGAGTGGGGCTTGCTTCCCACACTTGAGCGTTTGCCGGAACCGCAACTTGCTTTATCGCGTGACAGGCCATCCCGTTGACGAGCGTTTCTTCAGGACCAAGGGCATCTCCCGTTGGGGCGAAGTCGCGGCACCGCATTTGAACTGTCGTGGTTGGCTGCTGGGCGAGTGTGCTCCCCGCCGCAATCAAGAGGCCGAATAAGATTGCGAAGTTCTTCATGGAATAACCCTCCGATTCGGAGCATGGGGGACAAGATCGTTTGCAGGCCTGGTACCTTCGTACTACTGTAGGCAAACAATTACATGGTCGAAGGGTCAGGGCAGGACAATCTGCGATTGCGTACCCTTGCTCAGCGCAAGAGACTTAATTGGGAAATCATTAGTATTGGCGCGTGGCCCGGTCTTTTGCTCACCCATATATGTGATTGATTTCTGGTAACGAGAATAACCAAGTTACGTCCGCTTGATTCGGAGCGTCAACACCAGCGCTGCGGAAAGGAAGAGGGCTGCGACCATGAAGACCAGGCTAAAGCTGAACGACCCCGTGAGGGTGCGCAGGTAGCCGACGAAATAGGGGCCGACAAATCCTCCCAGGCCCCCGACTGAGTTGATGAGCCCGATGGATGCGGCCGCTGCCGATTCACTCAGCATGGCCGTTGGCAGTTGCCAGAAGCTGGGCATGAAGGCCGTCGTGCACGCGCCTGACAAAATCAGTAAGCCGAGACCGAGCCAGAGGTTGGCCTGGAAACCCACCGCGAGAGCCATAAATGCGCCGCAGAAAAACAAAATCAAGCTCGTGTGCCAGCGGCGTTCCCCCGTGCGGTCAGAGTGCCAGCCGTTCCAGAGCATTACGACGACGCCCAATAGATAAGGCAATGCCGCGATCAACGTCACCGTCAGATTGGGGAGTCCCGTCGCGCGTTTGAGGATCGTCGGGAACCAGAAATTGAATCCATAAAGTCCAACGAGCGCGAAAAAATAGACCGACGCCAGCAGAATTACTTTTCGGCTGCGGAGCGCCTGACTTATCGTCCATGCGCCCGCGACAGTTTTTGCTTCCCGCTCGCGCTGGAGTTCGCCCATGATCCATTCCTGCTCGTCCGCGGGCAGCCAGCCGGCCTGGCGCGGCCAATCGGTCAGGCAGAGCAGCGTGAGAATGCCGAGCAATACGGCCGGAATCCCTTCCAGGATGAACAACCATCTCCACCCGGGAATGCTGAGCCAATGCACTCCCAGCAGCCAACCGGCCAGCGGCGAACCCAAAACATTTGCGACAGGAATCGCCGTCATGAACAACGCGCCGGCCCTGGCGCGATTTTCATGCCGGAACCAATGCGTCAGGTAGACGATGATGCCGGGGAAAAAACCTGCTTCCGCGAGGCCCAAAAGAAAACGGGCGATATAAAATTGCATCGGCGTATGAATCATGGAGACCAGTATGGTGACGAGTCCCCAGGTAACCAGGATGCGCGCAATCCATTTCCGAGCGCTCCAGCGCTCCACAATGAGCGCTCCCGGAATCTCAAACAGGAAGTAACCGGCAAAAAAAATGCCTGCGCCCAAACCAAATACGCGATCCGTGAAACCCAGGTTGTGGGACATCTCAAGGCCGGCAAAACCCACGTTGACCCGATCCAGATATGCGATGAAGTAAAGGATGAAGAGGAAGGGCAAGAGCCGCCAGGCGATGCGGCGCCGGGCTCGTTCTCCTAGGTTTGATATTTTGGTTTCATCGTTCATTGCGCCCGTCGCTTGTATCACATTCCAAGCCGGGCTTACACCTGGAGAAGAGACATGCGGTTCGAGCGCAACAATCAGGACACGAACGCGGCGCGCCGATTCTCACGCACATACGGAGAAAACGGAGGCGGCGTGCGATACAATATTTGTGCGTGCTCCTATCTCGAATTTCTCGTGAGCGCGTGACGGATTTACTCTTGCAATTGAGCTTGATGTGTCGAATTTTGGTGCGGAATTTGGCCGCCTCTGGTAGCACAGACTTTAGTCTGTGTGCTTTTCCGCCCGCGCGAAGATCAAAACCACACAGGCTGAAGCCTGTGCTACTGGAATGTGCCGGACCTGCTTAAGGTAAAACGGGTCGAGTACTTCGAAAAATATGGCGGATTCAATTCCAACGGCGGAAGAAGTTCAACCCACAAATACCCCCACGCCCGGTCCTTCCGGGCAAAGCCGCCTCCCCGCAGTATTTCGCTCTCTGAAACACCGCAATTTCCGCCTGTTCTTCGGGGGGCAATTGATTTCGCTGGTCGGCACCTGGATGCAAACCATTGCTGAAGCGTGGCTCATTTACCGCCTTACCGGATCATCGGTGCTCCTCGGATTGCTCGGCTTCGTGGGTCAGATTCCCATCTTCCTGTTGTCACCGATTGGAGGCTTGGCGGCTGACCGCTGGCCCCGCCAGCGCGTTGTAATCACAACGCAAGTCGCATCGATGTTGCTGGGGTTTACCCTGGCTGCGCTTACTCTCACGGGGCGCATACGCGTGTGGGAAATCATCATGCTGGCAACGCTGCTGGGCGTGGTGAACGCGTTTGATGTGCCGGCGCGGCAATCGTTCTTGATCGAGATGGTCGGGCGCGAGGACTTGCTGAACGCGATTGCCCTCAACTCTTCGATGTTCAACGGCGCGCGTGTCGCAGGACCTGCGGTCGCCGGTCTGCTGGTCGCGAGGATTGGCGAAGGCTGGTGCTTCTTCGTGAATGGAGTGAGCTATATCGCCGTCCTCGCGGGCCTGCTGATGATGCACATTGAAAATTCGCTGGTAGCCCACGACGGAAGTTCACCCATCGAAAAGCTGCGTGCAGGATTCCGATTCGTTCGCCACGCCAGGCCGATACGCACGTTGCTGATTCTGCTGGGAGTTGTGAGTTTCATGGCGCTTCCTTTCAGCGTGCTGATGCCGATCTTCGCCGACCGGATTTTGCACGGGGGCGCATCGGCCTACGGAAACCTGATGGGCGCCGTGGGATTGGGCGCGATGTTCGGCGCGCTGTCGCTCGCGATGCGGCAGGAATTGCGCGGCCTCGGAAAAATTGTGGCCTACTCGGCAATTGGATTGGGCGCATCACTGACTCTCTTCGGCGCATCTCGATGGTTTTGGGCCTCGTTCGTGGCGCTGACCTTGGCGGGCTTCACCATGATGATGCAGTTTACGTCCATCAACACTTTGATTCAGGCCATGGTGCCGGACCAACTGCGCGGGCGTGTGATGTCACTGTACTCGATGATGTTTCTGGGAATGGCTCCGCTCGGTTCTCTGGTTGCCGGAACGCTGGCGGATCGGATCGGCGCACCTGTTACTGTCGCGCTGGGAGGTCTTGCAAGTCTCGCTGGCGGCATCGTCTTTGCGCGCAAGTGGCCTTCCATGCGCGGCCCCGCGCGCGAATTGGTTGCGGCACAGGGGATGATGCGGCCACAACCGCCGCCGGCAGTCACTTCTCCGCGAGAGCCTTAGTGGGCTAGTTGGGCTTTGGTAGCGCAGGCACTCTTGTGTTCAGTCTCATGACATCCTTTACACTGGCGAGCTCCGAGTAGAGCCCGCACCCGTTGTAGACCATGCGACGCTGCGCACAGCCGACCCCTCATAGGGGCTCGGGGTGAAGAGTGGCTGAGCTACTGCCAGACAGCGCACTGGAGCGCCGTCTGCATCAAAATAGTACTTGACAAGGCTCATAAAATCTGCTAGCAATACACTCATAGAGGTCAGAGGTGGTCCAAAACCCACCTCGGCCATAACATGCCACCTCTTCGGAGGGGCGAGAAACTTTCGCGTAGGAGGTATGTCATGACCAATGTAAGTCGTTTTGTAGCCATTACCTTAGCAACCATCCTGTTTGCAGCTTCTGCGGTCGCAGGGGACACGCATCCGAACTTCAATGACGATTTGATCCCGCCTGACCCGCACTACATGCTCTACCAAGACTGGCTGGCACACGAGGTGCGCCACCAGCTCGTGGTGTTGCCGTTTTACTCGGTATTCGACAACCTCGAATACAAGATCAACGGCAGTGAAGTGACACTTCTCGGTCAGGTTACGCGGCCAACTGTGAAGCTCGATGCCGAAAATGCAGTGAAGGCAATCGAGGGCGTCACCAAGGTTATAAATAACATTGAGGTGTTGCCCGTTTCTCCCATGGACGACCAAATTCGGCGCGCTGAATTCCGCGCTATTTACAGCGAGCCAGCACTGCAGCGGTACGCCTTCGGACCCGTGCCACCGATCCACATCATCGTCAAGGGCGGGCATGTGACGCTCGAAGGGGTCGTCGACAGCCAGGGTGACAAGAACTTGGTCTCCATTCGGGCGAACAGCGTCCCGGGGGTCTTCTCGGTAACAAACAATCTGCGGGTCCAATCCGGTGAATAAATAGAGCGAGCGGCTGGGGGGCAGTCTCTGACTGTCTCCCAGCAGTTGGCCTTGAGAAATGAATTCGCTTGTACGTCACCGGGTGCAGAGGATGAAGCGGGCTTAAGTCGTCTTGGAAACTGCGTCCTCTGGCTCCTGTCCTTTTCACAAACAACGGAGGTCGTTCGCGATGAGATTGCGTAACGGGATAATGGAACTCATTGTTTGTTTGGTTCTGATCGGACTGTCCATTGTCGGCGCAGTATCGGCGTTCGCGACAGGTCTGCGGCGCGATATCGACGGTCTGTTGCTCATCCTTGTGTGTGTTCTGATCGGCAGCGTTTTTTCGACTATGTTATTCGTTCTGGCAAAACAGGAAGGCTGGCTTGCCCATCTGTCGCTGCCACGAAGGCGATCTGTGGTTGGATCTCCCCACATCCAGAAGCCTGTCGTCGAGGAGAGCTAGCCGGCATCTCTCGAAAAGATATGTTCAAAGGTAATTGTTTAAGGAGTTTGCCTAACTAATTGGGTCGTGGATCAGAGGGTCAACTGCTGGATCATGTTGCAGACTTGCTCGACAAAAATCGACAGGCGCTTTTCTGCATCGGTATGGTACAGACTCATCAAAATTCACTATCGCGTGTTTGGGGTCCATATTTGCCCGGCGAAGATTTGAATCAGTGTGCTGGTTTCGTCGTATCCGCAGCGCTTTTTGCCGCCGCCGACGGCTTGAACGCCAGCTCGACGAACCGGAAATCCTTGTCGCTTCCATTTTTTAAGGTCCGGGGCGGGGCGCCTTTTTCAAACCATAGAAATTCCCCCGCGCGCAGCAATTCGTCCGGACCTTTGCCCGATGCCGGTGTGATGGATGCCGGATCGAGAGCGACGAGTAATTCGGATTGGGCCGGATTGGCGATATTGGTGTTCTGGTGTGGAGGGATCCGCACGGACTGGACGCGCGTCTCGTTCGAAGCAAATTGCGGCAGATCGATGCGTTTGGAGGACGATGCCTTTGCCGCAACAGCGGGACAGTTCAACGGCTTGCCGGGAAGAACAGTGGCGCAGAGATTGTGCTCGCCGGTTTGCGGATGGAGGAGCTCGATCGCGATGGTGTGGTACGCCGATCGGCCGTCATTACGTGTCGAGTGAACGTAGCCGCTGAGTTGCATGCGCACCTGGCCGTCTACATTCTTGGTGTGTACGTCCGGCTTTCCGGGAATACCCACTGTGACCGTCTGGTCGCCAATGGCAATGGCGACCGCGTCCTTGTTGTGCCGATGCAACAGAAGGGAATCGCCGGCGGCGGCCTCCGCGTTGTAGACATTCACATAATCGTTGTGAAGCGCCAGATGGTGATGGGGCTCCTCGGCCATCGTGATGATCGAAGGCGCTTGCGCGGCAAGCGGCAGCGGCAAAATCAGCAGCACGGCGAGCCACGCATTTTTCGATTTCATTCGGCCTCTTTTCTGAAGGATCTCGCGAAGCCCCGTCCGAAATAATTTTCAATCCATCGCAAGCATGTACGCGCGGCAGCCGGACACGTCGCACCCAACCTTCTTGAGAAGATTGAGAATTTAATCTATGCCGGATCAAACGCCTCGTCAATCTGCAGAGTGCATGGTCATGCACTGGCACAGCTGTGCGGCCATAACACGCATGTTAATTTCCCCGGCGCGCATTTTTTGTGTTATGGTTCGCGGCGAGAGGAAGCCGGAATGATCTCCGCACGCAGGCATTTCCCCTCTTGTGTCGATTTGGAAGGATACCACAAGGGGTAGACATTTTGAGCACGGACCAACAACATTTTGTGCTTTCTCGTCGGTTTTCACTTGACAGAATTTTCGCTGTTGTTTACATTGCGTCCTCAGATTCAGGCGGAACGTGGTTTGGCGAGCGGCCGGCCCATTCACTCCGGGAACACCGCATCACCATTGCACGCAACCTGTCGAGCTCAATCGCTACATCGAGGGGGTACCCTTCCACTCTCTATCGTCGGCGCTCCCAGCGCTGCCGGCGCGGCGTAGCGCAAAAATCGTAGGCGCTCGAGTGGAGCCAACGGGATGTGCAGGGGGGAATTGTTTTCTATTGATGTTTCGGAATTCCTGGCTCATCCAGTCGAATCTAGTGGTTGCCTGCTGAGAATCAGGCAATTGCGAACTCCCGGCCCATTCGGGAGTAAAATAAGGAGGTTCCCTCTGCGCGGGGGAGCCTACCTGCGCGGAGGCGAGAATGGCGTACACGAACATGGCTGTAAACGAAAAAACGCTCCAGTCGAAACCGGCAGCTACCGCCGATGTAGACGTCCGTACGGGCCTGGAATTCCAACGGAAATTTACGGATGGAAAGGTTTCCCCGTTCGACGCGGTCGAATGGGAACGCCGCGTGGCGCTGATCGGCAACGAGAAGGGTAAGACGATTTTCCGTCAGGAAAATGTGGAAGTGCCGAAAGGCTGGTCGCAGACTGCAACGAACATCGTTGCGTCGAAGTATTTTCACGGCAAGCTCAACACGCCGGACCGCGAAGGCTCGGTGCGCCAGCTCATTGGCCGCGTCGTGAACACGATCGTCAAATGGGGCGAGCAGGGCGGCTACTTCGCCCACACGTCCTCGCGTGACGCCTTCCGCGACGATTTGACGCACCTGCTGGTCGAGCAGAAGATGGCCTTCAATTCGCCGGTGTGGTTCAACGTGGGCGTGCAGCCCAAGCCGCAGTGCTCGGCCTGCTTCATCAACTCCGTCCAGGACAACATGGAATCGATCATGAACCTGGCCAAGACCGAGGGGATGCTATTCAAGTGGGGCTCCGGCACAGGCACGAATTTCTCCACGCTGCGCGGCAGCCGCGAAACGCTCTCTGGCGGCGGCATCGCCTCCGGGCCGGTGAGCTTCATGAAGGGTTTCGACGCCTTCGCCGGCGTGATCAAGTCCGGCGGCAAGACGCGCCGCGCCGCGAAGATGGTCATCCTGAATGTGGACCACCCGGACATCGTCGAGTTTATCGACAGCAAGATGAAGGAAGAGCGCAAGGCCCAAGTCCTGATCGAGCAGGGTTACGATCCCGCGATTGATGGAGAAGCCTACTCGTCGATCTTCTTCCAGAACGCGAATCACTCGGTCCGCGTCACCGATGAATTCATGCAGGCGGTCGAAGACAACCGTGACTGGTGGACGCGCAACGTCAACGACGGAAATCCGGTCGAAAAAAACAGCGCGCGCGAGCTGCTGCACCGCATGGCTGAGTCCGCGTGGCGCTGCGGCGATCCCGGCATGCAGTACGACACCACCGTAAATCGCTGGCATACCTGCAAGACGACCGCGCGTATTAATGCCTCGAATCCCTGCTCGGAATACATGTTCCTGGACGACACGGCGTGCAATCTGGCGTCGCTCAATCTGATGAAGTACCTGAATCCAAACGGCTCGTTCGACGTCGAAGCGTTCCGCCATGCCGTGGACCTCACCATCACGGCGCAGGAAATCCTGGTGGACAACGCGAGCTATCCGACCCCGAAGATCGCCGATAACTCGCACAAGTTCCGCCCGCTGGGCCTGGGCTACGCCAACCTGGGCGCGCTGCTGATGTCCATGGCGCTGCCTTACGACTCCGACGGCGGACGCGACATGGCCGGCGCCGTCACCGCTCTGATGTGCGGCGAAGCGTATGCGCAATCCGCGCGCGTCGCCGAGCGCCTCGGGCCGTTCCCGGGCTACGCCGCCAACCGCGAGCCGATGCTCGATGTCATCCGCATGCACCGCGACTCGCTGCGCCCGATCAAGCCGGAAAACGTGCAGCCGTCGCTGCTCGGCGCCGCGCAGACCGCCTGGGACAACGCGCTCGCGCTCGGCGAAAAATTCGGCTACAAGAATTCGCAGGTCACCGTACTCGCTCCGACCGGCACCATCGGCTTCATGATGGATTGCGACACGACTGGAATCGAACCCGACCTCGCGCTCGTGAAGTACAAGAAACTCGTCGGCGGCGGCGTCATCAAGATCGTCAACAACACCGTTCCGGCGGCGCTGATGAAGCTGGGCTATTCGCCAGAGGAAACGTCGCAGATGGTTTCCTACATCGATCGCAACGGCAAGATCGAGGGCGCGCCGGGGTTCAAACCAGAGCATCTGCCGGTCTTCGATTGCTCGCTCGCCACGGTGGGCGGGCGTTCGATCGCCTGGCGCGGCCACTTGAAAATGATGGCGGCGGCGCAACCGTTCCTTTCCGGCGCGATCAGCAAGACGATCAACATGCCCGAGGAATCCACGGTCGAGGACGTCATGCAGGCGTATATCGAGTCGTGGAAGCTCGGCGTGAAGGCTGTGGCGATTTATCGTGACAACTCGAAGGGCTCGCAGCCGCTTTCCGCCGCCGGCGATAAGAAAGACACGGCGCAACAGGGACATCTTGCAGCGGCGAAGGCGGCCGAAACCGCGTCACTTGTGGCTGAGCAACGCGAACTGTTCCCCCACGCGCACCGCCAAAAGCTGCCGAGCGAGCGCCAGTCCATCACGCACAAGTTCTCCATAGGCGGTCATGAGGGCTACATCACCGTCGGTCTCTACGAGGACGGAAAAACACCGGGTGAAATTTTCATCAAGATGGCCAAGGAAGGTTCGACGCTTTCCGGCTTCATGGACGGCTTCGCGCTCTCGGTTTCGATCGGCTTGCAGTACGGCGTGCCGCTCAAGGCGCTGGTCGATAAGTTCATCAATACGCGGTTCGAGCCCGCGGGCTACACAGGCCACCCGGCCATTCCGTATGCTAAGTCCGTGCTCGACTACATCGCCCGATGGCTCGGCGGACGGTTCATCTCTGCGGATTACCTTACGCACAATGGTGATAGCGCGTTGCCGGCTACAATCGCGTTGGCGGGACCAGTCACGTCACCCGCGTTGGTCGCGACGGCCCATGACGATTTGCCGGCGCACGATGCGGGTATGCGTCCCATGTTCGACGGCGCGCCCACCTGTTCCGAATGCGGCATGCTCATGACGCCCAACGGCGCTTGCTACAAATGCGAAAATTGCGGCGGCACATCCGGCTGCAGCTAGACGAAACACACAGCGCGATTCCGCAAAGGGCACGGTTCGCCGTGCCTTTTTTTATGACTCGCAAGCAGTTGTAGCCCGCCTCTTCAGAGGCGGGGGTTTTGTCGCACGGTGAGGCAAATCCCCGAGTCTGAAGACCAGAGCTACAGCAACCGCGTCCGTCGCGTTACCGCCATGGCGCGGGCCATAGAAAATGCTCACCGTCAGACGGAAACTCTACGGAATCAAGAACAGCCAGCCCTTCGCTCTTCTTCACATACTGGCGATAGCTTGACCAGTGCCATTCTTGTGGCTCTGACACCAAACCAGCTTCGACCGGGTTACGATGAATGTATTCGAGCTTTTGCCAGAAATTGCGAACCTGACGAACTATAGTGTCAAAGTATCTTTCTTGCCAGATGGGACCTGGAATCTTGCGCCGTTGCGCGATTGCATAGCCCGTCTTGCTTTTCAAGTCCCGCATGATTTGGATCAGATTCTGATTTTGCGGAGAAAATAGAAGGTGAACGTGCGTGGGCATAATCACGTACCCGAACAGCAAGAAATCAGCGCGCAGCCTATGTGTTTCGGTTGCGATGAGAATTAGGTCGCGCTCTTCGGGAACGAGGGGAGCAACTTTGCGGGCGAGATTTGTCGTGACGAAGAAAATTCGATTGTGGTTCTCAATGCGCCGGAGGCGTGCCATGATTGGTGCATTCTATTATATACACTGTGACGTTTTGGTTGAGGATTTGCTGTAGCGCGGGGTTTTGCGGCAATGAGCAGAAAATCCCCGGGTCTGAAGACCCGGGCTACAACAACCCGGGCCAAAAAAACGAAAGGGGCTCGAATCCGAGCCCCTTCCAGCAAAACCCCATTTCACCCCGTCCCAAGAAAGCCTGGGACATCACCACCCCGGGAAAATCAAAAACCACTTTGCCTCCAATAGTGCAAGCGTGTTGCCACCGATTAGAAATTCTTATGCAAGGCTTCAAGTCATTGATTCAAAAATATTTAGCAAATCCTGCCTTGAATATGGGTACATGAATACCCTGAATATCTACAATTTTTCACAGTATTCGGTTGCGGCCGCTACAATCTTCGGGAGAATTCAGGCGCCGATCGCGGTACGAATGGCGGAGGCGAGGGTCTCGGCCCAGTGGGTCACATCTTCAGCTCGCTCGGCCTCGACCATGACGCGCGCCTTGGGCTCGGTGCCCGAATAGCGCACCACGACGCGCCCGGCGGCTCCTAAGGTTTTCGTGGCTTTGCTGATCGCGGCGGAAACCACATGCAACGATTCCAGCGGCGGCTTGGATTTCACCATTATATTCACAATGGTCTGCGGAAAGATCTTGAGGCCGCGTAGCAAATCGTCGAGGGGTCCGCGCAGCGCCACCAGGCAAGCCATCTTGAGTGCCGTGAGCAGGCCGTCGCCGGTGGTGGCGTCGTCGAGAAAAATAATGTGCCCGGATTGTTCGCCCCCCAAATTCGCGCCGCTGCGCAGCATTTCTTCGAGCACGTAGCGGTCACCGACGGGTTCGCGAGCGAGGCTCAATCCTTCGGCTTGGAGCGCGCGCTCGAGTCCTAGATTTGCCATCGTCGTGCCGATCACGCGTCCGCCGTTCAGGTGTCCAGTGGATTTCAGGAATCTCGCCATGGCCAGCAGCACGCCGTCGCCATCCACGTGGCGTCCGCTGGCGCTGACGAACATCGCGCGGTCGGCGTCGCCGTCAAATGCCACGCCCAGCGCGGAGTGTGTTTCGATCACTTTCTTTCGAAGATTTTCCGGATGGAGCGAGCCGCAACCGTCGTTAATATTTCGTCCGTTGGGCTGGTCGTGGATCGCAATGACTTCTGCGCCAAGCGAGCGGAACAGCGAGGGCCCAAGCTGGCTCGCTGCGCCATTGGCGCAGTCGAGCACGATTTTCATCCCCGCGAGGTTCGCGCCTGGAATCACCCGTCCGCGCAGTTGCGCCAGGTATTCCTCATCGAGCGAGCGGTCCGTCGGAACGGCGATCCCGTGCGGGGCCGTCTCACGGCCTTTGTGATTGTGAATCTCGATTTCGAGGTGTTCCTCGACTTCATCCGGAAATTTCATCCCCGTTCCGGCGAACAGTTTCACCCCGTTGTCATGAAACGGATTGTGCGAGGCGGAAATCACCATGCCGGCCGAGAATTTTTTCTGCCGCACCAGGCAGGCAACGCCCGGCGTGCTGATGATACCCACGGAACCGAAAGCGACGCCGTCATCGGCGAGTCCTGCGGCGAGCTGCGAGGCAATATGGGGTCCCGATTCGCGCGTATCCATGCCGATCAGCGCGCTGGGTTTCGCGTCGCGTTCCAATAAATATTTTCCGAGCGCTCGCGCGACGCCGTATAGAGTGGCGTCGTCCAGCGGATACGTGCCGGGAATGCCGCGAATGCCATCGGTGCCGAACAATTCCTTGGTCATAATTGAAGTCAGAATGGACGGGGAGCCATGCCGGACCCCGAAAAGTCTAGCACACGCTCTTTCACCCGGTAGGAGGAGTAGCTGCGTGGCGCGGCACAAGAGTAACCGGGAATGCCGAGGGTGAAACCTGGACAACGGTCACGCCAAACGGAGCCCGCACCATGTCCGGTGAGACCCGCACCTGGGAAGCCCCTTCCTTCCAATCTTTCAGGTCCACGCGAACGCTCAGATCGGCCGTGACCAACCGCCGCAGCAGCACCGACCGCCCACGCACGCGCACGCGCACCGTAGTGGGCACATCGCCTGAAATTTCCAGCTGGGCAGGCATGGTGGTGAACTCGAGCGGCACTTGAAAACCCACCTCTGCGAACGGCTCCGAGGTGTACGTAGCCCACAACAGAAAAGAAATACCGAGCGCCAGAACCTTCGAGCCGGCATTGGCAAAGATGTATTTGCGCAGGAACCGCATCGTCTATTTCCTCACCGGCGTTCGAACGTTCATAAGCGCGGCGGGCAACACCGAGGTCACTCTTCGGCGCGAGAACATTTCATTCAGGCGGTCGCCGAGTTCCTCCGGCGTGAGATTCGTATCGATCGCTCCGCCGGACGCAAGTGAAATCGACCCAGTCTCCTCGGAAACGAGCACCACGACTGCGTCGCTGTCCTCGGTAATTCCGATGCCGGCGCGGTGCCGCGTTCCGAGCTGTTTCGATATCAAAGGATTCAGCGAAAGTGGAAGGAAACAGCCCGCGGCCGCCACCCGCGATCCCTCGACGATCACGGCGCCGTCGTGCAGCGGAGATCCGGGCCGGAAAATTGAAAGCAGCAGGTCGTAGGAAAGCTTGGCATCAAGTGGAATACCGCTCTCGATATAGGTTCGCAACCCAGCCTGTCGTTCGACCACCATGAGCGAGCCAATGCGGTTTTGCGAAAAATACTCGGCGGCCATCACGATGTCGTCATGCGAATCCTTCGGATTGCGAGAAGCGAATTTCATCAACGAAAGGTTGCGCCCAAACCGCGATAGAGCGCGTCGAATTTCCGGCTGAAAGAGAATAATCAAAGTGATGGCTAAGTAAGGCAGCATGGTCGTAAGCAGCCACTCGACCATTTCCAGCCGCGCCCAACGGGCGCCGCGGTAAAAAAGCATCAGCAGCCCAATGGCCACCAGCATTTGCACGGCACGCGTCCCGCGCAGCAATTTCAGCAGGTAGTAGATCAGGATCGCGATGATCAGGATGTCGAGCGCCGATCGCACGCCCAGGTGCGCCAGGGGAGCGATCGGCAATGCGTTGGAGGGCATCGTCGTAAGTTCTACGGTATCGCAGCCGTGCCGCCTGGAGCAAGCCGTGGTTTATACCCGTCGGCCGCTATGCTAAGGTGAATTCCGGCCCATCATGCAGACCGAAGACATCAAGATCCCTCCGCGATCCAATTCCTCGCAACGCATTATCGCCCTGGGCATTGTGTTTGCGTTTCTGTACTGGGCTTCCAGCGTCGTCATGACATTGCTGCTGGCGGTCCTGCTGGCCTATTTTCTCGACCCCGTCGTGAAGATCCTCGAAAAAGTGCACATTCCGCGGGCACTCGGAGCGTTGTTCGTTCTACTGGCGGTCACCGCGATCTTTGGCGGGTTGGGCTATCTGCTGGTCGATCGCGCGGATCAGTTCCTCGCCGATTGGCCCCGCTACAGCGCGGGGATGCGCAGTGCCGCAACGCTGATTGACCGCAAGCTGGCCATCTTCGAAAAACAAGTAGAAGCGATTTCGCCGGAAGGAGAGAAGGGCCGCCCCCCGGTGCGCATTGCCGAATCGCGGCCTGTTCGCGACCTTTTATTTAGCGGCGTTGGTTCGCTGTATCCCATCCTGCTCGTGGCGACCTTTCTGCCCTTCCTGGTTTTCTTCATGCTGGCTGCCAAGCGGCGGATCTGGCAAGCCACCATGGGACTATTTCCCGCTGAAAACCGGACGCGCGTCCAGGGAGCGCTCGATCAGGTAAGCGCCATGCTGCGCAGCTATGTTGCCGGCAACGCTTTGGTCGCGCTGATCGTGATGCTCGCCAGTTGGGTCTTTTTCCTGACGATTCACCTGGACTACCCATTTCTTTTGGGATGCGTCTCGGGCGTGCTGAATCTCGTGCCCTATCTGGGCGCGGTCCTCGCGTGGCTGCCTCCATTTTTGATCGGGATGGCACATTGGAAGACGATCG